>Ga0008109_10000163_pt1 | contig 52033 bp, 43 predicted proteins | sample HigsolmetaGSP18D_FD_59306 | JGI IMG/M metagenome (GOLD analysis project Ga0008109, IMG submission 59306) | High solid enriched microbial communities from the Joint BioEnergy Institute, USA - SP1-8-D | ecosystem: Engineered > Bioreactor > SSF (Solid state fermentation) > Aerobic > Biomass ...
TTCTGTATGACAAGCTACCATAGGTTCAGCTAATAATACTATGACTGGGCGCCGTCACATCAGGGAGACTTCTAAATTTCCCATGGATGACTCTCATGAGAATCAGCATGGCTCCAAGATTAGCATTAAGACATAGAGTAGTTGTTGTCTTCCACACATCATTCCTTGCACACCTCTCATTGAGCATCTCTCTGAAAACAGGAGAGGGAAGAGTCAGATGACAGTACAAAACAGAGAGCCATGTCGGAGAAGTCATTTTTCAGTGACAAATAACATCTCCATCCAGATCAATACTATAGATTGCAGGTTTCATGTGCTCACCATCAACTAGGGCATTTTCTGAAACCAATCACACAGCATCAGCAATGTCTCTTGGATTATTGCCAGTCAACTTACAGTTGGAGCTGATTGGTGTGCTTTCAGCAGTTTCACTAGAAGAATCAACAGAGGTAATGTTGTGCCGCATAATGGCATTCTGAAAGTCAGCTCAAGCATCAGGTTTAGAAATCTGCAAAGGGCCATGATTCAGGACACTGTAGACTTCACTGCAGGGCAGTGCTAACTTAAGCTGAAGTGCGTGACACTTGAATTGGTACCAGCTCAACAGGATGGTGACATCAGTTTAGCCAAAGCAGAGAGTGTGGAAGAGAGAGAAGCAAAAACATCTTGATGAGGAACAAGACAAGGAGGTTTATTTATTTATATTGTGAACTGAGGTGTGGTATCCTGCATACACTCACATTCCTCTAGGCATTTTATTAGTATACTGTAGACCTGCATGGGAGCAGACAGAAGTTGCAGAACCCATGTCAGGGGAGCATTGATAGCACTTGAGATAGGTCAAACAATCAAAGAACACCATTAGTTTATGGGGTGAGGAGGGAGTATCAAAATGAACACAGCATGCCATTTTTTGGCCTGACTAAATGATTCCAGTTCCCAGCATGGCATACTAGAGAAACTCGTAGAGAGCTGGCACATACGGAATACCACAGGAACGTTGTCAAGGAATGGTCTGTCGGCGATGGATGACAGCCATTGGACATGTCAACTTGTCAACACCCTAGCTCCATGTTTGGATCTCTTAGCGCTTGTGGGCAAAGGGCGCTGCGCATCTTAGCAGGCAACCTGCCTCCGAGAAGATGCGCGTCCTTCACCTTCTAGTTCAGTTTCCGTCGTCACATTAGCTTGACGCGCTCTGCCGCTGGAGAAGAAGGCTCAATTGCGCTCGTGTGCGGAACTCAAGATGATCGTGAAAGACTTCGAGTCCCGACTCCAGAATCGCGCACCAGCGTCCTTCGATCTCCAGAAAGGAAGATGAACGTTGCATCAGTACTTGGAAGGCGTTCTGGAAGACTAGAACAATGCCGCTGGTGGCGAAGAGCCAGGACTCGTCTAGTTTTATCGGGATTTGTCCTACCCCGTAAAAGATTATCCCCAATCTGGGTTTCCGCGGCCCACGTCAGACTCCGCGTCTGTCGTCTCTGTCCCGCTCGCCCTCACAGCGCTCTTCCTCCCATCTGCGACCCATTGCTTATCCAGTTGCCGGTTTTTGAACCGGGTTCTCGGGCTTTGCAATAGACTGAGAAATAGCCCGATTAATTTCGCGACTGTTCGAGCATAGAGTAGTCTTTGACGTCGTGCCCCTCCGGAGTCATCGGTCTTACCCCGCAGGAGCACAAATCGAGCAGATACAGATCTACAGCGCAAAAGGGAGACAAAATGGACAAAGAGCAGTTCAGAGCAGCTGCGCATGCAGCTATTGATGACAGTACGTCTTATCCATGAGGCTTTCTGCAGAGTATACAACGGTTGCGTCTTGACTAGTACACTCCTATCGCGAACTGTGCTGACGCAGTTGGCCGATAACAGTAATCGATTACTTCGACAGCCTCCCCTCCCAGCGCGTCCTGCCTAGCATTGAACCCGGATACCTGCGCCCGCAGATCCCCGAGAACCCTCCCACGGAGCCGGAAGAATGGTCGCAGATACAGGCGGACATTGAATCCAAGATCAAACCGGGCCTGACGCACTGGCAGTCGCCCAATTTCATGGCTTTCTTCCCGGCCAGCGTCACGTACCCCAGCATCCTGGGCGAGATGTACTCTGCGGCGTTCACGGCCCCCGCGTTCAATTGGCTCTGCTCGCCCGCCTGCACGGAGCTGGAGACGATCGTGATGGACTGGGTAGCCAAGGCTCTGGGACTCCCCGAATGCTTCCTCAGCACTTCTGAGAACCATGGCGGCGGTGTGATACAAGGCAGCGCCAGTGAATCGATAGCGACGATGATGGTCGCGGCGAGAGAAAGGCGTGTACGGGAGAGGGCGCTGGCGGAAGGCCTGAAAGAAGGCACAAAGGAGTACGAGGACCGGACAATGGAGCTGAGATCAAAGCTCGTCGCGCTGGGGAGCGACCAGACTCACAGCAGTACGGCCAAGGGAGCTCTCATTGCGGGAACGCGCTATCGGAGCATTCCTACGCGGCTGGAGGATAATATGGAACTGACCGGGGAGGCTTTGAGAGCTGTTCTGGAGGAGTGCGAAGGAGACGGGCTGGACCCTTACTATATCACGCTCAACATGGGGACCACTAATTCCTGCGCGGTGGATCGCTTCTCGGAGATCAAGGCGGTTTTGAAGGAGAAGGAGTCGTGGAGGAGAATATGGGTTCACATCGACGCTGCCTACGCGGGCGCTGCCCTCGTCGCAGACGAGTACCAGTCGATAACGAAGGAGTGGGCGGAGGGCATCGACAGCTTCGACATGAACATGCACAAGTGGCTGCTTGTTAATTTTGATGCCAGGTATGGACTCAATGACATTACTCTTCGCAAAACTTTTGTAGCAGCTTGCTGATTATCCACAGCTGCCTGTTCGTGCGCAACCGGTTCGACCTCACAAACGCTTTGGACATCACACCATCCTACCTGCGCAACCCCTACTCCGAGATGGGCAAGGTGATCGACTACCGTAACTGGCAGATCTCCCTGGGACGCCGTTTCCGCGCACTGAAGATTTGGTTCGTCATGCGCAGCTACGGTTTGAACGGCATGAAAGACCACATCAGAAAGTGCGTCGCCTTTGGAGACATCTTCGCGGATCTGGTGCGCAGCAGACAGGACCTCTTCGAGATCATAATGAAGCCTGCCTTCTGCCTGACTGTCCTAAGAGTCCGGAACCCGAAGGCGGCGGCAGCACAGAACGGCGCGCTGGCCAACGGAGCCGCTGTTGTTCCACAGCCGGACGAGGAGTGCAATGCATTGACGAAGGAGGTCTATGAAACGATCAACTCTCGCGGTGAGATCTTCCTTACCTCGACCGTCATCAAGGGCATCTACGCGATCCGCGTTGTTAGCGCGAACCCGGCTGCAGAGGAGAAGTATGTCAGGCGTGCGTTTGAGATCTTGGTCGAGGTGACGGAGGAGGTGCTTCGAAAGAAGGCCGGCACTGCGTGAAAAATATACAAGTTCTTTTGCGCATCAGCCTTGGGTCTTGTTATTTTCTTGGCTTAAAGATCATTGGATCGAGGTTACAGTCTGGATTCTTCATCCAGCTGTTTACAAGCTTTTATTTTATGACCCTGTGAAACCTCCATCCCATTTCACCTCGACTCCTACTACAGAATCTCCCCTCAGAACACGTCCTCGAATTGTTGCTCGCCACGCGTGTACATATACATATCCTCGGTGACACAGTATACCTCTTTGTATCATTATGGGCTCACCCAGCAGCTCCAAGTTCTTTGTCTGTCGGAGGAAACACGCCTTTCAGTCATGGCTTGCCGAGTTCGTACATGCTGATGATCTGCATATGAGCTTTTCGGCGGTTCTCCTGCTGAGATATTTGCGGTAGAAAATACAGGAATCCGCGAGGTATATAGACTTCCGATATACTCGGTACCTACTTTCCGATATCTTCTGCAAGCTGCGCTGACGGACTAAACCCACAAAAAATAAATTGCTCTGAAAGTCCATGGCATCAAATAAAGAAAGTGATTTGAATTACCTCCCGATTGAATCGAGCAATCAAATCAAGATACGCTACCGAGGTTAACCATCCACATTGGTAGAGTTTATCAGTCTGTGGGGACTCTGGGGAAGCCCCGTCCCGGCACAACCCCGCAAAGTCAATCAGATCGGATTACTTAGCTACCTAATATAGGTAGTTTAGCTTTCTGGATGTGTGTCGGCTTGATGGCTCGGGAGTTACGCGACGCTTTCTGCTTAACCTACCTAGGTAGCTATGTGATACGTACAGTACCTACGCTGTTGAGTGCGGGTATCTCTCTTGAACAGTCAGTCTACCTGCTGGCTGGCTGGCTGGCTCGTTCAGCTTTCATGACCGGCTCGGTGCCTATACAAGGGTACCTAGAATGAGTTTCGGGAGTTCTGTATGTGGGGTTTGGGTCTCCTTATTTGATGGGATTCCATAGTTATATATATATACACTGCTTCGGACCTGGTTTATGCATGTCCTGTACTATACGTATGTACGTACAGTACGTACTACTTTACAATTGCAACATACCCATATACTGTAACAAGACCAGTTCCATTCTTTATATCATATAGGGTACTCTGAATTCAGGCCACCCGTCTTATATATATATATAGTATCCTATCCATCCATTTGAACCAACCCCTCCTCCCCCCTCTACCTACACACACAGAGACACATAGACACACATATAGACATCAGCCACGGCCATGGACCCCGCCCGCCAGGAGCACCTCCTGACCGAGTACGAGATCAAGTCGCTGCTCGTCCGCGAGCGCTACTACCGCGATACCTTCCAGTGGGACAAGCTGCGCGAGTGCTACCACCCGGATGCGTCCAGGACGTGGGTGAATATTTCGTGGTAAGTCTCCATCTTGCCGCATATATCCCATACCTAATATATATGATATATATATATATATATATATATCAAATAATGACGATGACGACTTGCTGCTGCAAAAAAAAGGTTCTCCGGACCCGCCGACGCCTTCGTCTCCCTGTCCAGAGAGATGTCCACGACGCGCGGCACGCCGGCCGCGCACACCCTCACGCCCGTCGTCGTGCACTTCAACGCCTCGCGCACGCGCGCGCTGACCGAGTCCGTAGGGAGCATCCGCATCCGCATGAGCACGCCCGACAGTCACGGCGAGAATCAATACGACGTCGTGGCCTGGAGCCGGTTCGTGTCGCGCGTGGAGCGCGTCGACAGCCCGACAGGCGGCGAGTGGAAGATGCTCACGCTCGAGGCCATCTACGACCGGGACAGTATCTCGCCTGTGGTTCCTGGAAGTGGGCCGCCGGAGGGGTTTGAGGAGCAGACGAAGGGGATGAGGGAGAGTTATAAGTGTCTGGGGTGGTGTTGGCGTCGAGGGGGTACAAGATCGATCAGGAGCTGCCGGGGACGGATCGCCCGGAGACGGTGGAGAGGGTGATGAGGGAAGGGTTTGCGTGGTTGGCGGAGAAGGAATAGGGAATGTGATCGTGATGTACTGTACAGTATATATACAAACACACAGCGCTGTATACTGGACAGTATGTACATGCGTTGTTGCGTGGGATAAGTGGGTTTTCGCCGTCATGGCTCAATGAGACTTCTGTTCGGCTGATTGGGTATACATCTCATATGTCACCGTGCTGAGCAATCGAGCGTTTGAGCAGTACATGGCTTGCTTGGGACCTACGTCTATTAATTCAAGTGTTACTGCAATTATTACTATCCATTATCATCCCCCTTTTACTCGTTTCCTGATATGTTCCGTTCTGCCTTTCTATTCTTATACAAGTTGGATAATAGCTAGCTAGATATGGGAAAGATAGATATAGATATAGATATAGACATACAATTTGGATAATCTGCTAAATATTAATTTATGAAATTGAAGCCTACGATCAATGTCCCTGTAGATTAGAACTCTCAACGCTGACCCAATATTTGAGGATAAAAATTTAAGGTGAGAATGCGTGCCACATTCAAACCGGTCAATCTATGACATAAAACAACTCCCTAGACGAACGATGACTTGTCATCATCATCAGTCGGGAAAGCCAGTTGTCAAAGGATATACGATGGCAAAATGGCAACAACGACTGACTACAGCCTACACCAACTCCCCCATCCCCCCCTCCATGACCCTTCTCCCCTCCTCCGACGCCCAAAACGCTCCTGTCGGGTACGTGTATTTCTCCAGCGCCTCGTCCGTGTACCCCGTCGAGTAACCCGGTTCCAGCGGGGTGACGTAGTGCGCGCCCTCGACGCGCGACGGGTGCCGCAGGTTGTTCTCGCGGCGCGAGTCGGCGAACTCGAGCATCGACTTCCGCCCGCTGACGACGATGTAGTCGATCAGGGCGAGGTGCGAGGTCAGCTCGGTGAGGCCCATGGCGCCGTTGTGCGGGACGCAGGGGACGTGGAATTTGTGGGCCATGAGCATGACGGCCTGGTCATCAACATCAGTTAGACGCTTTTCTTCAGGATATACGTATGTTTGGGGTGGGCGAGAGGTTGATATACCAGGCACTCGTTCACACTTCCCAGCCGCACGGCGTCGATCTGGCAGACATCCGTGGCCTCCGCCTGCAGGAGCTGTTTGAACGTGACTCGGTTCTGGGCCATTTCGCCCGTGGCGACTCCGACGCCGTAGGGTTTGAGCGCTTTGCGGATCGCCGCGTGGCCGAGGACGTCGTCGGGGTTGGTAGGCTCTGTAGAACATCTAGTATACACTTCCCCCCCCCCCTTGACACGTAATGTAGCGAATTGGTGTACATGGACTAACCTTCGATAAAGACAGGCTTGAATTCAACAAGATGCTTCATGTACTCGATTGCCTCGGGAACGCTCCAGACCTGACGAAAGTAAGATAGGCAAGCAGCCCAGAGCCTGGCAGCAGCAGCAGCGGAAAATGAACTCACCTGATTCGCATCGATCATCACGGTATACCCGTTATCATATCCCAAGACCTTGCGCACAGCGGCTAATCGCTCGCGATCAGCCTCGATGCTGCTTCCAACCTTGAACTTGAAAACGGTGAAGCCCTCCGCGATGGTCTGTCGGAGTACTTCCTCCATCTTCTCCCCGGAGAAGGCGAGCCAGCCGGGAGATGTGGAGTATGCCTAGGACGACGTCAGCTTGTTTCCTTTAACCAATAATGGTCTTTTTAAAGGCAAGACTGTATGTAAACGTACAGGAACAGCCCGATTCTCCAACGCCTCCTGGATTCTCTTCTCCTTATTGACCTGCGTCCTCTTCAACATCTCCACCGCCTCCTCCGGCGTGATCACGTCGATGATGTACCGGAAATCGATGCACCGGACAACCTCTTCAGGCGTCATATCCGCGACGATCCTCCAGACGGGCTTCCGGAGGATCTTCCCCCAGAGGTCCCAGACGGCGTTCAGCACGCCCGCGACGGCGAGGTGCGTGACCGACTTCTCCGGGCCGATCCAGCGGTACTGCGAGTCGTTGACCATGTGGCGCCAGGTCTTGCCCATGTCGCGCGTCAGGTCGGCCATGGTGCGTCCGACGACGCGCTTGGCGAAGATGTCGAGGGTGAAGCAGATGATTTCGCTGCCGCGGCCGTTGCTGAAGGCCTTGGATTCTGTGAGCGTTTTATCCCCCAAAGCATTCTTTTATTTGAGGATCAGTGTCTTACAATCCCCTCACCAATAAGTCCCGGTATGTTTGTCTCCAGCTGAATGTACGGATGGGAGCCATTGGTCCCAACGTGCATCGCATCTGAGCCCACTCCATCGAGACTTGTGGGAAACCGGAGGTCAATCACTTTGTACCCGGTGATTCTAACATCCGCGACGTCAAGCACTTCCTTGGAGGCCATCTCTAGATAAAGGTGAAGAAAACACAGTAGAAGATGATTCTATGGACTAGAGCGGAGGCGAGTGGTAGAGCGTTGGTAACCTCTTTATCATAGGAATGAACTTTGTTCCTTTTTTTAAATATGAGAACGTCTGAAGATCGAAAACAAAATGAAGGCCAGGAACCTGCCCGACCTTATAGAATCTCCTGAGCTCCATTGTCAAACCAGCTCTCTGGCCTTAAATCTTCCATCACGTGTACCGGTTAACTGCCCCACGAATCAACCATTATCTTTGGACTACGCAGTAGTCATCTTGGCTCATTCGCATATTGGTATGTGGATGGGAGCCCCATCTAGAGTGCGTGGAGCATCTGAACCATCCATTATGGAGATTCTCCGAGATTGACAGCCAGTAGGAGGTGTAAGTAAGACGCATGATCCTCCTCGGCAGACTGCAAGTCATAGTAGGGATTGCCGGACTTAATTAGTCCTCCATAAGTGCCGGGCTTCTCTCCGGCCGGTCCAGTCAGGCTCACATTTCCCACGGCATCAAGTGGGGTGAGAAAGGAACGAAGCTACGGCGGAGATGAACGGTGCGCCAGCAGGGTGATCCCCGCAGAGCCTAGCTAGCGGCGCGGATGGGCGGGGAATCCGGGGATAGGCGGAAGACAAGCCGCTGCTGTTGTCATTGTTGTTTATCGGTATTATTTCCGCCCGGACCACCCCACGCCTCCATCACGATGTCGGCAAGAGACAGATTAACATATCAATCTTGGCGCTTTTCCCTGGATAGTAGCCGGTTCTACAGAAATGGTATGTAAAATCGACGGATAGAAACCGCGAAACTCCCGAGGCTGGAGATGATGATATGATGTTTCGCTCTTGCGACATATCTATTAATTTGGACCAGAGAATATACCAATTTCAGCTTTAATTAGCGGTCATGGCCTCTTTTCGTAGTCGGGCGGTATTTTGGTCAATAATTAGGTATAGCTGCAGCGATATGAGTACTAAGTATGTACATACGTGCCTATACAGCACTATTGCCGGTACTGTTCATCAAAAGGTAAGTATTATCACTGGCGCAGGAATTAATACTTCCACAACTAACGAAACCGGGTCTTCTTTTTAATAGTTTCCAAGATCAGGATGGCAGACTCAAAGCTAGAGTCCGGCGCAGCCCATTTCTCTACATTACGCACAACAAGCTGCTGTAGATCGTGGATATCGGGGACCAGATGCTTGAGATGGTTGGACAAGGAGGCTACAGTCAAGACTAGAATTGCTCCGAGGGACCTGGAGGTATCTACCGTCAGCAAGTCCCTCAAAACTGACTTGATCACAGAACGGAATGCAGTGGAAGTTAGTATATAGGTATCTTACGAGAGACAGAACGTCCAAGTATACTGCGATGGTCGTTTGATGATCTCGCCAGTGTTTTGCAGATACGAGCGGCAGCTTTCCACGCAAATCTGGGCCTTCTCAAGAATGGGCGGGGCCGGAGGCTGTGTGTCTGGCAAGGACGCAATATAGATCACAAACGGCCGATGGATGATGTGTCTCGTGGCGAAGTAACGGATGCGCAGGATCCTCTGGCGGTAGCTGCCTAAGGGTTCCGAGTTCAAACCCGGTTTGATCGTCTCAGGCAGTGAGCCGTACCAGTCCAGGAGCTGTCTGTTCAATTCATGGACTACGGAAACAAGCGAGCTGACCTGCGTCGACAGGGCCGGGATGTCTTGAGGGGTATTAACGGCTGTCCCCCATTTAGCACTGTAGATGGAGTCGTGGACGCGGTTCAGAAGGCGTCGGATCGAAAGTTCCGCCAGGTAGCATAGTCGGTCGTGGCCGGGAGGACGTCCTGCTTTGGGAAACGTCATCCCATCGACTACCTGTTCGATACCACTTCGTGGAAGGTCCAGCTCCGCGAGACGGTCACTGAGCCGTTGTTAGCCATACATTTAGTTTCAGGATCCAGGTGAACACACCATTCAATTAAGTAACAACTCCAACAGGCCATTTTCACATATTCTGTAAATTTCTCGTCCGCATTCGGATCCTGACACCTGGAACTTCTGTGAGGATGAAGGTGTAAGTACACATGGACCCATCGCATAAAGGCTTACTCATAGAGCAGAAGCTGCGCGTTCATAGAAGCCATATGAATGAGCTTCCAGCTATGGAAAGGCTGCGCCAAATACGCAGAATAGACGCCTCCAAAGATGAGCCCCTGCACGAGAGGCAGGCTCGGCTTCGAGAACCACGTCGCCTCACGGATGAGGATCTCGAGAGCAGGTCTAAACAGATCCATCCCAGGAGCCCACGAGCCATCCTTGGGGCAGAAATCTGCGGGCTGGGATGCCACAGCCCCCAGGGCCAGGATGACCATACACAGTGCGGACTCTACATCTGGTTTCAGACCGCGCACGAGTATGTCCTCGTAGCTTGCCAGAAATGCCTCCCTGTCGAGAATCGGGTGACATGGATAGACGGCGGAAAAGAAGGTGGTCACAAGGAGATCTGTGACATCACGCTTCAGGAGCGGCAGGGCCCTTTGACTCAGGGACTGTCCACAGAGTACGGGTACGGAGCGGTGGGACTCGAGTCGAAGAAAGTAGTCACATGGAAAGTCCCCGACCAGTGATCTGATGACTGGTAAACGCAACAACGCGTTCGTCGACGTTTGGTGTTTGGAGGGTATTGTCAGTGGAGGCAGCTCCACATCAGGAGTAGTAGTGTCTACCACGACCGGAGACGCTGTGGAGATCGAACGGCTCGAGTAGTAATGACTATCGGACCGAGGGGTGCCTGAATAATGTTGCAATCTCTCTGCTACAGAATCTAAACGGCCGTGAGAGACGGTACTGTTCGACGGGACAGGAGGCAATGCTGCAGTCGCAGTACCTGCAGCCCGGGGTACAGCGGACGCAGCTTGGATGCTCCGGATCGCTTCAGAGTGAACTTCTAGCAATGACTCTATTCTCTCAAGGCGTCTCAACGTCGTCAGGTCTGGTATCTGCACGGAATTGATTCTGCAATATCCAGTGTGAGAAAAGAGGAATTCCCATAGTCAACCTTCTGCAGATACAGCCGTACCGCTGGATCGGGAGCTCCTGCCACTGGCATTCAGCTCCTGACTCGGCACACTTGCCGCAGACGGGCTTGTGGCCATCGCAACGACGTTTCCTGCATAGTGGGACAAGTTAGCCGTGCCGATCATGGATCTGTGGTGTTAAAGGAAACTAACTTTTGACGACACAGGTCACACGCCAGAGCCGTGCGTTTGCGTGGGAAGCTCATGTTGGTTTCGTGGAGTTGGAAATCCGGGGCAAAGCGGAGGATGTGGAGGCGGATAGGAGGCGAAGATCCGGCGTGAGAAACGCCAATAATAATACCGTCAGACGGCTGCTACCGAATTACCGAGGGGTCCTGAAAATTCTACCCAGTAATATTGATAATTCTTAGAGGAGTTTAAATTCATATTTCTTTTGCCGGCTAGCATGTTTGGGTAGAATCCGGCTATGTGATCCATTATGGTATATACTTCTGAGTAACCACTTTATTTACACTTAGTAGAAGAGCCTAAAGGTCCATTCCGGCCTGAACAATAAATTATTACCTTGGTGTCAAAGTATGGAGGCTTAATACCAGACGAATACTCAGAGCTGTTTCCGTTGAGAGCTTGGCCAACCCCAGGTTAAAAGGGTAGTCTATTGAACAAAAAGGCAACGTTACCTCTTTGTCTTTCAAATTGTCGACCGTTATATACTCCAACGGATTCTCCTATTAATGAGATAGACGCCGAGATGTACAGTAACTGTGCTACAGCTTATGCCTTTTCCAAATACTGCTGGGAGGCGACACCACTCTTCTGACTGCCCTCAGAAATACCCCGCTTCAATTGATTGGTGCCCTCTTCGATTCTCGCAGTCTCTGCATCGATAAAGGCCTGGGGGCGAGCGCGCTGCGTGAGATTCTTATTCCTGAAGACGAAGACCGATGGATTCGTGCGGAATATCACATCCATGTCCTCGAGGGTACGCTGGGTTGTCTCGGGATAGATCATCCAGACAATTGGGAAATACGCGTACAGGAAGCAGGCAAACACTTCATTCTACGTTAGTGATGCAGTTCTTCTCTGGGGGCTGTAGGATCAGCTTACTGAGATAAAAGCGCCAGTGAAGGTGGTCGACTCCCACTTTCGTGAACTGGGTCACAATGAAGCTGCCCATCCAGTTCGTGGCAGTTGCGGCGGCTGCGCCTCGTGTACGCCAGCCAAGCGAGTTGATTTCTGAGCCGTACACCCATGGGACCTGCAGGATTGCGTGAGTATTAGACCCATAGGTCTATTTGCATTGTTTATCACGCATACCTTGGCAAAGCTTGTTCCATAAAACACGTAATAGAGGAAGAACATGGCCGTCGTTGCGGAACCCAACTATGAAACGAGAAATTGGCATCCAAACGGCTATCTCTGCAAAGCGATAGACATACCTGGTACTTCTTGTCGGGGTGCAGGTCCGCCATTTTCAGGCAGATAGAGGCCACGAGATAGCAGCTTCCCGCAGAGATAGCGCCGTATAACATCAACCTTTAAACATTGAGTCAGTATGAGTTCAAGAAGGGGAATTGGGAAACATACTTCCTACGGCCGACCATATCTATGATGAAGAGGCAGACAAAAGCAGCTCCCAAGTATGAAGTAGAATTACATGCTGTCAGCAGCCTGCTCATCTGCTGGTTGAATCCAACACTCTGTTGCAGAAGAGTAGGAAGATAGTAACCTGAAATATATTTGTCAGTTTTACTACAGACTCCATGCGCAGGCATGGATACTTGCCTAGAGCGTTCACACCGCTAAACTGCTGCATCAGCTGTGTACCACACGAAAGCAGCAGTCGCCGGAAGTTCTGAGTCTCATCACGGAAAAGGAACACATCCTTTGCTGGAACCACTGCCTGGCGCTCCTCCCGGATAGCTACCATGATGGACTTGTGGGCATTGACCACAGCCGGATCGTCGACGCTCACGTTCTTGCCCTCGAGCCTCGCAAGCACAACGAGCGCTTCATCGGACCGATCTTTCAGCAAGAGCCATCTCGGGCTTTCTGGAAGGAATATCATGATGGGAATCGCGATGGCAGCGAACACAAGCTGAAAGGCCAGCGGAAACCTCCACTGGAATGCGCCGCCGCGGAAATAGAGACCGTAGTTCATCCAGTTCGCCAGGCAAAAGGCGACCGTGTTGCTGATGTTCGCGAGAATCACGAGCCTTCCGCGGTATTGCGGCTTCGCGCACTCGCTTTGGTACACCGGCACGACCGCAGTGACGACACCTCCATGGCGATCAGCATGTACATGTACAACTACAGTTAGGATGTCCCCTCCCTCTTACCCATGCCAAAACCATTGATGATGCGTCCGATGATCATCTGCGGCAGATGAAAAGCCGTGATCTGCAGAATGGCTCCGACAGCATTGCACGCCAGCCCGATGAAATTGGACCTCCGCCTCCCGAAGTGATCACCGAAAGTGAAAGCGAAGATACAACCGAGAAAAGCACCAAGCTGTCAGCATGTCAGCTTCCTGTAAGCAAACCTCGATTCCTATTCCCACAAGAAGCGACATACAGAGAAGCAGCTGGATGTGATACCGTTGACATTGGCCCTCTTCACCTCCGGGAAATGTCTGATGAAGTCTTCGGAGATTAGAACACCAGAAAAGACACCTTGGTCGTAGCCGAACCAACACATGGTAGCTGTGCCATGTCATGGTCAATTGAACAGAACATCAGATCAAGGGGCGGATCAAGCAGCAGCAGCATATCAGAGCATACCGGCATTGCCAAGAGTGATGAAGAACACCAGCCAGAAGCCACTCAGCTTTCGTATGAACCACATCTTTTCTTCAGGGTGGATGACGACAAGTCAAGCACTTGAAGACACGGGGGGAGAATCCTGGATACATCTCTGCCAAAACAAAGACCTCACAGCCGCGGTGCGAGTCCTGCAATTTGTACTGTACGCGGGCGACGAGGGCTGGCCGGGGACCAAGTAAGCCATAGACATGGAGACATCCAAGACCGCGGTGCTAAAATCTGGGATCGATCTCGACACGAGCTTCTAGTGCAAAAGTCTGGGGAAGGGGGCCAGCGAGGACGCGGGGGGTGTGAACGATATCAGCAGGGAAGGTCAAGCGGTCTTCACGCTGGAGCTTAGCTGGTCCTGGATAGCACTCCCAAGACCGCGGGCTTCGACGCCGTCCCATCCCTCAGGAGAAAGGCGCAATCTGGTTCGCGGTTTGGAGTCTCCCGATGTCTTGGTATAAGTGACTATATCCCTAGCTCCCGCCTATCCCCGCTGCCGCCTTTCCCCGGCGCAGCGATGAAGCTCGTCCTCGTGCGGGGAGGAGAGGAGAAGTCGAGACCAGAGCAGAACCGGATAACTAAATCGAGCAATCATGCCACGGGGATTTGCCGACGGTGCGTCCAGGGACCGGATCGGTCAGATCGCAGACCAGCGCGGGGTAAGTGATAATGTGCGAAACTTCTACCGTGTGCAATTCTCATCAACAGCAGCAGCGCAGGGTTATATAATAGACCACCTTCTCGTATCCATATATTTAATATCTAATTTCATTCCACTCAGTTTCTCAATCAGAAAACTAGACTTCCTTTTGCGCCTTTCATCTCTCCAACCTGAAAGGAAAAGAAAAAAAAATGACATACAAAACCCCATCGTCAGTTAACCCCCGCAGCACTTACCCTTCTTTCTTTATAATATTATATTTCACTGACATTACCTGTCAACCAGATACGTCCTCGTCACCGGCGCCACGGGCTTCATCGGCGCCCACGTCGTGGACAACCTCCTGGCCCGCGGCATCGCCGTCCGCGGCGCGACGCGGTCCCTGGAGAAGGGAGAGCAGATGAAGGCCGCGCGGCCGCAGTACGCCTCGAAGCTGGATTTCGTGCAGATCGAGGATTTCGCCAAAGTGGGTGTTTTTGATAAAGCAGTCGAGGGGGTGGATGCGGTTATACACGTTGCGAGCGTAAGTCTACGGTTACTTTTTCCCTTGGACATATGAAATATTTTTACTGTTTTGAACTCTGTTTTAACTCGAATATGTATATATCCCGCCTAAGTAGCCATTCACCTACAACACGACCAACAACGAGCAAGAACTCGTCATCCCCGCCATCAACGGGGTCAAATCCATCCTCTCCGCCGCCGCCAAACCGGGAAGCAAGATCACCCGCATCGTGCTGACCTCCTCCTTCGCCTCCGTCGTCGACATCTCCAAGTCCCCGGGCCCGGAATTCACCTACACCGGCGCGCACTGGAACCCGCTGACCTACGAGGAGGCCGTCAATCCCACGACCAGCGCTGTCGTCGCCTACCGCGGGTCCAAGAAGTTCGCGGAGCTCGAGGCGTGGAAGTTCGTCGAGCGCGAGAAGCCACAGTTCGACCTCGTCACGCTCTGCCCACCCATGGTCTTCGGCCCCGTCGTGCACCCCGTGCCGAACGTCGCGCGGCTGAACGAGTCCAACGCGACGCTGTGGAGCGTCGCGGCGGGGGCGGATCCGCTCCCGACGGCGCGGGTCCCCGCGTGGATCGACGTCCGGGATCTGGCGGAGGCGCATGTGCAGGCGCTGCTGAACCCGGCGGCCGGCGGGAAGAGGTACGTGCCGGCGGCGGGGGAGCCGTTCTCGTACGAGCTGGCGGCGGATATCATCAAGGAGGAGTTTGAGTGGGCGCGGAAGACCGTGACGGGCAATTATGAGAGTGGGAAGAAGATGCCTCCGACGTACAGGTTGGACGGGGAGACGGTGTCGAAGGAGTTGGGAGTGACCTATCGCAGTTTCAGGGAGACGGTGGTGGATTTTGTCAGGCAGGTCAAGGAGACCATCGCGCGGGATTGACAGGGGCGGAGATTTCTTCAGCTCTAGAAAAGTTGATACGTTTAGAGATGGAATCCATATGGCTAAATGACGGGATCGGCCCAGCAAGGAATTACTGCGCAGCATGCACATGTACGTCGGTATCGTAGAGATAGAAAGGTTCTCGCCATCGTCATTGAAGATGGGTTTTACATGCCGGACTAAATCATCATATTATGTAGCAGCAGAACCATATGCGTAATATTATCCGCATTATATTTAGATCATATTATATATTCAGGACCAAGTGCATGACCGTCGTTCCATGATTACAGCGCAGACACCTACGCCTATAACAAGTAATATCTGCAGGGTAACGTAGCTACCAATAAGTAGCGTACTTAGAGCGACCCTTAACGATGTCGATAAAGTTCTCCGCAATAATCTGGTCGACTCGCTCGCTGGGGTGCAATTCGTCGTACCTGCGTGAACATGCGAGTTAGAATCCGCTCTACATAAGACAAAAAACAAGATCAAACTTTGCGGCTATCAGAACGGATGAACTAAGCTCACCAGAGGAACGAGTCCAGACTCGCACCGGGCAGGTCGTAGCAGTTGTTGCCGCTCAAATCGCAGTGGTGGTAATATCCAGTGACGTTCAGCGGGCTGGTGCCGTTGAGGTACTGGGACGGATTGTTGAAGATGTCGGTGATGAGGCTGTGGACGTCGTAGATGGCGAACGCGGCTCCGGGGTAGCGTCCCTTGACGTGCAGCTCGTACGGGACTTGGTAGGAGAACAGGCCGTTCACTAATGTCGTGTACTCCAGCATCTTGTATCCGACTTCCGTGCCGTTGCCCTAGATTAGATATATCTGTCAGCAAGATTCCGCGATTACTTCTGAGGTGGTGAAACGAAGAATGCATGTACACATCGTCACCCACCTTATCTGGGAAGTAATGGGTAGGCCCAGTTCCGTTGATATTGTACTGAGGACTCAATTGCAACGGAGCGAGATTCATCAGGACAAAGTTCCGACCACCAGCGGAGTATATCTCATCAAACGCCTTGAAGATACAGTCCGTATAGTTCGTAATGGTCGTGCCGGGAAAGTTACTGTCGGTCAAAAATGCGCCGTTTCCCAGGTCATTTGTACCGATCCAGAGAGCGTACACCGTGTTATCGGCCCTCCGATCGGTGTAGACGGTGTTGGTCCTCGTCTTCGGGTTTATATATTTGGTGTCGGCCAGGAAAGCGGGAATCTCGTACCCCATCACATCAGGGAACGGGAACTGGATGTTTCCATTACTGATGTATCGCAAGGCGTACGAGTTATCGCAGAACGCCCCCGAGACGGCGTAATCGTAGTACTTGGCTTTTGAGTAGATTGAGACCCAGCGACCCCAGGTGACGCCTCCACTGGCTGTCGAGAATGACATTGGCAGGACCGTGCCCACTGGAGGCGCCTGGCCATCGTGCTGGAGGAAGTAGTTGAGACGGTTTTCGTCTGTGTAGCTATGGAAGATGTTAAGCATGATCATTATTCTAGTGGATTTACAGTACGGACCTATCCCCAAATGTGATCAAGTTGGAGAACTTCCTGACATTCCATGCCGTCCCGACTGATGATGTCCTGTCTTTGGGAAAGTTGAGCAAAGGTAGACCCAGAGCTGACGCGCTCGCTGCGAGGGAGGCAACGGTGAGCAACTTCATCTCGAACTCGGCCAGTCCAACAGACTAGGTGTTGGCAATCACAATGGCTGAGGAAGAGGCTTGACTCCGCGAAAGGAGCAGCAAACTCAATGTCGGACTGGGCGAACCTAGTAATCCGAAGGTATGATGATGGAGCTCTGATTTTCTTAATCTACCTATTTGACTGGCTATATATTTCATGAATTAGGGGGCCATAGCAAAGGAAATTGTGCGATTATAAGCGAATATAGACCGAGGTAGTACGATGTTGCAGGGCTTATGACCTATGATAGTCCGGATCGGCTGGTGCTGACTAGGCTGATAAAATTGTTGGCATACCGATAGGTCATAGTGGTAATATTCGGCTGACACTCAATTTATACAGATCCATGGCAGCGGCTGTCTTTAAAATGATCCAGCACCCCTCTTCCCCTTCTTCTGTCGCTTTCTTCGCCCTTGCAGATGCGAGCTGACATTCTCCAGACGGACCAATTAGCCGCTGACAGGAACATGGGCTAAATGCGGAGGGGATAAAAAGCCGGGCGGCCTGAGCAGGCTGCGGGGAATGGGGACGCTTAAATGGATAATCATGGCCATGCCACTGCCGAATATTCTCGCAAAAAGACCTCCCTGCGTCCTGGGGATGCAGTGCCACATCTTCCGGTAGATCATATCACAGTGCAAGACAGTCCAACAAGCTTAGCATCGATGATAACTGAGGATGCGAAGAAAGTGACGCTCCGGCTCCGCGACTGGTTGTGCCCCAGAAAAAAAGCGCGGAGAAACCCCACACGGCGTGACTGGCCGATGCTGAGTTAGCCCGCATTCTGCTCCTGATAGCTTCGCTGAATTTATCCGCAAAGACCCGCAGGGACTTAAAAGAGGCTTTATAGTAGCAAACAGACGATGCCGGTATCCGGCACTCGGAAACAAGGAACTTGACTCCGCCCGGGAAGGGGCATGACGGCCATAGATCTCAGCGAGCAAAGGTTCAGGTCAGCTTTCTGCCGCCTAAAGGATCCTACACAGCGTGTATAGAGTGCTCCGCATTTGCTGGACTGCTTACAAGCTCATGTCCCTTGATGGCACAGATCTGTGAGAAATGGTATGAGCCCTTTGCTTGTCTTACATGGTATCTGTAGTATCCAATTTCTCTCAATGTACTAAATAGAATTTACATGGCGGAGATGTCGGAGTGCTAGCCCCTTATTCAGAGGACCTCATTCAGAGGGTGTAGCCTTCAAATTTTTTTCTACGTACGCCTACTGTACCTGTCGTATTACTAGGGGGTAGGAACTCGTGACCTACTAATACAGAGAGATCCTAAATTCGACCAGGCTTTTTACGAAAGTCCAGTGATCTAAGAGGGGTAAAATTTTCTCTCCGTAGAAGGACTTTTGACTGAAAGTCAAATGTACAGACGTTCATCCAGTTTCTTGCGCTGACCTTCCAACCGGACTTTTGCAATAACCGCTTTGTGGACAGGCCGATTGACTCCATACAATCCAAAGGTCCTATGTTCAGCACTCAAGCGAACAAGGAAATATTAACAATATCACATTCTCAGAATCCCTCGGTTATACAAAAGTACGCGCTGCTTCCCAGTTTATTCAATAATAATATTTGATCTTGATTATAGCTCGGCTGAACTTGCCTGGTTAAGTTCCGAACACCGCTGCGGCCCGCGAAACGGACGGACCGATCGATCGGTCTATCCATGGATAATGGTGGAATGGATCTCAGTTGATCTTCCCGACGTGGTAAACATACTGCACGATTGATATCAATCACCTAGGAGAATATACTACTAAGTAGGAGATGTGTATTACTCTCTTCGATGTTTGAGTGTCTCTTCGAGGTCTGTATTGCATATGCCACTATTCACGGCGAAAGCGCACAAATCGATTACCATTACTAAGCGGTGCATCAACCAGATCGATGCCCCGCTTGATCACAATAATAATTTCGCAGATACCACCCTTTTGTTTTCTCTTTTCGACCCCATTCATGGATGGCATCATCTGTGCTAAATTGCTAAGCTGCCCCTCACTCGAGCCTGCACTGCACTATGGATGTTGCATGGGGTTCTACTTCAGAGTTTCTACCAAGCAAAGTAGGAAACAAGTAATGAATCTGGTGCCTGCGCACTCTACGGTACCACTGTAGAATGGCAGTACTACTCCGTATATGTGATGAGACTCGATGGCACCGCTTCCCTGATACGGGCGTCGACACGACAGTAGCAAGACAGAGAATGCGACGATCAGCTGACTAAGACATGAGCGCGATGATGCGATAAAGGCCAGCGAGCTTAGAACCATAGATACCTCTTTCTAGTTGGCCCGACGAGAAATCAGATCAGATCAGAGCTGACCCTTGGAGAGTCAGTCACGTGTCAGGTGGGTGACGGGAAGTTCTTGATTAAAAAGAATTCAGGTACTACTCACCATCCCAGAATCCACTTTCTGCTGTATATACGATTATAGTGTACATACGGAAAGGGACTTCCGCACGATTCTGTATATATATATATATATATACAAGATAAGAAAACAAGTGTGAGTTAGTGCGCTTTTGTCGATTCGATTCTCGTAAAGATCTTTCTATTCAATGTTGGTAACCGCTGATATATAGCTTTGATACTCGTGGACGGGGAACGCTCGTGATTGTCTGAAAAAGAAAATTCGAATCGAAAGGGGAAAATGGCCACCAACAACGATACCAAGCCCACCACCACGCTCAAACTCGAGCCCGTCACCCCCGACGACATCTCCGACATCACCAACCTCTGGTACGCCGCGTTCGGCACGCCCGAGATGCTGCGCATCTTCCCCGACACGCCCGGCGTGCGGCGGTGGTGGGACGAGGCGAACCGCAACGATCTCCTGCATAAGCCCTCGACCCGGCGGTACCTGAAGGTCGTCGACACGGCCGCGGACAACCGGCTGGTCGCGTACGGCAAGTGGGTGCTGGCCGGGGTGGACGAGGACGGGAGTCGGTTCCCGCCGTGGCCGGCGGACTGCGATGCGCGGCTGTGCGACGACTTCTTTGGCGCGATGGCCAGGGAGAGGAAGAAGTTGTTGGGGGAGAGGAAGAATTGGTGTATGTTTTATCCTTTTGTTTTTCCGATCTGTGGTGTTTATACGCCGTATCCCCTTGATTAGACCATGTGACTAAGTAACGACCAACAGACCTCGACATGCTCGCGACGCACCCCGACTACCAGGGCAAAGGCGCCGGCTCCATGCTGGTCAAATGGGGCTGCGACCTGGCCGACGAGGAGGGCGTCGCGCTGTACATCGACGCGACCCCCGCGGGCGCCAGGCTCTACAAGAAGTTTGGCTTCGAGGACCGCAGCAACCCCAACTACACCCTGGAGGGGCTCGTGCCGATGGTGCGGGAGGCGAGGAACTAAAGTACAGTACAGCGGGCTGCGATTGGCAAAGCGTTGTTTTGTCCAGGTTAATAGCTGATATATATATATATGTATTCTATATATGGCTTTGTTGGAAGAGTACATATATGTGGTTAGGTAGTTATGGAGGTTATCGAATCATGCAATCCAAATTCTTCTCTGCATTCAATGCCGTGCTGTCCTCTCACTTACATACACCGGAGAAATGCCCCAAAAAAGCCATTGCGATCGCCATCTCCGTCACCAGACGGATAGGCAGATTGATAAATAAATGGTTGTAAACAGAATCCAGATCCATCACATGTCAGTCAGATTTAGTAACCTAAGCAGAAAAGAATATTTAACCACCGGTATATAGCAACACCTGAAACAAGAATAAAAACAAGTGCATCCTAGCACCAGTTAGGTACCTAGTTTGCGATATTGCTTAATTAGGTATGTGCTAAGTATGCAAGGCGTCCAGTCCATGTCATTAGATTTACCGCTATGCATATGTACTTCTCAATCAGGAGCCGGTTTGTCTGCGTAGGTACAGTAGATACTAGTAGTAGGTAAGCGAGTCCTTTCTCCAAAATGAGTAAGTACAGTACATACTTGATGACATGGCATACGAGCACGTGAGCTCCGGGGACCAGCTTGATTGCATGGATGAGATTTTCTGCAAATCCTTTAAAAAAAAGCACTGCACGGTCGAATTCACGGAAGAGCGGTGACGATGTAAAGTAAGTATGTGCACATGCCTCATCCGAAAGTAGGTAGATACATATAAGCATTTAGCTACAAGCTTAGATATTATAAGCAGCGGATTACCTGAACAGGTGATAGCTAAGGTAAGCTTAGGCTGTGCTGTACGGGGTAGAGCCAGCTTACCGCGTGCGGGGATTCGTAATGGGTGGGATCTGACTGGACTTGGAGAACGATGCATGCATACTACATACCTCATACTCTGTACTTCAATCGTGGGGCATGTCTCTGAGGTACGGAGAAGAGAAGACTTCGAGTTCAGCAAAATGCAGTCAGCACAGAACAAGATCTAAACTCTCACGCGTGCGGTAGGTTACGAAAACTTTTTTTGTTACCCAGAGTCCCGGCCCCAGCTGCTTATATCGCTGCTTTTGCTTTATTATTCCGTGCTGCGTATGATCCGGACTGGCTTTGCTTATGGTCTGCTAGCTATCACAGTCTCACTACCTTTCAATGGCTTCAAAATCACGTGGGTATAAAATAGCAATCTACCAATGCAACGCAGGGGACCCTGGGTAAGGAAAGCATTGGCAATCTGCTGTACCGTCTGTACGCAGTAGGTACCTAACTTGAGCAGGGATGAGAGATCATCTTAGATAGCCAATCCAATTTCATCATGCATGCAGGTACTACTGTACCTACTTACAGCACCGGACCACCCCCAAAGCAGCAGCACCCATCGCAGATCCCTTTCAGCCAACCGCTGCAGCGACTAATAATAGCCATCCAGGGATGAATTAAGGTTCGATCCCGTCTGGCACGGTATGTCGTTTGCCTCGGTCGGCTCGCTTAGAATCAAAGCAAAATAATGGCACAGCAACTCGCAGGTGATCATCATCGGCAGGCAGGCAGCTAGGTAGCTACGTGCGTACTCCGTACAGCGTGCGCAGTACTCTGAGGCCAGTTAGGCACGAAAGTTCCTTTCTTTCAACTTGCCAAGACCTGGAGGGCTGGGGTATTGCGTAGGCTGCAGTTATACTGCGTCGTAAAGACGAATAAGGGTTCGTGTGATCGTCATCTGGCACCCAAGCACTCCAATAGAAAACATGTCAGCTGATAATCATGTCAATTAATATATTAATAGAAGAAAGAAACCAGGAACTGTGGCAAGAACATGATCGTTCCAGAATGCATCGTGCATTCATGCCGCAGCGAGCTCTGCTAGTCGACTGCAATCGACAGTCAAAGGGACGAAGCCCGCAGGTCGAAACAAAGCAACTGATGAAAGACCCAGACCGGCACTCCTTGGCAGCGGTTAAAGCATCTGGACATGTGGCGTGGTCTCCTTCGAATTATTGAATTTCACAGGTGTCCTATAGCCAAGAGAAGATCCTTCCACCCGGGAGTCACATTGTATCACAGCTTGGCTCGCAGGGCCGGCACCAACGACTCCCCTTCCTCCACGCGGCATAAGCTTGGCTAATGATAATAATATCCTTGGCTTCCGGCCGAGGATGTGGCGTGATGTGATGTAGCACAGCAGAGCCATGAACAGAGGACAGAATTGGAGAGATCCAACAAGATCTTGGCCATGTTGCCCCTCCCACAGGAAGATCCCTGGGACTTCCTGAAAGCGCATGGTGGAGTTCCTAAATATATTCACATGTCACCAATGGAGAGGGAGCATAGAGAGAAATTGCTTTTTCCCAGAGGAAAGAGACAGTTGTACAGCTGCCACGGCATGATGCCATAACAGACGTCGCTGTAGAGGTGCATCCCTGCACGGCACTTGGGCGGGCGAGATCTCCGAGGGCCGTCGCCACAAGGGCTTCCAGGCCGTGGCGGGAGCGGTCTTGGCAGAGAGCCGCAACGCCGTTGGCTGGAGGGGTGCCGTGCTGCGCTGCGCAGCCTAATGCCACACGGTTCGGCGAAGGCCCGGCCGGCGACTCTCCTGATGTCGGCCATCTCAACCCAACCTCATCTCACAGACTCTCACCAGGATGACTTCGCTTGCCAGCCCGGATGGGACCATGGTACGTCACCGGCCACTCGTCTGCGTCCGTTTAGAAACCCTGAGGCTATCGGAAAGAAGGTTCGGAAACGGGTGCAGAAACAAATCGTGCGGGGACGGCGAGGATCTCTGCTCCAGACCGGCGTTATTACCAAGCAGCTCGGCCTCGACCCTCTGATCGGGAGGCCGTCTAACTAAGCACAATTGCGATCATACGCATTGGCAACTCAGCAGGCCTGTCTCGCCCGCTGGACATCTCGTGCCAAGTGGTTCTCCTTTGTTCCCCTCAGCTCCATCCCTCGGAGGCGTTGCCGTCAATTGATGCTTGTCCGACCTGTGTTCCTCGTCATCGCCAAGGCTCCATTTCCAACAGCGGACAAGTTCGAGCTCTCCGCTGCTCAGCGAGACCAAACGGCCATGCCATTGATGATGTCCTGTTTTCTGCTCCCCTGATGGCCCCCGGCATCACCGGCCGTGCAGTCTTGGGCAGTAATGATCCACCGAGCCTGATAGACTGTGCAGACAGATGCCTGCTGACTCCCGTCTTGGGACGGGAGGCTCTGGGGATCCCTACTGCTGAGCTCCGGGCTCGGTGGACTGCAGTGTGACCGGCGATGGCCATGGGTGGAGGCAGTGGAGGGTGTCTGTGCTGGGAGAACCCATTGAGCTCTCAGAGAATTGCCCTTATGCCGAAACACCATGCGGTCCTCCATTCGTCCATGCCGGGTGACGGTGATCCTCTGTGGTGCTTGGAAAGTTCCATGGCCTGCGGTGCCACCCGGACTCATGTCATGCCATAAGCATTCAGGTCTCGATCGTTTACGGGGACTGTCACTGGTCGCCCTTTGATGCCCTTCGTCCGGGGGGTATCCAGTGTTGAGGATCCTCTTGCATGCTCCCGCAGCTACCTTAAATAAAGCTCAATCCCTCCCCCTTCGACGGGTCAGGAGCCCGCCGCTCAAAGCTCTGCTTTCACCTGCTTGTCCTCTTGTCCGTTTCTGGCTGCCTCAGGTTCAAGAATACCACCAGGACTGGCAAGATGCGCGCAATTGGACTTCTGCCAGGCATCATCGGCATTGCTGGTGCTGCCTGTCCTTACATGACAGGCGAGCTGCCGCGCTCCTTCGCCGAGAACCCTCATGCTATCAACCGTCGTGCTGAGGGTGGTGGTGGTGCCGCTGCCGAGACGGAGAAGTTCCTGTCTCAGTTCTACCTGAACGACAACGACACCTTCATGACCACCGATGTTGGCGGTCCAATTGAGGATCAGAACAGTCTCAGCGCTGGTGACAGAGGTCCTACCCTGCTGGAGGACTTCATCTTCCGTCAAAAGATCCAGCGCTTTGACCATGAGCGGGTAGGTTGATCTTTACTTTCGGCCTTCTTCGAGCGGGGTGATATTAAAACAGGTAATAGGTGCCCGAGCGTGCTGTCCATGCCCGAGGAGCGGGAGCGCATGGCGTGTTCACATCCTACGCAGACTGGTCCAACATCACTGCCGCTTCCTTCCTGTCTGCTGCAGGAAAGGAGACACCTGTCTTTGTCCGGTTCTCCACTGTAGCAGGAAGCAGAGGAAGCGCAGACACGGCGCGTGACGTGCACGGTTTCGCGACGAGGTTCTACACGGATGAAGGGAACTTCGGTAGGCAACTATCATGCTCTCTTTAAATGTTCTCGATCTGACAGCCAGCAGACATTGTCGGCAACAACATCCCTGTCTTCTTCATTCAAGATGCGATCCAGTTCCCCGACCTGATCCATGCTGTCAAGCCCAGCCCGAACAACGAGATCCCTCAGGCCGCAACCGCCCATGACTCTGCCTGGGACTTTTTCAGCCAGCAGCCGAGCTCTTTGCATACTCTGTTCTGGGCTATGGCCGGTCATGGCATTCCTCGTTCCTACAGGAACATGGATGGCTTCGGCATCCACACCTTCCGCTTTGTGACGGACGATGGAGCTTCCAAGCTCGTCAAGTTCCACTGGACGTCGCTGCAGGGCAAGGCGAGCCTTGTGTGGGAAGAGGCACAGGCCGTGGCTGGAAAGAACGCGGACTATCACCGCCAGGACTTGTGGGACGCAATCGAGGCTGGAAGGTACCCTGAGTGGGAGGTAGGCTCTCCCTGCTATGTATGGATGTGCCAGATGCTAAATAATGGCCTAGCTCGGCGTGCAAATCATGGATGAGGAAGACCAGCTGCGCTTTGGCTTCGATCTGTTGGACCCGACCAAGATCGTTCCCGAGGAATACGTGCCCATCACGAAGCTCGGAAAGATGCAGCTCAACCGCAACCCGCTGAACTACTTCGCCGAGACTGAACAGATCATGGTCAGTTCGCCACCGTGTTCGGTTGCTCGTTGCTGAAGTGCTAACTTGCAACAGTTCCAACCGGGTCACGTTGTCCGTGGCATTGATTTCACCGAGGACCCTCTGCTCCAGGGACGTCTCTTCTCTTACCTCGACACCCAGCTCAACCGCCACGGAGGTCCGAACTTCGAGCAGATCCCCATCAACCGGCCACGCACTCCAATTCACAACAACAACCGTGACGGAGCCGGTATGCTAGCCCATGTATTCCTTTCTTTATGCATTTTTATATGATGCGTTCTAACGGCAACAGCGCAAATGTACATCCCCCTGAACAAGGCGGCGTACACCCCCAACACTCTGAACAACGGCTCCCCCAAGCAGGCCAACCAGACGGTCGGAAAGGGCTTCTTCACGACTCCAGGCCGGACGGCAAGCGGCAGGCTTGTGCGCGCCGTCAGCTCAACCTTCGCCGACGTCTGGTCGCAGCCTCGTCTGTTCTACAACTCCCTCGTGCCGGCGGAGCAGCAGTTCCTGATCAACGCGATCCGCTTTGAGACGGCCCACATCACGAGCGACGTCGTGAAGAACAACGTCATCATCCAGCTGAACCGCGTGAGCAACAACCTCGCCAAGAGAGTCGCCCGGGCCATCGGTGTCGCGGAGCCCGAGCCAGACCCAACCTTCTACCACAACAACAAGACCGCCAACGTCGGGGTGTTCGGCAAGCCGCTCGCCAGACTCGACGGCCTGCAGGTCGGGGTCCTCGCCACCGTCAACAAGCCCGACTCGATCAAGCAGGCCGCCAGCCTGAAGGCCAGCTTCGCGGCGGACAACGTCGACGTCAAGGTCGTCGCGGAGCGCCTCGCCGACGGCGTCGACGAGACCTACTCGGCCGCCGACGCGGTCAACTTCGACGCCATCCTGGTCGCCAACGGCGCTGAGGGCCTCTTCGCGCGCGACAGCTTCACCGCCAGGCCGGCCAACTCGACCACCGCGACGCTCTACCCCGCGGGCCGCCCGCTCCAGATCCTGGTCGACGGGTTCCGCTACGGCAAGCCGGTCGGGGCGCTCGGCAGCGGCGCCAAGGCGCTCGACGCAGCGGAGATTTCGACGACCCGGGCCGGCGTGTACGTCGCCAACTCGACGACCGACAGCTTCATCAATGGCGTCAGGGACGGTCTGCGGACGTTCAAGTTCCTGGACCGGTTCGCGATTGACGAGGATGCTGAGTGATCTGCCTACATTTGGTACCTAGGATAGGTGCAGTTTGTACATACATGCAAAGCATGAATTCGATAACTTCTCTCTCTCTGTACTCGATTCTTCATCGATTCATTAAATCGTCAAATTTATAATTCAACTACTTTCGTTTTATGTACTTTTTTCTTCTCTTTTTCTTCATGTACTTAATTTCCTTGCTCCAATTAATTAACCAACATAGTGAAAAAAAATTAATAATCCTGTTTTCATTTCGTTCTTTGTGCTTTTTTAATAGTAGTAGTAGCAATGTTAATTCCTTAATTTAATGCGAGATCAGAAAATATATATATACATATATATTTCCATTTCTCTTTCTCTCTATCTGCTCTGCTCTGCTCTATGCCTTCTTCCGCGATCCGATGGATGCCAGCCATTCCATGCAATACTACTGTATCGGGGAATTCCGCGGACAGGCTTCAGGACCACCGGAGGACTGACCTTGACAATATATGTTTTCCCCTACTTAGAGAGAAAACAGGAGGAACAACAACATCACCTACGTTCTTGTGAGTTGGTTTTTGGGAGGCTTCTCGGGAGATGTTCGCTGAGCATACGGCAGGCTCAGGTCATCTTTGAGGCCTCACTCTACTCTATCGCTTGGATCTTTGTGTATGAAACTTGAGTTAATAATTGTTTCTCCTACTCGCCGCATTACAGCCGCTTCAGTCTAGGTTCTCTGCCCAACAAATCCCTTTTGTCCAGTCCGCCTCCCTAATTAGAGGCTTAATAGAGTCCGCCAATTCACTACCACAGCAACAGATGCCCGAACGCCGCCCTCCCGGACAGGAAGACAGACAGACAAGACAGAACCATGATCAGATCATCACCCTGTCTAAGCCTGTCCAAGTCTGTCTGCCATTCTAGCTAGCTATCTATCTACCTATTCTTACCTGTTCTTACCTATTCTTTCTTTACCTTAACCTGGCACACAATGGAGCTCAGCAGAACTAGCAGTAGCTGAGCTGTAATGCACATACATGTATACATGTATCCTTGTATATGTATACATGTCGGATCTGGTCTGGTCTGCAGAGTCCGGAGATTCTGAATCTGAATCTTGGAATCCTAGATTGAGTGAGTGGAGAAGGCAAAGCGGAAGGAAGGGAGGAAGGGGGAAGCATCAGGATGAGGAGTCAGGTCAGAATCAGGATCATTTTAAAAGGCTATCTATCTATCTATTGAATCGGCATACCCTCCAAAGCTCCCTGAGTAGTATAGGAGGGAAAAGCTAGCTGAAGGGGATTTTTTTTTCTTAAAAAAAATAATAATAAGTCGGATGAGTCTAAAAAAATCAGAATCAGAATTAGAATTTACGTACCTGGTGCACCCCCTCCCCCTTTCTTCCTTCCTGTCCCGTCCACAGACAGACACAATCACATAGATAGAACTTCGACAGGGCCCGAGGGAGGGGGGGGGGGTAAACAGCCTTGTGGATTTCATTCGATTCGATTTGATGCTGCTTTTTTGGTATTATATCTATTTTGTCAAATTTGGAATTGCAAAATAGTTTTAATTTACATTAACTGAGCTAAGTAATTATAAATTATATAAATACCTAGCTGTTCATCTGATATACATGTGCACTTGTACATACATGTACATTACATGCCATATTATATCATGGTCCATCAATCAATCCATCTCCTGAACCTCATCATTCCTTCGTCTCCGTGGCTCATGGCTCATGGATCATGCTCATGCTCACGCTCACGCCCACGCCACAGTCGAACCGCGACGCGGCGTCCAGACCCGCCGGTCATAGCGTCCGGCCAGAGCGCCGAGCTTCCTCGAGTTGATCTTCCGCTTGGCGAACTCGCTGCTGTCAGACGCGGCTGACGCCTCCAGGATCGCCCACTCGGCGACGGTTGCGCCCGTGCCGTTCTTGGCGCGCACTTCGGCCTCGCCGAGCGCCTGGTTACCCGCGATCAGGAGCGTCGCGAAGCGCGGGGCAGGCACGGGCTCGGAGAGGGTCACGTTGGTGGTGTTGCCGCGCGGGACCTGGATCTTGTCCAGGTCCGTGGTCTCGGGGTCGTACGGGTCCGAGAGGCGGATGTTGTACAGAGTCGTGACGACCGAGTAGCTGGAGCTGGACGAGTTGGACGAGAAGGAGAACGAGGCGGCCGGGTCGTCCAGCGAGACGTTGTGGAAGATGACGCTGGCGTTCACCGGAGGCGCCTGGGCCCAGTCGAAGTAGAAGCCGGAGATCGCGGTGCCGAGCTTGGACTCGGGCAGAGACACCGTCACAGAGCTGACCTGGTCCGCAGACGAGGGCTGCCACTTGGTCGACGAGGCGCCGTCCACCACGGCAATGGGGAACTGGCCTGGCTCGAACTCCGCCCTGGACCGGACGGGCTGGCACTGGGCGACGTTGCCCGCGACGGTGTTGATAGACGCGATCTGGCGGTTCGGAACAGTCAGGGTTCCATTGACCGGCAGCTGGTAAACCGTCACGTTCGCCTCGGAGCCGACGTGCACGGGGATCGAGACGTTCGCAAACCGCGGGTCCGCCGTGTCGAGCTTAGGCACCTCCGTCGCCCGGCGGAGCGTGGTGTGCGTGTAGTTGGAGGTCGCGGCGATGGGCCATCCGCGCCAGTAGAAGGTGCGGTACCTGACATACGGGATCTGCGGCGGCAGGTTGGGGTCGACGTGGATGACGTTGTCGGGAAGCAGACGCAGACCAAGGTATCCGAACAGGACGACCTGGTTAGCACCGCCGCTGCCGGTCAGGAAGGGATACGCGGGGTGCGTGCCACCGTTGATGGAAGCATTATCGATCATCTGCTCGGAGAACTGGAAGAACGGCGCACGGATGTACGGGTCGTAGGAGTACTGGGCGTATGTGTACCCCGAGCAGCCGGAGGGCGAGACCTCGTTGGCCACGATAGAGAAGATTGCCCATGTCATGGCGGGCCCGTCAGGAGATTGCTTTCCGGCATACTATCTCTTATTAGCACTCTTGATCCCCCTTCGATGCTGTGAAATGACGGTTTCACTCACGTAGTCCAGATCAGTCAGCGCATCCTGCTGGGTGTAGTCGTTGTTGTAGTCCAACGGGAAGGTGTTCAGCACGATATCGGCCTGCTTGACGACCGCGCTGCCGTTCATGGTCGTGTACTCGAGCGTGACACCCTGCTCGCGCAGGATCAGCACGTTGGCCGCCATCTCGTTCCAGGTGCTGTTCTGCTCGAGCCCAAACTCCTTCCGGAACGCGTTGGCGTACAGCAGCGTCTCCGCGATCATCGCCATCGTGTAACCACCCGCATTGACGTGGTTGGCATATTCGTCCTGAAGCAAATGTCAGCTTGAGTCCAATCTGCCGGCAAGGCCCAGCTTACCGGATCGGTCATGTTCGTCAGCGTCCACTTGGTTCCGTTGCGCTCCAGCAGGTTGGAGTACAGCGTCGCGATCGAGTCGTAGATGGGGAACATCTTCTCGCGGAACGTCTCGGTGTCTCCGCTGGTCACCCACTGGTTGATCAACGACAGCCCGATGTCGCCGTTCAGGTGGTACTGGTAGTCCCAGCAGGGGCCCGTGCCCGTGCAGTTGCCGAACCGGCCGCTCGTCCAGGGGTAGATCGCGGCCTCAGGAGAGAAGTATGTCTTGTTCTTGGAACCGGCGAACGAAGTCTTCGCGTTCAAGAGGGCCTGTGGGTATTTGGCGATGCGGTAGTTGGTATAGCACTGAGCAGCTTCCGGATGCGAGGCAGCAAGGCCGGGCTGCATCCAGATGTCCGCGTCCCAGAAGATCAGACCGGCATACGAGTCGGAGGTAAGACCACCAACCGACATACTGTTCTCGTTGAGCGGAGCGTTGGAGGCCTCACGGATGGCGTTCTTGCCGACCGTGTTCTGCAGGAGATAGTACGGGTTGGTGACAGCCGTGATGGCGGACTCCACGATGTAGTCATCCGCGGGAAGGTTGCCATCCTCCGGGGAGGTGAAGTCGTCGACGGACCAGTCAGGCATGACCGAAGCCCACTCCGAGACGTGCGAGCGGAGCAGCGCTTCATAGCCGCTCTTCAGGCCCCTTTTGGCCGCCTCCTTGGCGGTCTTCTTCGGGTTCGGGAACGCGTCGGACGAGGCCGCGCCGACGAATTTGGTGATGGTGACGGTCTTCCCGGGTGTGAAGCTGACATCGACGGCCTGCGCGATGGACGACTCGTTCGAGTGGATATACGGCTTGTCCTTGACGAGGGTAGTCTTGTGCATATTGACGCCGTCGGAGCCGCCCATGATGGCGTAGATGTAGGCCGTCACATTGCTGATCCCCCAAGGACTCACGGCGGAGAAGATGGCACCGCCTTCCTCGCCCGAGTCCCGGAAGTCGGTGCGCACGGCGGAATATCCATCGAGCACGTTGACGACCTTGGCCTCTGTTGTCTTGGCCGTCGGCGTGATCTCCATGCGCACCACCGCCTGGTTGACATGGAGCTTGTGGGCGAACAGGCGATACGTGATCTTGAAGGAGCCCTTGTCGTTCTTGGGAGTCCAGGTGTACGACCAGGACAGCACACCGGCCTTGTAGTCGTACGTCGAGCTGTAGTCCGAGATGGTCTCGTGGTCGACCGTCGCGTCCAGGTAGGTGTCATCCCCCAGATCGAGAATCAGGCCGCTCCAGTGCGGCACACCGCTGATGACGCTCTCGCCGCCATACTGGTTCATCCACGGGAAGTTGGTGCCGTTGGTCTCAGGCTGCAGGTCGTAGAAGCCGCTGATGGTCGCGAACGTCTGGCGCCTCGAGTAGAGCGGCCAGCCGTTGATGACATCACCGGCCACGGGGACATCGAGCTCGAAGAAGGGACCGGCGCTGGCGACATTGATGCCAAGGTACCCGTTGGCGACGGAACCGCGGGACTGGTAGTGGCCCTGGTCGAGGGTGGTGGTCGTGATGCGCCAGTTTTCCTGGTCCCAGGTCACGCCGGGGAACTTGGTCTCGTAGATGCCGGTCGCGTTTCCATCACGCCTCTCGAGGGCGCCTGGGGCCGTGTATGCTCTGAGGACCTTGGCGACGCGGGCATCGTGCGGCAGGCCGGATGCGGGTGAAAGGTGCAGCAGGCCTGTCAGCAGGCTGCAAGCCAGAAGCTGTTGCGAGAGTCAGCCTTTTGCCTGGTAGAAGCTAGGAGAAAGCCTTGACACCGACCTTGGGCTGCATCTTGCACAGCAGTCCAGGCTAGAGGGCGCTCTTCACGTGGTCAATCCCTGATCTCAGTGCTCATGCAGCTCCAACTCTCCAAAAACGAACGTCTTCCTGGACCAACCTTCTTCACCCAGACCAGCAACGCAAGGCTGGAGGAACAAGAGACCAGGGGGAAACCGGCGCAGCACTCCCCCATTAAGTACTTATGCGGCCGGGGATGCGCGCTGGGGAACGCTCCGGACCCCTGCCGCGGCCGGCCCGGGTAACGAGGCATCGAGACGGGCATGGCGCCGCGCCGAGATCGTCAGGACCTGCCTCTCCAAGGACGAATGGGAGGAAGGTTCTGGAAGAGCCCCAGCACGATCCACGCGTGGAAGACGCAAGGAACGGGCCTGGCGATGCTCAGCGCCAGCCGTTGCGGGGAAAACGCCGCCCCCACACGGCAGCGCGATGCCGACGCGCACGCTTGGCGGGGAGCGATACGGGGTCTGGAGAAGCCGACTTATTTCCGCTCAGCCGGCAGACACGGCATCCTGGCGAGCTGGAAGAGAGAGCCGATGCTCTTGGCCGGTCGATAGTATGGCTAGCCCGCAGGGGCCGCTGGGGCGCTCGAGGACCCGCCGTCTGTCTGTCCCCCGGGAAGCCGGTTGATGTCTGAGCGGACTCCTCAGAATATGAGATTGCCATTGAGCCATGAGAGCCTGCGAGAAACCTGACCAGTGCAGAAGATGACGATCGGCATGGAGATGACAGAGAACAAACGGGGAGACGCGAGGGAAACTGATGGAGGCTGAGTCAGACGACCGCGCCCGTGGGGTGGTCAAAGTTTTGGCGCCGCGCTCACGAGTCGCGGCTCGGGGCTAGCGCGGCTACGCTCGGCGCTTGTCCGCTCCGTCCGCACCTAGCATACGACGTATATGCCTCTTTGTGGTATTGGACGCTGGAATAATATTGCGCGTCATTTTCTTTTTCTTTCTCTCTGTGAAGTGAAAAGCTGCGTTCATCATTCCCCTCCTGTCCTGAATTTCGTCTCATTTTTTTCTTTTCTCTCGGCCTAGGCAGGGCAGTCGTCCCTCGTGTTCCTCCATCCCAATCCAATCCCGTGGGGATCTTTCCCATGATTTGTACGGACTCTACAGAGCACTCCACAAGTCCATATGGACTGTCCAGACGACCCTACGCAGACCCCTGTCAGGGTCTAGATCAGTGCTTCGATGTCCGTGCTTTTGCCGGATCTCACACCAGGTCCCACCCATCATCCACCGCGGAGTATGGCAGGGACATTTCACCCGACAATCCGCATCCTATTCAACCGTAATTTGCAGAATAAGCAACGTAGATAAGCCATATGAAGTATCCTCAAAGTCTTCCAAATCTCAGGACTTGAGCAATTATAATGGAAGATACCGAACCTCCATCGTCGCGTCGGTTCTTGCAAGACTGCGGAATTTTGGGACTGTCTAGGGACTTTTTTTAAAAAAAAAAATGTTGTATTGTGATGTTTCATCAGCTCCCGCTGGCGTCAGATGGATCCGAAGTTTATTTTCTTCGTCTATCTACACAGAGTGCAGATTCTAATGAGACACGGCACGGATGGCTCAGCCACGAGCCCTTGGTATTATTGCATTTGACAGATCATCCTAGTATGTCTGGAATAATCACAAGAGTTGTAATTGTATGTTCTTCCAGCAATGGGGTATATTCTTTTCAAGTAACCTCCTGGAACCTCTGCCGTGGTTCTGTAGAAAATGCTCTTCCTCGAAGAGAGCAGTCCCAGCTGTCGGAGGATTGCCGGGCGAGATTCCATCACCAGCTCTTCGCTAGTAGACGCGAGTCTCTGACGCGGTGTGCGCGGTTATCACGAGCTACCCTGCCCTGCTTTGAGTCGAATTACGGCATCCCCTGTCTGAATCCATCCAGGACAATGGCGCAAGGCGGGCGTAGACAGGTAACCCAATCGGGACAGGCAACACGACGTACGGAAGATCACGCCGCCGGAGAATAATACCGTAGAATTACCATCGCTCCCTCAGCAAACCCATACCTCAGCCAGCCGCATCCTCGTCCGCATTATCGTCTTCGACAGCCCGCGCGCTCGGCCCGACTCCGCTGTCCCGTTGTTGGGTGTTTCCGCTCCGCCGCCTTCCCTGCATGTGCCGCTCCGTGGTGGTGACGGCCCGCTCCCCGACGAACTTGTCCCCGGGCCAGGGGGCCTTGCAGACGGGGCACCTCTCCGCCTGCTGCATGCGGAAGAAGTTGCGGATGCAGATGTCGTGCAGCCGGCCGGGACAGTCGCGGTTGGCACAGCGTTGGCCCTATTTTAACACCCACATGAGTAAATTTTCACGCTTTCCGGGATCGTCATGAAAATCCTAGGAGATTGTAACTCACCACCGTGATGATATCCTTGCACGCCGCGCAGAACTTGATCCGATTGACCCTCCGCCCGTCCTCATCCTCCTCGTTGTACGTCGCGACCAGCCACCCCCGCAGCTCCATCAGCGCCCGCGGACTCAGGCTGTAGAACCCCCTCCGGCTCTTCTCGAACCACCCCTCCTCCACCAGCCGGTTCATGACGCTCTCCGCCTGCGTCATGCTCAGCGACTGCGCCGCCCCTCCTCCTTGACCCTGACTCTGCTGCTGCGTGGCCGCGCCGCTCGACTCCCGCCGGCTCGCGTCCGATGGGACCTTTGCGAGCTGCATCGCCTGCATCGCCGAGACCACCATGGCCTCGCACCGCCGCGTGTTGTACGTCTCGAACATGGCGTCCAGCACGCGCTTCACGAACGCGATCTCGTCCGCGGTGTACGTCGTCGCGAGCTGCGTGAGCGGGTCGTCGGTCGTGTTGACGAGGGCGTAGACGCGCTCGGCGCCGCCGCTCGGGTCCCCGCCCTTGGGCACCTGGTGCAGAGTGCTGCGGATCTCGAGGTCGAAGGGGGAGATGGCGGTGTTGGCGGCGGCGATGTACGAGGAGAAGTCTGCCTGCGTGATGTCTTCGGGGAGGACGGGGCGGCCTTCTGTTCCAAGTCACTAAGTTAGTCTCAAAAATTTTTGGAATAAGAAGGTAAGGAAAAGCGCACCATGAGCCGAAAATATCGCCGCCAGCACAGGCTTGGCCTCCTCAAAGGTCATGGTCGAGCGCGCCATGAAGGCCTGCAGAAACGCGCGGTTGCTGTCATTGTAGCCGTCCTCGTCCAGGTCGTAGGACATCGCGGGTATAATACCATCAAAGATAGTTTGAAATTTGAGTAGTATCTAAACTACTTCAAATATTGAAAGAATTTCAGAAGCGGGTGTTTAGGTGTTACGAGCAGAATTGCTCGTTGGTGCTTTGTCCGTCTGCCGACGCGACGGACTCGGCGGACGCGACCCGCGTAAATGGGTGCCAAGAGTCTACAACACCCATGTCGAACACATCCATGGATTCTTCTCCGCCACGTCTATCGTGGCTTTACAGTTTTCTTAATCTGTAAACTAACAATTGAAATGGGTACACCAAGTTATAGAAGAACAAGGCAACCAATTGCAGCCTGAAGACGAGGTTACAATAAACTGATGACAGTGTTTTCCGTGCTTGATTTTAGTACTTGAGATAATCCAAGCGCATGTCTATTTGGCAATGGCACAGAGAGCCAGATCATATGACGATGGCTTGAGCTTTTCGTGCTGGGCCTCGATTCTAGGATTCAGACAAAGTTTGCGAATCATGAAACAGGACACATACACGCTATCAGAAAAGGTAGATAGTTCAAATTAGCTACTAAAGCTAGACTGCCACATAAGGAATCTGTATATAATTCTGGAGATCTCCCACCGTCTTCATCTCAGACCCCCAGCCCCGTGATATCCGCCGACGTCTCAACATCATCAATCATCTCCGCTACAACCTTCCCGGTCCCCAGCGACAGCGAAATCCCCCACGGCCCATGGCCCGAGGCGATGAAGACGCCGCCCTTCTTTCTCCCCTCGCCCGGACCGTCCTCAAATCCAGTCCTCACGTCCCCACCTAGCAGGTCATCCCTGACCCGCGAGACGATCGGCGTGCCCCTGTTCGTCACGGGCCGGAAACACAGCGCCTCCCGCACGACTTCCAGGTCATCCACGTTCGGGACGTCGTCGGACGACTCCGTCCTCCCCTCTGCGGGCTTTCCCAGCAGGCGGACCGCCACCTGTTTCAGTTTGTCCATCTGTTCCCTCTGCACGGCTGCGGGGTAGTCCTCCGCGCGTGCGGGCAGCGGGATCTGCGAGCTGTTCAGGCCCGCGATGTAGATCTCGGCGCCCTGGCGGGAGAAGATCTCCGGGCTGAAGCCGCACGACGTGGGGTGGGTCGTGAAGACGGCGTGGCTTCGGCCGCCGTATTGCTCGCGCTCGTGGTCGAGCGTGTGTCGCGGGGAACGCAGGAGGAGGGAGTAGCCCGCCAGTGGGGAGATCGGGATACGGGCTCCCGAGGAAGGGAAGAGGGTCTTGAAGACGTGGGGCGTCCAGGGTCCGGCGCAGATGACGAGGTTCCTGCAGGGGACGATGGACTCGGTCTTGGTGTTCAGGTCTTGGATCTTGATGCCGTCGAGAGTCCCTGTCCTTGGGTCGGTGATGATGGACGTTGCTTGTGCGGGTTGGTGGAGTTTGACGCCACGGGCCACGGCGGTGTCCATGAGGAATCTGCAGAGCCGGAGAGGGTCTCTGGAGTTATCGTTAGCCAGATGCGTATGACGGATGATCAAACTTATAGGAAGATATATCCAAGACAGAGAAATGTAGGAACAGGTTGAACTAACACTTGCGCAGCCGTCTCCCCATGGCTGATATTCTCGACCCTGCCTCCCTCCTGCCTTGTCAACCAAGCCGGGGACTCATCATGCTTGACGGTCATGGACGGATCCTGCAACCTCGCCGCGGCCTCTCTCCTGCTCGTCCCCTGCCGCAACCAGTCGTCGCCCCGAGCGCCCTTCCGCGCCCCTAAATGCTCGTGGCCAACATCCAGACCGAGCGCTGTGCTCTTCATGTACCCCCACTTCTCCGCGCCGCCGTGCTCAGCAGCCAGCTCACGGTGCAGGTTGAACGACAGGGCGCCCAGGGGCGCGACGGAGGACGCGAACCAGTCCTTGGCGAGGAAGCCGGCCGCGTAGCCCGATGCGGCGCTGAAGAGCTGGGAGGAGGATTCGACTATGTGGACCTCCTCCGTCTTGTGGGGGGACGAGTCGCTCGTGAGGTAGTAGGCGATTGAGCAGCCGATGATCCCTCCGCCGAGAATTACAGTCGACATGTTGATGTTATATTGTGATTGGAATGGGATCAACAGGACTAAATATAAAGCACACACGAGGCCGACAGCGCAAAACTCCAAAACTCTATCAGAGCTCTCAATCAAGCTGCTTCATAACAGCAGTCAGCAGTTTTGGATTTGCTGCACAAGGTAATAGAAAGGCAGATTGCAGGATATAGCGGAACATGCAGTTTAAGATAGAAAACAACCCAAATGCCACCCACAGGGCGTGTATGAAGTAAGAAGATGAATCTAGACCCTAAAGCAGCCTATCATACGCCAGAAAATTAGTCACGGAACGTCCTTATCTAGTTTAAATCAAGTCGAATCATAGATCCCATCGGCCACCAAGCCAAGCCATTATCTGCTTTCTCGTGTTCGTACTCGTCCGCGTTCCCCGCACTCTGTCGGGCAGTGTCGGCTCGGCAAAACAATAATAAGTGGTACTCCGGCGCCGAACGGGCAACTTGAGCGCGAGGCCGTTGAGCGCACGATGATGCAAGTAAGCGAGGGGTGGGGGTCCCCCGGGCCGAGACTCGGCCTTTTTTTCCCTTCGTCGTTCTTGGTGTGGAGGTACCCGAGTCTTCTGGGACGCAAAAACCTTCTGACTTAAGAGTTCCGCCGACGGGGTGATTCGAGTCGTGTTGAGGATTTAATCCAGAGATTATCATTATTGTCACGGGAAAGTTCCGTATATCAATTGACCACGGTATGTATTGATCACCCCTTTTATTTTTAATTTTGTTTCGAGTACATTGTGGGGGTTTGTTATATAAATCGATTGCAGCGGGCAAGCATGCCATTGAAGAACAGCATTATATGTTTATCTGGATGCGTATGAGTCGATTTGGACGCGCGAAGGGGTTTGTCTATATTTCTACATCTGATTTCTCTGCTTCTGTTTTGGTCATATGTCATCGTCTCCTTTTGACGATTGGCTGCTATCGTGCCCAATCCAGGCGGGTGTCGCTGTTTCGGGACTTTGACAGCTGCTGCGATCCCTTGGCTGCATTAATGCAGAAGAGAGATCTTCCAGGAATCCCGGGAAGACGAGACAGGCAGACGTTCCTGGTTTGAGAGCAGATCGATCTACGTTTGAGGGACTTTTCTATATGGCTCATGTTCAACTTATGTTGTCCGTCCTGTTGGAAATATGCACTGCATTCCGGGCTACCATTAACAGGCAAGCTGACAAATAATAAAGACCAGGAGTTGAATCAAGATGGGCGGCAAGACGATCATTGTTACAGGCGCCTCGAGAGGTAAGCAACGACATATCCTGCTCAAGACCAGGCTGCTGACTTCCTACGTGTTTTAGGGATCGGCTGGGCCGTCGCACAGTACCTGCTCAGGGCCCCGCAATCGAACAATGTGGTCGTCCTGGCCCGCAGCCAGGAGCCTCTCCAAAAGCTCAAGGAGCAGTACGGCGGCCGGGTGGAAGTGCTGGCCGGCGACCTGTCGGACATGTCATTCGGTCAGAAGGCCGTCGACCTGGCACTTGCATCCTTTGGTCGGCTGGATGGTCTAGTCCTCAATCATGGGGTCCTGGGGCAAGTGGGCAAGATCGCCGATGCCGACCCGGAGCAGTGGAAGAAAGGTTTCGACGTCAACTTCATCAGTCTTGTCGCATTCGTAAGTTGTCTTCTGACACCATAATCACCCACGCAGCACACTGAAGGAAAACTACATTTATAGGTCAAGGCAGCTCTCCCTTCTCTTCGAGAATCGAAAGGGAAAATCATTTTCACCTCGTCAGGAGCTGCAGTGTCAGCCTACAGGGGATGGGGTTTGTACGGCGCCACAAAGGCTGCCATGAACCACCTCGCCTTGACACTGGGCGCAGAGGAACCCGACGTGACATCCGTCTCAATCAGACCAGGGATGGTCGACACGGAGATGCAGCGGGAACTGAGAGAGGACCATCTCAATAACCTCGATGAGCAAATGCTCTCCAAATTCGTCAATGCTCATAAGGACCGCAAGCTTCTGAAGCCCGAGCAGCCTGGCGATGTAATCGCGAAGCTTGTGCTCGATGCGCCCAACTCGCTGAGTGGGCGGTTCCTATCGTAAGCTCACATCCCAGCTTTGCAGAACCATACTGACGCAAGGCAGATGGAACGACAAGGAGCTGGAGGCCTTCCAGTCGTGAATTTACGATCTATTTACTATTTAACGTCAGCACCCAATATCCCAGAGAAGGCAATGGGAGTCAGTATAGAGACTTGAATAGACGTCAGGCGAAAGATGAAAAGCAATACATAGTGTTAAGCATTAGATGCAGAGGCATCTTCATACTTAGCATGGAATGTATTGGTGTTCATCATGTGTCTGTTGGGAGAACCGGAAGCAAAAGTAAACGTACCTTGTAATTTTTCCTACTATGGACCGACAGAAACCTGCAGATCCATGCTGTCCTTCAGTCAGTTGCTGTTCTTAACAACATCTGCCGAGGTACCTAAAATAAGCTATATCCTGGACAACATCAGAAAGAGCGTAGCGTTTTCGGTCATTTGCTGATCCGAATTTGATAGTACATATTTTCGAACATCATGTGCCAAGGGGAGAAACCATCCAGCATACTCCACCGTGACGTACATTATCAGGAAACCTCGAATAGGTAGATGACCGAAAGCATGTGTCTCTACGTAACCGTAAGGTCTCGATTACAACCTGGAGCTCTTCGAAAATGTCAGCAATGGACTCTGATAGCTGAGCGACAAACATAAAAATAAGAGAATAATGAGATTCAGATGGTCCGTTTGGCAAGGACAGGTAATCACCACTGGAGCTTCGCTCGTTTGTATGCTAGGGGCGACACTGGAATTCATCATGGTAATAGGAAATCGGGACGGCAAGTGCAAACGTACCATTTACAGGGTTAGTAGAAGATAACTCATAGACGACATTCATCAGATAGTGTATCAGGCGTCGTGAAGGGATGAAGTCTGTGTTCGTTGTCGACTGGAAGAAAGAAGGAAAAAAAGAAAATCTCGAGGTGAAAAAAAGTGGTGCACCTAAAGTGGGTGGGAGTGGAGCCCGACGGGAGACAAGTTCTGCCATTCCGGCCACGCGCGTCACAAGCTGTATTTAAGAGGAAAGCTCCCTCGGCCGGCCCCACGCAGGGAGCTGAAGTGACCGGGAGCTTCCTTGATACTTTCGTACAGTCCGTTTGCAGTCAACCTTGAATGGAAAACCCTCCTAATTCACCACAATATTTTTCACAATAATATATGACCCACCATGTCGGATAGGGAATTCAGTTGTAAGTCTATACTCATTTGACTGTGTCTCTTGACTATCTGCGTGGTACAAAGCTGACGATGGTCATCTATGTAGCGAACGACGATCTATCGCTTCCCAAAGGTACGTCGCATGGGAATCCACAGTCTTCTTTTTCCTCGCCCTATGCCAGCTTATTGCGCCTCTCGCGCATCTCCAGTCTCTTGAGCATATCCTAATTTCCCTCCATATTCCGCCTTTTTGTTGATACTATGATCGAGTTTACATATATGTCGCGTGAGGCTAGGCTAATTTGATCTGTGAAGCGACTGTCCAAAAGATCATCTCCGAGATCCTTCCACCATCCTCCGGCCAGACCTTTTCCAAGGATGCGCGCGACCTGCTGATGGAATGCTGCGTCGAGTTCATCACGCTGATCTCCTCTGAGGCCAACGATATCAGTGAGAAGGAAGCTAAGAAGACGATCGCATGCGAACACGTGGAGAAGGCGCTGCGCGACCTTGGATTCGCCGACTATATTCCTGACGTGCTCGCCGTCGCGGAGGAGCACAAGGAGCAGTTGAAAGTACGTTCTTGTCTGCCGCTTCGGTACGCTGGTAGGGAATGCATTTACTGATCCTATTCCAATGCAGACACGCGAGAAGAAGCAAAGCAAGATGGAACAGAGCGGTCTAACGGAGGAAGAGCTTCTGCGACAGCAGCAGGAACTCTTCCGTTCTGCAACGGAGAAGTACAACGCCGCCGTGGAATGACGTTTCGGCGGGGCCGTTCAGCGATAATATTATGTTGAATATGCTGGTCATAAACGGGGCTTTGGGAGTTTTTGGGGTTTCTGGAGTTCTCAGGAAATGGCCGGTGTGGTGCATTTCATTTGATACAGGAAGATGGGCTGGTCCTTTCGATTTGAGGCATCACACTTCGGTGGCATCTTAATGCATGAGTAATATGTGTGCATCTTTGTGTTTCAGGAAAAGTTGAATTTCCTTTCATTTTCCAAAATGCGGGCAGAGAATGCCCAGGTTCGTAAACTGGGCTATCTCACCCGGAGTCACCCACCCTATGAGCAATAGTGGATGCAGTAAATATGCCTCAGTTGTCATATTTTATTGCCGGGAATTCGTAGATGGTATGAGCAGTGCAGCATCAGATCCTTCTGGGAAGCTTGATCAGCGACTATGAGGTCCGTCTAAAATCTTAGTCCCTCAAATTTGGGGGCGATGCTTCCTAGTTCTAGAAGGTACATATAGTGATGTCAGTGCCAAAGTCCCTATTAAAATAGGCTCTATAATGTTTAGAAGCTCTAGATTGCTGCCTGCAATAGGCACCATAAAATCTAGTAGATCTTTCAAGAAGAGTATATTCATTAGATCTCTGATGGGCTATTAAAACCTGACATGAATCAGTTAAAACTTCTATGAGCCCTCTTATATAGTCGGATGGTAAATAGGCATTCGTTATAGAGACTTCTGAAAGCCAGCTGTTAATAGCAGTAGTTTTAGAATGAAGACAGGTATAAGCTCTCCAAATCTGACTAGCACAATCGACTCCGCCCCCCTTATATAACAGTTATAGTTATTAATAGCCGCTGGAATAGACAGAGCTCTTTAGCTGGGAAGTGTAAGGCCCTTTGCTGGAGGATATGGCGAAGGACCGAAGAGAAGTCAACAGTACAATAGACTGCTAGCTAGGTAGATCGAAAGAATCAAAGCTTCACCGTGATATCTTCGGATTACTAGGTTCGCTCAGTCTGACACCATCTAACGAGTCCCGTGCCTACACGTGCCCGCCACGAGTGTTGTAGTCACCAGGTGCGACCTGGCGAGCCACCTCCTCGCCCGGCACTTCTGCAACTTCTACATACCACAATTTCTCCCGAAATCTGAACAGCCTCATCAACTTCTCTTATGAGAGCCAAGAGACCAGACAGTCGCACACACGAGCTGGGTGGACGCCTCTTCGGCGTCAGCCATACCATCTTCCCCGACTACCGTGCCTTCGCTGCCTGGTGATACGCCAACTCTCAAACTTCGAGTTCATTGTTATCTATCCATCAGCGCGATCCGTTCATAACATATGAACCAGTCTTGACACCGTGGCACCTATACGAAAATGTTTTAGACGGCTCGTCCTTAGCTTAGCTGCCACGAGAAACTGCAGCAAGGTCACTAGGCATGTCGTGTCCTTGAGACCCAGTATCGTCGCTAGATCTTACCACACCAACCCTCCATATCTCGCCAATTGCGACTGGGGTAGGCCTTGCGACTGCCCCGAGTGTAGGGAAAGCGCAAGGAGTCCTATCTGTGATATTTGCAAAGTCCTCCCGACCGAGCATCTGGATTCTAAACTATCCCACGATCGCAAGGGTGTCCGTTCCTACATCGTTACCTCTTTCTGCGGACCGTGCTTGGATGAGCGTCTAGGGTTACAGAGAAAGAGAGATAGTGAGAAAGAGCAGAAACTAGCATTCCGCCGAAGGAAACTGGACGAGATGATGAATCATGTGAGGGGAATCCACTCCACGGAGCAAGTGCCCATCAAGTATGCCGTCGAGAAGCTTCTGGGTGATATAAGATCCGGGAAGGGCTTCAGCAACTCACGGCAGTGGTACCAGCAGCATCTTATACAGCGCTTGTCCCGACAACTACAAATTGTGAAAGTGCGGAACAGATACATGTGCAACAAACAGCGCGTTGACGCTATGGACTTAAAACTGTGGTTCTTACATCGGTCGACAGACATTGATGTTTGATCTTTGATACGCTCAACTGCTTCTACACGTGGACTTCATGGCCGAAGAATCACACCTCTTTGCAATGACCTGCCATGACTGGGACATGATGACTTGCTTGGGCTTTTCGGTATTGGGCTTAGCGAGCCCTTTTAAATCAAAATACGGGAAGCTTTCTCAACAACAAGCGCGCCTAACTGTTACTCGAGGCAACTCAAGGCTAGAATCAGGAGGTTGACAGTCTGCCCGAGGACGATAACTTTGCCTTTCTCTTGATCAAAGAGCAGTTACTGCTGTTTCACTTTTCATCGTTTTTCTTTGATAAAACATACAAATAAGAAACAGGATGACTTGTCAATTTTAGCAATCTCGAATATAAAATAATTCCAGATGCTAGGAACAATATTCTTGCATAGATCTCAGCATCTCATTTTATTGGAGAACCAGCAACTCAGTGTGGCAACTGGGAGCGGGCGATCTCTGCGTTAGGGCCGAGAGGCGCCGATGGCGCTAAACCCGACTGGGCGGGGCGCCAGGGACGCAAACCTCGCGGCGCGCAGAAGGTTGAGCTCCAACACCGCGGAGCTCCAGGTATCTTCATCGCGACACTCCAGACAACCACAAAGTCGTGGTCCTCAGGATGCCGCCCTTTAAGGACGAGCACATCTTGGTAAGTCCTGCACATGCTGGCGCAATTTCTGCTCCACATCCCCTGTTCCCTGAGTTTTGAATCGCTAACTTCCTCCAGATAATTGCGCCAGGATCGCAAACGACCCTGGCGCAATTGGGTCTGCCCGAGTCCTTCACTCCGGCTCGGTTTCGCTTCCCCACGCGCATGTTCCCCGCAGAGAAAAAGGGAGAATTCGAACCCTATAAGATCCGTGAGAAGCGACATGTGGTCGTCAAGGAAACTAACGGCGCCACCGCGCCTAAGGAGGACGTGGAAATGAAGGATGCCCCGTCTACCGAGCCACAGGAGGCAGAGAAGCCACAAGAAGCAGAGAAGACAGAAGACAAGACGGAGGACGCACAGATGACTGAGGCCGCGGAGGGAGCGGAGGGAGCAGAGAAAGCCGAGGGGGCAGACAAAGCAGAGGGGGCAGACAAAGCAGGGGAAACAGAGAAAGCAGAGGGCGCAGAAGGCGCAGAAGGCACGGAAGGGAAAGAGGAGTCAAAACAGGAAACGGTCGAGGAGATCGTGTACGAGGAGGATATTACTTCGGATGAGGGCGCGGTGTATCCGATACAGAACGGACGTATTGTCGACTGGCCTTGCTTCTTGTCTCTCCTGACGCACATCTACAACACCTTGAGTCCACCGTTCCACACACCTATCATGCTCATAGCCGAGCCCGTCTGGTCAGCACGGGATCGCGAGATCATCACCCAGTTTGTCTTCGAAAAGTTCAAGACCCCTGCCTTCTGTCTCATGGACGCTGCGCTCGCCGCCTGCTATGCGTACGGGACCGCGACAGCCACGGTGGTAGATGTCGGACATGGGAAGGTGGATGTCACCGCTGTGACAGACTTCATCGTTAATGAACATGGAAGGGGCGTCGCGGTGGAAGGGTGTGGTGGAGAGGCTATGACTGATCGGCTAGTGGAGCTTCTGGGACCCAAGGGCTTCACACGGGAAATGTGTGAACAGCTCAAGCGAAGCAATATCACCGAAATTCTGCCTCCTGGAACGCCATTGCCTGGAGAAGCTGCTCAGCAGGATGGCAATCCCGCTGCTTCAGCATCAACAGGCGCTTCCAACGGTTTGCCGAACAATACGATTCCCCGTGGGCCTGGGTACAACACTCAAACGGGAACCGAAGGTGGAAATTTGGAGGATGATGAGGGCGTGCTGAACGTGGCTGCCATCGTCACCGGCAACACAAGTGAATATCTTGCGAGGAGGGAGAGGGAGAAGGCAGAGAGGGAGAAGGCTAAGAAAGGAGGTGCGGGAGAGAAAGACGCGAATAAGCCAGCCCGTCTTCCAAACTCAAAGAAGGAGAAAGCGACGTTCCAGTTCCAGGAGTATGTTAAAATCGAACCCGAAAATGGGACAGATGGCACTTCCGCGAGATACATTCGTCAAAAGCGTGATATCGAGGTCGGCGTTGAGCGTTTCCTCTTGACGACCCCGAGCAAGGAAAAGTCGGACCGCTTAAGCGGCGGTATTCTCGACGACATTGCGGCCCAGATCCATCACACCATCCTCTCTGTACCAGATCCCGCGAAGCGGAAAGAGCTTTGGGAGTCTCTGATCGTCCTTGGAAACGGCAGCAAGATAAAAGGTGAGTCTGTCGCATCCAAAGTATATGTGGAGCTTATGCTGACCATGATATGCAGGCTTTACCCAAGCGCTCGTCGCTACTCTCATGCAGAAATACATGATTTCTCCCTCCGCTACGATGTTCACCTCCGAATTACCCTCCAATCTTTCCACCCCTCTCCCTACCGGCGGGACGAACACTCCTGCCAATCCCGGTCAGACCCCGGGACCTGCCCATCATCCTGCCGCCCACGGCGTCAACCCCCTTCTCGTCGCCGCGACCCATGCCAATACCCCCACCAACCAGAATGCAAATCCTGCAACAGCTAACAATGACCCAAATGCCCCTTCGTACCATAGCTCAACGGCTCACTCACAGACCCCAACGTCTGTCAAGGCGCTCAAGCCACCCGAGTACTTCCCCGAATGGAAGGACCAGGGCAACAGCAACGCACCCGGTGCCACAGGAGCGGGCGGGAGCAACACTGCCGATGGTACTTCTGGCGGCCGGGGTCATGGAATGGAGGAAGCAATCTTCCTGGGTGCACAGGTTGCCGCTAAGGTCATCTTTGTGCTCGATCAGGGACTGAGTAAGGGCTTCCTCAGCCGCGTCGAGTACAACGAGAGCGGACCGGCAGCAATCCATGACTATGCTTTGTGATGGCTGGACACAGCCATATCGACCAAGCAAGCCTAGGGAGCTGGAAGGTGAGAAAAATAACGATAAAAATCTTTCTGGTTTTGGAGATTTTAGAGTTATTCAGAACCGCTGAAGTTACACCCTTGATGCTTCATTTTAATCTGCTTGACGTATGTATTCTTTGCTGGGTAGGTGAGGATGTCATTCTCGTAACATCCTATCAAATCAGAAGCAGAGCAGGGAGGATCGATGGAGTCAGGCGATGACGTGCTTGCTACGCTGTGGCATTATTTAAATGTGTGAATCTATTGAGCATTGTGATGGGATAAGGATTTGTTTCATCTCTCTATTGTTCGCTTGCTTTCCTCACACTGTACAAATTTATGATTTCAATATGAGGTCTAGTCGTAGTATAGAGTAACCGGACCAAGTGGAATGTGCAAGTATTGCTCAGAAACTACTATATGCACTCCGTATGCCGCGGTCGTTCGTACTGTAGTTACCCTCGATGACGGATGGGTAAGCCACGACTGAAGGTCACGTGACACTTTATATAAGCTGCGCTCCATGAATCGCGAGTCTCCCAGTGTCGATAGGCGCTCCTCCATCGCCACATTTCACAGGAGCCGTCAACGCCCTGGTTTCACCTTCTCTCACACAACCTTTACATCCTAAATAGCTATTCCTCGCAGTCGCCACGATGCCTCGGGCGGAGGCGGGAACAACCAAGGCGATTAGCAAACAGCTCAAGGCCGTATGTGATCTCCTGCCATATTCCCTAGACGAGACATGGAACTAACACTGTGGTGCAGAAAGGCCTAGGGCGGCTACGATGGTACTGCCAGGCGTGTCAGAAACAGATGCGTGATGAGAATGGCTTCAAGTGGTAAGTACTACGAAACGACCTTAGTTACAGGCAGAACCCGCATATACTGACTCGATCGCCACTACAGCCATGTCCAAAGCGAGGGCCACGTTCGGCAGATGCTGCTGATCGGCGAAGATCCCAAGAAGCACATCGACGAGTACAGCCGGCAGTTCGTGCGCGATTTTATCAACCTCCTCAAGACGACCCATGGCGAGAAGAAGATCCACGTCAACCAGTTCTATCAGGAGTATATCGCCGATCGGCACCACTTGCACATGAATGCCACGCGATGGACGAGCCTCACGCAATTCGCAGCGTGGTTGGGACGGGAAGGAATCTGTCGCGTGGAGGAGACCGAGAAGGGCCTTTTCATTTCCTGGATCGATAACAGCCCGGAAACGCTCAGACGGCGGGAGGCGATCATGAAGAAAGAGCGCCAGGATAAGGGTGACGAAGAGCGAGAGAAGCGACAGATACAGGAGCAGATTGAGAGAGCGCAGCGTGCTGCTGCCGAGGCGAATGAAGAGGTGCCCCCGGAGGCTAGAGAACTACAGCGGAAGGAGGGCGAGAAGGTGAAGCTGAACATCGGCTTTGGCTCGAAGCAGACTGCCGAGGAGAGGTCGGAATCTCCGCCGAAGGAGTCGTCTGGCGAGGGTGAAGCTGCCGCCTCGACTCCTGATGCTGCTACGAGTCAATCCACTACACCCGCTCCCCAGGCCGAGTCCAAGCCGGCAGTCAAAGTATCCATGTCGCTGGGCGAGAAGAAACCGAAGAATGTCTTCGCCGAGGCGGCGAAGAAGAACCCGCTTGCTGGGAAGAAGGGCCCTGTTGTGGAACCTCCGAAGAAGATGACCGAGCAGGAAAGGATCATGAGGGCGGAGATGGAAGCCATGGAGCGGAAACGCATGCGCGCGCAGTCTGGACCTGATAGTGCCAAACGGCAGAAGGTCTCGTGAATCATGGAGACCGGGCTGATTACACAGTATGTTTCGGTTTTCGATTACCTACTTCTTCGTTGTCGCTCTGTCCTCCTTGACCGAACTCTAAGCATGCTGTGAAAGCATGTGCGAGTCATCTTGATACACATTTATGACGGTACCGAAAGTGGCGGAAAATGTGCATGGTAGAGCGTTTGAGCGCTCTCGAGAGCCAGGCTGATACTTAGCGCTGAGCTTCTCTAAATGCTGCCTACCTGGAGATAATTCCAGCGCCCGCGTCACGGGCACATCAGCTGTTATGTTGTGCTGAAGTTTGAGTCTATTGAAGCTCCCCCGTTTGAACGGTTTTCGCGTGGAGCTGATTGGAACTCGCTACAACATCCGTCCCCAGAATCTTGTGAAATGAGGTGGATGGTCACCGGAAGGGTGTTACCAGTACGGGATTGATAGATGAGGAAGAAAGTCTACATTATCTTAACAGGCTTCGCGCACAACGGAGCCTTGTGTACAGAGATACCCATCTTAGAGTCTCATTTTAATCATGCCGTTTACAGATAGATTGATTCACAGGTTATAACTCGAGTTGGCATATTTGTAATTCTAGATGCATATCCCCCGTCCATGAACTGTACAGTACTGTAGTGCTAGCACTTCGCACCAGGAAAATCGTTCCACTTTTACAGTAGAACTCGAAACGGCAATAAGATCTCCCTCTATTCTTAATTCTGAAGACTGAAGCTGTGCTATACACCAGGGTAATTTCATCGGCGCCACGCCTTCTTTGAATAGAAAGAGTTTCTTTCTACAGTACTCGAGTCCCCTTCAAGTAGTTCGAAGTTCCAAACTTCAAACTGGAAAGGAGAGAGAGTGCCACAGACGCAGTTCAGCCTACTCGTCCAAGCCCCAGACATAGTGGATAATAACATGAAAGGTATATTATTCAAATTTTGGAGCTTGAACTCTGTCGACGTCTAGAAGTTCTGAGTACATACAAACGAAGCACCTATCATCATTTCTCAAAAAGAAAAAAAACATGGCAATAGTAGTAAATACTTGAAAAAATATCAAGAATGTTATCCAAAAAAATCAAATCATATCAAGGTCCGATTTGATCTGGCTGAACTTCGATCGAAAAAGTACCCCTCTCTCCTCTCCGGCTCTGATATTCTGAAGCTGTGGATCTGATGAGAGTTCAGTTTGGTTTATTTTAACCCTGCTCGTTTGTTTTGACGCAGACAGGCGCTGGAGGCTCCCCACCCAGCATCCTCATCTTCAATTCTCTAATAGAATGGAGTCAGCCGGACTCGATAAGAACGGCGAATCTGATTGACTGCCAGGTACAATACTATCTATAAGGTTACCTTAGAACTATACATTCCACGTCTCATGTCTCATCATGATCCATGGATCTGTGTATATGGTTATTCTGAGTTAGAAGGAAGGTGGAAGGTTTCGGCACGAGCCGGCCGGAACTAAACCGAATTTCTTAAAGATACTGGACCTGGGACGTTGTTTTGACTATTTGGTCCGTTGTCTCAGAAAGTTATCAACAAATACAATAATGATAAGAATTAATATGAATGATGATAGAACTTCAGTTTGTGGCAAACACACTAGTATCTACATACCTACCTAGGTATGTAGCTACTACTACCTCTACCAAAATTATCTGATCTAATTCATCCAGTACCAAGGGAATTGATTTCATCTTTTTATAGCAGTCTGTGGCGGCGACACTGGTTCTACACCCAGCAGAAGTTCGACCAGAGATCGCAGTAAAAAAAAGGCCATCATGGATGCATCTTTTATCATAGACATAGAACAGGACCCAGGGCACAGACAGAACTAGCTTTGTTAACGATCATTCATGGCGAAGAATAGAACCGTCCTGGTGGCATGCTTATCGATATTGGTACAACGGCTGATGATTTTGAAGTGCGGACGGTCATATCCCAGTCGGACTGTCGCATAGACTACTAATAAGAGAAAGAACAAGAACAAGAAAAAGAAGGACGGGGAGAAGAGGCCCAGGGAACGTGAGCTCGACACCTCACAGTACATCCATAACATGTATGCAGTTGTCAGGTCACACGCTAGGGTCACTTCCCGGGAGCCATATATGCAGTGTACATGTATAACATCTGCAGGGGGGGCTTATCGGTTCTAACATTCATGAGTCTTGCTGCTGACTCAGTCCATTGTGCGTATCAGGACAGCCAGTTGGATATTCGAATTAAGTAGCAACCTGGAAAAGGTCTAGTTGCAAGATGGTAGCAAGGCCTTGCATCCTTCCTACCTCAGACAGACCAGAAGGACAGTTCCCCAAGGGTTAACAATGTAGATATCTCCATTCTGCAGCCCGGAAAATATACACGAACTCCCCTGCTGATACCTGGATTTCTGTCGCCGCCGGGCCAAAATTGGGGCTCTCGCCAAAGATGAAGATGCATATTGCTATCTGAAAAACCACATTTCCTCATCGGCGATGGGGAGATATCCGAGCTCAGCGAACTGGCGGAAGTGGGGGTTGTTAGGGCCAGAGGCGTGTCCATGGTTCTTGATTGTTCCTGATTGACGCACATAGTCTGACAGATAGTCTCGTCCTAACAGTCTTGTACTGACAAAGCCTACTGCAAACGGAGACTCTGGCCGCCTGCTCCTCCTTCATACGCTCGAACGCCATGGCCAGACTGGAAAAAAAAAAATCACTGTTGACCGTGAAAAAGGGGCTTCCAATTGATGGGAATTTGACAGACAAGACATTCTCTTGCACTCACAGCATCACAGCATCTGATTTCCTTTTCGCCCCTTCAAGTGTGGCTAAAGGCGCCAGTTCAGTGCGGGCTGCGCCTTAATACGCAAGGGCGCAGCCTATTGAGGCTTCATGGCGTAGCAGAGGACGAACTCGGGGAGAACGAAGCGCTACAATGGCCAATCCTCAATTTTTCGGGCTTCGATCCTTCGACCCAAGTTCAGGGTCGAGAATCCACATGCACGACACCCCCAGCATCCTGAATCACTCAGTACCGATATACGAGGCAATCCGACGCTGCATGGGAGTCTTGCGCCGGAAGATCGTTCTGCTGCGATTCATAAAGCTGTCAGCTAGCTCATTCTGTGTCAGGATGTGCATATCTCTGCCACAGGAAAAACTCGCCTTCCGAGTTTATGCAGGAGAGCAACTAGAAAAGCTGTATTATTACTCCATAGACTTTGTACAGTTCCCCATCCGTGCAGCCTGCCTAGTCATGCCGTCCGAGACCCCAAGTGGAAAACCTATCGTCGTCATTATCCCCGCTGCCTAGCATCTCGCACTCGTCCATTCTGAGCATCCCGCGCAAAACAGCGGAGGCGACTGAGAAGGTGATTACTGAGGTTGGGTAGGAGAGAACCTGATACCCAATTGTCTCTTCGATAATTCTGTCGATATGGTCGGGGGATTCAATGTCGGCATTAGCTCACGCGGGCTTGACCAGACTGTCCATCATGTATTCATCTACCAAGCCAACTGAGATAATGGCACTAGCTATGTTCCTATGTGTCTGTACCCTGTATAGCATATGGACAGTAATTTCTTGGTAATAAATATTTTTATAGTAATAATGTGCAGCTTTCCGCAACCATTATTATTATCACGCATTTCTAACCACCTTATTCGCAAAGGTGTCAGACTATGTCCACGTTGGATATGTAACGACAGGCCCAAATGACTAGGCCGAAGGGTCGCTGGGTTTATCTTGAAGACAAGAAACAAGGGGGTGAGCGATATGAATAGGCCTGGGTTACTAGCAACTGTATACTGTCGAATTGCTACGTGAGTCGACCACAAGGGTCCAATTCTATCTGAAAGGAGCGTCATTATATACATGCTTGCCTGTCTGGATCAGTAGGTCGTTTGGATCATTCCGGG
>Ga0008109_10000164_pt1 | contig 51980 bp, 54 predicted proteins | sample HigsolmetaGSP18D_FD_59306 | JGI IMG/M metagenome (GOLD analysis project Ga0008109, IMG submission 59306) | High solid enriched microbial communities from the Joint BioEnergy Institute, USA - SP1-8-D | ecosystem: Engineered > Bioreactor > SSF (Solid state fermentation) > Aerobic > Biomass ...
CCCCCCCCTCCTTCCCCAGAGCCGCACCGGCCCGCGGGTGTGGAATCCGGAGAAAGTCATGGGGAACATGTCCCAGTCGGGGACTACTACGTCCAGATGCTGTGTTGAACGGAGCGTTGTGCGCGTTCCAGAATACATGTACCATGCGCGCGATGGGGGGGAACTCCGTTTGCTTAGGAAGAAGGCGTCCCAGTTGTGGAGGTCTTGTCGCGCAGCCGCATGATGATCTGTCGTTATCCCTAGGTAGGTAGATAGTAATAGTAGAAAGGGTAGAACCCGTGAGGGAATCGAGTCATCGAGTCCGATCTTGTATTAGTTTTATGTCTCTCTGCGTGCTCTGTCAGCTCCATATTAACCTGGATGTCCAATACCGTCGCCAAAAAAAACATCCAATTGGATTCCGATAGTCGATTTTTTTTTCCTTAATACTCTGCTGTCATATCTGAAGTATGTATGTATGTACAGTATGCATGGGTAGATAGGATTGGGCAGCAGAAGGAGAGCTCGTTTCAAGCTTCGTTCCCGCCATCATCATCACTCTCGTCCTCCATCTCAACCCGAATGTTATACCTCTCCTCCAGTATTTTGACATCGTGGCCGTATTCAGCCCCGTCAAAGGGACAGAGCCGTTCTTTTGGTAAGACTGGTGAAAGGAAGACAGGAGGATGATGTGAGTGTGGCCGGAGAGCTGCTCAGCGTCGCTGCCCATGATGCGTCAGGTCCCGTGAGACGGTGAGACGAGGGCACGGGACCGAGGATGCAAAGGCACCGGGCAAGGAACCTCCGCCCCGTCTGCGTCTGCTTTTGAAGCACCAGCGGGACAGGACGACCTAGCTGACCCGATGGGAGCATTCTCCCTCCCTAGCGCAAGCTCAAGCTAACATCGTCAATACGGACTATACCCCTCCTTCGGACAGAGCGGATAAATGAAGATGCCATGGACAGAAGCTTGATGCGTAATACACTGTTACCCTACCAGGCCTGACTCATAACGCCTGCCCGTTCTACTCTACCGCGACGGAAGAAAATAGCCAGCTACCTAACCTAGCCGGCAAGAAACCCTAAATTCTCAGACCCGACTGAAATGGAAAGGTCATTAAAAAAAGGAAAAGTCTATCTATACAGATGCCGGTATGTGCCTCACTCATGGGGACGTAACCAGTCGAGGAAGTGAGGGAAAGAAAAAAAAAAAATTAATACATGAAGCAGCGCGAGTTTGGAGAACGTTGAAAGAAAAAGGGACATGACAAGGCTCGCGAGGGGTGGATACCTGCTGCAGTGGAGTGTGTCCGCCCGCCCCGTGCCTGCATGTGGAGACAGGGCAAGCACTGCAGCTAGTCAAGTCGGCGGACAAGATGTAAGATGAAGGCATGGATGCTCGGAAGAGAGATGCTCTTCGCTAGTAGAAAAAAACAACCACCATTGCCCGTTCTTTGATTGCGCCGTTTCTTCAACCCGCCAATAGAACGCCTGACAAATGACCACTAAAAGGACTTAAAACACGCAAAATGCATGAAAAGTGACACCGTGGGTAATCGGGTAATCTTTTGAGATGCGACCTCAACATTAAATCATGTGCAAGAATGGGAGCTATCGAGAAGATGCCATGGGACCAGCCGGGTTCAATGAATGAATTAATCGAACTTGGTCTGACCACCGCCAACGCCGGCGCCACCGCCGCCCTTGGGGCCGAGCCACACGAGCTCGATGATGCTGTGGCCATGTTCCTCCTCTCGGGTGTAGAACTGGTGCACATTGTCCCCCAACACAACGGCGTCGCTCAGCAGCCAGCGCTCCTTGGTGACACCCGGCTGGTCCTTGGGTCGCAGCGGTCCGAGACGGGCCTCGTAGCCACGGGGATCCTCCTCCCACGTCTTCTCTGTGTGATCGAAGTTGATGGCGTCATCCGGAGTGTTCTCGTCGTAGGTGTACTTGACGATGGAATAGCCGTTGGTCAGGACCCAGAAGGAGCGGACCGATTTGCCGGTGGTGTTGTTGACCACCTCCTCCTGATCGAAGACCCAGCGGCGCAGGACCGATCGACGTCCCGCGGCGGCCGCCACGGCGCTCATCTTGACGACGTCCTTGGTGTACCAGCTGTTCCAGTGGTGCAGAGAGTCGATCCGACGGCCGGACTCGTAGACGCCGTCCACCTCGCCCTTCATGTCCATCTGGTACAGCGATGGCCACAGCGTCAGAGGGGTGTCTCCGAAGCGTTCAATGCACTGGCCCAGCTTCTGGTCACCGGGCTGCTCACCCCACGACTGGCATTCGTCGTACACGGTCTCGAGAACGTTGAGCAGCGGCACGGACACGAAGACACCGGCTCCACCGAAGGCGATGTGCCCGAAGGTGTCGACCTGCCAGCTGGCCTCCGACAGGGTTCCGATGTAGTGCTTCTTGGACGGGTCGAACAGCTTCAGCTGCTCCGCGATGTGGGCGAGCGAGGGGAAGAAGGTGTCGTCATCGATCCAGCACACCCAGCGGGTGTTGGGGCGCTTCGTTCGGATGTGCTCCGCGAACGCCTGGACCAGGCCAAAGTAGCGCGCGGTGAACTCGAGCGGGGAGGACTTGATGGTCACATCCAGGCCTCGGGTGCGGAAGTACGTCTCCTGGGCCGAGAGGTCGTCGTCGGATTCGGGGACGAGGACGAGGATGCCGGCCCTGGAGTCACCGAACGAGTACAGCAGGGACGGCAGCAGGCGGTCCAGACGGTCCGCCGTCGTGGCCAAGCCGAACAGCATCTTCTCGGTCTCGTCCGTGGGGAGGTCCGCAGCCACGTCCACGTCGATGATGGGCGGGCACGGCAGGGTCTGGTCCGCGTTCTCGGCCGCAACTTGGGTGCCCCGGTCCAACGCGCGGAAGGGCGGCAGCACAGGCACCTCGATATCCTCCAGGGAGCTGAACTCGGTCTGAGGGCTCACATGGTGCGGGCGGAAGTAGGCGCGGGTGTAGTTCTTGCGCCGGAGCCACGCGGGGAAGGACAGCGGCGGCGGGGCGGCGGGATCGACCTCGCAGCCCTGGGACGCCTGCTGCGGCGGCAGCTGGGTCTGGGACTGGCCGGCGGGCGAGAGACGGTCGAGGGGACGCTTGAAGCGCAGCAGGGCGGCCTGGTCGTAGCGGTCGATGGCCCAGAAGAAGAAGGCGATGGAGAAGAGGGCGATGAGGGGGAACAGGGTCTTGAGCCTGACGAGCGGCATCCTGACGGGGATATTAGGGTATGACGGTTTGTGTGTCATAGAAAAGAGCGTGGCACGGTGGAGAGGTGCCTCGTCGCGCCGTCAACAGCGGACGGCATGCAACGGATCGAACGAGCGGTAACGACAGATGGTAAAGAACGAAGCGGGCAAAGATGCCTGGGATGGAGGGAGAGGCAGGTCGTGACCGGCGACACCGACACAAGAGAGGAAAGAAGAAGAAGAAAAGAGGAAAAAGAGAAGAGGGGAGATGGGGGGTCCACGCTGGCGGGCGAGGGCGCAGGGGAAAGAGCAAGCAGAAAAGCGAGCGGAAGAAGCGGCCGGGCCTGGGGGGAGGAGGGGGGGGGAGAAGGCCGAAGCAGGGTCGTTTCTCGCAAGCCGGAGCGCGCCAGGGTCGGTCGAGGAGGAGGGAGGAAGAGGGAGCAGGGCGTCGGGAGGATCAAGTGAGAGTCCTCCTGCAGGAGCAGGTAGTTATCGATACGGACGACGGGACGAGACGAGGGGATTCTGCACGGCGGAGCCCACGGGGGCGCGCGATTGGGTCTGGCGGCGGGCGATCGGCCGCGCAGGCCTGCCGACGTCGCTCCACCGGCATCGTGTGTCCCGTCCCTCTTGGCGGATCGTCATGTCGTTCCCGTGCCACGGTGCCACCGCCTTTACCCACACAGGCTCCCAAGGGATGCTGCGTGAAACGCCCCCCGAGCCCCATACCCACGGCCTCCGGCGTGTTTTCTGGCTCTCCTCGTCATCGTCGTCATGGCCCAGATCCGCCGGCCGGTGGTGCGACGCCGCCAGCCATCCCGGCCCGCGAACCCTGGTTCCGCCGCCGTGCCTGCAGTCTTGGCGCCCCACGGGCCGCGCGTCGGCGATCGGTCGCGCCTGCCCGTGCGAGCGGAACGCTTGCCCCAGCGAGCCGGCCCCTTGTCGCTCCTGCCGTTCCTGGCGCTCGAAATGCTGCATCTCTCGACATGATCTCTCCATTCGTCTGGTCCGGCGATGGATGGGAACGAGAAGCACCATCTCCCTGATTGCCGGTGGAGGGACCGGTCTCACAGACTTTATGCGGGTGGGGACCGCTCGTTCCCGGCCTCCGCTCGACGGCAGGTAAATGAAAGCCGATCATCCATCGTCCATCCCGCTTTTTGGATTCTCACCCTTCATGATATTCCCTCCTCTGTGGAACGGCCCCTGATCGTCACCCGCACCGAGACCCTGTTGTAGCCTGTCGGCCACCGATCGGAGCTCGTGTTCCAGAAACACTACGCCACTGCACCTTGCGTCCCACCTCAGCAAAAGAAAGGATACCTTCCTGGTCGGGGGATTGCCAGATCGGTCGCTGGTCTTGATGGAATGCTCCGCAGATAAGATATCATTCCTCTCTCCCATTCCCACGGGCTTCCAGCAGGTTTCCGTTTCCGTACCTTGTGTGCTCCGTCGTGGCGGTGCCGTGTCCTGAACCTCGGTGTCCGACTCCGTACAGATGTTCCTGGGCGGCCATCCTGCCTCTCGAGTCGATTCCTACGATGGTGGCACGAGAATCGATCTGAATGCCAGGGAAATAAATCCCACTGTTGCGTCGCGTCCTGCGGCTACCAACTGCATCGCTTCCCGAATGCCTACCGCGGTCGGAACAAATGGCCGATGATGCAATACCCGTATGGTGCGACAGCAGAGGCAATAATCCTGGCGTCTTGTCGTACAATTTTGATTCTGCGTAACGGCTCGGCTGCACAGTTGCATCAATCTGTAATGTGGTAAAAATTTTTTTTTTTCTCGTGCATGTGAGGGTCAAGACGTCGGTACTTTTTTTTCCCCAGGGACGCCACCCCGCACTCGACTCCAAACTGGTCAGAGTGTTCGTGCACCCCTCTGTACTACCAAGACTTGACCATGCAGCACCATCTTGATCAGATTGGAGGCTTGTCCAAGACATAAGCGCCCAAGACCGGAGCTATGATCACTTAATGCAGGGCCAAGCATCGCCGTCGATCGGATGGTAAGAACCATGCCCAGTGCGCCGGGATGCGACAGTAGTCCCGAATCACGGCGCCGAAAAGATTTCCCATGCCGCCACGTTTCAACTACTCGACAGGAAGGAGAGATCCGATCCGATCATCATTTATCTCTCCGGCTGGGGCTTGGGCTTATTCATCATCGACCTCATGCTGCTGCTGCTTCCCTTTGGAGAAACAAGCTTTTTAGCCCTGTTATACAGCGGGATCTGACGTACGACGCGAGCGTGGCGTGTCCCTGGATCGAGATTCGGAGCAAGGATACCCTTGTCCCCAATCGTTCCCCCGCCCTCGGCATCTCAGATCCTCGCACGTCAGCGGCGGCGGCGTTGCGACCGTCAGCGTCCTTCCACGGCCAATCTGCCCAGCCGTGGCTGGTACCAAGCCAGATGGCTCTCAAACATGTCATGCGATCCCCAGTCCGGCGCGGGCGATGTTTCATGTCGAACCCGTCAGTCGTCCACCGATAACCTTGGACTCTGAAACAGAGGTTTCGCAAGCGCTGCCGCGGCCCGGCGCCCGGTTCGTTCGGCTGGGTTTGTTCCCCGCACTACGGCGGAGCACACCAAGCGTACTCTGTACTCCGGAGATACAAACATGGCAGCGCCGTTTTTCTTTTTTTAGGCACTGCAGGTTTGCGGATGCCGACCCAAGACTGCTATCCATGTATGTACGACCTTGAAGTACTCACGTACATATACTCAAGTAGGTATGTAGATACTCAGCGGATGCTACCGCCCACAGACAGGGGGTCACGGTGTCTAGGTATAAACCCGCGGTACCGGAACCGGTACCGGTACTGGGGCCATTCTTCGATCGCTACCTACGGGGCGGTCTTCTATTTTTATCAACTCGACGATGAGAACTGTATGGAGATGTTCACCTATTTAACCACGTACTGTACATACATACTGTACATTACATATATAGCCTGCGGTCCTCAGGACTCGTTAATATGCTGCTCCTGGCCCTGACATCAGAGTCGTGCCTACATAATAATAATACTGTAATGCTTCCTCTCTCTCTCTTACCCTCACTCCCCCACTCGGTAGTAGTAGTAGTAGTAGTAGTAGTGAAACAAGGCTCCAGCTCCCGTGTTGTACATACAGTAAGCCAGATAGATGATGGATCGCCAAGAATGTTGTGCATTGCTGTTGTGTAACCAGGTATAATGTATTTATTGCATGCATGAATGAAGAGCTTAGCTTGGTGTGTTGTGTCATGACATGCCATGGCTGTTCATTTCATTTTATCCATTTCTTGTCTCTGATGACTGTCCACAGTGGAAGGAAGTATGTATGTACCGTATATTGCTATGTGATGTGTATGTGTACTGTGTATGTATATGGAGAGACATCTCCAGATTCTGGATTATTAATTCCGAAACAGGAACAGGATACATACCTACTCCTGTATGGAGTAAACGGAACAGGATCCATCCATTGTATACATAAGGCAGTGGATATATAATCTACCGGACGCAAAAACCAAAGATCAGGAATGAGGCAGACAAGAAACAGAAGAATCAAGAATAGACTCCACCTGTCATGCTTTCTCTATATATCCAGCTTGACCCTGACTTTCCAAGGGTGTCATGATACCGCTGCCTGCTGGCCTGTCTGTTTGTGTGGCAGAATGGCAGTGTGGCTAGAAATTTAGATATTTGTGTATCTCTATATTTGAAACATTTCGCATGTTTCGACACTTCCATAGATCTATCTTGGCTCAAGGAAGGAACGCAGAATGCAGTTCCGATTTGGGTTGTCTTGTTTCCTTTTCATTCATTCATTCATTCGTTCATTCTTTTCTTTTTCGTGTACTTGGATGACATGGTAAGTTCTACCTGTCGATGGATACTTCGTTTACGCGCTTGCCCGTCGACCAGTTTACATGGTTACTTATATTGACCTCTTCATCATGTTCACAATGCTAGAAGGGTGGAAAGACCATCGATCGACTATTACATAGAGGGAAGAGATAGAATCAACCTCTTGTTACATATAGAAATTAGGTTCTTGTTCATTATCATGTTACAAACGACTACGGTCACTCCTCTTCGATGCCTGGTCGATCTTCAAACTTCATAAACTCTTCATCCTTTGCCTCGTCCCCCATCACTGCCTTCCACGCCGTTTTCACCGCGTCGACCAGCCCGTCGTCGAACGCGAGCTCCAAACTGGGTGGCGGGAAGGACAGGATCTTATCGGAGACAGAACTAGACAAGACAGTACGCGAGGCGTCACCGTCTTCGCTGGTCAGTCCGAGTTGGGTGTACCGCAAAGACCACAGCACCGTGGGCGTTCCGTCCCCGGAAGTAAAGTTCTGCAACAGCTTCTGAACTGCCAAATCGAGGAGGGTTTGACCCTCCTCCCCGGGGAGCGACACACTACCGTGGACCACACCTATAGAGCATCATCAGTTAGCGATGTGAATTCCGAAAGAGCAGGAGAAAAACATGCTTTGAGGGGAAGCTCTTCATCAGGCTGTCAGAGGTTAAGAGTTTTTCATCAATGCAATTGCAGGCAATGTAGATAAGTATTCTTTGACGGTCATCATGGAAGAGCTGTGTTTTTGATCGAAGATGGGGCAATTATGAAAAAGGATTACTTACTCTGTCCTACAGGGCATTCACCTGTGTCACCTGAGTGAACTAAAAGATAGACGGGAGGGGCATCGTCCGCTGCAGATAGCGTGTTCCCGGGAAAGACGACAACTGCTCCTGAAGGGATTGGACCGCCTTCTGATGTTGCAGGGAAAAGGCTATCAAGGGACGAAGACACAACACTGATTGAACGCGCCACCTTTCGGCAGCTGGGCTGCTGTTTCAGCGTTTCAGCGGGAAGATCCCACGGAGAGCCGACCACGAATTTTGTCCGGATGGAGTCTCCATTAGACAGCTCCAACACAAGACAAGGATCATCGGTCTCATCCTTCGAGGGCGTGACCGATTGAATGCCTCTGTCTAGAACGTACACCCCGCCGCCCACTGCGAGTGCACGACAGCCCACTTGAGATATCTCAGAGCCGCCGCCCCATTTGGCGAGGAGGCTGCCAAAGCCAGGTCCATAGACTCCAATGGATGCTAGATGCCTCTTTATCCGAGGAACGGCATAACTAGCGCGGGTCTGCCGAGGGGAGGATTGGGACAGAGAAAGAGAGAGCAAAGGATCGTAGAGTTCAGATGGAATCTGAAACCTGGAGGCCAAGTAATCTGCAAATGGTAAGTCAAGATCCTCTTTCTCGGCAGCCGAGGAATCCTCCTCCTGCGGAGGTTGGCTGATGTGGCGCAAGAGCTTCATCAACGTTCTCTTCGCCTTCGCGCTGATGTTATCGTCAGCGAAGACATCCTCTCGGCTACTCGGCACGCGCTGTAGACTGGCAGAGTCGGTCCCATCGGCCTCTACGGCGCTTGGAGACCGGTAAATCCACCAGCTTCCGACAGCCTGAAACTCCAGCTGTCGATAGACCTTGGAAGACACAAGGCTTGGTAGCAGCTGTGAACGGCAGTAAATAAGGTGTGGGGATAGGGAGAGCGTATAGGTCCGAGAGGATGAGAGCTTCGACGCTCCAGACTCCACTGGCGGAGAGTAAATAGAAACATCCTCAAACGGTGCCCGGCCCGGTTCTGGCTTATCAGGAGCCGTCAGCATGGTTTGAAACAGCAACCACACGACGCGCGTGCGGGCCATCAGCCATGGAAAAATTCTGACCTTGTCTCAGCCTATCAACCCACTCCTGCGCTTCTTGAAGACTGAAAGCTGCCTCCGCACCGCCATAGTACGGATTCTTGTCCACATGAAGCACTTTCTTACCGGACCGGGACAGGGCTCTGTCGCAAAGGTTAGCAATGCACTAGGACCTCAGAAGCAGGACAAAAGAAGCAACTCACAGCGCCAGAAGAGACTGGGCCAGCCCAGTTCCGGATATTACTACATCCCATTGTGTCTCTGCGAGTGACTCCATGTTGGGGTCAGAGATCTAGTTTCCAAATTGTTGGCTCACGCTCTGCTGTGCCCTGCAATCCCAACTGTCATCACGTTGGATGGGAGGCGAACAGAAGGTTCTCTCGAAGCAGATATCCTCCACTCATCTGTACAGACATCTGTACAGGGGCAGGATAATATGCTCGAGAGGACAAAGGAGGGAAGAAAAGAAAGTGGTGGGAAACAAAATCTCTGCAGATTTAATCGTTAGGCACTAGTGGGTCACGTGTTCACTAGAGCTCTCAAGGTTTCCAACAGCTTCCTCGGGCCAGACAAAATTTAAAACGGATTTTCTTACCAGGATGGTTAAATGTGTTGATTTGCAATAACACTTAAGTTTTATGCGTTCTTTCTGTGAATGATGAACCAAATGCGGTGTTGAGCAGTTTCGCATTTGCTCCTCAGACTACTAGGCACATATTCTGTGTACTGTACAGGAGGACATTATTATAACTTAACCAAATGCTTTCGAGTTACAGACGAGATCATTGAGCAGGTAAACATCATGTTACCAAGAAGAGTACTAAAATCGACCATAATGTGGAAAAATCTGCGTCCCATCTCATACACAAACCAGTCGACACGTGACTTGCATTCTCACCTGGGCGCTCGGTGTGCTGCGTGCAGTGTTGGCGGCGGTTCCCGCACCAAACCAAATCAGGTTAGGGGCCCGTGCCATGGACCGAACATCAAATTCCACTCGGCACATCGAATGTTGCTTTTCACCAGTACACCACTCCCGGCGCTCTGCGTGAACATGCTGCTACTATGACTGGCAGTCTTGTTTCCTGTTAACAAGCCTTCATTGGTCTTGTTGTTACTATGGGAGTGGTAGATACAATCTTTGTCACCCTGTATCTGCTGCTCTGGATGGAGACATCTGATAGAAGCGGTTCGTTTGTGGTGATACATTCCTAGCTATCAGCCGTTGATTTTAGTAGCAAACCTAGATCAGCCTGCCAGCAGGGGACGTAATATTCCTGTGATGCCTCTCTGGGCTCTTGCAGAGTATCGCTGGCAAGCTCGACCCGGTATTCCCTTGGACTGTGCGCTCAAACTCGACTGCGCCTGGGCATTTCCGTAGTATGCAGCCAGGGCAAGGTTATGGGCAGGCTTTCAACCCCCCTAAGGTGGTTATAGGCGGGCGAAGACGATGTACCCGCCAATTGTCAGATATGGACTGATACTGTCTGCATCGCGTGCAGGTGGACTTGACCTCACTCTTCTGCACCCTCCTCCACGACTCTGGCCCGTATAATCTTCACCTCGTCTACCGGTCTGTCCTCCGAATTGGTCTTCACGAGTCCCATCCGCTGGATCACTCTCATACCGCTCTTCACTCTGCCAAAAATCGTATGTTTTCCATCCAGCCACGGAGTGGGTGCGAGTGTGATGAAGAACTGGCTACCGTTCGTGTTAGGCCCGCTGTTTGCCATGCTCAGAACCCCTGCCCCGGTGTGCTTTAGCCCCGGATGAATTTCGTCTTCAAATTTGTCGCCGTAGATAGAGGTGCCTCCTCTGCCAGTGCCAGTCGGGTCGCCAGATTGTACCATGAAGTTGGGGATGATGCGGTGGAAGATGACATTGTTGTAGTAGCCCCGTTGAGCAAGCGTTGCAAAGTTTTTACACGTCTGGAGTTACGGAACAATTAGCGAAGCACTCTTCCCTGGTGAAAACTTCGTATACAAACCTTGGGTGCGTGGTCATTGTAGAGTTCTACGGTGAAGGTGCCCTGTAGCGCGTCAGTCGCGAGATCGCGGGGAGATAGTCTAGAATGCAATTACCATCGTTGTGTCAAAAACCACATCGGTTGCCATGGCTGGTTATATCTAAAAATGCCGCAGAGTTTATCTTCGGTAACGGGCGAAGGGGTTGCAGTCGCGGAGCTGCTGTGATGTTCAGGACCTCTCGAGGGTACCTGCGCGGAGTTGCTTTCAAGGCTTGGCAACGAGGCAGCGAGCTAAATACGGACAGCTCTTCTGAAGTACCATCCTCGGAGCTTAACAGTCATACGCAGCTCTCTGCAACCATGGCTTAAACTCTGACCAGATGGCTTTATAGAGTCAGAGCTTACTTTTTCTTTCAATTTCTTTATATCTCCCGAGCTCCTCCCATTGACCCTCTCCGTGCTACGTTTGTGCCGCCTTGTCTACTAAACCAAGATGAATACGAATACTACAGTCAGTCCTTTCGCGGAATTCCTGGGCCATGCAATCTACCAGTTCACTATTGTTAAGCCCCTCCTCCCGACGTACGGACATCTTCTTGTGTCCGCTCTCTTCCCTATCTACATAGGTTCGCATGCATCCTTGTCAAGACCTTCGTCGGCCGCGAAACCTCCGAAAAGGCGTAAGGATGGGCACGAGTCTGGAAGTGAAGAGGAAGATGAAGGAGAAAGGGGTACTCTACAAAAAATGGAAAGCCTGGAGCCATCGGATGCTCTGATGTTTCCTCTGATAGCCGGTCTTACGTTGGGTGGCCTATACCTTGTGATCAAATGGCTGGAGGACCCAGCCATTCTGAACAAGATCTTGAGCTTTTACTTTTCACAGATGGGTATAGTCTTTGCCATAGCTTTCTTGAAAGATGGGCTCTTGATCCTGAGGTCTTTCATCTTTCCGGCGCGATACAGGTATGCTGGCAAGATCTGGAGAGTCAAGCAATCGGAACACGTTTTCATGACTGCGAGAAAGGACAACCCAGATCTTGAAGTCGTCCAAGTACGGAAGTCTCCTCTTCCTGGGGTTCTCGGGTCCATTCCTCTCCCGAACTGGATTCTTGAAGCACTATGGTCGTATCGCGGCCTTGCATATCAAAAAGCCACTCTCCGCGCTCATGTACGCGGCATCATTGACATCAAAAGCCGTTTCGACCTCCTTGATGTCGTGAGCGGAGGTGTTGCTCTGGCTGTTGTCGCTTATTTCGCTTTTGTGAAGAAACCGTGGTGGCTGACTAACTTTCTTGGATTCAGCTTCTGCTATGGTGCCTTGCAATTCATGACACCCTCGACCTTTTGGACAGGATCACTGATTCTGGGATCGCTGTTCTTCTATGATATCTACTTTGTCTTCTTCACTCCACTGATGGTGACAGTGGCGACGAAATTGGACGTGCCAATCAAGCTATTATTTCCCCGTCCACCTAGCCCGGATGCTCCGGATGTTGTTTCGCTGGCGATGCTCGGGTTAGGTGATATCGTCATACCGGGCATGATGGTTGGATTGGCGTTGCGCTTTGATCTGTACATGTACTACAGGCAGAAAGGTATTCTGAAGGCGCAGGTCGAGGGCAATGAGAAAGGCTTCGTTAAGCCTCAATATCAGTCCGCAACTGGGGGATGGGGCGAACGGTTTTGGGTTCGAAAGATGCCATCCCCTCACGGACCCGAGCTGGAACCTCCATACCATGACGCCAAATCTTTCCCGAAGACATATTTCCACGCCAGTCTCGTCGGCTATGTCATTGGTATGATTGCCACGCTGATTGGCATGCAGTACTCAAATCGTGCCCAGCCAGCTCTTCTCTATCTCGTCCCAGGGGTTCTTATCTCATTGTGGGGAACGGCCCTTTTCAAGGGAGACATCAGGGAAATGTGGAATTTCTCGGACTCCCAAGAAGATGAAGAGTATACGAAGGAAAAGAAAAGGGAAGAGAAGAAATCGACCGAGAAGAAAGCAAAAGCACCCGCGCGAAGTCTGTTCGTCCGTATTCTGTCTGGGGACATCAAGGCTCTGAAACCGGAGACGTTGGGGAAAGATGGGCAGGTGGCGGAACCCAGAGCGAAAGAAGGAGCCAAAGACGAGGCCAGTTTGTCTCCTCCAGCGACAAAAGATGCTTCTGACGTCGACGAGGCTACTTCGAGGGAAGCAGAGAGACCGAGCGATCGTGCTTCGAGAGAACCTCGCGGCAAGCATGATGGTGATGACGACACATCCTCCGAGCTGATATTTTTCTCTATCCGACTTCATCGAAATAAGAAGACACCGCAGCTGAAAAGCTCTTCGGAAATCAGCCCTTCGTCCCCAAGTGAAAATGACGAGCCATATGCTTTGCCCGTCTCACCCGGGAGAGACGGCGAGTCCCCCGCTAAGAGGAGACGACTGAGTCCCAGGAAGAAAGCCTCGTAGCTTGTGTTTTCCTCTGTGGAAGTTGAAGAAACATGACAATTCATGACTGCACTTGATGGCTGGGTTTGGTATTCATGTTCTTGTAACTTAATTGTATTATTTTTGGAGTTAAGGACCAGAGGAACTGGAAAAATGTTAAAAGGGTATCGGTCTCAGGATAGATTAAATGGCATGACTTGTAAGAATTCTAGACTTTTTGAATTTCAATATGAAACTAGTTGACAATAGTGGTATCATTACGCCTATCATTTTTCCCCAAGACGAGCTGAGATTACTCCAAATCGTCTAAGATCTTTTTTATTTGATCCCATCTCTCTGCTGAGATTTCGACGAGCTTCTTCAACTCGTCCCTGTCGACGGCCAACCCGCCGTTCTTTTCCATCTTCACGATCTTCGTCTTCCCGCCGGCATTCTCATCCTTGTCGACGACCACGCATATCTTCTCCTGACACAGGCTCTCTTCGAAGCCGTCCGGGTCAGCGAGAATCCATCTCTGCTCTGTACGTTTCTTGCTCTTGCCAGTGGCCGCAGCAGACTCCTTCTCCTTCCTCTCCTGGTCAGCGTCGGGGATGATAACCGCCCTCCATCCAGCGGCGGCGTCCGCCTCGAAGACGCAATACGAGCTCGCGACGGGCAACCCCCGCAGCCGTAGCTTCTTCGCCTCGGACGGCTCGTCCGAGCAGAGCACCATCTCGTTATCGGCATCCCACCACGCCTTGGGCAGCCTCGTATTGCGCAATGCAGCCAAGATGGCCGCCCAGGCGGCGTCGAAGGGATTCCCCGCGAGGGAGATGATCAGCACGTCGATGTAGAGGACCCAGAAGGCCTTTATCTCCCTCTTTGGGGGCTCTGAGGACTCCTTTTCTTTTTCATTTTCTTCCGTTTCCATCTGCTCGCCCTCGTTGTGCCGCTCCATGGCGGCGAGATCGGGCGGCTGGTACCAGATGCGCAGATCGTCCGCGCGGACAAGACGGGATGTGTGCAGGAGGGCCAAGATCTGATGCGAGAGCGACTGCGCGATGGCAGACGGCGGCGCCCCGGGGATGAAGCCAGGCGCGCAGCCCGTGCTCAGAGAGAGGTTTGGTACGAGGAGGTTGAAATCTCGGATGTGCGAGTCGTCGTCTTCGTCCACGTCCTCCGCGCTATCTTCTCCCGTTTTCCTCCGCTTCGCGGCCCCCGAAGACGAAGATACTCCCCATGCTGCGATGTCGTCCGTGTGTAGGATTTCCGCACGCACGCCGCAGACCGCGGCTGTGTCTCCGACTCTCACGACGGCGCTGCCGTTCGTGTGCGTCAGCGAGCCCGCGTTCGCGGAGGTGACGCGGAACTGGAATGGGGAGCGACCATTGGCACGTATAGACGGCTGATTGCTCGAGGCAGGAGGCGATAGATGGGCGAGGAGGTAGGCGTGAGGTTGGAGTCTGGCGAATTGCGACGGCGGAAGAGCGAGGGATGGTGGTGGGTGACTGGGGACCGCTGGGGACGGCTGCGCTGCTGCAGCTGCAGCAGGCGCCATGGTCAAAGTTTCAGAAAGCGAATAAGCGTGATCTGAAACGGTAAGAGATCCGACGTGGAGATGTAAGAGCCAGAAAAACTGCTTTGCGCTCCGTCGAAGAGCGCTGCATTTCGTGCGGCAGAATGGTTTCCACGTCGAAGGCGGTGAGCATTGACGGTCAGCGGATATAATTTCGGCCCCCTCGATCTAAATCAACCTCGTCCGTTGATCGCTTCCGTTCTCTAATTATAAACACGAATTGTGGGCTAACTGGCGGTCTGGTTTAGAGTTCATTCCTGTCATTGGCCTGATTAGAATTAATACAGTCCAATGTCATGCCTGCGTGATTTACTAAATGAAATGGTTCATTGCCGCGCTCTCTAGAACCGCTTCTGCTGCTCCAATGAGAAATTGCCAACTGAGGAGATCAATTATGAACAGTCCAGTCTTCAGAGCGAGATTGTTATTCAGATACGCAGGTTGTGGATAGGATTGCTTGTTTTCTATATCATTTTGATTCTTCTTGCCTGCTAACCTCGTCGGATCCATCTACTATTGACATATTCGCCGGCTCTCTTCGAGAAAGGATATGACTGTAATCTGTACGATGGACGAACGTTATAAGATAGGGAGAGACCCCCGAAGCTAAATCGCGGCAGGCGTGTGGCGCGACTGGTTAGATGTCTCGTATTTGGACTAGTTTCCTGATGACGATGCTTGACCGTCGAGGGATGGACAGGCTGAATCAGCAATGAAAAGGCCATCGTGCATTCGAATTCTGTCTGGAGTTGAAAGAGTACTGTTCCCACATTCAGCATGGAGTGCCACGGCCGATATTCTCACTTAAACAGTGCGATGATCTCCTAATTCTTCGTCACCATTTCAGTGAAAATTCAATCGACACGACTTTCCTTGATGGCTTATGAGCGATTTCGAGATCTAGAAGAAGGAGGCTCAGTTCAAGACGAGAGAACATGAGTAATATGCTCACAAGTCGTCAGGGCATGATTTCAACTGCTCGGAGGTCCACTCTCGCAACGTCAATCGGAAGACAGGACTAGCATCTATAGCGCTGACAGTACCCTTTCTGGAGTCGGCAGACGAATCGTGTATCCACTGTTATCGTCGTTCGCGACTAGAAATTGTCACTGTTCGACCACGGAAATTAAACCCCAGGACCGCAACAGGGGACCTTCCTCATGTCGAAGATTCGAGTAGGCTGTCTCAAGCAGATTTCACCTGCGACGCCCTCGGTGATATACGTTACTGGTGCGATGCGACCACGGCAAATGCAGTCCTATCGTTATTGGAAAAGAAGCCGGTGCCGCTGCCCAGCATCAATACAGGAAATGCCGATTCTAAAGCCCCAAAATCACAATCCCTTATGTGCGTCAGCTGCCTCGAACCCCTCCCGTGGGATTTATTTCCTGAACTTCCAATCACGCAAGACTGTAATCATACGAGCGCACCAGGGTCACACATATGCCTGAAATGTCTTCGCCGCAGTCTGGACATATAGGTGGCACCCGAAGGTTCAGTGTCATTGTCATGTCCTCTCTGCCCGGCAATATTATCGTACGATGAAGTGCGGCGGCGGGCGAGCAGAGAGACATTCGAGGCATACGATGCCCTATTCAACAGGGAAGTTCTTCAAAAAGACAGAAATTTCATCCTGTGCGCCAATTCAGAATGCGACTCAGGCCAGTTTCATGCAGGTGGGTGGGAGAACCATATTGTTATATGCGGATCTTGCGGAATGAAAACTTGCTTCATCCACCGAGACATCCCTTGGCACGAGGGTCTTACCTGCAAGGAATACGAGGTCATGAAGTCACGGACAGACGATGAGGTTTCTATGTCAGTAAATCAAGCGAAGATGCTAAATGCGGGCTTCTACAAGATCTTAAGAATGAAAAAAAAGTCTGCAGGAAGAAAGGAGAAAGATCTCTTCTGCTACCCTGGCAGCACGATATTCACTTGAAACGCGTCTATCTCTCCTTGGGGAGAAGACCGTCGTGAAGTCGACAAAGCCTTACCCCGGATCTCGAATTCGAATCGAGAAAGTAGGCGGCTGCAAGCACATGATGTGTATGTTCACCCTTTCCCATTTCTTTTGAGCGATCGAGGAGGTGACGATGGCAAGGTTCCTCGAGTATGACTTGGCTGATAAGTGGAACATCAAACAGGCGCCTTCTGCTGCTAGGAGTGGTGTTAGGACTGTGGTCGCCTCTGGCAGAAAGGTCATTTTGATGTTGAATGTACGCCACAGAAAGCAGTCACTCCAGCTGAGCCTGATGTTCTTGGAGTCGCCTGGGATGCATAGGGTTTCCTGCAACTATTCCATTGGAATTAATATGACGGCTACTTTCCCTTTGATTTGAGCATTTCCTTCACTATACGCGAGGACTCTGTATATCTAATAGTTAACATCTTTCTGGAGTCACACTTATCAAGTGACGTCCAGACAAGCGCCTGGCAGTGTAATCCGAACCGGGACCTTGCAGGATCCTGCACATACAACATCCAATCGGAAATGAACCTGATAGTAGAGGAGCGCATGAGTTGTATGAATGAGAGCGTGAACCATGGCGGGAAAAATGACAGTATCAGTCGTCAGGGACAGCCTCGGCGGCAATTGGGAGCTTCACACAATCCCCCCAGTCGTGGAGTGCGGCATATATTATCAAGCACATATCCTTGACCGGTTAATGAAAAGCCACGCGCCTAGCTATCGGCTATCTTTTGAGGAGAAGGGTGCATCGATGGAACCCTAAAAGGGCGTCTGGTAGCGCTTTGGAGTCGAGGGTTCTCGACTTTGCTAAAAAGTCTGCTTTTGTGTAGCAAGGCAATCGCCACCAGGATATGTGCAGGGACAAAGTAGCCTACAACTTGAATTAATACTAGGCTGAAATCACGGGTATTATGCGCTATATGCGAAGTGCAGGATCTGAAGGAGCATAATACTCCGTGGAGAGATACAGTGGTCCGCCCCCGCCAGAAACTAACGCTGGACAGCGCAACATTTCTCCGAAGACTTCGCATAAATGGGCACCACACAAACCAATCAACCTAATCTGTGCGGATTACGGAGTAATTATGTTCTTATATAAGGTACCAAGACTTTGACTGATTCTGGTAATCGATATCCTCAGCCCTGAGATGCTCCGTGGAAGCAGCAGATGTGAAGAAGCATCACGGTGCCCCTCACAGTCAAGCAACGCCAGCAGCGGAGTCGCCGTCGTCTCCTGCAGACCACGCAAGCCCTCGTCCAATCTCGTTGCTCGTGAGTTGAACAAAAAGAATCGCGGTCCACTCAGGTAGGCTCGTTTCCCATCGTTACACCCCCAAATCCGCGCTAACGCTGGAGCTAGGATCACTATCACATTTCATTGGAGATCCTCCGTCTTTATTCGACAACAGCTGTGCTCGACGGCGGTAAACCATGACCTATCACTCGTCCAGCCCGTCCAGGTCCCCTCTCCGAGTCTTGACTATGGATCTGGACTTTGCAGAACTGCAGGGTACCTGGTTCCGGATCGACGTTGGATAGGTTAGCTACAGATGACCCCTCGCAGAGCTTTGCAGGATGCAGGGGGAGGGGAAAAAGTGGACTGCTGCCCGAATGTGCGATGCCGGCACAGATATCCGGACGGAGTACTCACTCCGCACGATGGGTCGGATTGTAGTATCTCTCAAGACTTGACAAAGACTTGACCAATGTCCGGCGCTGCACCTTATGTGAAGAGCACCTGCTTGGTGTGCTCGCTGTTCAGGATATTGGCCCATTGGGGGAGCTTGAGCGTCTAGCGGTAAAATCGATGTTCAGGCAAGAGATATCACGTCCCACCCTTGAAGTCTACTCCATTCAGCATACCATCCAGATTGGACGTTAGGGTACGGCACCGTCTGTCACGGCTGCCCGGCACTCTTATTACCGATTATTCAATCGAAGCAGACTCGTGCGGAGTGGACACATCTCCTGCGCCCTTGCTTTCCGGTATCCGCGTACATTTAGACGTGTACTGTGGTAAACCCAGGTCGCTGCTGATCCTCTCCCTTTTTCATCCCATATCTCTTTTGGCGTTCTTCTCCTCCACGGTCACGGTCTCGACCGTCTCAGTCGTCTACTATTGAGACCGAAGGACATATACCGAAGAGAAAGCAGGAATTCTTCTCACCACAACCCTGGTCGCTTTTCTATGTCGACCCGCAGCGCTTGTGGAACCCCGCAGGGCTGAAATGCCCCCAGAAATATAAGTGCCCAGGCGCGCTCGAATTTCCACTACGACGAAAGCCTCAACACGCGACCGAGAGAGATCGACACCCGATACTGCCACTAGTAATATCTTGCTAGTGTCAACTGCCGGACATGTTCATATTGAAGCGAATTGGTGCGAATGCATGAAGAAACAGACCGCGGGAACCACATGCGAGGATTCGGTAGGGGAAGGCATTGAAAGCTGCAAAGCGACTCTTCAGCAGTGAAGGGGGTCTACACCTTAGTCCACCCGATTGACAACGGGGCTATCACGGGGGGCCGTTACTATGTTGGGCGCATACGAATCAGTCGCTTCGCTGGCGAAGCGCATCAATGTCCCGATCACAAGCGCGAGTTCTCCGGAACAGATTGCTGCAAGCCAGGAAGATCCATGGTCGAAATCGGGTAAATACGCTCGGGGATGGGTTTACTTCTCGATACTTCTGCTTGTCATCACAACAGTTGTCCGAATATACCATCTCTGGGGCGATAAGATCCGAACGGGGCTGTACAAAGAAGAGATATTGAACGCGTCACATAACACATCGCCCGGAGTCGAATATGAACTCACGAGTGGTTGCACCGATAGTTCTACGAAACGTTTTTTTCCGGCTCATGGTCCTCTGCTACAGGAGCGAAAGCAGCAGTCTTCTATCTCCAGTATCGCTCCGCTTAACAATACGATTGCGTTCATGAGATGGATATTCTATAGACCAATTCCTGTCCTCAAGATCTGGAAATTCGAAGTTGTGTTTCCGTCTCTGGGAGTGACAGCCATTGTTCTCGCCGCCCTGACGTTCGTCACACTTTATTGTTTCCTCCCTCGACCGCTATACTATCCCACCATTCGGTATGGATCCCCGCCGTTGGCGATTCGAGCTGGTATGATTGCGGTGTCAATGGTCCCTTGGATCGTTGCACTCAGCACCAAGGCAAATTTTATCACCTTGCTTACCGGCATCGGCCACGAACGGCTCAATGTCCTCCATCGCTGGGCTGGCTACCTATGTCTCCTCCTCAGCCTCGTCCACATCATCCCATTCTATATCACGCCGATCTGGTCCGATGGAGCTCTGCCGATTTTTCAACCGTACTTTCCGACAAACATGTACATATATGGTTCAGGTGTTGCAGCTTTTGTACCCTTGGCGTTCCTCTGCGTCCACTCCCTTCCTGTCCTGCGCAATTGGATGTATGAGCTTTTCGTCTTCCTGCATTTGCCAGTAGCAATTGTGTTTGTTGCAATGCTCTTCTGGCACACCAGGAATTTTCTCTCGTCCTGGGACTACCTATGGGCCACAGTGGCGATCTGGCTTATGTCCTGTTTTGTCAGACTCTTCTACCTCAACTGGTCAAATCCGTTCCGATTGTCATGGTTGATTGGAGAGGAATCAGCCGTCACGATTCTCCCCGAAAATGCCATCAAGGTTACCATTCCCACACAGATGAAATGGAAGCCAGGCCAGTATGTCTATCTGCGAATGCCCGGCATTTCCATCTTCGAGAACCACCCTTTCACCATTGCGTCACTGTGCAGTGATGACTTCCCGTCAAGTTACGGCGAAGAATACAGGGATATGGCCCTTGTGTTCAGGCCGTTCGGGGGTTTTACCCGGAAGGTGCTCGAAACTGCGTTGAGGAAGGGTCCATACAAAACATACAGAGCGTTTTTAGACGGTCCTTATGGAGGGATGCAGCGCGAGATGGCAGCCTTCAACGACGTGGTCTTCTTCGCTGGAGGAAGCGGGATCACAGCGATTGCGAGCCAGCTGCTTGATCTGATCAAGAAAATGAGGGACGGAAAGGCCGTCACAAGATCGGTCCGGGTGATTTGGGCTCTGAAGCGCCCGGAGACTATGGAATGGTTCAAGGAAGAACTGAGAATATGCAGAGAATTCGCACCGCCTAACTCGGTGCAGTGCCAATTCTACATTACCGCCGCGAAAAGAAAGGAACCAATGACCGAACCTCAAGCACGGCCACACAGCGGTCTCATGGTTCACGACAGGATCAACGAGATGTTCCAGGGAGTCGCCAGTAAACGCAATTCCGCTTTTATTCGAGAAGAAGCAGCTGGTGACCAAGAAAGAGAGAAAGAACTCCGCCGGGAAAACGAAGACGCCATCACCGAACTTCCGCAGGCGTACATGGTTCCGCCCATTGCACAACACGGCAGACGCCACTCCTACCCCTTGTACTCAGATCCAAACTTCGCATCCCAGCAGCCAGCTTGCAACTATAACAACTATTCCCCTCCACCGCACCATCCAGCCCATGCGCACAACTATAACTATAACTATAATAATAACCACAACTCCTTCGACTTCGGTTTTCCTTCCACCCCGACGATACTCCAGAAGAACCTGATGCGCTTCGCCTTTCTCCCGATGCAGAAGCAGGACGGATGGCGCACCGAGTACGGCCGGCCGGACATCCCCTACATGCTGAAGGAGTTCTCGAAGACCTTCGGGCGGCGCGCGTGCGTCTTCGTCTGCGGTCCGCCCAGCATGAGGGTCGAGGTGGCCAATGCGGTTGCCAGGCTGCAGCAGCAGGTCATGATGGATCCGTCCAAGGACGAGATCTTCCTGCATGCGGAGAATTATGCCATATGATATCGATATCGATATCGATACGATATGGCTGCACTGTTTATATATATACAGTATACCGTGACGGGATCCAGTCTTTGTTCCTTGCTGGGACCGCTGGCTAAAAGGATGATGTGTTTTGTGGGATCTTGCATATAACGACGGCTTGAAACTGGGATTTCTTCTGTACAAAGCGCTGCACATATTTCTGCCTCTTTCTGTTATTATATTACGTGCTTCTTATGCACTCTCCTATTCTGTTTATATATACCCATATTCTGTCCGCGATAACGATACCCCTTGATTCCTACCTAACATCCAAATATCTGTATATCCCCTTCTTTAAGTGATAACCCTAACTGCTTTCAGTGTACTGTGAATCGCACCTGCCTATCCGTGTATGTATGTATGCATGTGTATGTATTTCTCTCTTTCTCTCTCTCCCCCTCTCTAGGAGATTACACTCTTAGTGTACTTACCTACCTACTTAGGTATGTACATGTACGTACGTAAGATTAGCCACAAAGGCATATAGCGGAATGAATAAATACCTAAATGACAGAGAAACCGACAAAGTGCACGTAAACTTGAAACTGGAGCAGAGACCCGAACTGGACTATATCTATCTATCAATATCTACATTGCTCTTTCTGTCTTTATCTGTCTATTATACTATATTATTACATTATTAAACCAAAGCGCAACTACCGTTGCCTAGGTACCTAATCTATGAAAACCATGCAAATGAAAAAAAGAGACACACATACACACAGAGAGATAGAGGAAAAAGAAAAAAAAAGGGTATCATGTCCTATTGGATGTATGCACATATTAATGAATTGATGGATAGGAGCGTCCTAGGGATGGGCAGACAGCGATCCATTATAACAAAGCAAGACCCTGCTCTAGTAAGTAAGTGGAAGGAGGAGGAGCTTTTAAGCGCCGGGTGAAAGGCCGACTGGGCCTAGAGAAACAGGTTTAATAAGGTGCAGCATGCTTGATTAATTAATCATCTTCGGGGAGGGATTCACGAGCGCAGCTCCTCGTCCGCTTTCCGTTTCCTTTTCGACCCGTCCTGCTGGGGGTTGACGAGGACCTGGCTGTCACTCTCCGGGCCGCCGTCACCGAGGGCCTCGACGCCGTGGGAGTCCTGATCGTCGTCGTCGTCCTCGGCCTCGACTTTCTCCCAGTCGTCGTCTTCGTCTTCGTCTCCCTCGGCTCTGCCTTTGGCCTCTGTTTCCTTCTGTTGTTTATTGCCCGCTGTCTTTGAGGAAGATACTGTAGGATTTGTACGTTTTTGGGCATCCGCGTCATCCTCCTCCTCGTCCCACTCCAGATCCATCCTCACGATCCGGGCCCCGCTTGGCTTCAGCCGCCGATAGTACCCCTCCGCGACGCCGTCCTCGATCCGGAACCCGCGCGCGACGTACCATCTCAGTCCCTCCTCGTTCGCCTCGTGCACGTGCGCCGTGACGGTCCGGATATTGTAGTGTCTCACGAGGGGAGAGACCTTGTAGGGAGGGTTTGTGGACGAGGATGACGACGACTTCGAGGGAGGCTCGGAGTAAAGCAGGGAATTGAGCATCGACGCGGCAACGCCGTGTCCGCGGTGCGGAGAGAGCAGGTGCAGCGTCTGGATGTAGAGGTTCGTGGGCGGTCGTTGTTGCGATCCTGACCCTGCCTTCGTGCTGTCGGTCTGGGGGAGCCGTTCCAGCCGACATCTGATGCCTCCTATGACCTTGTCGGTGCCCACGCTGCTGTCAGAGCTGGCTGACGACCCAGAGCGCCCTGCAATGGTGGATGCGACGGAGCCGGTCTCTGAGGCTGCGGCCACGGGGTAGCCATGGTAGACGGCGACGCGGGACAGCGAGGAGATGACGGGATCGGTGATGGTGGCCGCGTAGAAGGAATTGGGGTAGCGGATTGGAAGCAGCAGGCCTGTGATCCGGGAGAGAGAAGGGATGTGCGCCGTGCGGACAGGGTCGATGGTGATATGCGGATGCGGAGTGGGATAGCCCGGTTCGATGGGATCGGGGTACGGGGTCGGCTGGAAGTTCGGATCACCGATCGTTGAGGGCTTGGGAGTCGCAGGAGAGGCTGCAGACGGAGGCAGAACGAGGGGAGGCGGATGGATGGGAGGTTTGTTGTTTCTGCTGCTGCTGTTGCTGCTCCTGGACGGGCCTGGAGAGGAGAGGGGCGGGGAGGCCGCCTTGGCCGGCTGCGTCCTGGAGAAGAACTGGTAGGCCATGGCGTCTGGGGAGGAGGAGAGGAGGTCTAAGGCCGTCGCAGGAGGAGATCAGGATGCTATATAGAAAGGCCCGGGCCTCCCTGGACGCCATGAGCGAGGAGGCACAGGGGCCAGCGGAGGGCGGACGTCAGGCATCGACGCAAAGAGACGGGGCGGGCGCGTGCGGAGATGGATAAGATAAGATGACTCGGAGCACGGCGCGGTCGCGCTGGAGCCCCGGCGTCTCCTCCGCAACGGCCTCGTCCTGGCATCCCGACGTCCAGCGCTGTCGAGGCTCTCCCGGTGTCGCCTGGCTGCAGGTGCGTCTCTTTCAGCCCCGTGTGTCTTCCTGCTGGGTGCCGTGCTGGTCCCGGGCGTGTTCACAGCCGCTTGGTACGCCTGCCGCAGCAGATGGTTTCGACAGCAGCTCGGGGAACGAGGTGTCTGAGCCACGTCCGTCCTCTGGGGCTCCCGTTTGGATTTGCTCTCTGAACGGAAGCCATCCGACAGTCCTTTCCGGTATTCTTAAGCTGCTTACCTCCAATTGCGACCGGGTCGAGATATGCTGCGCTCCCGATAACAGCCTTCGGACGAGGGAAGCATAAAGGAGCAACGCCACCTCAACTGTATGCCACGACACATGGAGGGCTATTATTGTCTGCAGGAATAAAGGAACAGGAGCTGCAAAGGTGCATAAGATTGCCGTGGAAAGCTGTACGTCTAGGACGTGGCAGGAAAAGGTCAGTCTTGGGGTCTGTTGCTTTTCCCAGCTGCTCCGATCATGCAGCATTCGGCTTTCGGCCATCTTTATGCGTTTGGGTTGGAGTGGTCCCGCAGAGATTGTTTTAGATTGCCTCTGTGCCTCTGTCTGTGTTGTCTCAAGTTGTTTTTTGTGGTTTCTTCGGCACTGTTACCGTACTCTGACCCCTGATATCATCCTTACCATCTCATCTACCCCTGTTGGGCGCCTTGCCCCTGCACCGCTCCAGATCTGTATCTCGTTGCTTTCTCCCGGGTTATGGACCCGAACACTGACAATGAGGCCTTAGACTCAGGTCGCTCTTCGGATATGGCTGGGCCAGAATCCCCGAAGGCGAACGCCGAGGGAAGAAGTACTTTTCCTCCAGGCACTATAGCAAAACTGGTAGGTACCCGCTATATGACATACAGACCCAAGTCTATTGCATGCAGTTATCGTTTTAAGCACACATTCTAGAGCTGAATGATGATTCTGACTGGTCCAGACGAGTGACATCCTCAATGACACCTTCTACAACATCATCCACGACATCGTCGCCAAAGTACACCGCGATGAGAAGATTGCTCGCATGCGCTCCGCAGTTGTGATTGCCAGACAGAAGGCAGAAGAAGAGGCAGCTCGACTCCGAGAAGAAGGGGCGGCCAACGGGACAGCGAAGCCGGGCGAGGCTGGTTCTGAGGACCAGCTCGCAGGCATCAGAGTCGAGACAGAAGGTGCCGTCTTCGATGGCGGTAAAGTGTATCTCAAGGGCAATCCGCTGCAGACCACGAAGGAGATCATCTGCCCCGACTGCCGTTTGCCCCGCCTTCTGTACCCTACGACGGGAGTTGGTGCACGTCCTCCCCCGGATCCATACCGACAATACTGCCAGAAGCACCCTCTGATCATCAAGCCCGGACACGATGTCCACGGGAACCCTTTCGCCACGGATAAGCTCAACCCAAAGAAAAAGAAGCAGAACACAACGTCGAACACTCCGGGGTCTAGCCCCCCGTCGACGCCGGACGCGTCTGCCTCATTCAAACAATCAGCACCAGAGAAGGTGTCGTTCCCTACAGTGAAATGCCCCAACTGCCCACGATATTTTGTTGTTACGAGAGTCGCACAGCATCTTGATAGATGTCTGGGTCTATCGGGAAGGCAGGCGAGCCGGAACAGGACTCCCCAGGACAGCGCAGCCAGCACACCTAATCCAGCGCCACCGAAACGACCGCGACCCGGAGACGATGAAGGGGGCCCAGGCCTTCCAAAAAAGAAGAAGCCAAATACACCTAAAAAGCTGGCTGGCAAAAAGCCGCCGCCCCCAAGCAAACTGAAGAACGGGACGACTCCGGACCTGGCAGCGGCCGCGGAATCGGCTACTTCCGGTGATGGGGAGATAAAAATGGAATCTAACGGAGACATCAATGCCGGAAACATTGCCAGTTCTCAGTAAATCGATGATGAGCAGTTATATGTTTTTTTGTTTTCGGGCGGCACAGGTTATGTACAGCACCGTCGCCTGGGGTGCAAACTTTGATGATGGCATCGGAAACAGTAGCATATGAGGCGTCAAGGAACTTTTTGATTTTTCTACCCACAAACTGACATCCTATGTCCGGAAATCAGGGCATGTTTGTGGAGCTTTTCGAGGTTTTGTATAGATTACATTACGGTGTACTGTACAATTATGCGGCGTTGGTAGCTGTGTCTGTTTTTGCTAAGGTGGATCGAGATCTGGTATAATCTCAGAGTGTCTGCCACTGCGGTTTTGTAGTAGAAGAATCATGCAGAGGTTGATGTCGGGACAGATGTTGTGTACCTGCGATGGGAGCCACATCTCTAAGGCGGATATCCGTAAACCGGTGGAGACGTTGGTCTTCTCCGCCACGCGGGCTTCCGCTCAGCTGTACTACAGTAGTAACATTAACTTAGAACGTGCTCTTTTTTATGGAAAGAGGCTGAAAATATTCAAGCTTCTTTTTCCTCTTCTCGCACCCAACCTTCCCACTTCTCCCGCCCGAGCCTGCATCGGACATGCCAGCGGCGGACCTCGTCGCATGGGGTCTTCCCCGCCTCTCCCAACTCCTCCCTCTCGACGACGAATCCCTCACGCAGATAATCACATACTCGGCCAGCCTATCGAAGGAGGCATGCGCAGAGCATCTGAAGAACCTCCTGGGCGACTCCCCCGCGGCGCTCGAGTTCATCTCGTCTTTCAATTCTCGGCTGGGCGGTGGCGCAACCGCCGGGACATCGTCGCCTGCACAGTCGGGACGCGCATCGCCAGCGACCGAGGCCCATGGAGGTTCTAGACGGCCGAATAATGAGGATAAGAATACGCAGAAGAAGAATAAGAGGACAAAAGCTCCCCTGCACAGCGCCGGACCTCCGCGGAGACCGGAGGGCTATGGCAATGTGGAGGGCGGATACAGGAAGTCGGAGCGTGAGGAGGAGTACATGTCTGCAACACCATCGCGAAAAGGAGGGAACAAACGTAATACAGATAAGGGGACTACGACCGGCGCATCCATTTCGGATGCGTTGCAGTTGTCAGAGGAGCCAGCTGCTCTACAAGTTCCTCAGCCTACGACCTCTGCGTCGCCGAATGCCTCTTCCGCCACGTCTTCACGAAACCCGTCTCCTGCACGCAATAACAAGTCGAGCGCAAAGGCACCGCCGTCTGCACAAGGACCATTGATATCGGACTACCTACCGAATGTGAAATCGAAAACAGCAAAAGTGTCGTCGCGACATACGGGTTCTGGAACCTCGACGCCGGCGAAGCAATCGGTCACAACCGCGAACATTGCAGACATCACCGCTGCTATCGCAGCGCTGGAGGTTTCCACAAACCCGACACTCTCCAAGGACCGTCGGAAGTGCAACTGCAACGCCACGCTCCATCCGCTGTTCACGCCTGCGCCCAACTGTCTGAATTGCGGGAAGATCATCTGCTCCCTGGAGGGTCTCCAGCCATGTTCCTTCTGCGACAAACCGCTCCTCTCCAAGGACGAAGTGCAGAGCATGATCAAAGAACTGCGCGCGGAGCGCGGGCAGGAGAAGATGCGGGCGCATAACGAGAGCTTGCACCATGACGGCGGACCGGGCCGTGGGCCGTCACCATCCCCGTCCTCGCCCGCATATTCCAACGACTCGTTCGAGGCTGCCAAGGCCCATCGTGACAAGCTCCTAGCCTTCCAAGCGCAGAATGCGCAACGGACACGCGTCGTCGACGAGGCCGCCGACTTTGAGACGCCCAACGTAGCGTCCACGCAGTGGATGACTCCCTCGCAGAGGGCGCTCGCGCTGAAGAAGCAGCAGCGCATCCTCCGTGAGATGGAGGAGAAGGCGCGGCCCGAGTGGGAGAAGAAGAAGACGGTCATGAGTCTGGATATCACGGGCGGGCGGGTCGTCAAAGTGTACCAGTCCGCTCCTGTCGCGGACTCTGGCGCCTCAAAGGGCGAGGAAGAAGATGCAGAAGAAGTCGATGAGGAGGAGGCATTCGCTGCCGCTGCCGCTGCAGACGAGGAAGAGAGGAGAGCCAAGGGCACCACTGGCCGCGGAACATTCGGGAGGAATCCACTCCTGGCTGCTGGCGGGCTCGTGCGGCCGGTCTGGAAGGCTCCGGAGGGCGTTGCGAGAGACACACAGAGGGAGCGGAAGGAGATGTGGAGACGCGTGCAGGATGATAATGATGATAATGAACGGTGGATTCTGGATGGGGGATTGCATGGCTTTGGCACTGAAGCCGCGGCTATGTAAGCATCCACTCGAAGAGAGAGGCATAAAATCTAGATCAATCCGCAGGACGGATGCATGTATGTTTTTACAGACATTATGTGCGGAGATATCTATAGAAATAGGCAGTCGCTATGATACCCGTAAAGCATGGCTTCTTGGTTTCTTGCGCCTTTCACTCATTCATTCGTTCATTCAAGAGAAGAGCTAAGTTGGACTCGTCGAAGGAGGAATTTGATTCCAGTTCCGCCATCACCATCTGTTGGAGTATACGAAAACTTGCAAGAAGATATTGGTAAACGTTGCTGTTCAGTTCAACACCATCACCACCATCACCATCACTAATGACTACTTAGTTCATCAGCATCTCTCATCTCTTGAACCCAGCCCCAACTCTCAAATAGGTACAGTTTCTGCAGAACCAGTCCTCATTTTATCCTTCACATGCAAGACGAGTATAATATACCAATCACATCTGAAGAATAGTCCAGCGAGCGGGTATTTATTAACTCAGGGGCTTCGGGACGAATAGGACTGTTTCCCTCTTCGATTTGAACCGGCTGAGACCTTCGCAGTCATGATGATGGGACGAGATATGAGTATATATATATATCCCTCTGACGGAGCTGAATGTGACCACGGATGCGAGCCGGGCATATTATATTAGGTAGACGTAGACCCTGCTGCAGCGGACCTATTCGGGTCGTGGTGTGGTCGATGAGTGAGTGGTGTATGACCCAAGATCGTCCCATTTCATTTCGACAAGATTGTAGGTATTCCTGGTTTCTTTCTTCGGTAGAGACAGGCTGGACTCATTGAAGGAAGGAAGAGAGAGGAGGATTGCCGGACACGGTCACCATCACCATCAATATAAATTATCCTTTAGCATTCTGCCCCTACTGTCCATATATACCTTCTTTATATGTAAGTAAGACAGAAAAAAAGGTTTTTTTTTCTCCAGAAGCAGGCATTCCTTCTGGAGATAGATAGATAGTCGACAGGTCTGAAACGGCGAGGATAACTTCCTCTCTGAGAAGGATACGATCAGTCTCGCCTAGCACTTATTATATGTACCAGGCATATGAAGTCGGATGCGTCGTTTTCTAGCCATATTTCTTTGTCCGGGTCAAAAAAATTAGATCAGCAAAGGAACAGTTTCTGTAAGAGGAAGCTCGATCCAAGAGTCTTGCAGGAGTCCTTGTGCAGGAAGTAATATTCAAGCTTGATCTTTCTCGAACTTTTGTTGAATACCACGTCGGGAGTGGATGAGACGTGACATCCGAGCGCGAGGGAGAAAAGGAGATAAAAGAAAGAGGAATTAGACTGCCTCTGGTCAATGTTCTGAGTCTGGGTCATTGAAAATGCGTTTGGGGGTGACCATGTGACAAATGGTGAACCAGTCTTGCCTGTTCTCTCTAATCCTGGGTCGGACTATGTTCCAGGTAAAGGAGTCAACACAACGATATAGATATCGCTCTCGAGATTATAGTGGTCATTATCTTCAACAAGTTTTGTTAAACATTCTCTCCAATAGACAAGCGCGCCGCTTGAATTGTCTGTATTGGTATCTGATCTTGTGGCTTTTCGCGATCGCGATAATACAGATGGGGCGAGACTGGAGGTGTTGAAGGCTTCCAGATGTAGTGGTAGTGGTTGAGCTTGGGGGACATTATTAGGACTTGACATGCTGCCCGAGTCCTGACTGTTCTCGGCAGGACTTGATCCTCTGCGATTGGATGTCCTGTATTCTTGCTGGTAGCTGACTGCTTATACGGACGTTTATTTAAGTATTAGTGTATTTTAGTCGGTTCAGTTACATCATATCCAAGGTTCTTGAGATGTCAAGGTAAGATCAGGTAAGGTTGTTGAGAACTCCTTGGCGTTTGATTTGACTCTTGGGTCTGTCTCACTGTGTCGTCACAGTATAGGTCTTCGAAATGAATAAGTAGAGCAAACTAGAGACGGTGGTCATTATTTCAGTCGATTCCGGTCGCTTCACAGCCTGGATAGGTAGGATAAGCTCTTGGCATTCCTGCAAAGTCAGAGATTATCTTTTGAAGCTGTCTTCTCTCGAGGACTTCTTCAGCAGAGAGGTCGTGGCGCACATTGTGGAGGGAAACTTGGCATGGGTTAGACCACGCCTGTGTTCGGATCGTCGTAGAGGGTTATATATGAACGTCTTGTTCTATTCCTGGTCCTGAATCGTCCCTATCCTCAGGATGATACCATGTTCCTTCAACCGCAACCACATTCCAGTTCCTCCTGGTGCAATCGACTAGTTGAAAGAATACATGGATTGTTGATGTCCTGTTGGATTCTTTTCTTGCTTGCGATCCGGAACAGGGGAAGCAGGTTTACAAACGTTGGAACAAACAGACTGACAAAGGCAGAAAGGCCCATCTGTTTAGTGGTTCTGGGAATGGACTAGGGCTAGCCGACCGCAGGTAGTACCCGCCCGGCTGGATGTGGGCATTGAGACTGCAGACTCGGGATGCTGTGTGAGAAAGGTGAAGCAAGAGCAGTCATCACTCCACAGAGCTATCAGGAGGCAGAGCTGGAACTGCGTGGCCATTTTCATTAATGAGGACCTAGTTGAAAGTCCAAGCAGGAATGTCTGGAGTAGAAGACCGAGAGCTGCAGGCGCTGGAGGAGCTTAAACCCTGTAGCACGCAAAATCCCAGAGAAGTAAGATACTTGGAAATGAGGCGAAGGATCTCTGGGCAAGAAGATTGGTCAAATGGCCGTATAGCGAATCTTTAAATGACTTATATACAGCATTCTTGGGCCCTTTTAGCGTGCTTCCTTGTCGGTTACTCAGAAATATGAGGGGAGCATAGCATGGGGAGAGCAACATTGAGACCGCCATCATTGATGATAGCTTCATCTAGTTCGGGTAGGGGTTCCTTGCGCGCCAGATATGGCAGCAGAGTGTGTTGGAAATGTATGAACACAACAATTCTGCAAGGTTGAGAATCTGCTGGCGAAATTTGAGTTGCCATCTGGACCATGCTAAACCAAGGAAGGCCCGTCATCGTCTAATATATGATATGGGGGCAAAGGATTTGTTGGCAGGAAGCTTATAGAATGGATCGAAAACCCCCGCCTATGCTTTTGGCGGGCAGGGAATTTTCATTACCTGGATCCCCACCAAGGGTTCATCGGATGTTAGCAGGTATTGATTAATATCAAACCGCTGCACCTCTACCAAGCCAAGGATTGAACCTGAGACTTGGGTCCGGTGACAGGGAAAGGCCACTGGCACAGAGTGCCGCTGACCTTAACCACTGCACTATCCCCGGGTTCCTATTGTCAGGTGAAGGGTGATAGGGGGGCATAACAAAGAAACGGGAGGGTGCCGGGTTGCCTGGGTGAGAGTGTGCGTTGACGCGACCTGTAGTCATGGTGGGAGGGGGAGAGGAGGGGAGGACGCCCGTGCGACGTGAGAAGGAACTTCGACGAGGAGAATGGATGAGGAATTAAAAGTGTACATCGATGTGTACTGTACCTGCCTTGGTGCATAATGATACTAACGCCGCCGACTTGTCTCTCAGGACGTTCTATATCATATCATCCTCAACGGCTCATGATCGAGCGAGCTTGCTGCCCATGGGGTGGGACCAGCCTTATGAATGTCAACTACTTCTTCCAGGATGTTGAACCTCAAGGTCTTGGTCTCCCAGTCAAACAGGTTCTTTTTAAATGGTTCATAAAGTCTGTTTCTTGTCTTCCGTCTCAGCTGTCACTATGTCGGATATAGCAACATAGCGAGATTGAACAAATATATCCGAGTCGGGATATTGCAAGACGCCGGCCCTCTAGACCGTCCTCTGGAACAAAAACAAACGCCAATCTACACCAAAATTATCTGTGAGAATTAAAATCTAGAATCGATAACGGGGCTTTGAAGAATTTGCGAATTGGAGCACAGAAGCAACAAAGTGACTCCGGAAGCAAGAGAACTGTTCGAACTGGTCCGTGTACAGACGCGAATGGTATGAGCAGCGGTGAAGGAAATCGTTCTGCACGGGAGCCCTGCCATGACTCCTAGGCAAATGAGCCTCTTTCGTGGGTTCAGAAACTTTAGGAGTTTTCAACTGATCCACTTATCTGCGTATGGGTTTTAGTGGCTTCCCAAGACCTTCAAGCACGGGTATTCCCTTTATGAAGGATCCGATCTACATCCCAGATTCAAGTATACACTACCGCGCGTCTAACCGCCTAATGTCCCTACAGCTGAAGGACGTTAATAATCCGCTTACGTATCGACATTCTGTGGGGTCACATGTTGCCGGCCATGTCACTCGGTGGCAGATGAAGGATATATTTCCGGATAGCACCGTCACATGAAAGCAATTATATACGTTGCAGCTGTGTACTAGACCCATTTACCGATAAGAAAATGGCGTAGTCGCAGGCTAGAATTGAGCAGATGACGGATGACGATTTGATCCAGTATTATTGTCACAGAGGCATCTCCGCAAGTATATGAGCTGGAAGTTCTTGTTGCATCTCCTTTTCGAGTATATTCTTTGCGCTCGGAGATGAAGAGGACCTTATAACGGGCCTATGCTGTATGAGCCCTTTTCGAATGGAGAGTGGAGTGTAAAGATGAGATTTTATATATTCGAAGGGCGTATGATAAGTAGAAGTGTCCGTCAGGATGTTCTATAGAAGGGATCAACAAAGGCAATGAAGATATCTGCTCACGATGAATTGGACCGCCAATGATAGCCCATTTGATTCTTTGACAGCCCAACGTTCTTTATCCGTTGCAAACGAGGACTACGAGGTGGTAAGGGTTGGAATTCGGTTTGATGCAGGACTGTCCAAGGATCCCTCATGGACAAAGGCCGCTTCGTGCACATTGTCGTGACATGGATATGAAGATCTTAGGGCCAGTGACGCAGTGTCTATCAGGTGGCGATGATGATTGAACAACTGTCCTGACAGACGCCAGTTCCGTTTCAGATACAGCATACCCTGGGATGACTATCGCTGGGTTCGATGATGTGTGATCTCGCTGCAATTGGCGATCATGGCCTCTCTTCGTAGTCGAGCGGTACTTTTGGTCAATAGGAATCCTTCCAGGTTATGTGTGGATAAGTACGGAAGAGTCGCACAGGCACCCACGACACAACTACACCGCAGATAACCGAGACGAGGCAAAGATATATAGACGAGCACGGCCTCCGCCAGATCTCGAGATGGGGAATACCTCCAGGCTGCTGATCTCTGTCGTCCCTCTTGTGTCGAGACTCCGCTCCTCCGGATTGCGGGGGAATCTAACGGTCTTCTCCGGTTCCCGTCGGCTATCCTCGGACCCCGTTTGATGACGACGTCGCCGTGAGACCATGTTTGTCCAACCTCTCTTCGCGCAGCTCTCCTTCCAGCCGGTGGCTGCGGGGGTGTTATCGATCCTTGTTTTACTTGTATGCGTCCTCTTACCAGTTTTTGTTCGTAGGGGGGCGGGGTGTGAAAGCTTCGTCGAATTATATACATCGGATTGCTGACATGCATAGACCCTCGGATATTGTCTTTACAACAGGTTCTTCCACCCCCTCCGCCATGTACGCGGTCCATTCCTCGCTACCGTGACCCCCTGGGTGCAGCTCTATCACGGGCTGAAAGGCGACCGTCACCTCTGGCTGCATTCTCTCCACCAGCAGTATGGCTCTCATGTCCGTGTGGCTCCCAACTTCGTCTCCGTCAACTCGGTTGAGGGGCTGCACGACATCTACGGACATGGGAAGAGACTGAAGAAAGCCGACTTCTACAACGCCTTCCCTGCCATCAAAGGGGTCTACAACACCCACAATGTTATCGACAAGACCGTCCACGGCCGGAAGAGGCGTGTGCTGAGTCAAGCGTTCTCGGACCAAGCCCTCAAGGGCATGGAGGATCTCATGCTCCTGCATATCCGCCAGTTCTGCGCCATCATGGCTGGCGAGCAACATGATGACAGTGAGGTGGCACCTGATGGCCGCAAGAAAGGACCTGTGGTACGGAACCTGTCTGACTGGTTCGGCTATCTGACATACGATGTCATGGGCGAATTGTGCTTCGGGAAGAGCTTCGACATGCTCATCAAGAGCGGGAAGAGGAAAATGATCTCGTTGGTCGACAGAGCTGCTTACCGACACTATGTGGTAGGTTTTCTCTTAACTCTCCAACTACGGACTCAGGAGGCAGGCTGATGGGATCACGGTCAGTGCGGTCTGTGGATGCCTCTGGATCGCTGGCACTTGGACCAGATCTTCATCCGAAAGCTCACCAAGGACCGATGGAATTTCATCATGAACTCCCGGGTGGAGGCAAACGAACGAGCGAAAGAGCGGACGCAGGCTGGTCATGAGGCCAAGAAAGACTTCTTCTACTACCTTCTCAACGCCAAGGACCCCAACACTGGCAAAGGCCTGGCAACTCAGGAGCTCTGGGGGGAGGCCAATGTGCTGATGATCGCGGGTAGTGATACCACTTCGACATCTCTAGCGGCCACCATCTTCTACCTCGTCCGCAACCCCGGCGCGATGGAGAAGCTGAAAAAGGAGGTCCGGGAAAACTTCAGCGATGTCGAGGAGATTGTAAGTGGCACGAAACTGAACGACCTCGTCTACCTCAAAGCGTGCATCGATGAAGCTATGCGCCTGGCACCGGCGGTCCCGGGCGCGATACCCCGTGAAGCCATGGAAGGAGGCGTCGAGGTCGACGGAGTCTTCCTGCCAGAGGGAGCGAACTGCGGAACCCCGGCATACTCCATCCACAGGCACCCAGCCTACTACCGTGAGCCGTTGTCATACGTTCCGGAGCGATGGATCGAGGGAGCGACGTGCAAGACAGCGCGCGACTCGTGGAAGTCCACCAAGGAAGATGTTGAGATCGCGCGGAGAGCCTTCTGCCCTTTCAGCATCGGTCCGAGAGGCTGTATCGGAAAGAGCATGGCGCTGATGGAGTTGAGACTGACGATCGCAAGGATGATGTTCCTCTTTGACATTGAGCTGGCGGACCGGACGGGAGAGGATGCAGATGGACATCTTGCTATGCTCGACCACTTCACCAGTCTGAAGGATGGTCCGAATGTTATCATTCGGAAGAGGACTATTCCTTAAATTGTATAGACGCTCTCGGATCTTGGACTTTCTATATTTCTATGAGCCGTGTTCTAAGTTATTTTTGTCTTGCTCGATCAGAGGGGGGCCTTCCATTCTGTGTCAGGTTGGAAATTTATCGGAGACGCCTATATTTTCCTGTAGGTATATGAATACTTCAGTTTAGGTTATGTACAGTACTGTACTGCTGTTGAGCAGCTCATGGGTTGGCCGTGTGGAGGCATGCTATATCTAGTAGAATCCCTATCGGGCATTCCGTCATCAGTAGCTGTGGCGTTTCTTTCACTGGACAACCGTGCAAGGAAGCCACTGGTGAACGATTCATCCAAGCCCATCCATATCATTAATCGAGGACAGAAGCAAAGAGGTCCCTTGAAGGCCCCTTGAGGTGTCTGTGTTCATCGACATTCCCATTGATCGTGGCCGCGCCCTTTATCCCGCCGATGCAGATCAGCGAGTGGCCATGTCCGCCTAGAACGCGTGGAGCTCCGGCGCCGCCCCTTTTGACAGGCTCAGCCAGAGTGGGTTCACCACCATGTCTCCTAAAATACTTGATATCTGATATTCTATTTCCTAATACGTCAGGGCAACGCTCCCTCTGTCTTCGAAATGTTGTCCACGCTCAGTTGACCATCAGTGACTGCGACCATGAGAAGGTTGTCGCCGTTGACGACCACCTTCATCCAGTCGACCATTCTCAATGCCATCGCCAACATCTCTGCCCAGGTAATCGACCAGCGCAAGCACAATGTATGTACATGCATGCTGTATCTGGCTAAGACCCCTGTAGCTAAACTTTTTCTTTTCCGCCTTCTACCCGCTTTTCCCCTCCCTGGAGAGCGGAACCTATGTACGGGACTCCGCACATTCTGCTGTACTCTTCATACATACATCACAGTTCATATCAACCCCCGCAGCTGCGTTCATACAAATGCACTGACTGGATGACCTAGAAACCGTTTACGCTCAACATTGTCGCCCTTGTCCAGTTCGTCACCTACGGCATCATCATCGTCCCCATCAACTTCGCATGGCAGAGGTATATCGAGGCGCGGTACCCCGGATTTCCCACCGTCCGTGGATCCACCAGCACCACTACTGCCACCCCTGGTCCTCCTCCTCCCGACGATGATGATCTGCTTCCCCGCAAGGAGAAGCCTGCCCGCGCAGCGGCTGCCACGACGCAGCCGTCAGGCATGCGCAACTTTGTGATCAAGTGGCTTCTCGACCAGACGGTCGGGTCAGTCATGAATATCATTCTGTTTATCGTGCTTATCAATCTATTGAAGGGCGCGAGTGCTACCGCGATTTGGGATGCCGTTGGCAAGGTAAGGCATTCCTTCTTACCTGGATTACTATGGAGATATTTTGGTATTTCTATACCTAGAAATCCTACAGATCTGACGAAACCAGGACTTCTACCCCATCATGATCGCCCGCCTCAAGTACCGCCCTGTCGTGTCGACCCTCATGTACATTGCCGTCCCCGTCGACCGGAGGGTGGTCTTTGGCAGCGCGTGCGGTGTCATATGGGGGATCTATTTGAGTCTCTACGCGGCGGTCTAGGCGGTTTTCTTTTCCTGCTCTCTTTCCGACATTTATCCCTTCCTTTGTTTTCCTTCTTGTGTCTATTGTAAATCTCTCTTTTTTTTTCCTTTTTTTTCACATAAGTGTATTGATTTAAACTTTTATTTCGGCATTGCACTGTGTTAGGCGTAGACTTGTGATAGAACTAGACTAGATAGACACCCATGTGTGGTCTTTTACTCGATACCTCGAGCTTCGTTTAGCACAATGATATTATATAGATGATCCATTGTGCTAACCCTCTATATAGAAGAGAGATATAAACTTAATTATATGGAGTTCCATTGCTGAATAATTGTTTACTTAATTCTTTCGAATTGTACTTCACAGTTTGCCCCTTGTCACGGTCTGAAAGTCATGTTTTCTCACATATATCCAGCTCTCGGTGCTGTTCGTCTTCGGGGAGAAGAGCCGCGTTAACCCACCTGCTCAGAAAGAGGACAAGTGTCCGCAAACTGGGATGGGATTACGACAGTGGGAAGTCGGAGCGCAGCAGGATGGCCCTGTCGGCGCTGTGGATGAAATACATACATGGACAAGCTCGTCGTGACTATCTAAACGGCCGAGCAAGTCTTGATTGTAAACCATTTTTGAATGAAGCAGGTACATGTATCCTGTGTAACAGAGCACCATAGTTCGTGGGGACTAAATGAAAGACATCCCAAGCATATCTGAAGTATGATTTTAATCCATGCTGGCATGTGTAACAATCCTACAAGGTACGGAGACCTGTCAGGGACTCGAGAAAGATCCCAAAGACCTGAACTGTCTCCTAATATAATTAAAACCAATACATATTCTACATGTACTTTATTCTGTCTTGCGATGGCGCATCGCTTGCTAGATGTGCAGTGCGGTAGTCAGCATGAAGAGAACGAGAAATATAATACACGCAATGAGCAAAGGACGTTAACCGAATGGCCTTGATATGGCAAGCAGCCTGGTGGATTGTTATTGGATCTGGCTGGTGTCATTGTTCATGGATTAGGTATGTAAGTAATTGATAACTCAGTTCTGGATACTCTCAAACGCAAAAGTGAGGTTTGGGAAACCTGAAGAATAAGAGAGACAAAGTAATATTCCCCCCCCCCCCTTATTTTCCTTCTAAATAAAATAGAAAGTAGATGCCAATGCTTATGTACCGTAAGTACTTTGCTTGACGTGACGTGAGTGCCCTCCCTCCTATCAAAATCCCCCTGTTCAGCTGTCTCTTTTCAGAAACCACTGCGAGCAAATCAACGAGCGCTCTCTCAGTCAGCTGCGTAGTGAGGCTTCTCTTGCCAAGGATGGCAAGGATGGATGTAGCATTGCGACGTACTATATCTGCTCTATTATCACAAAGATGTCGATGAAGTTACCGGGGCTGTGACGACAGTTCGTCTCCGGCCATCCCACCTAGATTACATGGAGGTCTGAACAATTGTGTAGGAAATATGGCCGAGAAGACAAGGAATCCAAGAGGACTAGATCGCCAATATCGCGCAGTCGCGGTATGGCTGGATAACGCCGGCAGAGATGGGCTAACTAAATACATCCTTTGGATAAATTAGGTACTAAGGGATATGGTTTAGTCTCTCTGTTGCAAAAAGAAAATATCTTAACTTAGGTCCATTGAAGAGAGCGTGACATGTCTACGAGTATACATGTCGATCAGTAGTGCCTCGCTGGATGTATGATGGCGACGTTCCAGCATGATGTCTTTACATTACACCACATGTGCTACAGTACTATCTTCTGAAAAAAAATATTATATTAGGCCGGCACTGTATTCAGGATGTAGGATGCTTGCTTTTGCACTATGCTAAGTGTTTGAGTTAAAGAAAATGTGCCCAACTATAGGACAAAGGGCATACCGTCGGATAAATCCTGCACTGAGAATATATGGTGCTGGAGATACTGTAGCAGGCCTCTTGATATGCAGATGTCCTCGGTCCTCATCCGCAGAGCTTTGCCAACTCCATGCGACAGTAAACGGCCAGATGAGACCAAAGCCAACCCAGTGAGAGATGGTATATCATGATAAGAGGTAATAAGCAGCCCAGTTGGATCCAGAATGGCTAGCTATCAAGCTAAGATATGAAGCTAGCAATGTATACTGGAAGATTGTACAAAGGCAGTGGGTCGAAACAAGGTATTCCTCATACGATTGTAAAAGGAGAACACGACGGATAGGCTAAATAATTATATTAGTATGTATGTACTGTACTGTACATACCGTCTTTCATATTAAAAGACCCAAGAGACTTGGAACAACGCCAGTACCATAGATTTCCTCCCATGCCTTGATGACTTGCACGGAAAAGCCGTTATCATCAAGAATGAGGAGGAAGCGTAGGGATTCTAGTTTTAGAAGATGCATTTTGAGCAGCTTCACAATTGAAGATTCACTATTATCTACAGGGTACCAGTCGAGAACTTCTCCAATTCCTAGAACCTTCAGTCGAGGGAATATTGGTACTCCACGACTGATTCCCAAATGGAGGAAGGACATCAGATCGAAACGTGCCTTTAGTTGGCAGTCCCCGAGGAGAGGACAGTGTGTGGAAATCGATGCCAGAGCAGCAGCAGAAACATGAAAACGTATCTGAAGTTCCAGATTTCGAAGATGAGGAAGGTGTGAGAATAGCTCCTCAAAGTCATCGTCGGTGAAGTCGGGGGCTTTAACAACATTGTTCTTGAAAAGAACACGCAGCGACTCCAAGTGCACCAGTCTTTTCAACGACATGATTTCATTTCTCGAGAGCAAGATATGGGCTCCGATGAATGAGAGTGACACTTCTAGTACCCGCAAGTTTGTGAGACAAGACATGTGTTCGAGCGCATGGTTGTGGTCATTATCTCTGCAATACACTTCTATGTAGAGCTCAGTAAGAGGTGTGACAATAAGCATTTCGAGAAGCGATAACATCGCTGGCAACCGCACAGAAATGTCAAGGGTTTTAATATCCTTGAAGGGTTGAACTGAAATGTTGGTTGAAACATAATCAATCGTGCGCTTGTCTATTATATTGCCGGGACTCGGATATTTGAGATTGTCACGTTCAGCTAGATGTAGCAATATCTCATCTGTGATTAAATTGTACACGTAAGTGACGAACAATATACGTTCTAATGTCGGGCATCCTTTGAGGAAGTCAACAAAGGACACCGGTGTTAGATGGCGTCCGACCGGTCCGATATCGATCATTCGCATGTGCCGGCAAGTTGTCTTTAGATGATACAATACGGCAGGATTCAACAAGTGAGCGCCGCAGATCTCCAATTTCTCAAGTGCAGGCTGCAGATATTGCTGAATGTCTGGAGAGCGGGAACTGGAAATGGAGACATGATCCAGCTTGCTGAATATAAGATCCTTAAAGAGGGGGTGATATGAGTCTTGGCAATGCCTGAACCTCAATGAACGAATGTGAGAAGCATATATCTGCCGACGTTTTTCGGTAATGTTGGCCAGCTTCTCACAGGGCGGAGTCTTCCATAAAACGGAAGCCCCCCATTGGAACCATGTCTTGTTGACCAGGACCACCGCAGCCAATGAAGGCAGGTCATCCTCGAGGTAGCCAAAGATCTCCAACGAGAAGATCTCTGGGAGATTCAGTGCTTTCTGGCTCGGGCTCAATGCATTCTCCATCTCGAACTTGAAGTCGAATTATTTGACTGCTTGATGTGTACTGAGATACCAATGCAATCTAAAGAAGCGTCCGTCAGGTCGCTAGAAATTCTGAGAGTTTCCATTGAACGGCAGTTGGTATCTAACATTACCTACGTACATAGGTATCTAGATATTCGAAATGGTTAGGAAAAGAGAGCAATTTCCGTGTAGAAGTTGATAAGGTTAAGAGGTATGATCAGGAAATAGCAGTGGTTAAGGAGAAAAGTGTTCACTAAATTACTCTCTGCTCACTTGTGCTCCTTAAGACGGAGCTTGAGGTGGAGGTAAACTGAAGGTGGAAATGACCAGTGACCTCGCTGATATATGTAGCTTGAGAAGTAGGTAGGATGTAGACATGGCCGAGCAGGCAGAAAACCCTGTTCTCGGAACCCTGTGGTCGCAGACGCTAGATAGCAGGTGGGATATGACGGGACTGAGGTCCTTTTTCTCTGCTATAATGCAACCGAGAAACAGCCAGGTGATGTTATGCAAGTAATATTGAGCGGAAGAAAGAAATGAAGAAAGAGTCGGCTGATGACAATCTGAGGCCAGTCCAGTTCGGCCTTAGCTTCAGACGACTCAAGGTTGATATTGATACTGGAGACACAAGTGGGCTGATCAGTGCTGAAGTGGGGTACAGGACGTGGCTAGCTGCCTAGGCACCTGTGTAAGCGCCTATCAATGAATACTGGATACAAGACTCGTTGGATCTAAAACAGTCATGGAGAAGGAGAAAAGAAAAGTCTCCGTTGGAATTAGCTCGTTATACAGGGATGGGAAAACCGTGTGTAACACATGCAACTAGGTAGAATCTACAAGACAAGCCCATGACATGAGGTGAAACGAACTGGAAGAAGTTGCCCGGACGCCGACGCTGTTGCTCTCGGACCATTCCATCCTTCTTCATGATGAAAAAAAAGTCCGACGACCAACAGCCCAAAGAGAACGAGACCTCAAATCATACAACGTTGGCGTAATGGCATAATGGACGGGAACTGCCCCTACCGGCTACAGGGGGACCTCGGAGAGCTCCCCTTCGCCCTCAGCTCCTTTGCCCTTCCCCCTTTGTTCTTTACTACCTGTATCATTTCCATCCGTTTCTTGATCCTGGGGGGCGTCGTTCTCCTCTTCCTTGCCATCTTCCTTGCCATTTTCATGCGGGGACGTGGTTTCCGCAGGTTCAGGCTCGTCCTGCGGTTCGCCATTCGGTTCCTCCTTCTCCTGCTGACGTTCATCCTTGCTTGCTTGCTTGCCCTTACTGGCTTGTTTGCCCTCAGGGACGTCATCTTTCGGGGGCGGAGTGGGAGGTGTGTCATCCTCTTCATCGTTATCCGAACGGTGACCGTTCGCAGCACTCGGCTGGGCACCAGGGAACGGCGTCACAGGGGGTTCACCCGCCGACTCCTGCGCTGGCCGGGAATCTCTCCTGTTCGACTCTCTCTCTGTCGGGGCGGAGGTGACTGCAGATGCAGAAGCGGTGGACATAGTCGACTGGTGGTGAGGCTGCGATATCGACGATATTGATCCATGTCCTATCTGCCTGACCTTGGGGTCCGCATTCAGATAGTACCCTCGAACGCTCACGATTGTGCCCTCAGCCTCGCACGCCTCAACCCACTCGGGCCGCACCACAGGGATATTCATCTCAACCGCCTTTTCCCACAGAGGACCTCTGCCCTCCGTGCACACAAAGTGAGTCGTGTCGATGCGAACGGTGTCGATGAGCTTGCCGCCGATCCGGTCGAGGGTGGCCGCGAGCTTCTCTTTCTGTTGCGGAGACATTATTCCCGGTGTGACCGTGATCCCCGACAGATCTGTCATCTTGTGGGTGCGGCACACGAGCTTCTCGGACTGATACGTCCCGGCGGATGTGCGCAGGACCAGGTGGAAGGTATATTCGGTGTGGATGGCAAGGCCGCTGATCTTCGTGCTCAGCATCTCCAGGGGCCGAGGGATCGAGCCAGCTTTCGAGCCATTGCGATAGAGGGAAAGAGACTTGAGGGAGGCCGTCGCCAGGTCGATCGGATCCCACTCTAGGACCAGCGACGTCTGGGTTGCATTTCGGAGACGGAGGACGGGCGGCGAGGGCGTACGGAGGCCATAGGTATTGAGGATGCGCTTCTGGAGGCTCTGGAAAGACGCTGCACTGGCAGCTTCCGCGGCATAGTTGCGCGAGACGTGGATGTCGACAATGCTGCCGGAGGTGATGTTGTTAGGGAGGAGGACAGAGGGGAATTCAATCTGTAGGTCCGCAACAGCCCGTTAGCATCGCGGTCCATAGGGCTGTAAGCTTTCCAGTCGGGGAAGACAGCGCAAGATCCATGCGCACTAATAGCTAATAGTAGATGGGGAGATGGTAGAAAGCGTCGAGATAGACCGTGCGGCGCCAGGAGCAGAAAGGGGGGGGAGGGGGGAGCTTACGAGGCGGTTGTCCTGGGTCAACAAGACCGCGACGCCAGCGTCGACCTTGCCAACAGTCAGGGAGACCAGCATCTTGCGGGCGACTTGCGAGAAACAACAGGTCAAGTCATCAAGAGCGCATTGAGAGCTGTGAACTGGAGAGGTGTGGTGCGGAGACGGAGGGCGCTGTCCGTCCTGCTCTTTTGGCCAGATCGACGAGGCCAAGCGGAGCCGCCGCGTGTCACAGAGACCCGTGGGTCGAGGATCGCGCCGCCGGCCGATCGCAGCGACACCCCAGGCATCGAGATGCCTCACAGACGGTCTGGATGAGTGCAGCGCTGCGTATATACACAACTACCTATCTTACAATCTGCTCCATATGTGCAATACATGAGAGATTTAAGAGAACCAGGCTTCACTGCTGCGATGCTTTTGTATTACTATTTTTAGACGTCTTGTGTTGACGATGATTGTGGCCTCCCTTACCCTTGGCTCCCACTCCAAACATCTTCTGGAGCCAGGACGGGTCGTTCATCTTCTGTAACAGCGTGTCGACCAGCGAGTTGATTTCCTTCTGGACATCCGCATGCTCTGCCTTGATCGAGGCCGGGTGCACGATAATCTCCGCGGTCCCCTTCAGGCCCGTTTCCACCTTGGGACCCCCCTCAGCATCCTGCAGAATCTTTCGACCCTCCCCGTCGAAGCCTCGGTCAAGAAGCGCCTGCCGGAAGGCGGCACGGACCCGCCTGGCGCACCATGACCGCACGACCTTTTTGAAATTCAGCTGGTTCACCGACACCCTCCACCACAGTGTATTCCGATCGCGGGTGGCGTACATATGGGTGATCTTGGGGCGAAGAGGGTTGGACGGCGAGGTCATGTACAGCAATGCCGTCGGAGAAGGGACCTGATGCGGATTGTACCGCAAGGTGAATTGGCTGGTAGCCGTGACGATCTTGAGGGTTTTGGACATGGTTCCTCGTGGGGTTGCTCGGAGGCGTTTCAGCAGATGGAGAGAAGGAATAGTCGTAGTAGCAAAGTCTCCTTATGACACAGCGTTCCTCGAAAGGGCCGAAATCATCATACCCGCATTGCAAGGACCACAGGAATCCTCCTGGAGGTGGGAGCGGCAAGCAGGATGCGAAGGACGATCGGAGCGTCAAAGAGCAAAGGAGCGTGAAGGAAACACTCTCATCTCATCACCTTCCCTTTTCGGGAGAGTGCCTTGTGTTCTTGCCACACAGGGAAACGGGTGTAGAGATGATGGTGGTGGTGTGTGGTGGTGGTGAGGATGCGCGAGGCTTCACACGCTCTCCTGCTCTGGACGGACGAAACATTTTTCGCCGGCAGAAACGGCGCGAGGTGGAGGCGGTGGGATCTCGAGGGCTCTCATTGGCTGCGGCGGGCGGTGGAGCGCGTGGCGAGCCTCAGGCAGCGTCAGGCCGCCATCCGCCACCGCTCGGGCTCGGCCATCCCCACTATATATTAGCACCGTCGAAATTTCCCCCGTCCGTTCGCTCCGCCGTCTTGACACCATCCACCGCTCCACGACACCCCTTGCTGCCCGGACTCTCGAGTGAGACCCCAGGCGCTTTGCACTTACCCTACATACCAAGTCCGTCTACGTGAAGCAGTCAGACCGCCACCATGCCCAAGAACAAGGGAAAGGTAAGTCACAGTTAACCCCCCACCCGCCTTGCCACGACGTCAGCATCCCCCCATCCGGACCTTCATCTCGTCACCGCTGCCGCTCAGCCAGGTCTTCCCCGGGCCGTGTGCGCAGCGGGATGGGATGAGGTTCTGGATGCCGTTTCCCGACTCCACACCACACCCCGCAACCTTTCAACAAAGAACAGCAGGCTAACAAGTCCCAACAGGGTGGTAAGAATCGCCGTCGCGGCAAGAACGAGAACGACAACGAGAAGCGCGAACTGATCTTCAAGGAGGAGGGTCAGGAGTACGCGCAGGTCGTCAAGATGCTGGGCAACGGCCGTCTCGAGGCCATGTGCTTCGACGGCGAGAAGAGACTGGCACACATCCGAGGCAAGCTGCGCAAGAAGGTCTGGATCAACCAGGGCGACATCATCCTCCTCTCCCTGCGCGACTACCAGGATGAGAAGGGCGACGTCATCCTGAAGTACACCGCCGATGAGGCCCGCACCCTCAAGGCCTACGGCGAGCTGCCCGAGCACGCCAAGATCAACGAGACCGATACCTACGGTCACGAGGGTTTCGAGGACAACGTCGAGTTCGACGAGGACCGCGAAAGCGCCGACGAGAAGGAGATCGATGTCGACGAGATCTAAAGTACCCAAACCCATCAATCTATTCAACCCCACAAGGGCCACACCACCGGACAATTTCGTCCCTTCGCGTGCGTCCGTCTCCGCCTGGCCCTCGCGGGTATCACGCCATGGTCGACAACAAACGATGCCACCTGGCAGCGCGTGCAGATGTTACTTTATCTCATCTCTCCTCCTGGGATCGGATGAGGGGAGTTTTCGACCTGCCAGTCTCCTCCATTGAACGCCCAGTTCCCTGTCCACACGGAAAAATAGATGATCGAATGGAGGACTTGATGTCTTGCGCATGCTGGATTTGGAACGACCCGACCTGGCTGGTGTTCTCGTGAATCGAATCTCGCCTATCTCGACGTTGTCTTTACGGTCCATCGGAGCATGCTGCATAGGGTAATCCATAGGGGGAATTGTTGCTGCAGGCTTTTTTGCACTTGCACTTTCCTGGGTGGGACTTTAGCGAGTGTTTTTTTTTTCTCCTGTGTGCGCCTCGACAGTTTTTCTTTTCGATTGCATTTGTTCTAATGGTGATTCATGATAGAGACAAAAGCGCTGTTAATAGCGTTTATGAATGAAAACGGTTATGGGATTATCCTATATTCTTCCTTTCAGTAGAATTCGTATGGTGGTGTAGACCGTAGATATACCTGTTTGTCTAGTATATGTATATTTGTTGGACACCATACATATCCAGTTCTCGCTGCAATCAGCGGCCTTGGCCTCTTTCTGTAGTCGCGCGGTATTTTCGGTTGTAACTGATATAGCTCAGTTCACATCATCCCGATCTTCTTCCTAGTTTGATCAAATTCAACGTAGTGAGAGTACTGTGCAGAAATACAAAGGTTCTTGGTCTTAGATGAGAAAACCTGATTGATAAATGCAGAACGAGGCGGTCTCCAGATCACTCCTAGACCACTACGTGCATAGGTCCGCAGCCTCGTTCAACCCCGTTGAAAGGATCATCTACGCATTCCTTTATTTTTTTAGGACTGTTCCGGGATCTCGTGTGGTAGTGACACCTATGTATGATAAAGGTCAGAGGATTAGCAAAAGCTTCTGGAGGAACGACCAGGTAAATTCAAAAGCGGGAATTTCCTGTAAATCATAGCTACGGAGACTCCCTAGAATGCTTCTGTACATAGTCCTCATCACTCTCTAGTTGGATCAAGTCAAAAGCTCTATTATTCGTCCCGAAGTCCCTGAGTTAGTATTCGCTGTAGTATTCTTCAGGCAGGCTCCCTTATTCTTTAATACAGCAGATCCATAGCAGCCAGGTCTTTGGCCCGCTGCTGTGCAGTGCACTATCTATTCACTTCATTATTTCTGATTTCATATGTATGCCAAAAATAGATATGAAAGTCATTAATTAATAAGATGCCGTTCCAAAATCACCCCTAAGCCAACGCCATGCAACACCAACCTAAACTCCTGACACACAGCAAACAATGCAAATAATCTACGACAGACAGATCAACCCTCCGTCACTTCATCCTCAAATACATTCTTCCGGAAAAACCGGACGATCTTCCGCGCGGCCTCCTTACCGACCAGCGGGTCCAGCTGCTCGACGTCCATGTTCGCCACCTCGTGGATGCTCCCTGTCTCGAGGGTCAGCCGCTCCAGCACCTTGGGCGTAACGCCGGGAACCGCGCGCAGCATGTCCAGCGGGAGGGGATTGAAGGTGCGGGTCTCGATGGCCGCGGCGGACATCACGTCGCCCGGGTTGTGAGAGGTGGAGGCGATGTCGATGTCGAGGCCGATCTGGATGGCCCGGATGGGGTCCGGTTCGGGGTTGTTCTTCTTGAGCTCAGCGAAGATCTCAGCAGTCTGGTACGGGGAGGAGGACCAGATGATTTTGAGACGGGGGAAGGCCAGGGTGAGGAGGACGAGGAGGTGCTGCGCGGATTTGGGGTTCGCGGGGTTGACGAGGGAGCTACTAGCGGAGATGGACGAGGTGGCGCCGCCGCCAGAGGAGGAGAAGACGTAGTCGGAGAAGAAGCTCGGGCCGGGCGTCGACGCGGATGTGAAGGCATCGAAGGTGAAGGATTTGTTCTGGTCGAACTCGATCAGGAGCAGAGGGTGCTTGTAGTGCTGCAGCATGGTCTCTGCCTGATTGTAGAGACGGCCATTTCTGAGGGAGCTGATCAGGTCGCGGACGGACTTGCGCTCGACGACGATGTCCGGAGTCAGAACATAGTCCCCCACTGTCAGCTGGCAGGGGACCACGACCATGCTGCGGCCGTGCAATAGGGACGGAAGAGCGCTCCTGAATTCACGGACGTCAACGACAACGGTAGGCGGCGCCGCCGTCGCAGTTAGTCGACCACCACCAGCGATACGCGTGTTCACTGTCCGAAGGAATTGCTCCTGAGGATCATCCTGGCTTGTATCGTGGGTGAGGGTAAGGGGCATGCTCTGGAGAAACAGTTAGTTCATTCGTGTTAGTCACCGAGTCGGAAAAGATGCCATACCCCCTTCTCCTTTATCAGTTTTGTAAACGCGTCTTTCTCCTTCCTAACTGCGCTCAGATACCGCTGCTCCTCGACGGAGCCCCCGTAGTACATAAAGTACACCCTCACGTTCCTGTCCGTGTGCGAACTGCGGTAGACCTCCACTCTTCTGATGAATGCAGCATCAGGTTCGTACATGATGATGTACCGTGGCCGCGCCTCCTCCAAGATATGCTCATCCATGTCGCCATCGTATGGGTGTATCATGATTAGATCGTTCATGTCATATAACTCGTAGTAGTCTTCCGCGTCCTCTAAAAGGTCGATGAATACGTCTTCTTTCTGAGCCTCTTCCACCGATGCGGGCTGAAGCTCCTCGAGCAGCTCCGATACTTGCTCCAGCTGTTCGACTTCGGCTTGCACGCTAGTGTTGGGAGTGCGTCCAGGGGTGTTCGAAGCTGACCCGCCACCGCGTACTCGACGACGCTTGTTTGGCGGAACTCTTCCCTGGTTTGGATTTGGTGCTCCGGATGCACTCTGACGACGTGCAGTCGTTGAATCGTTCGTGCTCGACTTGGTGCCATACAAGTTCTCGTTGACGCGGGAAAAGTTACGTTTCCAATTCAGGTAATCCCGCAGCTTTCTCCGCATCATCAATTCAGCGGATGGCTTATTATCAGACTCTCTATCCTCGTCTTCCGTTCCTTTGTCGACCTTGACATGCATCGTTTCGAGATACTCTCGAAGCTGCCGGCACGTCCGTTGATCGCTGCACATTATCAAGATAGTTCCATTAGAGTCGTCTCGCGGCACGGGGTTGAGGTATGCATCCCGCTCGATCTCGTCAAGGATATCCGCGAGAACGGCCCACTTCGGCTGCTCTTCCAGAACCGGCTGGAGAGCAGAAGAGAAAGAGATGGACGAAGACGGCATATCACTACCGCTAATCTTTCCTCGGTACACACGCGACTTTGCCGTTTGGAAAAGGATGTGGGCTGCATCAAGAAATAGCCACGGTGAGTAATTGTGCCTGGTCGATCCGGGAGGTGCGGCGTGGGCGGCAACAATGGTATCGAGGTATTTCATAAAAGAGACAGCATCGTACGTGAGTAAGGCGCTAGTCCGTAAGTCAGCATCTGCAGCAAGATAATCTGTGATGGATTGTAGCAAACGTACTGTAGAATAGCCCGAAGGACCGTCAGATCACTGACGATCTGTCTGGTCCTGAAGCTGACACGATGCCATATCGGATCCAGCTGGCGCCTGATATCAACATCGAAGTTCTTGTGCAGTGCGCTGTCGACTGTCCAGTCTTCTACATCAAGACCTGAATTTGCCTTTTTCAGCTCGCTGATACTGATCTCGACGCATTCAAGAACGGCGTTCTGGATCTCCCTCATCTTGTCGCTCATCGGAACTTCGAGCTCAATCACTTCAGCCTTCTTACGCCCTTCCAGGGACTCTGCCACAGTAACGTGAAATCTAGGCCACAGGGACGCTTTACGCAGGAAGAGGTTGCGCATCATGTTGGACAACGGCGAGAATCCAGTCGTGAATGGCTCGGGAGAATCCGAAAAGGCTTTAAGAAAGCCTACTTTATTGAACTGCCGGTAAATTCGGATAATGAAGGCTTCAATAGAGGTTGCTACGACCCTTATGCAAAGTCAGAATACGTTCTGAGAACCGAGAAAGGACTCCTACTTTTCTGCATGCAGTACAACCATCCCGGTCACTTTCTCAGGGTCGAGAAGCTCTGGAGGGTATCAGCCTAGGATCAGGACCCCTGGTCGTTCATATACATACTGGACAGCATATCCACAACCAATATCCTGGATGTGACACTCAGGATACCTCCCTGCGCATATATCTTCTCTCTTGCGGCAATTAGTGTCCAATCCCTAACTGGTACAGCTATCCCGAAGAACATACCTCATGGGCACGGTGGCCCTGTCAGTGTTGATCACCTTCAACCCCCTAGCGAGGGGGGTCTTGCTAATCGCATAGTGCTCTGCCAGCGCTGCGCATGATATCAGTATCGTCCTGCGCCCCGCATCCGACTCTCCAGATCCATTGATGGACGTTTTCCGTACCTTCACCGATCCATTCGACCTCCCGATCATCCGCCCCAACAACCAGCACCAAATTATTCCCCGCGGCATCGTAGGAATGCAAGAGGTTCGTCACGAGGCGGAGCAGCCCGAGGCCGCGGGCAAGGATGACGAGCTCATCCTCTGCACGCAGCTCGGTGAAGAGGTCCTGCTGGTATTTCTAGATATGACGTCGTCAGTAAAAACCCCATTCGATACCATAGCGCAACAGGGCACACGTACCAGAGGCAAGGACAGCTTCACCGGCGGACTCGAGTGTTCGAGCGGCATGAGGAGCGGTGGTCGCGTCCGAGCCCAGTCCGGCGCGCGGCGACTCGAAGAGCGACGGGTGGTCACGTGGTCTTGATGGATGATGCCACGAGCAGCGTGCAAGGGGTCGGGAACGATAATACTGATGGATTTTAACAGTATTATTATTTGGCTTGTGGAAGGTTATATGGAGCCTCTGTGAAGTTGGGTTGTTGAAGATCCATATGAAAGGTTACTACCCAAATAGGTAAAAATATTGAACAGAAGCGTGTCTAAGCTGCTGAAGCCCTACATTTGATATTTCGTGATGGTTTCCATATTACTAAGTCTTCTAATCACCCTTCCTGGCATCAATTTTGTTGTTTTACTATTCGTCACAGTGGTAGATCCGAGTCTTGTAGTGAACTTCTCAGTTGTATTGAGAGTTGTCTTATTGCCTTCCACTCTCTTTGTAACCTGTTCTAGACATGCTGAAACGCTTTGAATGTAAGTATTCAGTGGAAAATAGTCCAAAAATATGTCCAGGAAGCCACCCTTATTGGCAAACCTTTTTACAAATAAAATTGCTTCTTATAAAGAAATATCATTTGCTGGATTTATCTAATTCCTTATAAGTGAGAATATTCCTCTTAACTATCTGCATACCAGTTGAATACCATTATATATTGCAGATGCCTCTTCAAACATTATCAAACAAGAAAGAAATAATTTTACTCTTGATGCAAAACATTGGGGAGGAAAAAAAGGTGACACTCATTCCCTATGCCAGGCGCTTAATGAAACAATATCTGGTTCACACTTTCCCTGATGAGGTCGGGACTGGTCTTTGGTTCTTCAGTTCGGCTACCATGTTGCATGTGTCTAGTTTTAGCATTCAATCAGCAAACGCGCCCCAGATTATCTGTATGTTCTCTAATTATTGAGTCGGCAAGCTGCGAGCGAGTTGCCTTCAGCCACCCGACGGTACCACCATAAGTGTCACTTGTCGCGTCATGATACATGCTCTCAGCAAGGTAGATCTAACTTCTATTCTGTCCTTTGTTCAGTCTATCTTCGTCATGAGTTACTGAAGCTGGGACCGTCTCTCAAGGGCAGAGCGAGCACATACACCATCACCAAGCAACTATATGAATTCGTTTGGATGACAACGTATGAGAGCTTTTTTTTTCTTTTTCTGTTTACAGTTTCCCTCAACGGAATTGTTGGAGACTTAATTTCAATAGCAGCCCAGATGGACAAACTGTCTTGATAAAAAGCGCACGTCACCCCCGCATCGCCAATGAGAGGAACATCCTTGAACTCTTTCACCCCGAACGACTTGTCTCTGTCCCTTGATGAGATTGAAGAACCCGCTGATCCACCTACTATCCTATTTTGAAATACCTTGATGACGACCTCTTGAACGCTTCAGCTGCTAGACGGCTTACTACTACATCTGACATAAAATATGTATCGAAAAAGGTTCTCGAGGCGCTAAAGGTGCTTCACGAGGATGACTATGGTGCATACAGGTATACCCTTGATGGCGTTTGTACTGGTGTGTACCTACTAATTCTCTGACTGAGACTTAATGCGCAGATGTCAAACTTGACAATGTCCTGGTAAACTATGGACGCGAGTAGACTGGCCCGCGGTCCACTGATGTCCAGCTGGCTGACCTGGAGAACACGGTCCATGTGGAATCAAAGGTTTACAAAGACCGTGACCTTAACGTAATCAATCACCGAGCGAAACAGATCACCGAGCGAAACACCCACCAACACCATT
>Ga0008109_10000206_pt1 | contig 44947 bp, 29 predicted proteins | sample HigsolmetaGSP18D_FD_59306 | JGI IMG/M metagenome (GOLD analysis project Ga0008109, IMG submission 59306) | High solid enriched microbial communities from the Joint BioEnergy Institute, USA - SP1-8-D | ecosystem: Engineered > Bioreactor > SSF (Solid state fermentation) > Aerobic > Biomass ...
GGGGGGGGGGGGGGGGGGGAGAGAGAAAAAAGACGTCTCGGGGACTTACAAGGGGCAGCACGCACCGCTTGTAGTAGTATAGTTGACAGGACACGCGGTGAGATTTCTCTCCTCACAGACACCAAAAGGACAGCAGTCCGGCTGCTCGTGAGAGCAGCCCATCCAGGCAAACTGCATAAGCTGACCCGCCAAATCGGTGGCATATGTAATCCGCGGAGATGTACATGTGCCTGTTAGGATCCTGACCGGGCTAAAGGCCGTTATCGAAGGGGTGGCCTGGACGGCCATAGCGGGGCCAGACACGGTAGAGACCGCACCACCAGCGGCTGGTTGGAAGGTCTGTATAACGCTGTCCGTCACTGTAGTAGGACGTTGTCGTAGACTCGACAATGTCGTCGTCGACAAAAACGACGACAACGGGTATGTGACTTTAACTTCGAAGAGGGCGCTCGATCCAGAACTCGAAGAAGAAACATTGCTCGCGACCGGAGGAGCAATGGTGCCGCCCGTCGTTGTCGGACAGGGAACGCTGCTGGAGATCGACACATGGACATCGTTGCAGGCCTTTTGCTGGTACAGAAAGATACCTGCGGATACATATCTCAGCCAGCTTACCTACCCTCTTCTCAGAGGACGAGGACTCCCCTATCCCGGCTATCCAGAGAGTATATGGGTGCTTACCCGTTGTCTCGTATGGAGGGCATGAGTCGGAGATGCAGCAGCTGATCTGCTCCAAGTATGATTGAGATTTGCACAGACAGGCATTGTCCAGATCAGGGCAGGTCCCTTCGAATGCGGTCCTGTTACGCGTGTAGCATCCAGACTTGCATAAGATTAGATCAGTGTTCTACAGTATAAAAAGAAATATATGAAAGCTAAAACGACAATGGGCAAAATTGCAAGTCACTTACAGCACATGGTGGCAGCTCATCCAGCGACAGGACCAGGACGGGCTGCAGCAAGTAGATCATCCCACCGGCGAGCGGCAGAAGGAACGGCATCTTGAAGATGAACGCATTGCAGGAATATCCTGCAATCTAAGAGCAAAAAAACTCAGAATGCTGGACAAATATACTGGAGATGAGAGAAAATATCTCCAGGATGTCATTTCGTCGCAGACAAAGAATGCATGCTCAGCTGCCATCTCTCCCGTCAACTTTGAGGCGAGGCAGCCCGCTCCCGGCAATGAAACGGATGACGAGGTCGATCTGAAAGAAACCAACAGCGCGAGCAATGACCTGATTAAGATAAGCAGGGACCAAACATCACTGAGTGGGCTGCTTCGACTCGAGCGTTTACCTCTTCAAGAGAGTTCACCTGAGGAACATGTCCCAATTTGGCAAGTCAAGTACCGAGGGCCTCGACCGCCCACGTGGTCCCCATGTGACCGCGCCTCAGGGACGCGCCAGTCGCGGAGCTTTGGGTTGTCGCTCGAAGGATTCCCGTCCCTGGACAAGCCGACACCCATCCACTCGTTTGAGGCACAGCAGACCTGGCCGCTATGGGCTCTCCAGAGCTCCAGGACAGGACCTTTGTCCTGGTCACCGGTGCAAACAGGTAAGTGGACATCCATTCAACCTTTCCACCTTTCCTGTTGACCGTTCCACAAATCAATCTAGTCCATTGACATTGACTGACCTGATTGACTGACTTCTCTCCGCAGCGGCCTCGGCTTCTCCATCTGCTGCCGCCTGGTCGATGAATTCCTCACCACGCGCCCACCCTCGCAGCAATTGACCATCATCTACACGACGCGGGACTCGCAAAAGGGCAACAGCACGCTCCTCCGCCTCCAGGAACACCTCCGGAGCAGCAATAATGGCAGATCAGAAGCAGCCACATCCCGCATCACCTTCGTCTCGGAGCACGTCGACCTGACGGACCTCGTCTCCGTACGTGCCCTCTCGCGCCGGCTGCTGCAGACGCTCCCCAAGCTCGACGCGATCGTGCTCAACGCCGGCATGGGCGGGTGGACGGGGATTGACTGGCCGCGCGCCATCTGGGAGTGCACGACGGACCTGCTCCACGCGGTGTCGTGGCCGTCGTTCAAGATCGGGCCCGTGGGCGTCGTGACCAAGAGGCAGACGGCAGGTCTACTGAAAGATAAGAAAGAGATCGACGAGCCGCGCCTCGGCGCCATCTTCTGCGCCAACGTCTTCGGGCACTACATGCTGGCGCACAACATGGTGCCGCTGCTGAGGCGGTCGGGAGCGCCCAACGCCTACGGGCCCGGACGCATCATCTGGGTGTCCAGCCTCGAGGCGACGATCAAGCTGTTCGACCCGGAGGATCTCCAGGGCCTGCGGACGGCCAAGGCGTACGAGTCGTCCAAAGCCCTGACGGATATCCTGGCGTTGACGTCCAACCTGCCCAGCACAGCGCCGTGGGTGAATAGCTTCCTGTCTGTGGACGACGAGTCCTCATCTCCATCTTCATCCTCAACCGAGCAAGAAGAACATGAACACGAGGGAAAAGGAAACAAGATAAACATCTACCTCACCCACCCGGGCATCTGCGCGACCTCCATCATCCCCTTACCCCTGCCCCTCGTCTACCTCATGCTCGCCGCCTTCTGGCTCGCCCGCATGCTCGGCTCCCCCTGGCACACCCTCTCCACCTACAAGGCCGCCTGCGCCCCCGTCTGGCTCTCCCTCTCGCCCCAACACGTCCTCGACGACGCCGAAGCCCCCTACATCCACCACAGCGGCGTCAGCGGCGGAGGGAGAGCAAAATGGGGCACCTCGACCGACCGCCTCGGGCGCGAATTCCCTGCAAGCACCGAGATCGATGGCTGGGGCCACGGCGGGGTCGTCGGCCCCGCGGTCGTGGAGGCGGACCGCCGGCGGCGGCGCAAGAGGGGCGCGACGGACCTGACGGCCGAGGAGAGGGAGCGGTTCGAGGAGCTGGGGCGGCGGTGTTGGCGCGCAATGGAGGAGCTGCGGGCGCGGTGGGAGCGGATCCTGGATGAGGCGGAGGGTTTGTCCCCGTTTGGATCGAAGAACTGAGGATGGTTTTCTTGGACCAGGCCTCGTGGATCTCTTTCTGTCCTTGTTTCTTGTTTTTCAAGGGGTTTTTATTATTAGATGATGTGGCATACTCTGCTCTACTGTACTGTACTTTACTACTAATAACCTAGGCATCATGTGATGTGATGTGATGTGATGTGATGACTGTCTATGTGTACATATGTACATACATACATACATTAGGTAGTAATAGTAATGCACCTCACAGAGGCTAAATTCTGACATAATCCCAGTAATCAGGATGACAATAAGAATCACCCAGCCATTGTGAATAGGCAGTACTTTTTCATTTTCAGTTTCATGTAAATAACTCGAATTTTTCTTCCTATCTACACACGCATAACACCCGAACCTACACACATCTATCATTACAAATCAGATGCGATTTCGTTTCCCACACACAAACACAAAGATGATCCTGGACGGTCAAAAGAAAAAAAGTCGAAAGACGAAAAAAAACGGTGCATAGATGGGGGGGGGGGGGGAAACCAAGAGTCGAGGAATCCACGGGAGATACCCCTGTAACCTAACCGAGAGAGGGGAGAAATGCCCACGGAAAGACAAAAAGAAAAGTACTAAAGGTCTTTAGAAAGGCGGCAATTTAAGGGCTAGTGCGCTCCCACCGCCAGGGCCTGTAACTGGAGCGGTTTGCCGCGACGGTGAATAAAAAGGGGAATAAACCGGAATAGGGGGTACTAAGGGAGCCGAGAAAAAGCTTAGATCGGAATTCGAGGCACCCTCGCCGTGACACGGCAAGTCATGAGAGCCTCAATCCAACAAGCATAGAAAGAATCGCACCAACCGGACACCGTTCCATGCATCTGGCTGGCTTGGTAACGAATAGGTAAAATACGTGAAAATGGGGATTAGGTGGCATATCGACGTGAGATTACATAATAATCGCAGGAACTAGAACAGCGTCAGACCCAGATCAGATCGCAACTTGCGGGATATACAGGGACAGTCTTACCGTCAATGTTCTCCTTGATGCTTTTGTGCGGGAGGATGGAGCCTCCATTGACATAGACCTCATCCGCGATCGTGACATCGTCACCCAGGACAGTCACGTTCTCCAGACGAGCCCATTTGCCGACCGTGCTGTTCCATCCAACGATGGTGGACTTGACCCAAGCGTGGTCCTTGACCTTGCTGTTCTCCAGGAGGACGCAACGCTGGAGACGAACGCCATCGCCGACGACGACATTCGGGCCGATGACGACGTTGGGGCCGATGCGACAGTTCTGGCCGATCTTCGCGGACGGGTCGACCAGGACATTACCGCCGTACACATACGGCTCCTTGGAAAGCTTCTCCGGGCTGCGCTTCGCAAGCGAAGAAAGGTAAAGGCAGGTGCCGCTGAGGAAGTCCTTTGGCTGTCCAACGTCCATCCAGAAACCCTCGAGGTCGAACGAGTGGAGCTGGCCATCCTTGACCATCGCGGGGAAGGTCTCCTGCTCGATCGAGGTGGGGCGCAGCTCGATACGCTTCAGGACGCTGGGGTTGAGGATATAGATGCCGGCATTGATGCGGTTGCCGACGAACTCGACCGGCTTCTCGACGAACCGGTCGATGCGCGAGGGGTGGTTGGGCTTGTGGACGACGACACCATACTTGGATGGCTCCTCCACCTTGGTCACCACGATCGTGCCCTCGTCCCCGTGCTTCTTGTGGAACTCTGCCAGCTCCTTGAAGGGGTACTCGCAGATGATGTCGGAGTTGAGAACGAAGAAGGGCGAGTCATCCTTGGCCAGGATCTTCTCCGCAAGCTTCAGGGGGCCCGCCGTACCCAGCGGCTCCGACTCGACGGAGAACTCGATTTTCACGTTGTACTGCTCCTCATACTAATTGGGAGCCCAGCGACATCAGCAATTGGGCGCGCGGACGAGGAGTCTGCCAGGGACGTACCTTCTTGAGGGTCGAAACCATGACATCCGGACGGTAGTTGACGGCCAGCACGATGTCGGTGACGCCCGCCGCAGCCAAGCTCTCCACCTGGTGCAGGATCATGGGACGGTTGGCAAACTCGACGAGGGGCTTGGGGAGGGTGAGAGTCTGCAGCGGCGCGACCATGTCTCAGCTTCCATGTTGGGTTCCTCATGTCGATAAGGGGCAGGGGCATGCGAATGCCAGCGTCGCGATCGCTGGGGTTAACTTACGAGAGGGCGCAGGCGGGTGCCAAACCCTCCGACAAGAATCAGAGCTGTACCACGACCTGTTAGCCGCCGTACAGGAGAGACTCTCATGGCCAACGGATGATGCCTACCCTTCATGGTTGCGATGTAGTATTAGGATCCGTGGTGGGTATGGACGGTGGTCGATCTCAAGATCGGACGGAGCTGGGATCGCGGATCGTCTGCGGGAGCTAAGCGAGGGGACGGGGAGAGGGAGTAACGAGAGACCAGATGATGGCAGGATGAAATCAAGCAGGACGAGAGACGGCAGAAGCGTGACGGGGAGGAGACGTCGCGGGAGCTGGGGGAAAAGAACAGCTGGCGTCGACACTGATTTTGAGCACCGGGGGGTCTCGCAGCTACCAAGGGTTGGGATGGATCGCACGCCACAAAAGGGGGGCGGGCCAGGCGCAGCGGCGCGGTGGGCCCTAGAGGCCAAGGCCCGTCTGTCGTGCAGCGCGGCCAGCCCGGCCCCCGCCGCGCCGACGCTCCGAGGCCCCCTTCCTCCGCCCAGTCCGCGGCCACGCCAATCACGCCCTCGCCTGCTGCAATAAATAGGACACGAGACCTCGCGTCACGGGGCTCTGCCTGACACGTCTCCTGCCCCGAATCCGATCACGCAACGATGACGGTAAGGATCATGAACGGTGGATGAAAACCGACAGGGCTCCCGGTGACGCCCCGGTCTGCACACGGAGCGGTCGTCGACGATCGGACGACGGCGTGCTCCTCGCATTTCCCCAGGTGGCTGGCCCGCCCGCCGATCTAATCCTCCTGCGTGTCCGGCGGCAGAGCCCTCGCGTGGCCGTGAGACCGCCCACCGTCACCGCCTGCTGCTTCCGGCCCGCCCCCGACAAACTGCCAGATCCATTCCCGCACCCTGCGCGTCTTCGCCAGCAGCGGACTCTCGTCCCTGCCCGCCGCGTTGAGCGCCCGCGACAAGTACAGCCCGCAGGTGTCGCTGCGGTCGACGGGCTGGCGGTGCAGCAGGTCGACCTTGGTCATGCCCCGTGCCAGGCTCTGCCCGTACACCCGCTCCCGGAACGAGCTCAGTCCGACCGTCCGGAGCAGGATGATATCCCGCGGCCGGAGTCCAGCCAAGGTCTTCCCCAGAGCGTCCTGGTCCGGTGATTCAGATCTATCACGGCCCCCGGGGGGAATCCAGAAAGTCAACCCGAACCCGGTCCTGGTCTCGTCGCCCACGACCAGCTCAACGATGTCCATCTCCCGCTTCCACCGCGTCGTCACGCGGCGCGGCGGGTACACCGCGATGATGCCGACGACCAGGTTGACCGTCATGGTCTGGGGCGCGATGGAGCGCAGGTATCCGGCGTTGGGGATGTCCTTCAGATCGCTCAGACGCCCGTGCATCGGGGGAGGGCGCGCTTCCCCAACATCGCGAGTGTCATCATCCGGCTGGCTCTGGAAGGAATACCCCGTGCTGTCTTCTGTCCAGGCGCTGGTCTCATCGTGAGTCGAGTCCAGGTAGGTCGACTCAGACAGAGACACTCGGGAGGTCTCATGGACAGCGAAAGAGTGATCGTAGAATTGGGAGAGCGCGACGTCCTCGGTGGCAGCACCCGACGTGTCGCCGCTCGCAGTCAAGGCAGACTGCTCCGTAGAGGCTGCAAGAATGTCCCTGGTTGTAAAAAACAGCGGCTCTTGTCGGTCGTCCTCAGTAGAAGTCGGTCCGAAGAGCTGCTGATCCTGCAAGAGCCTCCACTTAGCCGCGGGAGCATCAGATGCAGCAAAGTTTCCTCCATCAGAGACATTCTCGCCGGTGAAGGGCGGGATGGGCGCGTCCAAGAGCCCGTCTTCCTCCCAGCTCAGACTCCCAGGAGTCGGTGCTCCCATCAGAAAAATGAGCCTGCTTGGCATCCTGGGCGCGGATGCTGCCAGGAAAGACTCGGCCGAGAGGATTTCCTGGCAACTTACAGGTTGCCTGTGTCTCCAAAGCGTGAGAGGCGAGATTCCTCGAATATCAGCTTCATCTGTCCAATAACGAGTAGTCGTAATTGTAGTGGGTAGTGATCGAGTATTTATCACTCTGGATCTGGAGTTGGATGGTGCCAAGACCGGAGCCAGCAGTGCACCTAAGCTTAGCGGTCTCTCTGGCCGCTCCAAGTTAAATCAACGCCACTATCATTATCAGTGATAACACATCGCTTCTTGCTCTACCACATTCTGCACATTCTGCTGGTACCATGATACAAGAACAACAAAGGGAATTCTGAATATTAAAATAAGTAAATATCACTCCAAGCTAGGAAGGAGCATCATACTGTAACATCGCCGCGATCCTATCAGTATGAGCTTCTTGGTGAAGAATCTTTAGATAAGAGATGCACGATAAAGACCTGTGTGATGCACCATTTCCAGATCTTTTCCCTTCATGCTTCTAGAACCTTTTATGGAAGCTCAGGAGCTCTACTAGGGAAAGATTGGCGCTTAGTTACCTTGATACCGGATCACTACTAATCCGTACATAGTAATCGAGAGGATCAGCCTGAGGTCCAAGGCTGCATACAATCGTAGTGTGACTCCAGGAGAGATCAAATCTGCCGTGTACGGCACTGGTTATACTGTACAAACGAGGTATTAGAAGATTTCTCATGGTACTGAGATACCTCTTCCAAGCTTATGTTTAGTAATAATATACACGCAAAGTCTTTCGCTCCCTTGCATGTTTTCTTCTGACATGACTATATGATGGATGTCAGCTTTACCAGTAGCTGGATTGGTTAGCCAGAAAATGTTGGCCAAATCACCTGCCCCATATGTCCTCTCCGCTGCTTTCCGTTGTATCGTGGATTCAGCATCATCGTCACTCTAGGCGAGGAATCCAGGACATAGGCAATGTTATTTTCGTCCCTCTGCAGTTTGAACCGCCTGGTAGCAGGCAATGGCATGTCAAGGCCGTCAATGGCCGCTGCTCAATCACGGCCGCCGCTGCGGGCAATTGAGTTGATTTCCCTGCGGTTTGTCCCACCATCTATCACGTGACTTCACGTGCAGCGGCCGCCGGCAGGCCGGGACTGGCTACGGCAGGGCACGCGGGCGGGTGTGGCAAGGAAATTCGCCGCATCGGCGTCCGCTGAGAACCAAGAACATCCATCACATATAGCGTGCCCCGGCACCTGCATCTCACCTCCGCCTCAACCCCTCGACCTGGGCGATGGCTCTGCGGTTCCCTGTGGACTGAGTCAATACGGAGCAGAGTTCTCGTCCTTTCCCTTTTTCCCCCCTTCTCCGTCTGGTCGTCTTTCTCGGGCTTTGTCGCGGCCGTGTGCCGCCGGTTTTCGGGCAATCATGGCCTCCCAGGTAGCAGCCAGCTTGCCGGTATGCATCATTCCTTTTTTGCCCCCTCGGCTGTGCTTAAAGTGACTCTGACTGACTTTTGGCTGTGTTTAGAACGTGGCGGCTGTCACCTCGGATCTCTGGCCGTCCATGTCGAACGTCCTTGCTGCGCCGTGGAGGAACTACTCTGAGCGACTGCCCGCCTCCGGATCCAAGGCTAGATCGCGGTTGTACGGCCCCGAACGGCATCTGGAGGAAGTTGCGAATGTATGTTTATCCCAATTTGTCTTGGAGGTCATATGCTGACGGGCTTAGGTGTCGCATCCGTCGTTGCCGGAATGTCTGGACTCTGTCTCGGTTGACTCTCTGAGAGCCGGTATTGCCTCTGGTCGATGGAGCTCGACGCCCAATCGAGGTATGTACCTTTTCCCTTGATTCTTGACTGCCAAAAAAAGCAGCGATCCTAACATATAGCAGCGCTAGGGCAGAACACCCTATGGACCTCGCAGTTACTTGCACGAGTGCGGCAGACTCCCTCGCAGCCTTCGCGCCACTACTCGACCCTCTCGGCCTTCAACTCCAACCGCCTCCGCCCCACACCAAAGATCGATGGACTTTCGAACCTTCAGCAGCGAAGGTTCTTGTTTGGCGGACCGTCGCAAAGCATTCTCGCGCAGAAGGAGAAGACCGCGAACAACAACCCGAACAGTGCCAGTGCCCAGAATGCCTTCTACCAGGCTCTTCTTCGTGCCAATATGCCTGCGATTGTCGTCGAACGGTATCGGAGTGGGCGCTTTGCCAGCAACGCAGTGTCGGAAGCCATCTACATGAAGGCCCTGCAGCGTGTCGGAGGAGGCTCCGATAACGCGGTGGCTTTGCCGGCGAATGGGCAGGTTCAGGGCCAGAACCAGACTCTCAGCCAGAACCAGACTCTTAGCCCTGAGCAGTTGCAGGCCATAGGTCAAGCTGTCGCGGCGCGGAACCACGGTGGTCAGATCGGCATGGCAACGAAGCAAAGCGGCACGGGCGCCAAGGACTCTCCTCTGTATGTGGTCGTCGAGGAATCGCTGGGAAGTGCAGTGTTCCGATGGGTCAAGTTCCTCCTCTACTTCGGTTTCTTCACCTACATGTCCCTCGTTCTGGTTACGATACTCGTGGAGACCACGGGCGTTCTGAAGAACGTGAGAGGCCCGCAGAACAACGAAGCGCAGCCTCAGCACCAGAAGGTCCGTTTCAGCGACGTGCACGGGTGCGACGAAGCCAAGGAAGAACTGCAGGAGCTGGTCGAATTTCTGCTGAACCCGGAGCGATTCTCGTCCCTTGGTGGCAAGCTGCCAAAGGGTGTCCTGTTGGTCGGGCCTCCCGGTACGGGAAAGACGTTGCTCGCTCGTGCTGTTGCTGGAGAAGCTGGCGTTCCGTTCTTCTACATGTCCGGATCTGAGTTCGATGAAGTGTACGTCGGCGTTGGCGCCAAGCGTGTCCGCGAGCTTTTCGCGCAGGCTCGGGCCAAGGCGCCTTCGATCGTCTTCATCGATGAACTGGATGCCATCGGAGCCAAGAGGAACGAACGGGATGCGGCGTACGTGAAACAGACCTTGAACCAGCTTCTTACGGAGCTCGACGGCTTCTCTCAGTCCAGCGGCGTCATCATCCTTGCTGCGACCAACTACCCACAGCTTCTGGACAAGGCCCTCACGCGACCAGGTCGATTCGACCGGAAAGTTGTCGTTGGCCTCCCGGACGTGCGCGGCCGCATGGAGATTTTGAAGCACCACATGAAGAACGTTCAGGTCAGCACGGATGTTGATGTCGCTGTGATTGCTCGTGGCACCCCGGGCTTCTCGGGAGCCGACCTTGAGAACCTTGTCAACCAGGCCGCCATCCACGCCAGCAGAAACAAGCAGACCAAGGTGGGCCCCAAGGACTTCGACTGGGCCAAGGACAAGATCATCATGGGCGCGGAGGCGCGTAGCCGCATCATCCAGGAAAAGGACAAGCTTCTGACTGCATACCACGAAGCCGGTCACGCTCTTGTCGCCTACTTCTCGCCGGCGGCGACTCCTCTCTACAAGATCACGATCGTTCCTCGAGGCGCGGCTCTGGGTGTGACACACTTCCTGCCCGAGATGGACATGGTCTCGAGGAACTACACAGAGTATCTGGCTGATATCGATGTCTCTATGGGCGGTAAGGCCGCTGAAGAGCTGGTCTTTGGACCTGACAAGGTCACGAGTGGCATCTCAGCGGTACGTAACTCTCGTCCCTCTTATCTTAGCAGATGATGATCATCCGCTGACTTCTTTCACAGGATCTTCAGCAGGCTACCGAAACCGCCTTCACGCTGGTCACCCGATTCGGTTACTCGAAGAAACTCGGAAACGTGGATCTCTCGACCAACTACGAGCGCCTGTCCTCCGAGACGAAGCAGGAGATCGAGGCCGAAGTGCGTCGGTTAGTCGAGGAGGCCCGAGCTCGCGCAACCAAGATCCTGACCGAGAGGCGGCACGAGCTGGAGCTCCTGACCAAGGCACTGATGGAGTACGAGACCCTGACACGGGAGGAGATGGAAAAGGTCATCAGAGGCGAGAAGCTGGAGAAACTCGAGTCGATACCCCAAGCGCCGCTCAAGCTGCCTGAAGCGTTGCAGGCGCCGGGATTGAATCCTTCCGCCACGACGACCGATGGACCACCCACCACCACGGCCACAAATAGATAACTAAATGAGCGGGATCTCGTCGACTCGACTCGATGAGCCTTCCTTTTTTTTTATTCGGATGAGTTGAGTTGACTTACGTTGTTGGGCATGATACGAGAAATTTTCTTTTTGTCTAACTTGTTTCTCTGGAGCTTGTTCTATTTATTTATCCTATATGTAACTCCCAAATCGATTCCGATCGAACTGGCGTAGCTGCCATTTTTTTTCTCCCCCTTTTTCCCCTCCCCTTATCATCCATCATCCTGTACCATCATCATCATCATCATCATCTCACTTATTTACTTACCCCTGCGTCGCTCGAATGAGGTTGAGGTTGGCCGTGGCTGGAGCCTGCATGCATTGTTTCCCATGTCATGCATCGCATCATATTATATCAACTATCATCATATCACGCATAAAACGGATAACTCCATTATGAGCAGTGATGGGCACCAGCCGGGACTTTGTTTCGAATCGATTCGATAGTTTGCACGTGTCGTGTACATAGGTACCTACATAGCTCCGGAAGGAAAGAAAAATGGTACCATAGGAAGGAAGGAAAAGAAACAGCGAACTGTCAGCTTAGCCCAGCTCAGATCAGTTCAGAAAACGCGAACGAGATTTTGAAAGGGTTCGCTGGCTTTGGATCTACGATAGGAAGTAAAAATGGTCAAATGGTAACAATAAGTAATAGTAGCCAGATAGATGGATGAAACCTGACCAACCGACCAACCGACCTACCTGAACCTGCCAAGGGAACCTATGTATGTTTGTAGTGTACAGTAAGTACACTATAATAATAATTAATGCCGCAAAGCAAGTCCAAAGTCCAAGGTAACATAACATAACGGTAAACGCGACTGTTGCTTGATTGAGAGTTCTTCTTGATAAGAAATTGCCTCTCTCAAGATATATATATATATAATAAGTACTGTACATGTACAGCAAACTCTACCTGACACCTTGGAAAAATCGATAAATAGATAAGAAAAAAAGAAAAAAGAAAAAAAAAATCAGCTGTTTTCGCCCATGCCTCACTTATTGAGAGAGATAGATGAGATAGATAGACAGCTGTCCATCTTGGTACTGTATGTACAGTAACCTGTATACTGGGAGCAGTAACTACGTACAGTATGTAGTGTTATACTTCTATGTCACCAGCACAGCACAGCTCTCAGTTACTTCACCCTGCTTTTCTGTACTGTGTTGCATGTATTTGCATACACAAGCTACTTTTGATCTTGATCGACAAAGATAGATGAGGTCAGGTCAGATCTACAACTATCTAGGCGCACGTACGGACGTCCGGAAGTAGTAAGAGGTAGGTAGAATTGTGCAGGTGCAGGTGCCAGTGATCATCGGACTGCACCTGTATGCGGGCCCCATGCGCCTAGGACAGTCAAGTCACCTCCATTTCATTACCAATTCCAATCGAGGGTTTTGATCCGATTTTGATTTTCTTTTTTTTCCCGCTCTCGACTGGGGCACTACTTTATGAGAAGAAGAAGAAGGGGAAAAAAGATTGAAAGAAAGAAACTACATAATCATAATTAATTCACCCCATGGCTTGTAACTTGTCTGTCTGTCTACCAATCAACCAACCTACCTACCCGCCTACCGCAACATAGATAGGTACTCCTAGGTAGGTAAAATAGGTAGGTAGGTAGGTAGGTAGGTAGGCATCCTGATGGTGTCAGCGATGACTGTTCCTTGATTCTTGACCCAAACTTTAAGCTTTTACCTCAAACAGACAGACCAGGAAAAGTTTTCCGGAGACTTGTGTACCTCTGTAAGGCACCGTCTGTGCTGACCTCAGATGGGGGCGCCGTTCCGGGTCCCGGTCCGGGGCCGGGCGGGAAGGGGAAGGGGAAGGTGAACGGGAAGGAATCCGGGGTTAGGCGCGGATACGGGATAGACTGTCTTACCTGGCAGCTGGCCTGGCGCCCTATCGTCCAAAGGTTGGCTTGCTTGCTTATCTCCGATTAATTGTTAAACTTTGTTGTTGGTGGCTGCCGCTTATTATTGCGGGAGCCCCGTGCGGAGGAGTGCCCGTGTTCTAAGCCACTACTCCGTTAGTGCTCTGTAGTATCTTACCTCAGCAATTAGGGTGATTATTAGGTTAGGTAGTAGTCTACCCTACAGGTTCCAGGTTCAGGTTCAAGTAAGATGGGCAGGGCGGAGACTTTCCACTGAGAGTAAGCTAAGCTAAGGTTATGTTCCGTGAGGGCACTGAGACGGCTAGAAGGAGCAAATAGATCGACAAGATGAGGTGAGAGGAAGAGAGAAACGTAGGAATTAGGATCATCTGTAGGGAGACAGATACATAAGTAGGTATCTGAATCTAGATACCTAACAGATGATATCAATCCGATAGTTGACGATGGATACTTGATATACGGCGTAATGTATTTCGCGAAAATGTGCACGAGTAGTCACCTGAACCTGCTTCCCAGAGTCATGGTCCTCGTGAAGAGCTTCTTCTTTTTCTTTTACCCGACGGTTGTATACTATATAAACCGGGAAGCGGGATGGGGAGCTGATTTGGCGTATCATCGGACGGAGCACGGCGCATTTGCTTGATTGACTGCCTGAGGGACCTTTTTCACATGCAGATTGCTATTATTATCTTGCTTGTAAGCTCTCCGGAAAATGAATCCTTAAGTAGCATCCAATCCGGCACGCAGCAACAGTAATCCAATAAAAATCCACCAGTTAGGTAAGTTAGTATTTCTTCTTACCGTCCGTCCAGATCACATAAGATGCGCCACTTATCCTACTGTACAGCGCAAAGGTGTCTAAGTGCCTACTCTGTCTCACTTCCAGCTCCGCTCATGGATCCTCAATGGAGGGTCTTAAGTGTGAGACACTGCAATAATTAAGGTCGTAACTTGTCTTCAAGACTTGAGAGCAGTGGGGAGAAACATGCTAGCTAGCAGCCAACAATGCCATTACTGCCACATCCTACCCGATCTAAGGTCCCGGGTCTCGGTCCGTGATCCCTTTGCCTGCGCGTCATACGAGATGTTCACTCCCGATAGGACCGCGCGGCAAGTTGAGTTGTGCCTGCATGCATGTATGGAGCACGGATACGTTGTATTCATCCGCTGCCGACCTGTATGTTTAGTTTATTAACCCCGGCCGCGGCTCGGACCAGGACCCCATGGACCCCATAAGATTAAGTGCTGTTTCTGAGTTTGCGGCGTGCGTTGAGTTTGAAACTGGGGAGACCATCTCATTTTATAGACCGAGTAGTCGTAGTAGTGGTGTTGTGACAAGGGTGAAAGTGAAATGTGGTTGAGATATTGAACCAACTTCCAGGGACATAACATCGATCGAGAGTCGGGACGAGAGAAAGCCGTCCTGCATCCTGCTCATCGGTTACCGTAGTTAGTGTGCACTACCGACTATAATAAATAATAATAATGACAACAACAATAACAATGTGGGTACTAAGTAGAACAAGCGAAAGAAGAGCGGTAGCCAAAAGTTGACTTCGCTAATGACACGCCGGAAGACAAAGCAAAAGAAAACCATTCTAAGACTCCAACTTTGCGGTGCATACCAAACCGATTCCAAAACTATTAGTTCATCCAATGCAAGAAATCCGCTAACAAGACTTTTTCGCTGCTAGATGTCTTGTCGCTCTCCCACCATCCACCTGAAATAATCATCGCGTACGAGACCAGCTCAAGAAGGTCTAAGTCGGAGGATAATGAAGGCCAATTGGTGGTGAAGTTACTTGATGAGGAGACCTGGATGCGAGACATCCGAGCTTATTTTTTGCAGTCGCCTGTAGTTGATACTGTTAGCTAAATTCACCGCTCTTTGCACACCAGAGGTTTGCCCAGTTTCGCAACATAACGTCCGGGGAGGGACTAATTGAACCATTCTGCGAAGCACGTACCGCAGATTTCGTCTATTCGGTCTTCTCTATTTCACAGTAAATGGGTCAGTAGTGTACCTTTGTGAACAGTATAAAGGGGGAAGAGGGATCAATGATCTCACATGATAACCACGTTGAGCGGACAGATTTTGCCTGTTCGTGCGTATATTGTGCACAAAGCTATTACTAGGAAACGATGATGGCCGCATTTGTAGTTGACTTGCGTATGATCACACATCGTTGCCAGAATGAAGGCTTCGCCTCGAAGCACGCCGTAGAACACTAAAGTGATCTGCTGGGTTACCCAGAGCGAGAAGGGGAAATGGAATTGACAAAGCTTGTAGGGTGTGCGCCAGCGATCAATTAAGGGAGAGAAGCTTCCGCGTCATTGAGATTTAAAGTAGCCTGCCCAACCATCCCGATGAATCGACGGCAATTGACCGGGCCCGCTCTCTTTGAAGCCTACAGACCAGCATGGTCAAAGAGCAAGCGTAGCTGGAGAGATTTTGTGGTGTGTCTAGGTGGATGAGGTCTGCCGTAACTGCATGGAGCGAGGGGCTTGCGTACAGCGTATGGCCCTGCACGTTGCAGGCTGTTCGTGGTGGCGCAAAACGACTGGGAAACGACCAGCTGTCAATTGTTCGACGACAAAATAAGTAATTCCAGAACAGTAGTCGACTTTTAAATGCTGTGCACCAACGCAACGGCAAGTCCATCTCTGCGGACCTGGGCCGAGGTGGGACAATATCATTCGTGTTTCCGCGCATGCAAGATCGGCCCCGAGGACTTCTGGTACGCACGAGGTATCTCCGGCTGATGTGGCCACATCAGAGTAGTGAGAAGGACCCTTCTGGGGCCGAAAGCGCCATCTTCAATTCGTCAATGAGAGACGAATGCTCTCCTTTCGGGCTCTTGGAAATTTCCATAAGGACACCGGACCTGCCCTTTGGGAGCATGCCCCGTCCAGTGCTAAGGATGGAACCCCCGGTATGTGGCTGCGGATTATGATTCTCGAATAACCGATAGACCCGCAATTTCCCAAAAAGAAGGCAATGAAGGTCTCAAAGGATTGATCCCAGAGAGACCTCGCCGAATCCCATTCAAAGCCAAAGGGACAATAACTTAGGGGAGGACACACGAAACTAGGTGGTCAGCAGTTGCAGAGAGCGAACCTCTTTCTGATCCGACATGTATCAAATGCCAATGTACTGTACGGTGCAAAAGCCGTTGACAATAATGACAACAGTCATTACGTGAGACCCCTGATGTCAGATCGCAGTTTCGCCGTCCCTATCGCGGGCCCACAGCCATATGGCATGCGGCGCCACCGGGGAAGCACGGCAACGGTCAACGACGCCTTGGAAGGGAACTAATAGCCGCGAAGTCGTGCTAAGTTTCCGAGCGCCGTTGTCATGGAAGAGTAACGCGAGACGATCCGGATGCTAGTCGCAGGGGCTAGCAGCCGGCAAGTCTTTACCCCTGTTGGTCAGCAGTTTTTGGGCAAATCCAAATGGACATGGCTGAATTTAATGCAGAACTAGAAAGTGCTGGGAAGATCACTGATACAACGGAGTATTCCAAAGGCCCGACCCACGGGGAAAAGTTAGTAACAGCCTGGTTCAACTGCAAGCAAAGATATAAACATGAATAAAATAATATACTTGATAATAGATAACATGGACGGGACATCACTATTGGGCCTTTATATGAGTTGACATCGGGTATCCAAAACAGTTTCACATGCTACATATGTACGCCAGACAAAAAAAGAAACAATCCTGAAACGCTGACTACGAACTTGACGCCCCTACCAGGCTACCGTGCTGGAATCGATCTCGCTGGTGTCGAGCCAACCACGAGACATCTCGACCGCTTTCGTCCACTGCTTATACATCTTTGCGCTCTCGATTTCAGATATTTTTGGGTAAAAGATCGTCCGGTTAGCACGGTTCATGTGTTTAAGTTCGTCGAATTCCTTCCAGATGTCGATAGCAAATCCAGCCGCGATTGCGGCGCCTAGGGCTGTGGTTTCATGCATGGACGGCCGGTCGACAGGGATGCCAATAATATCGGCTTGGGACTGTCTCACGTCTAGTCTCTCGAAGCCGCGTGTTGCTATGGGGAATGATGATACGCACCTGCATGCAGATGTCAGAGTTGCTCATTCCGCCATCCACGGCGAGCTCTGACAGCTTATGTCCACTATCCAGTTCCATGGCATCCAAGATTGCTTTAGTTTGGAAGCAAGCGGCTTCCATTGTTGCACGGACGATATGTCCACGCTGGGTGTGCTGCGTTATGCCAACTGTTTACGGAGTATTCCAGTTAGTCAACATTCTCACCATCAGCCGAGCCGTCCCAGATGAAACCAGACTGGTCCGAAAGAAGGGGGTTCACTCACAGATCGTTCCCTTGGCATCATCAATCCAGTAAGGGGCGAAAAGACCGCTAAAAGCAGTGACGAATACACAACCTCCATTGTCGGGAACCGTTGCTGCTACTTCGCTGACCTTGTGGGAATCGCGGAAGAAACCCATATTATTCATCAGGAATGAAATACCGCTGCCTGCTACGGCGATACTGCCCTCCAACGCATATATCGGCTTTCTATTAGCTCCCATCTGGAACCCGATCGTTGCAAGCAAGCCGTGTTTCGATATCACCGGTTTTTTCCCGACATTATAGAGAAGGAAGCAGCCAGTCCCATAAGTGTTCTTGGCTGTCCCCTGGGTAAATGCACAGTGGCCCACTAAGGCAGCGGACTGGTCACCCAGACAGCTGGTTATCCGGATCCCTTCGAGCGGGCCAGAAGCTAGACGACCGAACTCATTCGGGTCAGACGAGGGAACGATCTTTGGAAGTCTGACCTTGTTCTTGTCCAGCCCGAAAAAGTTCAGTAGCCGGTTGTCATACTTTAGTTTGTGCAGGTTCATAAACATCGTTCTTGATGCGTTGGTCACGTCGGTGACAAAGACGTTGTTTTTCTGTCCGCCGTTGAAGTTCCATAGCAACCACGTGTCCACCGTGCCAAATGCCAGTCTCCCCTCATCATACGCCTTCTTGACCTCTGGGCAGTTCCGAAGGAGCCATACCAATGTGACTGACGATGGATATGTGGAGAGCGGCAGTCCGCAAATGTTAATGAGCTCATCCGCACCCTCTTTCTGCTTCAGCTCTCTGACCAGAGCCTTTGTCCGGGTGTCTGGCCAAGCGATGGCGTTATGCAGGGGTGCCCCCGTTTCCCAATCCCAGACCAGGGTTGTTTCTCGTTGGCTTGTGACACCAATAGCCTCGATGTCTGATTTGGAATGGCCCTGGGCGAGAAACGATTTCATGGCTTCTTCAATGCACTTCTCGACAGACAAAACCAGCTCCCTGGGGTCTTGTTCGTGCCATCTGTGAAAAGACGATGCCTTTTAGAACCGCGAGCCCCGATGGAACGAAAAGCGTAAATGACAGACAGGAAGCGTTTGCTCACCCTGGATGCTCGTGGATCTGACGGAATTCGTCCTGATAAGACGCTACGGGGACGCCCGTTCCATCGAAGATGATGAACCGTGAGCTGGTAGTTCCCTGGTCAATAGCGCCTAGAAACCGATCCTTCTTGTTGTCCTTCCTGTGCTTCTCGTCTTGAACGAGGGCGCAGTCCCCGTCGCGAGATTGCTTCGCTGTGATCTCGACTGCTGGTGTCGACTTCAGAGTCACCTCTTCATCCATATCAAGGGGTTGTCTGTTGGAAAGCAGTAGACGCCAGGACAGGGCAATGTGATAGAGGTCTACTGCTCGATACGCGGGGGAGAGTATATAGCGACAAAGGGACTGCTCCGGTTGATGCTGACGAGCCTCCAGGGCTGTGACGTACGAGTGATGGGGATGCTTATATAGGTAGATAGATCGAAGCCCATCTGGGGTCCGGGAATGTCTGGACTGGGAAGGGTCGTGCCAGATGCAGAAAGAATGGGCAGATGAAGGAATACTGGAAGGACGGCGGCGGGCGTGCTCTATCCACGGCGGTGGACCTGCGATCGGCGGGGAGGAGGAGGTCGGGCGGCCTTCCCATCGCCTCCGCCCCCTCCATGGCGGAGGAGCGGGTGGGTGGGGAGGAAGGCGCCCTCTTCTCCAACGCGCGCTGCGTTCCTCCACACTACGACAAGTAATGGTGTGCTAGTCGCTGCTGCTGCTTGATCGCTCTCCGCTTGGGCGGTTTTCTCCTGATCAGACGACCCGTCTGGCTTACTCCGTAGTCCCCTCGCAGCCGCCGCCTAGGCCCTCCCGCGCGGAGCTTTGGCTGCCCAGCGGCCGCGCCGATTCTTCTCTCTGCACTCCGTATGTAGTCTCCAGAAAAGATGGCAGGAATTATTGACAGTGTTCGTGCCCTGCCAGGGGTTCCGCGTGCAACCCATGCCATCCGGCGCTTCCTGTGCAAGTGCTGCAGGGTTATCAGGTCCCATGCCTAGGTACGGTCGCCCGGCCTGGGCACGGAGCGGCCCCCGCAGTCCCGGAGCTTGCTGCACGTGACTGCCCGCGATGTTGCTTCCTGCGAACCCTTTGTTCCAATCTTAGGTGTCAAACTATTTTGGAGGATATTTTCATTTTTTTTTCCTTTCTCAGATCCGGAATGTGACGATGCTGGACCGGGCCCGGGTTGGGAGGGCGCATAGGGTTCGCCTCCTGGGGGAATGGGCAACGGCCGCCGGTTCGACGCGCGCGGGTGCTGACCTCTTCGACCAGTTCCCTACCAAATATTTGTAGTAGTTCACTTAGGGACCTCTACTCCGCACTTCGTGGAGACAAACAATCTGCTCCCTATGTAAGAAAAGAAGGGAGACAGATGGGAAGCTCGTACAAAAAAATCCAAAAAAAGATCAAGCAGCGTAAACGGTGAGACGTGCCGAACGTACTACGTACAGTGGTCAGGAAACCTGTTCCAAGCCCTGATGTCGTCACCACAAGCGCCGGAACCGGAAGTTGACTTCCCTTGGGCCGCGAACGACCAAGCCATCCGATTCCGATCCTTGCTGCAGTGCTACAATTTTCCATACCATTTCCTCATGCATCATTCTATCATTAGCCATCCTGTCCCTGCGTTTACCTGTTTCGTTGTCGCATATTGTTCTGTTCCTACAGTAAATATTACTATTCTCGAGGTTACAGGACCTGCAATGAAACAATTAGGTGGTACACGATATATGGAGACTTAAGTGGGCCAGGAAGGAGACGTGGAGGCATATGAAAACAGCGTGAGCTGGACAGCTAGATTTTACGTCTATGTAATCTACAGTCATCCACAGAAATTTCACAATTGACCACAGACAACAGAAAAGGGGCAGCCCCCGTCGTCGCCTAACTCAGCGACTACCCCACACAGGCTGTTAAACAAGGTGACCATGTGATTCGGTTGCCAGGTAAGGAAGGCATGGCGAGAGGTGTCCTTTTTTTTATGAGACCTCAAAGACACCAGCTTTCCACGCCCTTACTCCTCGGCAGCCTGAGCCTGCGCCTCGGCTTCGGCCTTGCGCCTGGCCTCCTCCTCCTTCTCCTTCTTCTGGAGGTATTTCAGAGCACTGATCTTGTCAGCCAGAGAGTGCTCGGAGGTGATGTTGTGAGCGATCTTCCCACGGCCAATCAGACTGGCGACAATGCTGGCTCCGACGACGAAGGTTAGAACGAAGCGGTACATGCCGTACCACTGAGGCGCCCAGCCGCGGGAAGCCGTACGGGCGTCGTTGTAGTATAGGAAGATAAAGGCTATGAACTGGCTGATCAGGGCGTGCTCGACGGGCAACAGCAGGGTCGGCCAGGCGATGGCAGGAGGGATCACACCGATGATGTAGCGCTTCCAGCCCTGCCTGCCGCCGTGCCCGGCCCATTCAAGACCCCAGTGAATAGCACCGAGGAAGGACAGGATCTGAGATGTAATGCTTAGCATCGTTCATGTCTGGACGGTTTGCGTGCTGCACTTACCACAGCACCGTAGCCGACTTGGATGGGCTCGATCATGTGCAGCATCAGTTCGGCGGACTGACCAGAAATCAAGAAGGTGCTGCCCTTGGTCGCAGCGTTGTTGATCTCCCAAGCGAGGTAGGCGGTATTAAGAGACGTCGCAAGGTATGGGACGACACCGGCCATACCGAAGTACAGAGCCTCCTTGGGGACGTTCTCGAGGCTGAAAGTGTCCTTGATGACTTTCTATACGAAGGGTAAACCGCGTAAGCATGCTCATATCGCGCCTGGAAGAAAAATATCGCAAAAATTGTCTAAGCAGACATACCACATCGCCCCGAACACCAGCCATCATGTCAATATCCTCCTCCGCTGGCTTGGTATCCTGTACATGTGTTAACGACCGAACGCCCTGCTACATATTGCAATTGACCGGTTTGATGCTGACCCTTTCAGCCTTGGGGAATGTAGCAGCATATCGGACCAGAGAAGTGGTGGCAGGCTTGTGGAAAGCAAGAGCAAGGCTTGGGGACGAGGTCAGCCGAGCGGGCTGGCGAGCGGACGAAGTCAACTGGGCCTTGAATACATTCCTCGAGAGGGTCGAGCGGGCCACGTAGGAATTGGAGGTCGAGATAGCCCGGAGGACGGAGCGGGCAGCGGTGGTTCGGTACAGCATTGTGCGATAGAGTGTGTGAAGCCTCGGAGGCAATATGAACAGGAAAGCTCGGGTAGAATAGGAAACCGCACGGAAGGCCAACAGCGACCCCAATTGAACAGAGAAAAGACTGAGGGGAGATTTAAGAGTGGAGAGAAAGAGATGGACTCGGGTTAGCACTCGAGTTTGGCCTGTTGAGGCGACACTTTGCCGGCGAGGGTCTTTCCGACCTGAGGAGCACAGAGCGAAGTGACGAGACAGTGAGGTGTGTAATTGTCTATCTCGGGAGGGCTAGGTCCGCACCCCTCCGACCGTGATGCCTGAGGCGCCCGGCTCACGGCCTCAGGGCCTCAGGCATCGAAGCGTCCCGCCGCGCCGGACGTGTCGAGGGCTGGAGCCCTAAGCGGCTAAACCCGGATGGGACGTTCCCCTCTCAGGCGCTCCGTCCAGACCTCCCGCCCGCGCCAAGAGACGACGTCACTTGCCCTCCTGGGACCCGATCCACGGCGTCGAGTCGATCTGCACTGTCTCCGGTGTCTGGGTCAGCGAAGGTCAGGGAAAACGCTACACTTCCCCGGATGCTTGACGTTGCCTCGTGCAGACAATTGGGTGACTCCCGTCCTTGATACCCAACCTCTGCGCTGACAGCTGTCAGTTCACAACCCGACGGCTTCTGCCTGTCATATCTCTCAGGTCACCGCTGGCAGGTCTGATGCGGAGTTGGCAGCAGCTTGGGTAGCTCCTGGATCTTGCATCGCATCCTCCCCCGGAGTGGACCCGCTGGATGGCTGTGTATCCAGTTCGCCGCGAGACTACCGTGTGCTCGCCAGCGTCTTACAAGGTTCGATGCGGTCGTCCCTCTTGGATCAATGTGATACTGACGGGCTTTTATTCCAGACAGTCTGGCTGTCAAGAGAGGCGCATCCGGACCTGGCGTTACCGATTTGAAGCGTCCCCTGAGCAACTGTACCGCGGCATAAAACGTCTTTCCCCGGCCTGGGTGACGGCCCTGTACCACAGCCATGTTGGAAGGCTTGGTTGCAAACTTGCTCAACCGCCTTTTGGGCATGTACGTCAAAAACTTCGATGCCAAGCAGCTCAATATCGGTATCTGGTCCGGCGATGTAAAGCTTCGCAACCTCGAGCTGCGGCGGGAAGCCCTCGATCAGCTACATTTCCCTCTAAACGTCGTCGAGGGTCACCTCGGCGAGCTTACACTATCCATACCGTGGTCTAATCTGAGAGGGAAGCCCGTCAAGATCGACATCGAAGATGTCTTCCTTCTGGCGGCGCCGAAGGAAGATGCGGAATATGACCCAGAGGAGGAGGAAAGAAGGGCACACGCCATCAAAATGGAGAAACTCGAAAGCGCGGAGCTGCTGAGGGAACGCAATACTGAGGGCATGAGCCAGGAGGAGCAACGGAGAAATCAGAGCTTTACTCAGAGCCTTGTCACTGCTATTGTGGATAACCTCCAGATCTCCATTAAGAATGTGCATTTTCGATACGAGGACTCCATCGCCTCGCCTGGCCATCCCTTTGCCGTTGGTATCACGCTTAAGGAGCTTAGTGCTGTCAGCACTGACTCTAAGTGGAACCCGACCTTCATACAGTCCACATCTGGTACAACCCATAAGCTGGCTGTTCTCGGTGCGCTTGCGATCTATTGGAACACCGATGCAGAGCTCTTGGGTACCGGTCGAGGATCAGACATTGGAGCAGAGGCGCAAGGGATAAGTCACGAGGAGCTGATGGCGAAGCTCAAAGCAGGGGTTGAGGTTGGCGATCACAGTCAATACATGCTCCGTCCTGTCAGTGGCCGTGCTGGTCTAGAGCTAGACAAGACTGGAAGGCCTGATAGACCGAGAATCAAGGCCCGGTTAATGTTTGATGAGCTAGGCTTTGTCCTGGACGATGACCAGTATCGAGATGCGCTAATGCTTGTGGACCTTTTCCATTATTTCATTCGTCATCAGGAGTACAAAAGATTCCAGCCAAAGTGTAGGCCGAAGGAAGATCCTCGCGCTTGGCTCAAGTTTGCCGGGCACGCAGTGCTCAGCAAAATCCACGATCGCAATCGACGATGGTCGTGGGATTACATAAAGGAGCGGAGAGACGATCGCATCGCCTATATCAACTTGTTCAAGAAGAAAAAGAGAGAGGAACCATTATCTCCGGATGAAGCCAGGGAGTTGGACAGACTGGAGCGCAAGCTCAGTTACGAAGATCTCCGGTTCTGGCGATCCCTGGCAAGGAATCAGTTGCGGAAGGAGAACGTTGGAGTTAAGAAGCCTGCCAGACAACAGACTTGGTCGGAGTGGATATGGGGCACCAAGAAGGAAGAAGACGAGTCTACCACAATGACCGAGGAGCAGCGGCAGGAGCTCTACAATGCGATCGACTGGGATGAAAAGAAGGTCCTTGCTGAAAGCGTGGATCTTCCGAGAGAATCAGTCAAAATTCAAGTCAACTCAAGTCTCAGAGCCGGGAGCCTCACCTTGAAGCGTGATCCTCATGGGAAAGCGAATGAAATAATGAAGTTTGTGTTTGACAATTTCAGAGCTAAGGCCCTACAACGGCCCGATTCGTTCTTCATCGATGTGGATCTGGGAGGTTTGAGAGTGTATGACGGCACAACCGAGGGAAGTCTTTTCCCACAGATCGTCAGAGTCAAGGATTCCCTCCCAAGTCCAAAAGGCGACGACTCGACCAACTATCAGGATCAGGAGCTAGCATCTGAGGATAGTGCGGATGAAGATGAAGATAGCCTATTCCATCTTCAGGTGGAGAAGAACCCTCTCAACAGCGATGCAGACTCGGCAATTAAGCTCAAGCTGAAGAGTATCGAAGTGATTTACAATCCAAAATTCATTGTCGAAGTCGTCAAATTCTTCAGGCCTCCAGAGCGACATATGGAATCAATTGGGGCGCTTCTGGACACGGCAGGAGCCACTGTAGAAGAGATCCGACAACAGACTCGAGCAGGATTACAGTTTGCTTTGGAAGAACATAAAACGGTCGATGCCCAATTTGATATCCAAGCACCTCTGATCATCGTTCCGGAGAGCATCACACAAGAGAGCTCTCTTTGCTTGATCCTCGACGCTGGTCACGTCAGTGTCAACAGCGAGCTGGTCGACAGGGAGACCATTAAAGAGGTCCAGTCTAAGCAGAAAAGACCGTACAGCGAAGAGGACTACAAACAGCTCGAAGGCTTGATGTATGACAAGTTCTTGTTTAAGCTTGATTCTACTCAGGTTCTTATTGGCCCTGGAATTGAGGCCACCAAATCTCAATTAAGCTCTAGCGAGGCCTCGAGAAATCTGCACATCATTGACCGCATTAATGTGGATTTTGTCTTGGAACTTTGTATTGTTCCAAAGTCAGCTGAGCTTACAAGAACTAGACTCTCTGGTCATCTTCCAGAGCTACATGCTTCTATGTCCGACAAGAAGTACAAAAACTTGATGAAGCTGATCGACATTGCGATTCCACGCTTTGACGACGACGGGAAAACGGACACGCAATCGGAACAAGCGTCGGGGAAGGGATTGGCAGCAGAGAGTACATCAGGTGCCAGAGCACGATCTCCATCCTTTCAGCCGTCAAATCGAGAACTTCCCGTTGTCGACGAGGATTCTGATGTTGAAGAATCCGCTAAGGAGCAACAAGCGAAGAAGACAGATAGGCCGATCAATCTGCATCGACGAGAGTTCGAATTTAAATTTACCGTTGGCAAGCTTCGCGGCTCACTGTTTCGCGCCGATCCGAATGATGAGAGAGCTGACCAACTACTGGTCGAGTTGGTCGCCGAAGGATTCGAGTTGGATTATTATGCGCGACCTTACGACGTGGTTGCCGAAGTACTTCTGAAATCTCTATGCGTGGACGATCATATTGAAGAAAACCCTGTCCCTGAATTCAAGCAAATTATTTCCTCAAAAGGATTGGATGCTGAGGAAGACAAAGACCTGTTCCATCTCAAGTTAGTTCGAGTCAAACCTGAGTCCCCTGAATTCATCTCGACATTCGAGGGGATAACCACAAACCTTGACATATCGGTCTCCACAATTAATCTCGTTGTCACTAGGAAGACTCTTCTGACGCTTTTGGATTTCATTCTCCTCACATTTACGAGCCCAGAACAGCCGAGGCAGGTCGAAGAACAAACCGACAAGGCTATTCAGGAAAAACCGCAAGATGATCAAATGCCAGAACAGGCCGGGAAAGTTCGTATAAAGTCAAACTTGAAGAGCATTGCGCTAATTCTCAACAACGATGGTGTCCGGCTTGCCACATTGAGTCTGAACACTGCTGATGTCGGTATCTTCCTCGTCGGCCGTGTCATGCAGGTGCAGTCCCGGATCGGTAGCTTGACCCTAATTGACGACGTCAACGTGGGCGCTTCGGAAGATTCGCCTGTTCGGAGGCTCCTGACTATTGAGGGAGAAGACTTCGCGGACTTCAAGTACCAGACATTTGATCCCAACAGTGAAGACTATCCCGGCTACAACTCGGAGGTTTTCCTGAGGTCCGGCTCCATCAAAATCAACTTCCTGGAAGAGCCTTATCGGAAGATCATTAATTTCCTGGTCAAATTTGGCAAGATGCAGGCGATTTTCAATGCGGCGCGTCAGGCTGCAGCTAATCAAGCAACTCAGCTGCAGGAGAATGCCTCGCGCATGCGATTTGATATCGTGGTCAAGACTCCGATCCTTGTGTTTCCACGAGTCATGAAAGATGATCGCCCTCGGGATTCAATCACTGCTCACCTGGGTGAGATATACGCCAGCAACACCTTCGTTCCTCTAGATGATAACAAGGAGAGCCCAGCTGTCAATATGATCTCTGCTGGTATCCGCAACATTCGCCTAACTTCGAACTTTCATTTTGAAGGGGGAGTAAGCGAAGAGCTGGAAATGATCCAAAAAGTGAACCTCGACTTTAGCATATGCTATCTGGAGCATCAACCAAACCTTCCACGTCCTGATATCGAGGTCGAAGGGTCTATATCCCCAATAAATCTTAGAATATCGCAAACGCAACTCAAGTTCCTCTTGGAACTATCAAAGACCATACCTGGTGCCTTCTCTCCTCCTGACAGCGAGCAGCAGGAAATCGAAGCAATGCAAGCTCTACCCTCGACGACGACGGAGCCGGTGAAAGAAGCGGTATCAAAAGCGACCAAAGAAAAAGAAAAACCGGCGCACGCGCCCCAAGACACTCGCCCGGGTCAGGAGACATGGGTGAAACTCGACATGATATTCAAGGTGGACAGTGTTGGCCTGGAGCTTATCCTTGCCAAGGAAGACGAGCCAGTTGGTCGTTTGGAAGACTCGAGCTTATCTAAATTCTCGCTGAACGACACGAGGGTCAAGTTGCGTATGTTGACAGATGGTGCATTAGAATCGGAGCTCTTGATCCATTCTTTCTCGATCCGGGACAGCCGCGCGAAGGAAAGCAACAAATTTAGAAAGATAATGTCTCTGATCAAAAGTGACGTTCAGCAGCAGTTTATGGCTAACATCTCAGTGTCTCCTGGGCGGGACAAGCACCTCATTGCCATGTTCACTATCGATAGTCCGCGAATTATATTCGCCTTGGATTACTTATTCGCTTTGCAATCGTGGGCAAGCACAGCATTCGCAACCGAAGAAACGACTGAAGTCGAAGAGGGTAACGAAACGCCTGAAGAATCTGATGCTGAATCCAGTGTTGTTGCCAGCACAGACAAGTCCGCAGTTGTATCTTCAAACGGTGGTGACACCTCGGCGAATGGTGGCCGGATGACAGTATCTTTTAGGGCAAACATTGTGGACGCTCAGATCATTCTGATAGCAAACCCTACTATCTCAAACACGGAGGCCATAGTTCTCGGGACAAAACAGGTGCTCTTGTCCCATCAGAACGTCTCAACCTTGCAGATAAACAAGGTTGGCATGTTCCTGTGCCGCATGGACAGGTTCGAAACCAGCAGGCTCAGAATATTAGACGACTTCACAGTTGAGATGTCCATGGATAACCGTCCGCAAGACAAAGGTTCAACATTGACCAGTATCGATATGCATGTTGAACCTTTGGTTCTACGTTTGTCACTGAGAGATATTCTCATTGCGACTCAGATTGTAAACAAGGCGTCCCAATTGACGAATCGCGGCCAGAATGCCGACAGCGGGGGGCAGAAAAAGGCAAAGGAAACCAGAGCGAACAATGCGAAGTCCTCAAAGAATAGAACGTCAGGAGGCAATACCTCTTCAACCCCAACCGCCTCAAAAGCCTTGCGAAATGGGAGCGGGACTGACACCTCTGATCAGAGGCTTGTACCTCAACGCTCCGCTGTCATAAAGCGAGAGGAGCTGACCGCCCAGATTGATGGTGTCCGAGTCATCCTTATCGGTGATCGACACGAACTCCCACTGCTTGATTGGAGCATCAAGAAATTCAACGTCGATGTTCGAGATTGGTCAGCAGCTATGAACGCTGACACAAGTTTCGATACTTTCATCAATGTGTATAATTTCTCAAAGTCGGCCTGGGAGCCGCTGATAGAGCCTTGGCAACTTGGATTCCACATGGCGAAGGAACTAAATCCCGAAATACTGTCAATAGAAGCTTACTCACACAAGACGATGGAGCTCACGCTCACCTCGGCGACGATCGCCTTGGCGTCGAAGTCCTTCCAGTTCCTTTCCACTGACGAGGACGTCCTTTCGAAGCCCAGAGGCGCCGATGCACCTTATCGAATTCGCAACTACACTGGCTTCGACCTTCAAGTCTGGGCTGATGTTGGTGCAGAAGAAGGCGGGCCAGCAGCGAAGCTCAGTGACGGGGAAGAATACCCCTGGAGATTCGAGGATCCGACGGCCATGCGTGAGAATCTCACTCCCGAAGGCAATGCGGGTCTTGTGGGAGTCAAGCTCGAGGGCAGCGGCTTTGATAGTGTCAATCGCATCCCCGTCATTCGGGAGGGTGAGACACTGTATAACCTCAAGCCGAAGAAGGACAAAGTCCTTCACAAGCTGCTCGTGGAGGTTAGATTAGGCACAGACAATGTGAAGTACATCACATTCCGCTCCCCGCTTCTCGTTGAGAACAACACGCAGATCCCTGTGGAGATGGGGATCTATAGTCCAGAGGAAGGTCACCTTCTCAAAATTGAGAAGATCCTACCGGGTGACGCTCGACCTGCACCGGTCGGAGCGGCCTATTTGCATTCCATCGTCATTCGCCCTGACCAAGGGTTTGGTTATGACTGGTCAGATGAACAGTTGTACTGGAAGGACCTCTTGCGACGGCCAACGCGGACAATTACGTGTAGGAGCGAGGCCCAGTCCCCTCCATTCTACTTCCAGATGAATGCCTCTTATGATGCAAAGGATCCTCTCACCAACATCTATCCTTACATGAGGATTCGAATTTTCGCCCCTGTTGAGATCCAAAATTTGCTTCCTTACGACTTTAAATATCGCATTTATGACAAAAATACAAAGAAGGACTGGACCAATTTTCTCCGAAAAGGTGGCGTGAGCCCTGTACATGTCGTTGAGCTGTCGCACCTCCTGCTTCTCAGCATCGATCTGCAGGACTCGGTCTTCAGGCAGAGCGAGTTCGCTATCATCAATGGCAATGCACAAGATTTCAGAAGAGAGCACGTGCTTTCACTGAAAGACGAGCGAGGTATCCAGTTGAGACTGAAACTGCATTACTTCAACGTGCCTGATAGCGGCGGCGCTTTCAAGGTTTCAGTTTACAGTCCTTACCTTGTCCTGAACAAGACAGGCCTGAGCATGGATATTCAAAGCAAGGGCTTCCTCCAGTCTGCAAGGGCGGCTGCCGGCCAAGGGATCAGGACAGACTCGAGGAACGGCGGTCGTGCGCTTCCTTACATGTACTCTTATCCTACGGACGATCAAAAGAACCGGTCTCTCTTGAAGATTGGCGACTCTGCCTGGAGCAAACCACAGAGTTTTGACGCGATCGGTAGTACATTCGAGGTCGTCTTACCGGCGAGAACGGGCCGATCCGAATTCCACGCGGGAGTCTCCATCGCTGAGGGTGAGGGCAAATATAAGTTGACAAAGGTTGTCACCATCACTCCTCGCTTCATTCTGAAGAATAAGCTGAACGAAGATCTACTGGTTCGAGAGCCTGGCTCGTCCAATGTCCTGGAGCTCAAGAGTGGAGACCTTGTGCCTCTCCATTTCTTGCGCCAGGTTCCAGAGAAACAGTTGTGTCTCTGCTTCCCTGGTGTAAATAATCAATGGTCGGCCCCTTTCAATATTGCGAACGTCGGAACGATCCATGTGAAGCTAGCCAAGGCAAACCAGCGCCAGAGACTTATCAAGGTCGATATCATCATGGAATCGGCAACACTGTTCCTCCACTTCAGCTTCGAAACCCGACATTGGCCATACTCGATGCGTAATGAGAGCGACACAGAATTCATGTTCTACCAAGCTGTAAGTGCTCTTGTTATCGAACATCTAAGGTGCTGCTAACACAACCAGAACCCCAATGTCGAGGAAGACGAAGAGGACAGGACAAGCGGCTGGCGGCCAATTCGCTACCGTCTCCCGCCGCGCAGTATCATGCCTTACGCCTGGGATTACCCAGCTGCAAAGAACAAGTCGCTAGTTCTACAATGCAACGGCAAGGAAAGACATATAAAGCTTGCGGAAATTGGAAACCTGATTCCGATGAGGGTTCCTCCAACTCAGCCTGGCGCACCTCAGAAGATCATTGATATCAATATCGTTGCAGACGGACCTACGCAGACCCTTGTGCTGTCGAACTTCAAGGCTTCTAAGAGCATGTATAGGCAGCGAAAGGAACAGACCTCCCAGTCAAGTGTCGCTACAGGATTCGAGGTCAAGGAGTTGAACTCTGATATCAATTTCAAGGCACAGCTTCGTTTGGGTGGAGTCGGGATATCCTTGATCAACCAGAACCTGAAGGAGCTTGTCTACATCACTTTCCGTGAGATCGAGCTCAAACTGCGAGAGTCAAGGATGTATCAAACTCTGAATACCACAATCAAGTGGATTCAGGTCGACAATCAGCTATACGGAGGCATATTCCCTATCCTGTTGTACCCGAGTGTGGTTCCCAAGACAGGGAAGGAAATGGAAGCCCATCCGATCTTCCACGCCATGGTTACACGTGTGAAGGACGATTCATATGGCGTCCTATATATCAAATATGCGACTGTCCTTCTGCAGCAGATGACCCTGGAACTCGACGAAGACTTCGTCTTTGCAATGCTGGATTTCGCCAAGATTCCTGGTGCTTCATGGTCTGAGGAACAGGAGGGCAAGTTGTGCGAGGAGGCTCTCGACATCCCGGAGCCAAAGCAAGAAGATGCCGGCCAAGACGTATACTTTGAACTCCTCCACTTGCAGCCTATGCAACTAGACCTCTCCTTTATGCGTACAGAGCGGGTCAACGTCGAGGACAAGATGCAGCCTTCAAACCCCTTGATGTTCTTTGTCAACGTCATGACGATGTCCATCGGAAATGTCAACGACGCACCCGTCCGTCTGAACGCCCTGATGCTGGAGAACGCGCGAGTCTCGATCCCCATGCTTATCAACAATATCAGAACGCACTATACGCAGGAGTTCCTCCGCCAGGTCCACGTCGTCCTTGGCTCGGCCGATTTCCTAGGAAACCCTGTCGGCCTATTCAACAATGTCAGTTCCGGCATTACGGATATATTCTACGAACCGTATCAGGGATTGGTCATGACCGATAGGCCTCAGGATCTGGGCTATGGACTCGCGAGAGGCGCTTCGAGCTTCGTCAAGAAGTCCGTATTCGGCATTTCGGACAGTATGGCCAAGTTCACTGGAAGCATGTCGAAGGGCCTGGCAGCGGCAACGCTGGATAAGGAATTCCAGGACCAGAGGCGGATGGCGAAGGCGCGAAACCGGCCGAAACACGCCCTATATGGGGTTACATCTGGCGGTAACGCGTTCGCCGCCAGCATAGCCAGTGGCATCGGGGGTCTAGCGCGTCATCCAATTGAGGGTGCAGAAAAGGAAGGCTTCGCAGGTTTCGTCAAGGGCGTCGGAAAGGGTGTCCTGGGACTAGCCACCAAGCCGGCGATTGGTGCATTCGACCTTGCTTCAAGTAAGTGTGATGGATGCTTTCTATTTATCTAAAAATTACTGATCTGACCACCAACGACAGGCCTTGCTGAAGGTGTCCGGAACACCACTACGGTCTTCGACCCGGAGGGTCTGGAGCGCGTCCGTCTCACCCGCTTCATCGGCATGGACGGCATCGTGCGGCCGTACTCGCAGCGCGAGGCCCTGGGCCAGTTCTGGCTCAAGACCACCGACGACGGGAAATATTTCAACGAAGACTACATCGCGCACCTGGAGCTCCCCGGCCGCGACATGCTGGTTATGCTGACGTACGACCGGATCATGCTCGTGCGCTCCAAGAAGCTCCGCACCGAGTGGGACATCAAGCTCACGGACATCCAGACCATCTCCAAGGAGCGCACGGGCATGAGTATCACCCTCAAGGGCGGCGCCAACGGGCCGTTCATCCCCGTGCAGGACGAGAGCTCGAGGAATTGGCTGTATAAGCAGATTGCTATTGGTGAGTAGGACCACTCACTTCTCTCTGAATAAATCAGAAGTTCTAACATATGTCCTTCAGCTGTGAATGCATTCAACGAGAAGTATAATGCAAAGGGTTAAAGGCACATGGTCTTTTAGAAATGTTTCTTGCTCACGAAGTCATGTCGAGACGCCTTAAGAGAGAAAGGTACGCATGAAAAACTTTGATTTCATCACGCACGCGCTTCGGTTTTATTTGTAAAGTACACAAACGAACGAACGACCCGCTGGCCATAACGTGTCATAGTTTGTTTGGAATGTTGGAATGGCAACTGGGTTGATTGTAATGTTGATGTTGACGTCGATGTTGATGATGAGGAATAATTGATGTTTCTCGGGATGGATTATTTGATTGCCGCTGGCTACTGATTGCATGGTCGCATGTTTGCATGTCGCTTTTTTTGCCGGGTTCCTTATTTATTTTGTTCTATATATGTGTGCTCTGTACAGAAATGAGATGAGAGATGTCTATCTTATACTAGGGGTAGTTTGATTGTTTGTTCTTTCTTTTTCATTACAATGATGTCTCTTGACTCGCTCAAGACATAGAACATATCATGTAACTACTCTCTGTTCCGTCTAATTATTATCTCTTATCTCACTTAAGACTCGGACGTTCGTGACCAACGAACGCTTCCAAATTGATTGTACAGGACATAGAGAATCTTGAATAATGATAGCCAGGCCCGTCAGCTAGGTAGGTAGCATCGAATACGGCAACGGAGTCTTCTCATGTCCTTCAATTCATTCAAGCTCGAAAAGGTGTCTATCAAGTGAACCATTATGATATTATATCTACCTCTCCTTCCCTTCGTGACAATGAAGACAAATCAAAATTATATACCCGATCCTAATACAACTCATCAAGGAAACAACCAAAAAGCCGGTGATAAAGACGCCCCTCAAGTCCATGGAGCAAACAACACACGATCCATCCCATCTACATGATAGAATAGAATAGACAGTACAGGGTATAGGACTTTTACTTCTACTTCCCCTCCGCGCGCTCCACCAGCCGGTCCTCCAGCCCCATCGGCTCCCAGACGTCCCGGGCCTTCCTGTTCTGCGCCCACACCACGTCGCCCTGGAGGAAGACGACGACGCCGCCTTTGCCGCTCGCGCTGGCCGTGATGCGGAACAGGGGCTGGCCGTTCTGCGGGTGCGCCTCGCGCAGCGGGAGCATGATGAGCCCTTGCTCGGAGCACCACGCCTCGACGATGTCCTTGAAGGCGATCTCCTCTGGGGGTTTGGGCTTTGGAGGGGGTTTTGCCGCGGCGGGTTCCTTGTCTGGGCGGGGTGCGGCAGTTTCGCGGGGGAGAGGTGGCTGGCCTGGAGCTGGTTCTGGCAGTGGGAGTTCGGTGGCGGCGCGGTCGCCGAGCTGGACGGCGAGGTCCATCATGCGCAGGCCCTTCTTCCACTCGTCGTCGACGACGGCCATTTCGTTGAGCTCGGGCGGGATCTGCGACCGCCACCAGGTGAACCACTCGCCGACCTCCTCGTAGTTGGGCTCGTTGGTGAGCCAGATGTGCAGGATGTTGTGCCACTTGGGGAAGAACTCGGCCGCGAGGAGGAGCGCGTAGACGTTGGGCTTGAAGTAGTCCTTCCACTTCAGGACGTCTTCCAGGGCCGTCAGGTCCTGGTCCTGAGGGTTGATTTCGAAGTGGTCCCGTAGGTGGCTCGCGAGGCGGGGCAAGAGGTGATTCCGCAACGCGACATCGAATTCGGAGCCCAGGGCGTCTCTCCAGAGGTCGATACCGCTGACGAGACCCTTGCGCAGGTCCCATGTATCCAGCACGACGCGGAATTTCCTCTTCGCGTCGGACATAAGACCGGTCGCATGTTTGGGATCCGTGTGCCGCTCGTCCAGGTACTGGAGCCATGTAAACAGCCACCACGGAAAGCGCGAGCTCTCTTTCGATGACGGATGGCGTCTGCTGCTGCTCCGGGGTTTCCATTCCTTGATGGCGGCGCTTAGCTTGGGGACGACAAGCTGGTCAAGGACGTTGTGGTGGACAAATGATGGTAGAATCCCCTTCCACGCAACAACCAACGAGGTCGCCGGTGAGGGATCATAGACGTCCCAATCGTTCAGAAGTGCTGAGCGCACCCGAGGCAGCCAGAGGGTATATATCATCGTCTCATACGGCGATGTAGACTGTCTCTGTCTCTCTTCGTCGCCGTCCCTTCGGGATAAGAGTGGTTTGAGACGCTGGAGATTCGACACGAGAAACGTAGGGTTCTTCAGGGGCTCCCAGTTCTCCATTGCCTGGCGGAATAGAGGATGTAGGGCGCCGACTGCGACCTCTGAGAGCCGATATTCATCGAAAACATCACGGTATTCGCTCTCCATCAGCACCAGCTTGCTGGTCACGTCCTCAATTCTCGCGGCCAGGTCATCTTCCACGTTGAAGATCTCCAGTGCCGCGACTGCCGAGACCAACGCAGTAAGCTGGTCCATCTTAGCCTGTGTAGCGTCCATCTCTTCCACTATCTGAGCCTCCTCGAGCTCGATAAACTTCTTCCTTTCAGACAGCCCCTTCCATTCATCGGCAAACGCTTCGAGATCATGTCGAGCCCGCTGTGCGATCTTCAGAGCCTCGGCCTCTCTCTGGTTCACGAACTCCATCGCGGTCATCAAGCCCGCGGTGGACGTCAACACCCTCTGCTCCTTGCCCGTGGCGTCTATCAGCGACTTGAGAACGTTCGGGACCTCGAGGCCTGCCATATCAGCTTCGATCTCTCGAGCCGTTCTGAACCGGGGCTTTGGAGGCCCGGCCGGCGTGCTCGTCCCGCTGCGACCCTCGCGTCTGCGCTCCTCCTTCCTCCTCTGGCGCCTCCGTCGCTCTTCTTCGTCGGAGCTGTCTTCCAGCAGCTCGCCCCGCCGTGCGGCCTCGCGCTTCTCCTCCTCGCGGGCCTGCTTGGTCTTCTCGCGGATGGCGCCCAGCCCGACACCCTGCGGCCGGACCTGAGCCTCGATGGGGTTGACGATACCCTGCCCGCTGGCACCCAGACCCTGGCCCTCGACGTAGCCCATCTTCGCCATCATGCGCGCCGCGAACGAGTTACCCCCCAGGATGGATCCTGGCTTGGCGCCTCCGCCTCCACCAGGCTTGGGGGTCCCGGCATTTCGTGAGTTCGAGTTCATCATGTTGCTCCACTGGCTGCGACCTGCGCTTCCCAGGCCAGACGGAGGAGGCGATTCCGAGCGGGAGGAGGCTCGATTGAAGCCGCGAAAGCCAAATGCGGGCCGGGTGTCCTCTTCGTCGGAGCTCATGTCGTCGACCTTGCGCTTCTGGCCCGCGTAGGGCGATCTGGACGGCGAATCCATGTCGGGCAGAGCGAGCGGGTCACGAACGGACCAGAGAAGAAAAGAAAGAAAGAGAGAAAGAAGAGCAGGACAGAGCGCGCTCTCAACGCGTGCAGCGCGATGCCATCTGGCCTCTCAGACAACGCGCGACGCGGCGTGTGCAGGTGGCGGCGGAGGAGGAGGTTGAGGCTCTTGGAAAGAGGTCTCGGTCTGTCTCCACCAGAGCCAAACGGGAAGCAGCCCGCTCGGCGCGGGAAAAAGCAGGCGCCGAGCGCGCCCGAGATCCCGAGGGCGATGACGTTAAACGTCCCGTCGCTCCGACCTGCCCCTCGTCCTCGCCCCTCTCTCAATTGATCTCTTCTCTTCCCTCCCTCTCTCTTCTCTCCCCTCTGTCCCGGATCAGTCCTCCAGTCTCGATCGCTGTCCATTCCCCCCCGTCTAAGACAGTTGAGCAAGCCGTTTCCCATCCACCATGGCTGCTTCCCTCGTTCGTCCCTCTGCCGCCCGCGCCGCCCTGCGTGCCGGAGCTTCGGCTACTCGTACTGCTGGACTTGCCGGCACCAGCTTCGTCCGCGGCAAGGCGACTCTCCCTGACCTGGCCTGTATGTTTGCGCCTGTAGTCCCCTGTGTTTGTCAATATATGTCCTTGATTACATTGCCCGGCCCCTCATCGGTGCACTGTGGATTGGATTGTTTTTGATTGTTTTGTTTCTGGATGACGATGATGCACATCGACACAAACCCTCTCTTTGAAATCTTGTTGCACAGCCATTGGCATGGAAACTATAAACCAAACCGATCCATCAAACCCATTGACTCATTGACCATTGTCTCTGCATGAAACTACTAACACCGGACGCAGACGACTACGGCGCCCTCGAGCCCGCCATCTCGGGCAAGATCATGGAGCTGCACCACAAGAACCACCACAACACCTACGTGACCAACTACAACGCCGCGCTCGAGAAGCTGCACGAGGCGCAGGCCAAGAACGACGTGGCGGCCCAGATCGCCCTGAAACCCGCCATCAACTTCAACGGCGGCGGGCACATCAACCACACCCTCTTCTGGGAGAACCTGGCGCCCAAGAGCGCCGGCGGCGGTGACCCCCCCTCGGGCGCGCTGGCCAAGGCTATCGACGACGTCTACGGCGGCTACGACAAGTTCAAGGAGAAGTTCAACGCCGCCCTGGCCGGCATCCAGGGCAGCGGGTGGGCGTGGCTCGTCAAGGACAAGGAGACGGGCCAGATCAGCATCCGGACCTACGCGAACCAGGACCCTGTCGTGGGGCAGTACATTCCCCTGCTGGGTATCGATGCCTGGGAGCATGCGTACTAGTAAGTCATCCCTCTGCATCATCTATCTCTCAAGGTGAGAGTTATGCAAGATACTGATTACTCTCCACAGCCTCCAGTACCAGAACCGCAAGGCCGAGTACTTCAAGGCCGTCTGGGAGGTCGTCAACTGGAAGGCCGCTGAGAAGCGCTTCGCCGCTTAAACGGCCTTTGGCCTAGGATTTTATGTATTGTATGCTGTCTATCTCTAGGATAGTATCTAATCGAGAATCTACTGAATGATTCAAGTTAACGGAAACTTCAGTCCCCCTACCATGGTAGTAACTGCCACTGTAACTACCGGGTCACCAATCAGATGCGTGGATCTACACAGGCCCACAACAAGGAAGCAATGTACTGGCATCTCAATAATAATGGATGGATGCAAGCAACAGCACTGCATTGCACTGACGTAAATCGTGCCCAGTTTATTATGGACAGTAGGTATCCAGTCGTTGTGTGTATGTACAGAAACGGGTCATGTAGATACAGATTCTGCCAAGCAGAGAGCTTGACTTGACAGATAAAAAAGGTGATAAATAGATACATAGAAAAAGGGAATAAAAAAGAAACCATAAGCGATCGTCAGCCAGCCGCCCCTTTACACACATACATAGGAGACATCGGTCGGATAGACCAAGACACGCACGATACGCTCAGAAAAAAAGGAAATTAAAAAAAAGAAATGGATAGGACAGCCATGCTCGGAGGGGTATGGGTATGATGAAATAAACAGGAAAAATCAGGCATGAAAAGCCTTTGTTTGCATGACATGCATGACACGGCGCCTCCCTGGACCGGGGGTCATCGTAGCCCTAGCTACCAACGCCAAACCAACCACATGATTTTTTCAGTAAGAGAACCGCCATCCCATAAGAATAGGAAAGGGAAAACAAAACAAAGGGAAAGGAGACTCAGGGGGTAAAATCGTTCGTGGACCAGCGGATCGTGATGTCAGATAAAGAAACAGGCAGACAGACGAGTAGGCATGAGGTGTCCAACCGAGGAGCACAATCGTAAGAAAAAGGAAGCCCTGCAACCCATGGTACAATACGCCTCATGTTCCTTGAGACACGCCGAGATATCCCAAAAGAAAAGGGAAAAGAAAATCCAAACGATCGCTTTTCTTTCGTGGCTGGTCCCCAAAACGTGACAATGGCCCCATGTCAAAAAAATGTACAGTAGTGCGTGACAAAGTAAAACGTCAAAAGAGACAGCGTGCCAGTCATATCGGAAAAAAAAATAAGAAAAAAAGGAATGCTGAAGGAGCGTATTAAGTTGGATCTGATCAGTCATCATGCCATTCGTCGTGAGCGTCGCTCAAGGAGCCTCGATCTCCGTTCCGATTCTTCATCGCCCGTCAAGGAAGGTTTTGGACTCGTAGTATCCTCATTCGTTGCACTAGCGGCCGTGGCAAGGGAAGAAGAGGGACGGCTCGCTGAAGGCGCGGAAAATCGCTTTTCCTTCTCCCTTCTGAATATGCTAATAGGTGATGCGGGCGTCGCAGGGGAACTACGCCCGGAATCTTTTTGAGATCCTATCCCACTTGCTCCTTTCATCCAACCAAGGAGTGAAAGCGAACTGCGTCGCTTGTGCTCCACGCTTTGTGCCGTGACAGGACGCGAATCTGTCCCACGGGATAAGGGGTTCGACTCGCTACGCTGTCGCGAGATGATACCATTATCAATGTATTGTTTCGAGTCATCAAAACATTTGGGAGTGCTGGGTAGGACTGCACTACGAGCAGAGTCCATTCCTTCAGTGACCGAGTTCTCTCTCTGACGCTTTTCGTTACTCGGACGTCTTGTCTTGCGGACCACAGGAGAAGGTGCCCCGTCTTTGTCGACTGGATCTGGCGCTGGAACCTGTGGTTGCCGTTGAGAATTACGGGATGAGCGGCTGAAGAAGGGAGGCCGAAGGCTCAGCCGCCGTCGGGGTTGAGACTCGGGGCTCCGCTGTGGATTGCTCCCCCGCGTGAGAAGACGCAGTGTAGGATTGCGAGAGACCTGTGACTCATCGCTACTTGAACGTTTGCTGTTGCGAGAGAGAGACGTGCGAGATGGAATTCGTTCCGAATCGGGAGGAAGGATTTCGGGATCCAGAGTAGGCTCCGTTAATTGTGTTTTGTTTCGGACTTTCCTTCCGACTCGTTCCTTTCTGGAGCGAGGACCACACTGTGCGGCTTCGAGCCAATCCTCTGGGGTCAAAGGAGGTGATGAGGGCCGACTAAGCTGCATCGATGCCGCCTCGCTCATGGAAGATGTCGACAAGGTCGTAGAACGCTTCTTCTTACTGGCCAAGACCTCTCCGACGCCCTCCCCATTGAACATAATATCACCACCGTAGCAGCTAAGTACTGGGTTGCTCGGGGTCCCGGGACCTAGAAGTCGAGTGGCTTTAGAAGATCCGCGGCCGAGGTAACGGTACGAAGGGAACATGCTGGGCAATTCATCTCCAGAGGTACTTTGTGTGGCATCGCTCGCTGCCGTTCCCATGGTACCCGATATACCGCTGACGGCGGTGCTGGGCCGCGTTGTGATCTCATCCGCAGAACGTGGCCGGCGAAGCTTCCGCGTCATGTACGGAGAACCCTGATCGTATCGAGTTTTCTCCGCAACGATACTGCCATTTGAACCGCGGCTCGTCCCCGGGTTGGACGTGCTCATCGTATCCGGAGTCGGTGGCAGTCTGCCACTACCGAATATCGGAGCGTCCAGACGCGGACTATCAAGATGATATTGCTTGTGAGCAGACTTCGGCTGGAAAGCGCTCCCTAATCTTCTCAAGTGAGCCCTATTGGAAACGTCGGACACTGCTCGATCTCTTGACTTTGGTGCCGTGGCGTCGAAGACATCTTCCCGAGGCTGGATCCACCGGTCAATCCGAGCAATCTTGCTCTCTTCCATGTCTGAACGGTAGGGATTTGAAACTTTGGGAGTCGAGGCCGTGGCCTGAGCTGCAGCCTCAGATTGATCCAATCTGTCGGACAGTATTGGACCGTCATATGGATCGAAGTAGCTGCACTCGCTGAGAATGCTGAGTCTTGGAGACTCTGGTTCAGTGGTTTCATTAGTGGATTGCAAGCTCTCGGTCTTTGTCAATATGCTAGACGTTCCGTGAGATTTGTCCTCGTCGGCCACGTAAAGACTGCGCAGAGCGGCCGTGTTTTTATTCTCTTCGCGAAGGAAAGACGGAGTTCTCCGCGGGCGATGAGAGCCCGCAGCGCTCGACCGACTTCCAAGAGAACTTGTGGCTCGTTTCGATGAAGTCCTCTCCGGGATTTGAAGAAATATAGGAGCTTTTGGAGTAGAGATTTCAGCAGCGACTAGCTCACTCTCGACCGGGCCGTCCCGAGGATTAGGACGGGCAGTAGATGGCTGTGAGTCGTTTCGACCCGCCTGCAACTCCTCTATCTTGGCTTCGAGCTTGCAGATCAGTTCAACAGCCTCGGTAATGGCCTGATCCCGCTTGTCCAGCTCCAGCCGCAGCTGCTCGTTGGATTCTCGTAATCTCTGGTTGTGCTCCTCGACGTCGCGAAGCTCCTCCAATTCATCCTCTAGTTCACGCATTCTCTCGAGTTCTTCTTCCAATTCCCGCATCCGCTCCAGCTTTTTCTCCAGAGCGGCATTCTGCTGCACGCGATGGAATATCTCGAGCTTAAGATCGAAGTTCAGCTTGTTCAGCTTGGAGACATACTGGTAGAGTGTCAGGCTATGTAGACACCGGCATTATCACTCAGGCACTTACTTGATCCATCTCCCTCATCCCCATCTCTCGGGGATGTTTAAGGCCGGCTGACAGGGCCTCGTTGATCCTCCGTTGCTTCTCCGACTGTGTATCTTCTTGCGAATGCGACGAGGAAGACGGCGTACTTGCCACGCCATTGATAGCGTATTCTGACATGGTTCTCCGCGATCCCCGTGATGCACGTTGCTCCTTGATCAGATCTTGCAGCAGAGTCGAAGTGGGGTTTACAAGCGATGACGTTCCGGAATCTGAGTTTCCTACAGGATTGAAAATCATCAGCATTCTGTGTCATTTGATGTCCGAGAGCCACAACATACGGTATTCCCGAGGGGGAGGAGTTGCTGGCTGTCCGTTCATCGCAGATTGGTTCCTTGCTAGCCTCGAGATCTCTGTGGAACAGTCAATACCGCGGTTCACGGACATGGGGTTGGACAAAAAGCCCATACCTGTGTTGATCGGCGGAACATTTACCCCTCTCTTGCTACTGACTCTGGAGCGGGAGGATGATGAACCATCAGAACCACCTGGAGAATCGACGAGTCAGTCATACCACGCCGTTCCGTTGACGGACGCGGAACTGGGGACTCACGGGAAGGACGAGTCCTGGGGGAGACCAGCCGGGTGGGCGACGCAACGTCTGAATAATAGAACGAGGATCGCAAGGGCGAATTGGTCGACTGCGCCGTGGCAGAGCCACGCCTTTGATTGTCTTTGTTCATGATTATTATTATGGCCGAATGGTCCTACTGATGTGGCTCGCGGGCGAGAACACGCGGGTGGCGCGCGGAGTGGGACGGCAGAGCACAATGGACTTTGTACAACGACAACCCTCATTGGAGGGATAATTGGCCGATGATGCGTCGAGGAACCAGGTCTCAATGCTGAGGACCTGCGATGGCAATTGCAAGTGTCCAGAGAGTCGCGCGGAGCCAGCGGGACGCGAGGGGGTCAAAGGGATGAAAGGCGTAGGGAAACAGCAGATAATGATAGGGCGGTTTCAATGGGCTGCATTAGCGACGTAGGGATCAGGGGTGGAAGAGTTGTGGAGGCCGGTTGCAGCAGGACAGCGTGGAATTCCAGAAAGGAGAGAAAGACAGAACAACGCAGGTCTGCTGCTGGTGGTCAGAGATGCAGGAGGGATGCAGGCAGGATCGTGCAAGAGACGGCCGTCCAGAAGAGTTGGGGACTTTGGGGTTGGATGCAGACGGAAAATTGCCAGAAGAGAGTTGTGGACGAGCAGCGGGCAAGCACCGCACACCATGCGATCCAGACGTCGCGAGTCCAGACGGCGGTTGGCACTTGGCAGCAAACCCCCCGGCTCCGGCTCGCGCGACACGCGGCGCCGCCGAGCCCATCCCAACGGGAAGGGATCTCTGGGGGGCTTCCCAACCGGAGCGCCGCCCGCCGCGCTGGCGGTTTCTGAGCCCTGCTAGCGGCGGATTTTCAGGGGCGGCGCGCCCGCCGCCTCTCCGCCGCTTGCGCAACCCGCTCCCGACATCACTCGCGTGAATCCACCATGGTCGACTCCCTACTCCGCACGAACCATGTTTGTTTCCATGGAGATCTGTCGTTGTCAATAGACTGCACTCGAAAAAAAAGGAGACGTTCACACGGAGCATCTGTCAATTTTCGAGATACGCTAATAATAGCAACACCCTGAGCTATGGTTCCGGCGCAAAGACGGGAACCAAAGACCATGGGATATAACTTCGTTGTCCTCTTAAAAAGAGTAGGCCCTGGCAACCCTGAATTCCACTGCTCCATGGCGCTCGATGTTGCCCCGGATGTCTCACTCTCGGTTCACTCTCGCAGTACTTGACACGGGTAGAACGCCACACCTTGCTCAGTCTCCCGCGGAGTAGGATCACTTTGACGTGCTGTACACACTCCGATCTCACCGGGATCGGATGACAACGCAAGATTGCTCGCGTGGCAAGCGATCTAACTTGATCTGCCTTATTCTCGACGGTGCGCGACGCTCGGGATGATGCCCCCGTACACGTCGCTATATAACACGGAGATTAAGATAGACCGTGCTAATCGACGGTTACCCGATGCGACGGGCGATCCGGGCGTTGCGCGGATACTGAAAATCTCCGACCGCAGAAAAATAAATGTGAATCAGGAGATCAGCCCCTTTTGGATTAACCAACAGCATAGGCTCCAGTCCAATAATTGAGTGCGCGGCCTTTCTGCTGGAGACGAGACTAAGGAGTGTTGAGCATGAGCAGTTTAATTAACTCCTTACTTTCTTTAAAGATTCTTTGATATACCCAATCGAGCACCGTAGGGACCATGTTTACTATCTAGGTAAGACATTTGTGACCATTATATACACTTCAACATCGATACAGTCTCCTGAGGAGGTTGTGTCGGAAATGGAGCCTTCTTTAATGACCGGTTCCTCGCCTCGGGAAGATCTTGAGAACTTGTCATATTAGCTCGGACGTTCCATAAACTCCAGACGATCGTTTAAACTCTCCTTTGGACGGCTTCTGGAAAGCAAAAAAGGATCTAGTGCGTTCATGGTTCGTACGCTAGAATATTCGATATTCGACCTGGATCGTCGACGCAGATTGAGCTATTTCTCGTTGCTCGAAGTAGGTAAGATGTACCTATATAGATTGAAGTCATGAACCGTATATTATGGAAATTATTGCATAAAATGCATAAATCATTGATATTCATTTTGAACTGCACGCGCTGTTCCCTACTTCATACGCCATATCACGTTTTATCATGTCATAGATCATGATCGCGGCGTAGCATCCATCTTCCTTCGCGCTACATGCAGCTAACCACTGCAAATGAACCATCAAGGACAATTGAAACGAACGAGAAGAGAAGACGTCATCCATCCCCACTCGAAAATTCCAAGAATACCATCGCGAATCCCCGCCGTTTCCTCCACCCACCAAGCTTTGAAAAACCGGCGAATGGACATGGCGCTTTGGTATCTAGTTCTACTGGCACTACTGCACGACCTCCTCAGAACCCCGCATCTGCCCCATTTCCTACTCCATTCTCCCCACTCCACCATCACATCGCACATCAATCGCGCAGTCCACAGCCAGTTAAACAGTGATGGTCATTTTGGCGCTACCGCAACTACTACCACTACTACACCAGACCCCTCTTTCCACCCATACCCAGCACCAAAACCATGAGATATATGTGAAAGATTCAAAAACATCACCATGAACAACAAGACATTATTCGACGAAGCACCATTAGACAATGACGTCAGGAGCCACTTTATTTAAATTCTGGATCCACAAACGGGGGCAAGTAACCCGGCGACAGATCCGCAAAGGATTTTGGACGCCAGCGAGCGGAGTTTTGACGCGTATTATACGTGTATGTGTCAAGGTCGTCGAGGCCGACCCTGAGTGGTGTCGACGCATTTATTCAACCGGTTTCTGATCCACAGCATGAAGGAAGGGTCGATGAGATGTCCGATGTTCGATTTTTTTTTTTTGAAAAAAATGAGTTGGTGGATCTGTTGATTATAAGAGCATGTCATGTATGATGGTGTCACTGTGGAGATAGATAGATGGAGGCGGGGATCTGTCGCGGAGCCAGCTGAGGAGGATGGGGTAATTCCGCCGTACTACTAACTAGTCTATTAATATCTCATGTAGGCGGGGCTTTGGTTTTTTTTTGCCCTACGGTTATTTAGGGAGCCCTTTAACAGCATTACTGAACGTAGAATTTGTCCATCGCCTGCAATTGAATAGCTGATTATCTGAGATGAAAATGATATACTCATCACAGGATTCTTGAGTTGGACTCGAAGGAACCGTAATGGTGCTTTAGTAGTAGTCGTCCGATTCCGTATCCACTTTGTCACTACTGGGTAAGATTTCAGTTTGCACCTTTAACTGCGGGAACCACGGAGGGTTCCTGAAAGGGATCTTGATTCACATCTTATTGGTCCCGTGCATACTCAGCGATCAGTTCCGGCGCAAATTGTGGGTTCAAACTTACTTGACACCGGATGACAGGTATCAAATAACGGATGAAACGGTTGACATCCGACGAGAAAAATGAAACTATTTAGGGAAGCCGCTGACTCTTCTGGAAAAGTGAAAAAAATGTAGTTTGGGTACTAATCATCTTTGAAAAGACCGATTCTGTATCTAGGATAGAAGCAATTGAACGAAGAAGTAAATATACAACCGGTAAATATACAACCGATCCTGGTCTCTTCATCATCTGGCTCATCGAGCTTTGAAACTTGCGAGTCTGCTAGCGTTTTACTCCC
>Ga0008109_10000212_pt1 | contig 44187 bp, 33 predicted proteins | sample HigsolmetaGSP18D_FD_59306 | JGI IMG/M metagenome (GOLD analysis project Ga0008109, IMG submission 59306) | High solid enriched microbial communities from the Joint BioEnergy Institute, USA - SP1-8-D | ecosystem: Engineered > Bioreactor > SSF (Solid state fermentation) > Aerobic > Biomass ...
TAACCCTTGCACTATTATACTACCCCTGTCAATATTCGCTTATAATCGCACATTCTCTATAAGACAAATAGTCAATGAGTTAGGTAGATTAGAACAATCAGAGCTTCTTCATCATCATACCTTCGGATTACTAGGTTCGCGCAGTCCGACATAATAATAGAAAGGTAGGTATAATACAAACCAGCAAGTGAGGGTCGAGATTCCCTTTATCTTATTATATACGCGAGTATATTTGCCCCAGCAGTTTGCTGGGACGACAACAAGAGGTGAGCAGGTTATATATAGATATAATGTTGGGAAAAAGGGGCAATAAATAATGCCTACGCCCAGGACGGGACCAACGACAGTTGAGAGTCCTTCATAATATTAGCAAAGTCCAAAACGGAAGTAGGGGCAAAAGACACAAAGACAAAACTCACTGGGAAGATGATGACGGTCCTCTTTCACCGGCTTCATTCCTGGAGGCACGTTCCACAAAGGCCCCAGTTTTGGGACATATATATAGAGAGAGACTCCAAATTTTGGTCCCTCCCTGAAGCTGCCAAAAGGCACCTTGTAGACACTGCTTTTTCAGGGGAAACAATAGATCTTCAAACAAGTTTCGAATTCAGACAAAGTCCGCAAGTTCAAAGCTGAAGCGGGAGTTCGCCCAGTGGGATCTCGATACTCGATTGCCAAAACCTCTTCAGTTCGAAGACAGAGGCAGAGAAACAGAGAAACAAACATGACCCAGACGGGCATCTATGCTTTCCGTCGTCCCTTGCCCCATTTGCGCTGCGCCATTTCAAGCAAGCCAGATGTCTTCTGAGTATATATATCTCTCTCCCCAGCGTGACGGGGCCGGAGGCATCTATCCGGCCGATCTGTTTCGAATGTGCATAATGCGTATATATAAAGAAAATTAAAGAAAAAAACAATAGAAAACCGAGAAGATCAGCACCATATATAAAAATAACAGAACTTGCCGCTCCGCCATTGGCAATGCTTCCGGCAATAGTGGACCGAGATCGAAACATGCAGGGCCCGATGATACACTTGCGGCATTCCGGGCACAGAATTCCTTTCCCTCTCCAGCCCAGACTTATATACGTAGTGTTTCGATCGTCATCGGAAAGTGTCGCCAGGAAGTTTTCGCACAAGACAAAGTAAGAAGGGGCCGCGCATAGGGGGTTTCGGAGGGGCCCGATATTGAAGGAAGTGGGGGTGGTACGTATATATAAATTTAAAAATTAAAGAACGATAGTCGGTCTACCTTCTCTTTGGACATTGTAACAAGACGATCTGAAAGACATAGACAGGAACCAGGGACCATCGTGATACGAGGGACACCTGCGCGTTGCGGAGTCGGCTTTTTCGGACGCCATTGTCCATTGCGCCGCTCATTCGGGGCGCCGTATATATATACATATATATATATATATCCGAGGTAGTGTTTCCGGCAGTAATGCACCCAGAGATGGTCGGGACAGAGCTTTGTGCAGCTCTTGTTCCTCCCAAAGATATATATATATATATATATATATATTAATTGGTTTCTGTTCGAGCTCCTTCCAATGGCTCCGTGTCCTGGGAGCGAGACCTCGGGAGCAGCCATTTCAAGGGCCGCCGATATTGATTGAGCCCTTCCGTAAGTATATATACCAGGACGCATTCCAAGTAGGAATGATGCATTTGATGATCGAGGAATATATTTGAAAAAAAACTATCGCCAGAATCCATCTCGGCGGCGACTTTCTTGGTTTCAGACATTTTCCATGACCGGACCAAACAAATGTATTAACCGGCCTTTGGTGTGGATGTAGTCCACACCCTGCAGGAGCGTCCGTACGAGCAGCTTGAAGATTAGAGAGTCAAGCCTGCTGCAGGCTTGGCCCTTTGGGTTCCGAGTCCTTGCTCGCGAAACGATAGGAAGTCGACTTCGGGATATATATGAAATATTATATACCCTGCCTTTGTCCCCGTTGTTAGATAATGATTCATTTCTCGGTCAGCACGCTCCTACATACCTTATACGACCCCGCTTGGGACAATGGGTTTCCGCCCAGACGCTCACCTCTTCGACCATCTTGAATGCTGCTCTTGGGGCCTTTCCTGCCACTTACATGCCACTTACGGCGGTTCTCAATTTCCACCGGAGTAGAAAAAATATATATATAGAAGCGTCACCAGACGCTTGAAAGCACATCCAAGTCCAAGTTATAAAGCGGAGCACAACATTTTCTTGCTCTGCCGATGCCGTATTCACGAATCCTGCGTCTGCAACATCGACCCCGGTTCACGAAGAGACAAGAAAAGTCACATCCTCAGCCCCCGACATGGCCGCGGGCAATGGCGTCTTTGCCCGCTGCAAGTGGTATATATAAAGAAAGAGAAAAAAGAAAGGAGAAATGCAGGACCCCATACATGGGCCTTCCGAGAGGAAAGTAGTATATTGTTTAGAAAACATATACCGGCAGGCAGGCAGACAGGCAGGCAGCCCGGAGACGGCAAAAGACTTCGGTCGAGGCGCCTTTTGTTCCGGCCAAACATATGGGAGATCACTTTCCGCAGGTTCTCTCCCCCGTGTTGTAAGAATCAGAATCCACCGTCTCTTGGATCGTATTGTATATATAAAAAAGACGAAGTCGGCGAGCGATGTCAACGCGCCGGACGTTTGTCCTCCTCTTGTTTTGGTGCACGCTTGAACATGTATATATATGAAACCAGGAGAGGCACTTTACCGAGACATGCTTCTTGCGATGCTTTCCTTCTCCTTCTGTAGCTTTCCGGCAGCTGAAACGCAATGGCCCGATTTCTGTACGGCGGCGGGAAGAACGCGAGGTAGTAACCGGATTGTAAAATCGGCAATCGCGCACACTTCTGAGCCAGGCCACAGCAAGGCGGACCGGACCGTGTTGAGTAGCCGTAGGTCTTCCGGCCCCATATGTTTGTTTGTATGTAATGGGGAGGGGGCTCTGGAAGACCATGTATCTGATTGTAGAAAACTGATGGCGGCGCGAGAGGTTGAAGGCCTGGAGGAACGTTCCAAAGATGTATATATTATAATCGCCGGACGGGGATGGGAGTGAGGAGGATAGGTCGCGATATATATATCGGTCGTGTCACATAATGGGCTCTAAAAAGGTAAGCATCGCGACGATGTTAATATTTCCACCGATGACTATATAGTAAAGCTCGGTTCCACGCTGGTTTGCACGCACACGTGCATCTAGGAGGCGTCGCACGGTATATATACTTGTGATCAATGTAGGCAGCCAAGTGCGCTGTAGAGCGGTCTCTCCATTCTCGTCTCGCAGATGTATATATATGTTGATCCCGGAATCGAGGATCATCTCGAGAATATATATACCACGCATTCCACAGACACGTTTCCAGGAACTGCCCTGTGGCGAAACCACAATGTCAAGCCCAGAGACGAGAAGGAACTAGACGACTTTCTCATCCGGGTTTTTGTTTTTTACGGCCCAGCGAAAGCGCTGTTCAACTCTCCGAGCTGTTTGCTCCGGCATTGACTTCAAAAAAAAGAGTCGGCGGGAAAGTGCTTGGACATTTCTTTCTGCCTCTGGTAAAACTCCCATTGCCGCCGCTGGCGAACAAGCATGTCAAAAAGCGCCCTCTTCTTGTCTCCGGGCCATATAGACTGAAGGCCCCATGTTAAACAGGCGAGCAAGGCGAGCCACAACCGAATAGATTTTCGGTATTCCTTGGACGCCCGTAGTCGATAAGGCATATCCTGAGCAGGCACGGCCGTCCATCCATCAATCGCCGGCCGGAGATTGTTTTCTCCATGTATTTATATAATGAATATATATATACCGGTCGTACCGAATTGACCGGAAGACCAAGACCGGACCGTGGCTCGGGCAGACAGGACCACCTTGTCTTCTTGCTCAGATAAAGTCTTATCTGGCCCGACTTCCACGTGGTGCCGAAGTTCCATAGCCGTCAGCGAGGACGATCATCGAAAGAAAGAGCAGATGAGACAATCGACCCTGGGTGGTCATTGGGTCACAGACGCGGTTGACATCGTTCCGCGCCAGGTCGACCAGCAGAAGTAAACGGTCACCCTATATATATATCTGTTTTGAATGCCATGGAGTTGGCAAGTATATATATAATATAAGCCATGGAAGTAGCAGATATATATTAAACGCCTCCTTCGCGTCGGACCCTGCGGTCCTCCAGTTGTTTCCTAGACGGCCAGGGCTGCTCTTCCAGTATGCGATGCCTCTGAAGACGAAAATAAAGAGGAAGAAAAGTATATATAAAAAAGAAGCTGCCCATAGACCGGCGATTGGCGTTGGTCCCCACTGGATCCACGTCTCTTGGTCGACATTACAGGGAAAGACTTCCCTGGGCCTGAAGGCCGAAACGAACTCGAGAGAGGTGAAGAAAGTTCGCACTGGGTGAAGGGCCACAAGGCAGCACGATATCTCGCGCGTTGGTATGTGTATATATATAAAATAAGAAAAGGCACTTCGCCCTCCTGGCCAGGACTTGTGGATCATGCTGATCGACAAGCTGGCGGCGTGTATTGCCGATGTGGAATTTATATAGACGGTGAACGACGGAGGATAAGGTGCCAAGATGTCGATTCCCTTCCCGCCCCATAGGGCAAGTCCACTTTCCTGTCCTTGTGGCCTCTGGTTGATGCACGGTATATATACATCGTGTTCGCGAGTCGGACCATAAGTTCGGGCTGCTGGGCTGCTCTATATCTGGAACGAAATACATCAGCCACACCAGGAAGCCGATTAAGAAGACGTTTCCGACTTACCACACCCAACAAGAATAGCTGTTTAGGAGGGTCCTGATATATAGGTTCCGTCATATACGGAATCATTACCCCACCATAGGCCGGACGTGTGTTCTTGACCTGAACTCCGGTTTTCTCCTTTTTCGAGATATATATATATATATGTCTGCTCTCTTCCGTTCGTTCGTTCGCTCGAAAAGGCAAACCCGCAATCGATCATCTGAATGTAGAGCAGGTATATATATATATATAAAACTTGAAAAAGGCGTTTCGCAATCCGAGTTCGGATGCACGGCTGTTTCCACAGCCGCGCGCTCTCGACGCTGCCCATGTTGATTTTTGCGGGACTCTGGAGCAAGGTATTCGGGGACCCCCCCCCCCCGGCGCAGAACACCCAACGTGGGTGTTGCCCTCCTTTTTAATCGTGGTATATATATATATAAGTAAAGAAAGACGACCGAAGAGATATATAACCCCCGATGATGTCTCTGTTAAGGACTCGGGACGAGCTGCTGGAGGAAGTCGGGCCTGGGGTTCCTCCCCGAAGTATATATGATATAAGACGGACGCACATCGTCATATTTCTTCCTTCGAGCACATCAGACAGTGAGGGAATCAAGTCCCCCTTCGTAACTAATCGACCGCGTCCGTCGAACTTGAATGAGGCCCGAACTGACGAGAGGGGGAGCCGGCCACGGCCATTGCTTGCGCCGTGAATCGAGGGGACGTGTGTATATATACGACCGGACGGAGGATGGGCGGATTGAGCAGAGAGGTCCCTTTGCCGGATCCTCCGCGCGCATTCGGTGCCCTCGGTGGTGTGGACAGCCGCAAGGCACCCGGGCCCCCAGTTGGGGCACAGGCATAAAAGGGTATTATATATATAAATCGAAGAACCGGATTGGCGGGGGGGGGGAAGACGCAGACGCAAGTGATTGTCCAGGAGAGCGGGGGCCCCATGTTGGGGCCGTGGACAAGGAGTCGTATATATAAAAGAAGAAACGGATGCACCGCACATCAGGGGCGTCGACGACAGATGTTTGCCCCTGATGTCGTCTTTGCTTCGGCGAATATATAAAAGAAGAAAAGTCGATCGACCGCACTGCCGGACCTCGTGGTATTCTCAATGCACTGCAGAGTCTCGAATATATATATATATACAAAAGTGCAAAAAAGAAGTATATCTCATGCCGTAGGGCCCCCGCCCCCCTGGGAGGCCCTACGGCAGAGCGATGAGTTCCGTGTCTCTTTCGTCAACCTTGGGAATTCGACGTGGCCGACCGTGCCGGATCGAATCGAGTATATATAAAACCAAAAGGTTTCAAAGTCTGCATGGGAAGTTCAAGGCCCGAGGTGGGGGAGGAGCAGGCCGTCCCTTTGAGGGAGCTGTATATATAACAAAAGAAAAAGCATATAAGACGGACTCGGCCCGGTAGTTCGTCGGCTGTGAGTTGACGGGAGAAGTCATCTGCATCTCCATCCGGAGTCCACAGCTCGCCCTTCCTGTTGCTCTGGGAAGGGCAGGACAGGGTTGAACCATCCGCGTCTATCAGGCTTTTCGTCGTTATATAAGAAGACCCTGGACCCATCGACTCACCAGTTAGCGCCATACTCATCTCGACCTAATCCAACGAACAGACACAACCAACGACAACCACGAAGCACAGTCCAGAACATATCAACTTACCAAGCCGTGAAGTTGAAGACGGGAAGATCGGCTGTGATCGATGTCGCGGCGAGAGCGACAGAAAACCGAGAGGTATTATATATAATATGAAATTATAAAATATCGGACACCTCCGTCCGTGGACGGACAGACGGCCACTCTGGCCCGCGGATTCACGACGCGGGTAAAAAGGTGTATATACCACGCCATGCCAGAGAGCGAATGGTAGGTGGGTGGTATGGTCGACGATGTTGATATATATATATATATATATATATTATATAAGAAGTAATCGAATCGACCCAAGCAGGCAGGCAGGCAGGCAGGTAAGAAGAAGGCAGGAGGGCCGGAAGGTATATATGTAAAGCAACCAAGAAACTAAAGGAAAGAAGGATATGTTCTCCTTTGGGACCCTGAATCCCGGTCTTATATATATATATTTTATGGCCTAAGAGGATGGAAGCCAAGTAGATGGTGGATGGATGGATGGATGGACGAGTAGGTAGTAGACAGATGGATGAAGAAGAAAGGAAAGAGAGAAAGCAAGAACCCTCATATTTATACCCTTCCTACACGACGCTACCTCACTAGTGCCATCGAAGCGAGGTCATATTCCCTCGAATCTGCGCAATTGAATTCAATAAAACTGCTATTCTCCGCCTGTAGATGAACGCTCTTGCTCATACAGATCTATATGATCTGGGTAAGAAGGGGGATAGGATGGTGTCGTTCACTGTCTATGACGACGCGCGACGCGGATGATACAAAAGATACAGACCTGTTGTGATTGCTAGGGGTGACCAGAGGGGACAAGACCGGCCAATCACGTCCGCTACTCAGCACGCTGGGAATAGCTGCAGTATTACCTGTTTGCGTAATATACGATGTTGATACGGGATGGAAGCGTTCACTGCAAAGCAGGCTTTGTATTCCCTATTCTCTGTGCTCCTATTCCGGTGAACATCGCGTCTCATCTCATGTCTCAGGTTGCGTTCACCGTGAGGGTGACGCTGCAGGGTCACGCTGGGATCCCAGGGCACACTGGCTTGTACCTATGACATGCAGATTCCGTTTCACGGCCACGAAGAGGCCGTGCTGGTGAAGATGGAGTCTTCGGCAAAGGACAGGGTGAGGTCCTCGAGAGTCTGTTCCCCTGGGACCTCCAGGCCGGCCTGGCTCTCCAGCGGCGTAGACTGCGAGCTGGCCTTGGAGGAGCTGCTGCGCAGGGACTTGGCCGGGCTGTTCCTGTCGGCCTCGCTGAGCGGCCGTCTTGCCCTTTCTCGGTCTGAGCCTTGCGGATGAGCAGGAGGCCTCGTAGAGTCATCGTAGTTATTATCGTAAGAGGACCCCGTCGGGAGAGCTCGCGAGTGGCGAGAGCTCTTGGGCCGTTTGGGCGAAGGACCGCTGCTGCTCGGACTCGTAGACTCAAACGACTCCTGGCCCGGCGGCTGCGTCTGATAGAACGACTCGTCCTCCGCCTGCGCTCCGCTGGACCGCGGAACACCTACAGATCGCGGCCGTGAGGACTTTCTAGTTGTATTTGATGCCTCCGGCTGGGCCCCCTTGAAGCCCATAACGCTCATCAGGCGGCTGATGTGCTCCTGCGCCTCAGAGAACTCCCGGGCTTTGGCGGCCCGTTCGTTCCTCAGCGCCTCAACCTGGAGAGCGTTAGAGACCGAGAATCGAGACGGGAGGTTTCAGAGACCTACTTTCTGTTCCAGACGCTGGATCTTCTTGTTCTTGGCCTGGATCTCCTTGCTTGCCTTAGACTCGGCCGCCTGCAGGGCCATCCGCAGGGTCTTGGCCTCTTCTTTGTGCAGGGCGGCCTGCTGTTGCGCCTGGGCAGGTCAGTCAGACAATTGGTGTCATCTCCTGATTGCTAAAGAACTAACCTCTGCGGTCATTCTGGATACTTGCAGGTCGTGCTGCTCCTTGAGCGTCGCGACGTCCGATCTATGACTCTCCTCCTCCGCTCGCAGGGCAGACCGCAGCCTGTCCGATTCCGACGTCTCCTGTTCGACCTGCAGGCATATTAGAGTCATTCTGATGATTGGAATACGGAGACGAAGTGAGAATGTCCAGAAAGAATACCTTCTTGTACAGCTGCTCCATCTCAGACCGCAAGTATTCCTTGTCGGCCAACAGTCTCTTCACCTCCTCATCCCGCTCCGAACACAGCAGGGTCTTCGCCTCCAGAGCTGCCTTCAGTCCACTAATTTCCCTTCTCAGCGCCGCCGAGGTCTCCAGACCGGCAGCGTTCTCCTTGGACAGCGCGTCGAGCGTCCTGCGGAGCTCCTCGTTCTCCGCCGTCCTCTCCCGAACCTCCTCCTGCAGCTCCTCGAGCTGGTCCTCTCGCTCGGTCAGGGTGGCCATCAGGTCCAACTCTCTGGTCCGGGCCTTCTCCCGTTCGGACCGGGCGCTTTCTTGGGAATCTCGTCTCACGTCTTCAAGCTCCTTCTGCGCGGCGGCCAGACGGGCCGACAGCTCTTCAGCGCGTACCGATGCGCTGGTGGCCCGCTTTTCGAGCCGGGCGATATCCTGCTGGAGGGTGGAAATAGCGTGCGATGACTGCTCGGCCTGGATCTCGAGCTCTCTGTTGCGTCGTTTTAGGGCTTCTAACTCCGCCGCGAGGTTGTCACGCTCTTCGGCAACGGCCCTCAATGGGGCTTCGACGTCGCTGCAGCGATGTTCAAGGTCCCGGCAGATCTCCCCGACTTGCTGGATAATAAACTCGTGGGAGATGCGGGCGTTCCGCAGGAGAGCGTCCGCCATCTTAACCCTCCAGTCTCTGCTCGGGGCGTTGTCAGAGGAAGCTTCAGAGGCAGCACGAAGGGGGAAAATGTCAACGGAGGAAGGTTTCGATGTGAAAGCGCATCCATGGCTGTGAAACAGGTTGCCCTTGACCCGGGACATAAACAAAGCTAACATGTTGGTGACATCGGACAGATCCGAACTAGAGTCCGATGCATGGCCCGAGAAAGCCACGGAAAACAGCACGCCAAATAGATCGACAAACAGCTGGTTTCGCGCGGTGGAAAGCGCAGCATAGCAGACCGCGGACCCGTTACACTGCGCCTGACATTGCTGGACCGGGAAGTGCTCCAGAAGACTGTACAGCATCTTGCTTTCAGATGCGAGCAGCTGCCGAACGGCACGTTCCAGCTGCTGGCCTGCCCTTTGCAGACTGGGGAGGAACGATACGGCCATATTAGTCGCAGCCAGCGCACCAGGATCCGCAGGATTAGCATCCTGCAGGGTCGAGATGATATGTCTGAGCATCTCAGATGCGGCGGACTGGTCAAAGACAGGCTGGAGGAGTCAGTACATATCTGCAGATGGGAGTGGATAGACGTACGAAGATCCCATCAACCAGCCGTGTCACAATGGCATCCGGCATTGCGCGGAGCACGTTTCGGCCGTCGTCGGACAGCAGAGCCCGATGGCAAAGGGATCTAATCTCCTTTGGCAGCAAGGTTGCAGGTACAAAGGGAACAAGAAATGCGAGACCCTATTCCACGTGAGCAGAGACCAAGCAAAAAAGTGGTGTCGAGATAAATACCATCATCTGCAACTCCGGATCGATACCATCCCGGGACACCTTCTCGCACAGTTTTGCGATCCGGGATGGGTTGCTCTTGATCCAGGACTCTCTCTGCTCAAACCCGACCCTGTCGCAGATCTCTACGGCCAGGCGTACGCTCTCAACGGCCTCGGCAGGGGACAGCCCGCTGCAGCTGGCGGAACATGCCAGGACGACACGCAGGACAACGAGGTCGAGCGTCTTCAGGCCCCGTTTGGGGCCGAAGAACTGGCTGACGTTCTGCAGCCAGGCGGGGAGACGATCCTCCCGACGGTCAGGGGCAGCATAATATCGACGAGTAGAGGCGATGCGGGCAAAGGTGGCCAGACAAAGCAAGTTGCCCATGTGGTCGTCGAGGTTGCGCAGGATCTTGGTGCACTCGGTCTGGAAGCTGGCCATTGCCTCCTCGGGCACGGCGTCCAGCAGGCCGGGGCTGTCATGCAGGCCGCTGAATACCTCGTACAGCGGCCGGATGGTGCCGGCACACGGGTTCTGGACCATCTGGTGGACCAGCTTCATGATGAAGGGGGCCAGACGCGCCGGCAGGACGGTGCTCCCGGGCAGCGGCGAGGAAAGCAGTGCCGTCGAAGCATGGAGGCACTGGATAGCGGTCAGCATGCCTGCACCCAAGGCGATTGATATCATCAAGGACTGCTGGACAGTGGATGCTGATACTGATACTGATACTGACCTCGGGGTCTCCGTCGTCCAGCCCCCGCTGCAGGAGCCGGTCCAGCAGGACGGGCTGGCGCTGTAGCAGAGCATCGCGGACGACCGGCACGGAGGCTGTGATATAGTCAGCAGAGAGGTCATACAAGTTATATAGAGATAACAGGCTTCACTCACCAAACGCGCCCAGCAGCGGCAGGGCGGCGGACGAGCAGGGCAGCGCGGAGAGCAGGACGTCGGCCAGGGGCGCGACCTGGCACGGCTTGGACGCCGCCCAGGCGCGCAGAACAGCAGGTGTGCTGTGCCGGACGAGGCGATGGAGGTCCTGCAGACGTCAGATCAGTCCATCCTTTCGTTCTACAGGTGGATTGGAGAGAGACAGCAGACCTGCAGGACGGGGGCGTATGGCGCCGTCACGACGCGCTCGATCTCGCGCGCGAGCTCGGCCATGAGCTTTCTCTTTTGTTTTTTTTTTCTTTTTTTTACTTACACTAAACACCTACCTAGGTGTCTGTGACGTTCTGTCCGGCGGCTTGTCCATGTCGGAGAACAGCGACGTCAGGTCGAGTTGATGAACGGCCGGTTGCCCCATCAACCGCGCGACCCGGAGTTGAGATAAGCTGGATGAAGCCAACGACCTATCCTGTCGACGGAGGATGTAGATACAAGAGTCCGGCATACCGAGACGAGATCTGCATCATGCTTCCGGATGCACATCTTGTTGGTCTGGACTCTGCTCTCCCACGGGGTGGACACGGCCTCTGCGAGGACCCTCCATCTACCCCGCGTGGATTTGGACACGAGATGGAGACGGTGGAGCAGACGACGCCAGGAACACGAATGATAACTAACGAGAGCGTCTCGGCCGACATGGACGTCTTCTAGACCGGATCGAGGCCAGACGAGGCGGAGAGCTCGGGGGGAAATCTCGCGGGCCCTTTTGCTCGTTTGCCCTTTTCCTCCCCTTGTCTTCTTTTTCTTCTTCTGTTGTCTGCACTTCATTCTCTATGGATACTACTATTGCTGATATGTATATATAGATCCCATGCGGCCGTCGCTGAGCCTCGCCCGGGTTTCCCCCGCAAATCCCCGCCTTCTCCGTCCCCGTCTCCGTCCCCAGATCTCCATCTCTGCACGATATCCTGCCCCCCGATACAACACTGCCAGGAGCAGCAGCTCCATCAGCAGCGCGGTCAATGGCTCGACTGCGCCCTCCTGGACCACCGGACGCGCGCTGCTGCTCGCTGCCTTTGCCGCCGCCGGCGCCTACGCCTTCGCCGTCTCGGGGGGATCGGGGACGGAGAAGCAGCCCCGGTATGGCTCAGTCCAGGACTTTGAGAAGGTATCTTCCCTCCGTCTCTGCTTCTTCCTTTATTACCTAGTTCAATTGACATGTGGAACGTCTTGCTAACCCGCCAGGCCATCGCCGAGCTCCGCGCCAAGCTGGGCGAGGACGCCATCAGCACCGACGACGACGACCTCCAGCGGCACGGCTACTCGGAGTGGTCGACCGTCAACGCGGACCGCCTGCCCGTCGCCATCGCATATCCAAAGTCGACGGAGGAGGTGGCCGAGATCGCCAAGGTCTGCCACCGGTACCGCATGCCCATGGTGCCCTACTCGGGCGGCTCCTCGCTCGAGGCCAACTTCGCCGCGCCCTACGGCGGCATGACCATCGACTTCGCGCACATGGACCGCATCCTCGCCGTGCACGCGGACGACATGGACGTCGTCGTCCAGCCCGCGGTGCAGTGGATGGACCTGAACGAGCAGCTCAAGCCCACGGGGCTCTTCTTCCCCGTCGACCCGGGGCCCTCGGCGCGCATCGGCGGCATGGTGGGCACCAACTGCAGCGGCACCAACGCCGTGCGCTACGGCACCATGAAGGACTGGGTCATCAACCTGACCGTCGTGCTGGCCGACGGGCGCGTCGTCAAGACGCGCCGCCGCCCGCGCAAGACCTCGGCGGGCTACAACCTGACGTCGCTGTTTGTCGGGTCCGAAGGCACGCTGGGCATCGTCACCGAGATCACGCTCAAGCTGGCCACAATCCCCGAGGAGACGCGCGTCGGCGTGGTCACCTTCCCCACGATCCGCGATGCGGCCTCGGCCGCCATGCAGGTCATCCGCCGGGGCGTGCCCGTGCAGTCGATGGAGATCCTCGACGACGTGCAGATGAGCGTCATCAACCGCGCCGGCGGCACCGGCCGCGTGTGGACGGAGGCGCCGACGCTCTTCTTCAAGTTCTCGGGCACCGCCGCGCAGGTCGCCGACAGCATCCGGCTCGCCAGCGAGCTGGCGCGGCAGAACCGCGCCGAGTCGTTCGAGTTTGCGCGTGACGAGCACGAGGCGGACGTCCTGTGGTCGGCGCGCAAGCAGTCCCTGTGGAGCATGCTTGCGCTGCGCGACGAGTCGAGCCCGGACGTGTGGTCGACCGACGTGGCGGTCCCGATCTCCAGGCTGCCTGATATCATCGGTATGTGCCCTTCCCCCTCTCTGAATGTACATCTGTGCCGACTGACGCCCGGTAGAAATCTCCAAGAAAGAAATGGACGCCCTCGGCATCTTCGCCAGCATCCTGGGCCACATCGGCGACGGCAACTTCCACGAGAGCATCATGTACAACCGGCGCGACCCGGCGCAGCGCGCCCGCGTCGAGAAATGCGTCCACGACATGGTCGACCGCGCCCTGGCCATGGAGGGTTCTTGCACGGTAGTTCCCCCCCCCCCCTTCCCACTTCCCTTTTCATCCTAATCCTACGTACCCCGTTCGCCGTACGGCATAAAGAAACTCAGCTAACGAGGATGTGTCTACAGGGCGAACACGGCATCGGCCTCGGCAAGAAAGACTCCCTGCTGAAGGAGCTGGGCCCGGACACGATCGACGTCATGCGCAGCCTCAAGCGCGCGCTCGATCCGCACTGGCTGCTGAACCCGGGCAAGATCTTCGATTACTCGCGGGACTCGAAGTCAGAGAAGTTGATCAGTGAGGCGGTTGATCTTGATGCTGCGCGGTTGGTGGGTGCGCAGGAGAAGGAAAAGAGAAGCAGGTGGCGTGAGATGACATTGCGCACCTAGGTAGATACAGTACCTAAGGTAGGCGGGTACTGCACTGTAGTAGATTACTTGTGCAGGTATGCTTCTTGATTATATTATTTAAGCGGGATCTTCTGGACAATTCCTCCTTTATATATATATATATATACATTATATTATACACTACACATCGTTAGACAGTTTAGGGTAATATTGGATACGGATACAGAACAGAACGAGCACGAGCAAGAGCACGAGAAACAACAAACGAGAATGATTGCGATTTTTTTCTCTCTCCGTGTGTATATGGATTGGTGGATGGATCGGTAGATGCATGGATGGATTGTGTATGAGTTATTCCACAGCCTATATTATATAAGTTCATGTCATAGCATTCATGAGGTGAGATGCGATGAGACGACTTCGATCGCAGGATTTCTTATCTTACTTGGAATCAAGGGGGGGGGGTTAAATAAATAAATCAAGAATTTGAATTTCAGCCTTAGGAAAATTCTCAAGGCAAAAAAAAGGGCTCTCATGGTCTGTTATCAATGGAATCAAGTTGAGTCGATATGAGATGATATGATACATGCGGAAAACAGTGTCCAAGAGAAAGAACGCTAGTTGCAGCCGGTTCGGATCACGGAAGGGAGAGAGAGAGAGAGAGAGAAACAGGTTAAATAATTGAAAGTGTGTTGAAATGATTTAGTTAATATGGGAAAAAAAACCCAGAAGCTTCTCCACGAAGAAATAAACACATCCTGTTGTTATGTATGCCTGTACTTAGTACGTATATACAAGAAAGTCATAATAATAACAATCAACGCCACCTTCCCACACCAGCACCTGTCACGTCACGCCTACTCCTTCCTCTCCTCCTCCTTCGGCACCGGCTTGCGCCCGTACACAAAGTACATCTTCAGGTACAAGTGCAGCGAGCGGTCCTTGAGCTCGCTGCGCACGCCCGCGCACAGCACCTCGACCTCCTCGCGGCTCCAGCCCAGGATGCGCGTGAAGGGCGCCAGCGTGTACGGGCCGATGGCCTCGATCTGCTGCAGCTGCTGGTAGCGGCCCAGTTCCTTGAGCTTGGGGTCCTTGGGCCAGGGGCCGATTGGGAGCTGGTTGACAGGTTAGCAAAAAGAGAACTGACCGGCACTACGGATAGTACATGTATGATATATGTACATGTATATCACGGGATGGGGGCGACGACAAACCTTCAGGATCTCACAGTGCACGTCCTCGAAACCCGTGTTTATCATGCGGTCCTTCAGCGTGCCGACCAGGCTCATGCTCTTGCCGAACTTCTCGCCCGCCAGGTGCAGGTTCTCGAGGAAGATCTTGCTGTTCTTGGCCTTCTCGTGCGTCCCGTCGTCCGAGTAGAACCACGGGTCCGCCGTCTGCACCTCGAACCAGCCGCCGTGCTTCAGGTGCTTGAACGCCTGGGCGAAGAGGTGGTCCCAGTTGGCGACGAAGCCCATCAGCTCACGGCCGTGGATGTAGTCGAACGGGCGGTTGTAGAGCCATTCGTTCTCGAAGTCGTCGATCTCGAAGGTGCAGTTTGGTGGGACCCTATGCATGTCAGAATGTCTACCGACAATCATGGAAGTGTGCTGCGCCTACCACTTGGGTTGTATGGGACTCAGGTCCGTGCCTGCGACTGTTAGAACGCCTTCATTTGCTGAAAAGCGAGCAGAGTCGATCTCTCACCGATAACTTGAGCCGAGGGGTATTCACTAGCATTGATCAATTCTTAGCGACAGTCGAAATGAAGCCTAACTGCAGAGTCTAATGTACTCACTCTGCAAAGTCAATGGCCCAAAGACCAGTCCCCGTGCCAATGTCCAGCACCCGCTGCGGGTTCTCGGCTATGGGCGCCAGGAACAGCTTGCCGCCTAAGAGCATCCGGTAGACGTGGTGCACCAGGTCCATCCGATTTTGCTCCTCCTCGTCATTAGGCTGAAGGACTTCATTCAGTACGCTGCCTGATCCCGCGGACGGAAACCAGCTTACCAGCATGTATGCTCCTTCACGGTATCCATGGTATCGACGTCCGTTCTGAGCATCGATCTCAGTACATGCGCCCGCCAAGGTCGAGTGTCATCCATTCTTACCTCGTACCTAGCCGATTCCTACGTCGGTCTCTGGTGAGCAAAAAAACGACACTAACGAGGGCTCTGTCTTACACGTAGTTGTAGACGCTGGAGCTAATGGATGTTTTGTAGCTAGCGGACCCGATCCTGTCGAGGTCATCAGGAACTGTGGTTGGTAAGAAATGCAACGGTCCCGCGGTGCTCACGAGTCATTGTACGCGGAGTCGGTGTCGTCGGTTTCCTGGGATTGTCAGCTGGCTTCGTCCAGAATACTACCTACAGAGACTTACGTCCACCTCCAGTTCTCTAGCAGTAGCGGTTGGCTCAGTGTCAGCCATTGCGACGAAAGAACACAGTAGTCACAAGATCTAGTTTCACGATAATAATTTCGCAGTCCAGAGACCCTCCACGGTTGATAATCCCAATTCTTATAATGCCGACAGTCCAGTTTCCCCTCCAGTTTCCCTTTCGGCAAACGTGCAGGGACGAGTCGGCAAGGCCGCGGCCAATGTTCGCCCGACACGCAGATAATTTTACCAAGAAGGGCGTTGAATGGCTACGCAGATATTCTCAGTCCTCCAATCACAACATCGTGCCGTCCTATTCGTGCAAATCATTCTGGTCAGCGCCCGTGTCGGATTTCGAGAGTACCGACGTTAGTCCACGCACCGGCCCGTTTCCCCGTGCTTAGTTCCCGACTCGTCCCTTTGGCATTAAACTTTGTTCACAATATTAGCGCTGTAGATCGAGCATGGAAATGTCGACTATTCCCATCCAAGCCAACACCGTTTAGCTGCAAGGCGCTTTCGGATTCTGCACGAGATGCCGTTTTGGGCCGTTCGACGTAGACCAGTCCGGGGTTGTTTGATAGCAGCAGGTTATTTGACAATATGCATTGTGTACAGAACGTCAAGAATCAGGTTATTCAGCGCGAGGGGAACGCCCTAAACACCGCACTAACGTCGTATATCCGGAGTACGTCCGATGTTCAGCCCACGTGTGCGGTGGAGTAGGCAGCCTTAGAGCGGCCAGCCCTGAAGAACACAAGAGCCGAGATTCTGCAGACTCCAGAGAATAATCCCTGTCGACATGACGTCGGTGCAGAATCCAACATGCCGTGTGCTGACATTGAGTGCGAGCCGACGGATACAAATGGCTCTTCAGGAGCACGACCAAGAACCCGGCACGGTTAGCGGCCGGCGTCCTCGCAGCGCGGCCCGAAACGGCCCCCACTGAACCTCTCGTCTTTCCCGCGAGGACGCAAAAGGCGGCAAAGATGGGAAGTCGGTCCAGGCTGGTCCGCTTCGCGCAAGGGCATGTCAACGAATACTCCACGGATCAGCTTCGAAGTCGGCGACGCAGCAACTCCATAGGTGTGGAGTAATATCAGATTCAGTGGCGGTGGTCTGAAGGCTGAGGATGACTCTGAGAAGGTTGTGAACGGAGCATTGGGTCCAGGAAAGCAGCCAGATCCAAGGGCGGATTTCCTAGCTCATGGACACTTGTTTACCATGTGGCTTGAGCTTTCCCTTGTGGTGTCCGGAGTGCGCGATTGTCCTTAAATCAGGGTCTTCTCGCAGACAGATGTCATCAGAGTGCAAAACGCTTCGCCCCCGCTGCTGCAGTTGTAGATACCCCTAGGGGGTAGTAGTCATTCAGCCACAAGATGCGACGGTCTGTCCACGGTTTCAGCAAGGGACCGAGTCGCCGACCTCGGCAACAAAGCATGCCTTGGCGCGCGACGTGACGACCTCGCAGCGGATTTTGGGACTCCATTTGCCATGTGGTGTGCAGGACTCCAGCCACCAGGTTCATCGAGGCTCAAGACCATGATATCTGGGGGACCATGTTTTCCAGATCATCGCTCGCTGGTGCTCCACCATTGCTGTGTCATCCTTGCCGGTGCCGATCCCCCACCACGGTGTAGGCACTACCTAACCTTTTGATCGCGTGTCTGTCTTGTGTTAATAATGATAAAATACGGGAATGGATTCTCCTCGGGCAAACCATGTACGTCCCATTCCTGGAATGCTGAGAAAGCCGGCCAGCAGGGAGACGGATGGTTGGGGAACGTGGAAGCGAGGGACGGTCAGCTGGCAGTGAGAGGCATGTCGATCCACCAACCTCTGATGAGACAGACTCCCGATTGTGATGATGATGCAATCAAATTGAAACGACCAGATGATCGTCATGGGGAGGGCTCACTGTGACAGGAGAAGGGAGGACGACAGGGAGGACGACTTGGTGCCTGAGGCAACCACAGGATCAACGATTCGCCGGTCCGGCCCAGCAGCCCACCGCGGGCGCCGAGGCCAGCGGCAGCGCAGGCCGCAAGGCGCTCTTGGATCCTTGACGGCGCTCACCACCTCGTCGCCTTCTCCCGCGACTTTCCAGCGATAGACCAGTGCCAGCTCCCGCAGATAGCGTAACGTTCGTTTCTCCAGCGACGTTCATGTCCCTTTCGGAGTCGATTCCCTGCAACAGATCTCATCCAGCTTTCTGCTCTCTGCCGGCCGCAGGAACCCCAGCTTTTCCCCGCTTTCTCCAGCCCAACGGCGAGAAGCCATAGAAACAGTTCAGACAGGCATCAAGGCCCCGCAGCGGCAGCTCACGATGCAGGGACTGGCCGCCGTCCCGGAGGCGCGTCAGCAGACCTTCGACGAGATCTACGGGCCTCCCGAGAACTACCTCGAGATCGAGGTACTCTCCCTTCTCCTTCTCATCCACTCTGCTCGTCCAGACATCACATATCCCCCTTTTGCCTACCTACCTAACCAATGCATACGCTAACCAATCCACCTCGTCCATTGCTAACGCTACATCTATAGGTCCGCAACCCCCAGACCCACGGCACCTCGCGCAACATGTACACCTCGTACGAGATCGTCTGCCGCACCAACATCCCCGCCTTCAAGCTCAAGCACTCGGTCGTGCGCCGACGCTACTCGGACTTTGAGCACTTCCGCGACATCCTCGAGCGCGAGAGCACGCGCGTCACCATCCCCCCGCTCCCCGGCAAGGTGTTCACGAACCGCTTCAGCGACGACGTGATCGAGCACCGCCGCGAGGGCTTGCAGCGGTTCCTGCAGATCGTCGCGGGACATCCGCTGCTACAGACGGGGAGCAAGGTGCTGGCGAGTTTCGTGCAGGGTGCGGCATTCCCCCCTTATATTCGTTCAATTGATACTTTCAAGAGAGTTATGGATCTGGGAGTATGAAGGAGTAATGCTAACATAACATGTTTCTCACTCGCAGACCCCAACTGGGACCGCAACGCGTGGTAAATAATTAATCCGGATACCTACTTGTCTTTGCTGCTTATTTCAACATATATTCCCCGTTTCGTTTCAAGTTTCTTTTCTAACGACTGACTTTTTGTTTCCCCCTTTTCGTGCTCCCATCTCCATGTTCGTTCCATGCCAATTTTCCATATGATGATGATCCGATTCCTCGTGCATGTCCAATGCTCGCCAAGAAACAAATAATATCCAATATCCCAGATCCCCCTTAAAACGCAATTTGTAAACTTTTTGTTTCTTTTTTTACTTCATTTTTTACTGATATTGGTCCATCAATTTGGTACGCTCCCTTTATTTGTTTCTGTTCTGCTTAGCATAGCTTGTTCGTTCAGGTCGGTTCGGTTCAGTTCAATTCAGCATGGTCAGGTGCCTAGCGTGTCTTCATCTGCAGTGCAATTGCAGCCTTCTCCCAGTCAATCAATCAATCAATTTAGCGATTCCTTCAACTTCACCTGCGTTTTTCGAGCATTTCGAGCGAGAAAAAGGCTTCCGTTTTGTATCTTCATTTCCTGTTCTCCTGGGCGGCGTTTTGGTCTCTTCAACGTAACTAGAGTTGTTCGATATACATACCAGTACTGTACATTAGTTAGGAACGATACAAAAGACACACACACCCGCCCATACAGTACATGTAGCATCGATCGATTGGTTGATCGGGAAACCGCAATATAAACATCCATTCGACTTTCCGTTTATTATTTCTAGGCGAATTCTACCCCGAATCTATGCCTCTTTCTTATATACTGTAAGACAGAAACGCATGTATTAGACAGTGATACGCATTTACCTTTCTTTGCAAGGCAAGGAGTTACAGCATAATGTAATACAGTACAGAACCGCCATGAAAGTAGAGAAAGAGATAAGTAGATAGATGGGGGAAGAAAATACATATCACCCTTGGATTGTTTAAAAAATAAATACCGAAAGCTAGGGAGAACAAACAAACAAGCAGGAATCAGAGAAACAAGCGGGAAACATTAACCGTCGTAAGTATGTGGGGTATATGATAGTAAACCAAGCAGTATGAGCTAACAAGCAAAAAAAGCAATGGAAGAAAGCGAAAAAAGAAACCCTACTAACTAATCAGCCGAAATGGGAGACGGGGGCAAAAAAGCAATCATTATCCCGAACAGGGCTGCCTTCAAGGTGAGATAGAAAGACTTGGAAGGTGAAAAAAAGATGAGAAAAAACATGAGCTTCATGACAGATCATCCCAGACCAGCGGGGGCAGCGTGTTGTCTTCCCAGGGCGTGGAAGTATCGGCGTTCGCGCCAGCCGTCGCTGACGAGCTCTCGTCCAGCGGGAACGGGAACATTCCCTGGTTGGATGATGCGCCTGCTGCTGAAGAGGAGGAGGAGGAGAAGGAGTCAAGAAGTCCCGGCGGTGGAGCAGGGGGCAGCAATACCGGGTCTATAGGTCCCAGCATTGGAGGAGGAGGGGGAAGAGGAGGGCATGGATTATCGTTCCCTTTTTGCTTCTGGTAGCTGTCAGCGTTCAGCGGCAGCGGAGGCTGAGGCTGTTGCGGTCTGATGGTGGCTTGCTGGTTCTGTTTTCCCAGCGTAGCAGCTTCGAGGTTGTTCCTGTCAGCAGTAGTAGTAGGTGCCGTGGCTTTGCTCTGGTTATTGTTGTTACTATTACTAAGTATCTTTAAGCTAACAGAGCCGCCTTCACGGTACGCATGAGGAAACTTGGTCCTGAAGCGATCTCTGAGATCGGTGGCTCTCCGGTGGCCGAGGTTGAGACGCTTGTCCTTCTGGATACGAGTCCACTGAAATCCGTGGACGGCGTATCCTTTCAGGAGAGCCTCGTCCTCGGCGGGAGTAAAAGGACGACGAGAACGCCGTTTGGACTTGATGGTGAAATACGGTTCAGGGATCCCAAGAGATTCAAGCGTCGATTTGGCTTTGTTGGAGAGAGAAGGTGTCACTTTGAAGGTAGGGGGATATCTGCTGTTCTGTCTCGGCCGGGCGGAATCTGACTCAGCTGCTGAAGATGGGCCGCTCGACGAGCCTTCAGCATTTGAGTTCACCGCAGGGCTAGCCGTAGACGAGCTGGAGTCGACTCCAGGCTGGGAGGACCGCGGGTCAGGAAGAAGGATCTTCCCAGCCGTACCATTTGACCCGTCCGACTCGGCCTTCATAAGAGCATTCGCGAGGGATATTCGCAACTGCTTGGTGGCCTCGTTGGGATCGGCAGCACTGTCACCTCAGCCATGTTGTAACGAAATAGAGACAAATGTCAACCTACCCATATGCCCATGGACAGCAGACACGGAACCTAGTGACAGTTCAGCAGCGCAAGTCGAACAGATGGACCTACCCGGCCGTACCTGTCTTTCAAGTTGGCTGCAGTTCTCTTGTTGAACTTCAGCTCAGGCTGGGCAAGTATCGCGGTCCAGTTGCCGATACCGCACTTGACCACGCCCCTTAGAAGATCAGCTGTTTCCTGTTCTGTCCATTTCCGCACTTTTTTGCGTGAGCGACCCCGGGTCTTGGGCGACATAGGCTCATCGCTCTCTTCCGCAGGCTTTTGAGAAGCGTCAGAAGCCGCCTCCTTACTGCCTTTCTCTCCGGACTGATTGCTGCCTTCGCGATTAGCCCCTTTCTCAGTCACGGTGCTTTTATCTCTCTCCCTAGCCTGGTCTTCATTCTTGTCCTCGATGCGAGAATCGAGGATCTCTTCAATCCTTCCCTCCCTCCTTTCTCCATGCTCCTTCTGTGTATGTCTGCTGGTAGAGGAAGGTGCTGATTCGCTGGGGGGTGTATCTTTCGTGGGCTTCGTGAGAATCTGCTGAATCGACCCAAGTTCAATCGGGGGGAAGAGAGCCGCGTTGGGCGGGGGCTCGTTCAGGCCATTTAAAATGGTAAACGGCCCAAAGGGAGGCGGTTTCTTTTCATTCTGAGCGTGGGGGATCGGCAGTTGCAGGTTCTCTCCGAAGAGCTCTCCCTGGACGTCTACGCGCCGGCGCTTGCGGGGCACATCTTCGTCGAAGGAGGAATACGGGAGCTTCTCGACGGTGCGGAGGTTGATAAAGGCTGGTAAAATGGTCTTCGGGGGAGGCTCGAGGCTAGGAATCGGATCCAGAGGATGACCGACGTGGGTGTTCGTGCGGGCAGCATTCAGGAACTCCTCCAAGGTTGGGAGCTTCGCGGGGGGAGTTCCGCTGGACGAGTTGGTGGTCTTGGGGAGACTGGTTTCACGGATTCCGCTGCTGGCATTAGGCTCGAGCGGCGACGGCACGTTCAGGATGCGAGACGAGACAGGCTGCCGGAGAGGAGCTATGCGGAGACTGGAGAGCTGAGGCAGGTCGCGGATCTGGGGTAGGGTGTCATCATGGGGAGTGAACGGGCCGCCCGAATCCATCTTCGAGACCTCGGGGAGCCCTCGATTGAGGGGAGAGCATTTGGCAGGAAATCGCGAAGCTGGAGTCTAATCCCACAGACAGTCATGTCAGTCTTGCCGCGCCATCCTTTCACAGATATGATGGCGTCCTAGTTGTCGACAATGAGGAGCAGGGAGTAAGAAGTTGCCGAGTTCCAAGGCGAGATACGGTCAGCGACAAGGCCGCACCATGCAGCTTGGCGAGCCAGCCAGAGACGCTCACGGCATCTGACGTGCCCTACAAAGAGAGATTTGACATACGATCAGTACGAGGTCAAAAGTATCTGAGTGCCTTAATTACTCGAACCTACGAACGAGTAACTAAAGATCGCAGACAACAGAACTACCGTCTCGCGAGCCCCTCAACGCGGACAGTCAACGTCGATAAGCGATTCGGTCACATGATCAAAACGCCTCTTCGTAAGTTTGACCGAATCACCTTGAAGTCGATCAAATTCGAGCTCTTTTTCATCGACAAAATCCATTACTTCAGATCTTACCCACTATATGAATCCATTGGTTTTCATTTGTTGAGCAAGAATCCGTCTTTCATCGTTGTGATACCCGAAACTACAACCTCAACCCTTCCACGGTGGATATTGATAGCATGAAAATGAAATAGGCTATTTCCCTCCATCGGGAATTAGTGTGTATCACCTCTTCCGAAAGGAACCTCCAGAGGCAGACGAAAGATCCAACGCGTCCTCCAGCACACTTCTACGGAGCGTTGTCTTTATCCTTTCATTCCCTGTTGTCCCTCCCTCTCCTTTCAATGTCGAGTTGAGTTCGATCTCCATTTCCCCAGAATACAACCAAGACCCCATAATCACCGCTGTAATATCACAAGATGTCGACCATCTTCCCAACATGGCCTCATATTCTCTTTGCAGTTCTTGAACCGCTCTCTCTGTAAGCCATTCTCACTGTCCGGTCCATCTGTCATGCCGTAAATAATCCACATTTTCTCACACGGGGATTACCACACGTAACCAAGACTCGCCGGCGGCCTCGCCCCCCTCTTTGACCTCCACGGCTTCATAGCCGGCCAAACCCCGCACCATCCCTCTCCTCCTCCTCCTTCCACTACATCCGATGGTCAAGAGCTCCAACTCCAAATCCATCCCAGCACCACCGCCCTCGCCTACCAGCTCGGCAACATCTACCTCCTTCTGCTCATGCTCGGCCTCGCCGTCTGCTACACCACGTCCGAGCCGCGCGTGCTGCGGAACTACCTGATCGCGCTGGCCGTCGCGGACCTGGGCCACATCTACGCGACGTACGCCGCGATGGGGTGGGAAAGTTTTGTCGACGTCGCGGGATGGGGTGCGGTCGCGTGGGGGAATATCGGCGCGAGCGGCTTTCTGTTTGTGAATCGGGTGATGTATCTGTTGGGGTGGTTTGGGGAGCCGAAGGGGAAGGAAAGGGCGCCGTCGTCTGCCTGGAAGAAGGGTGGGGGGAAGAAGGGGGAGTGAGTATAGGGACTACATGTATGTACACTGAGGGTCTGATGTAGGGAGGGTCGGGTTGATTGCTCTCTTTTACTCTTTGGGATCTGTCGGGTTTTAAGGTATCCATCCAAGAGGCGGGTCTGAGAATATATATTGTTTTGCAGTTACATGTGGTCTTGGAAAAGTTTCGGTATATATCCGAACGATTAATCAATCCAAGGAAAATGGCTTCACAATCTTTGACCGATTTGTGTTGCCGCAGGAAGACTCGGAGAGAATATAGATAACATCGCAGTCAACCTAGTCTCAGATTTCAGGGCTGATCCCCGATGAGTCGATTATTATTGCAGCACTCGTCGCTTCCTGTGCTCGAGTCGCTCGACAGGTCACAACACGCCCTGACCAGGTAGGGCACGGAGAGAAGAGCCCGAACCTGCCCTTCGACCTTACAATCTAATCTGCACGCAGCACAGCCTTGACCCTCCTCACTGGTCTCATGATGGTTGTTGTTAAGATTTAGAAATCTCCCCATAAGCTCCATATAGGGACGATGAGACCAGATATCTCATTTCCTCGGTATATTTGCGCTCGTTGATCCCACCTGTTCAGGCTTAGCCCGCTTACGACGCGAGTGCCTCTTTTTCGACTGCGCCATCCTGCTGGGATTGTCATTGATCCGAGCTCTTGCGACTGGCCCTTGAAAAAAAAATAAGGTCAGGGTTTTCAAAAATCCTTCAGGCCCGTTCCTGGACGTGGTTCACCGGTTTTCCTTGGCGTTGTGGCTGGAAAAGAGATTATCTTACCTCGAGTGGATATGCCTTAGATGCCTTTTGCTATAATCAGTCGATCGTCAAAATTTTTTGTGCCTAGGGACTAACTATTGTCCGATAACGGAGACACCACGGTGTTTCTAGAACATCCCTGATCTGAGCCCGTTCCTATTTCAGGATAGGCACCGTTGGAAGCATTTCCGTTATGAGGATCCATTATGAAGTACGGAGTACGGAGTACTTCCCGTTAGATAATCTTGACTTGATGAGAGAGAATGACGGGACGTATGTAGGTATCCATCTTTGGAAATGATCGTCTGGCGGTCCGAAATCGAATGAATGATATCAGGTACGAGTCTACCGGAGAAAATCCGCTGCGGAAAAGCTTTCTAGTAGGAATCCGTCAGGACAATGCACGGCATCATGAAATGCGACTTCGCTGAGAGATTTTATTATTCGGGTTCCCTTCTGAACCCCTTTCTCAGGGTAGACGTGCAATATTGCGATTTGAAACGGCTTGTTATGGAGTACGTGACTATTTCGCACTGCAATTATATGCATCCGTCTATCGGTCAACATGCCAGATGTGTAGGGTTTCAACCCTCCATACCGAAGTAAGGATGCGTTTATACCTGCGGAGATTCGAGACTCTTTGCATGTTTGTTTGAGTTTCAAGCTGTTCAGCCCGTATAGTTGTTGTATGAGTGCTGGACAATGAACTGATTCATAAAGGGGACCAAAAGTAGAACCGCAGCGAACGATTAGAGGCAGGCAGGAAGGCATGATTGAAGCCTCTGAGAGTGGGCAAATTGCATGTCAAATGGTGGAACTCATGGCTCCCATTTCACAGCCCGTTTAGCATGTCTGAGATCTGCACGATGTAAAGTTGCGCCGCATGTAGATTTCTGTGACGAATCCGTATTTGACGCGGGCATCGACTGATGATTATCGTTGTACATCTGCAGCATTCGATCAAGGATTGCCCTTTGATGTGTTTTCCGCGTTATATTTGCTCTGGACGGCCCTTTTCCGTCGTCATCGAATCATTCCTGAAGGAGACAAGCAGAGGCGGGCTAATCGGGACGTTGTGGCAGGGATTCAGCCTCCAAGTTCGCTTAACCAGCCGTTTTTTCAGGTCAGCCGACGCGTAGATTCGTAGTTGGGCACTCACAGTTGGGCATGCACCCCAGATATCCAGCACCCATCATCTCCGTACCCTGGTAGGATCTGCGGTTAATCCCTAATTCTCCGAGAGGAGATAGGACCCCGTCTGCTGTGACCGTGCGAAACGTCAAACAACCGACATGGCTACGGAGGACGCGGGAGCGTCCCAAGGGATCAGAAATAACCAAGAGCGATGACAAGCAGCAGCCCGCATGGTGGCAACGGGAACCCCGTGCGTTCCAAGGGCATGAAGCCGGGATGCTGTCATAACAGCAGGGGCTCCGGCTGGAAAATTGGGTGCGCTAAACCTGTTCCTGGGACCAACGCTCCGCGATCCTGAGGACGCGATTGATAATCACGATCTATTAATGGGATCCCAACTCGGAGATGAAAGCCAGGCCAGCTGGACGCGTGCTGAGGCGATCGAGAGTCGAAAGTTCGAGACACGGGACCCGCTCTGCACCGGCGATGGCTCTGTCCACAGCCCTCGATGGATGGCCGAGGGCCCGTCGGGCCAAGCCGTTAGACGACGATCTCCGCTGCACTGGACTCGTTTTCCAGAAAATGGGATGGTGCTTAAAATTAACTGGAACAGGCCGAATGGACGGTGGAAAAATTTTAAACGCGACCGCCAGGAGAGACAAGAGAGGTAGGGCTGGCTGCTGCCGGTCGTAGTCTGACCCAGCTGGCTGTTCTCTGGAACACACAGCGGGATTCCACACAAGCAGGACGGCCTAAAGGGGGTTAGATCATGGAAAAAACGAAACGAAAAAAAGTGCACTAGGCGTAAGACGACAGTAGTACTGCGTAGTCGCGTTGACGAAATAACGGCCAGACTCAGCGAGGTGGGATGACACGATGAGCCGCACCCAGTGACCTGCGCAGCGCTGGGAGAGACGCTTCATCCTCCCACCACCTTCAGCAGACATCACCGCCGCACCTCAACGGCAGGCCTGTCACCATGCCTCGACGCCCTTGCCCCGCGGGGACAGAGCCCCGGGCTGCCCTCTGCTGACAGCCTGACGGTGTCTTCTCGTTTATCACAGGTACCTACGGACACCATCCATCACAAACGGGCTGTCTGGCTGATGCTGACTCGCGGCGTGCAGGGCGGACAGGGCTCGAGGCCTCGAGCTCCCGGCCTGCAGGCCCTCGACGTCCCAGTAGCCCGGGGATTTTCTGCCTCTTACAGATGCCATGCGAGATGGGGATCCACTGCGCCCTCGAACGGGAAACGCCAGAGCGAGGCGGCGTTTCCCATTGTGCCTCCGACGCCTCCCTAGCCCCTCGGTCCTCCCGCGGCGAGGCGCCTCTGCATGATGATGCTCAGTGCCTATCGATGTGATTTCGGGTCGTCCTGTGTGCAGGAAGCCCGCCACCGGCCACGAAAGCATGCGTCCACCCGCTACTGGCAAGTGCCGGATCAGACATGGCCCTCCATGGCAGGCTGCAAGCTTAGCAGCAGTACCCCGAGCGGCGAGAAGCTACTTACAGATAGCGTGGGGACGATGTGATCTCGTTTTGCAGTCCTGGCCGGGCCTGGTCGGCGGTACGGCGAGTCCAGAGCCTCCGTGTCGGTAGCTCCTCTCCCCTCTGATGACATCGACTGGAAGGCATCTCCATGAACGGAATGGACGCGGCGGATCTTCGTGCCTGCCCGGCTCTCGAGACGCAGCAACAGATCCGATATGCATTGCGGAGGATCTCGACCTCCCAGCATGGTTTGAACATACGCATACAAGTAGTCACTATTGTTCTTCTACTGCGTCCGTTCTCACCACGATCGCGCTCCGTACGTATGAATTCCCACGCGGTGCAGTAGATCGTCCGCCCACCGGGCTCCCGTCTCCAAGGCTCCGTCACCGAACAACCTGGTTCCGGCAAAACCCAAGAAGGGGTAGAGACGGCGTTCTCCGCACCATTCCTTGGTGCGACTCCAGGGCACCCTTCCAGTCTTCCATGGATTTCCCCCACTGTGCCGGACATGGCGCCTGACCGCCTCTCTGAGGCTGCATTCTTGATGTGATGCCATCATGCCGCTAAACCGTGCGACTATTGGGGCAGCCATTGCCGCTGTCGCAAAGGACGGCGTCCTTCCCTCTAGAACGTGCAAAGCTTTTCTGGATCAAGGCGCCCGCGGCCGATTCATCCCCTCTCCCCAATGGTGGGTACCCTAGCATCCCTAGAGCGCAGTGCTACACGGGCCGAGCTGGTAAAGGATTGACAGCTGGGCAGCTAGCTGGCCCACTATCTCGGCCCCCGAGGAGGGTTAACCTGGCTCCTGGGAGACCCAGAAGTTCGGAACTGGATCATGGCCCTCGCCATACGCCACCTCGGCCGTGCTCCCCATCATGCCTCATCCGAACATGGGAGGGGCTTTGTTCGTCCCCAAGGCCCTTTCACGTCGCGCGGCCGCGGCCCTGCTAAGGGCAACCGTTGCAGCTTGCCTGCTTGTTTTTCCAACCGCCAGGCCACCGTCAAGCACCTGCTCAGGCTCCTCGGCCCTCTGTAACGCTTCCGGACGCAGTATTTCCACCCGGGCCTTCCACTGCGTCCACCTGGAGGCGCCCGTCCTCATCCCTCCCCCGCCGGCCGACAAGGGACATGGTAAAAAGAACAAGGCACTCAAATGTTGAACGCGCTCTGTACCACCCCACGCTGCAATACCATCGCTACTGTACATAAAGAACGCGCGGTGGTGACTGCGCCGTCGATCTGCTGACCTGAGATGCCTTCCCCCGCTCCCTACGAAGATTGTCCCTTTCAACCTTCTCCAGAGTCGCCCTTCACTCCCTCCGTTCAGGACGAATACCCTTTTCCTCATACTCCGGGACCTTTTGTGTACCCGTCCGACCATACCATCGGCTCAAGTCCCGCTGCAACGCCCTTGCAGGAGCCGTGCAACCAGCGGTGCCTCTTCCAGTCCAGTTCAGAACGGCCCCGTTTCTACGTGCCTTACCGGTGGTGGGAGGATGAAGCAACCACCGTTCTGTGGACATTCGACATCCAGGAAATCAGACGCGTCGTCAGATTCGGGCTTTTCCATGATGAGAACCTCCCGAGGACAGTCCTCCAGAGTCGCAACGCCAGCACGGTTGATGACTTCCTGATCGCTCTCCTCGAACCCCAGGAGAGACCTTTTATTTCGAACCTCTCGCACGTGCAGAAGGTCGAAGAGATCCTGAGGCGGCTCAAACCGAGCTGTTGTCCCACGATTCCTTGGAGCTGGTTCCCTTCGCAGGCTAACCAGCAGACGGATCCACGAGAGATCGCCTTGAAGATCGATGCAGAAAGCCATCTCCAGTTCAAGGGGATCTCGTTTGAGGAGTGGGTTCGATACTCCCTTGGATATCCGGCCCCTTCGGTGGAATGGTTCCTGCTTCAGCATACAGCCTTCTTTATCCATCTTTCGAATTACCTCAGTGCGTACCCTGATGAGATTCCCAAGTACACGGAGGTAGAAAAGGTCTGTGGCCATTACCAAATACTGAGACGCGTGCATACTGGCTGACCGTATTTGGTAGTATCTCCGGACCCGAAGTCCCTTTGCCCATCGAGCACTGGTGCAGTGTTTGCTAAGTTATCGAACTGACGATGACCATGATATGCCCCTGACGTTTCGTCCGGGCTTCGAATTCATTGCTGGTCCAATACAAGGGCTCTTCAAAAACCATCCTCCCAGTCTGACATCCATTCTAAAGATGCTTTCGGTTTTGGCAATCCGCTTTCGGCGAACTTATGTGCACACTTCAGAGATGGATTGGAACCGCAGGTTTGAAACGTCAGTGCCTTTCATAGATGATTTATTTGCATCGATTTCCGCCAGTGACTTGGCGCGCACTCTGACGAATTTGGACGAGGAGGATTTCTCGGGACTGTCTCGGCAGAACATTATCAACGACGATGTGATTGTGAGAGATCTTATTGCAAAGTGGAACGCACTCAGCACAGCTGTATGGGAATGCTGCACAGCGCTGCCAGAGTTAACAGGGTATATCCAAGAATGTGTTCAAGTAAGTCTTTTCTTTGAGAAACTTCTGATATTTGAAGTGCTGTTATTGGGATGGTCCCTTTGGAAGTTTGGGAGCATGTGTCATTGTGATCCCTTTCGCCCTTCGTTTCAAGCTCCGCGAACCACGAAGTATCTAACGAGCATGCCTTCTAGGCGCTTCATGAAATGAGAAACTATAACTCCTCGACTGCCATCCTCAATGGTCTTCAAAACTACAAAATTGCCAGCCTCCGGGGTTCCAGCATCAATAATGCCCTCAGTGTCATGGTCCTTGACCCCGTATTTCCACCCGAAGTCATCTACCTCCTGAATGCCTCTGAGAACTATGCCGCGTACAGACAACGCATTCAGGAAGCTCCTGGGATTCCTTTCCTACTCCCCCACGTCAGGGAATACAAGCGGCGAGGGGAACCTGCGTTGAAGGAGCTGTTTCAAGTAAAGGAAGAAATCCTTGACTGACTTGGCTAATTCCACGGCGCCGGGTGTGCCATTTGTCGTGCGGGACGAGGTTGCAATGGACGAGACGGCGCTCGGTCAGACGGCTGGACCGAACGGATATTCCACTACAGCCCGGTTTTCTCTGTCGGGCTCCGTCCGCGATTAAATTGCTCGCGTGTATTACCCTCATGCAAGAATCCGAGCTTTGAATTGCGACAACATGGGGTCAGGTATATGGGCGGTTTTGTTTCTCTTTTCCTCGATTGGATTAACTCTCCTGCCGTGCTCATGGGGACGGCTGGGGCGTTGGTGCGATTTGTTTCCTGCCTTTCTACTACCAAAGTGTATATATATATTTGTCATGTGGCAGTGCCCTCTTCCGTCAGAGGATGGCAGTGCCCGTTTTATTTATATTTTTAAAGTTTACTGGTGTTTCTGGTGTTTTGGCGTCTGTTAGCTATGAGGGGTCAAATTGCCTGTCTGTCTGTCTGCCTTTTTTTTTCGAAGGAGCGCTTTATACCCGAAATTCGAATTTTCGGCTGTTGGGCCGTGACTTGTTGTGTCCTCTCTGCTTCTTTTTCTTTTTCTCCCTCCTCCTTCTCCTCTTCTCTTCTCCTTGTGGTTTCTGCGGATGTTCCATCTGACGTTGATAAGTGAGTTTATTTGTCTTTGTCTTTTGGCTTTGTGTTTTGTCATGTATGTTGCTCACTTTGAACAGAGCAGAGCAGAACAGAACAGAACAAGGTCCAAGTCAAAATTGGGGTCTTAGTCCTTTCAATTTGAAGACGGTATGGAATGGGTATTTACTAGCCCTTATTTATTTAGCCAGGTCGTCAAGTCACACCATTCCAGTCTTGGAGGTGAATGCAGGTCAGCTCAGTAGTAGCCTGCAGAGGAAGAGAAGATTCTAAACTGATTGATCTGTCTACCTACTGTCTATTGTGTATCATGATCTCGCATCATGAGGTGAGATGGGTAAGTTAGAGAGGTAGGCTATATATGAATCAAAGAGATCACTTTACACTATTTGCACTGTAGGAAGATCAATCTCAGCCCTTAAAATAAAGGGTGATGTTTCAGTGATGTATTGATATCATAAGGGCCGGATATATTTATTTGGTATTTGGAAGACTCCCTCTCATCATCCAATAAATTAGACACGTTTCACGTCACGAAAAAAAACCCTCTATGCGCTGTCTCTATCTACTTCCTGGAAGAAAAGAACTTCAATTCCTCGACAAACCGTACCGGACCAGGTCTGGGTTCCGGATCGGATACTGCTCACTGATCTGAGTAGTCTACTACATCACCTAATTCACTACAAGCAGTACTTTTTTTTAACAGAACTCGGTACCTTCAGGACATGATAGAAAGACCTACCTTAGGTAACCAGTACACGCCCGTCCCTGTCTATCTAACCCGTGTCTGTGTCTGTGGACCGAACTGGACCGGACCGCGACGTCCACTGATTTCAATTTATTGATCTATCTATCTACAGTAAATGTCCTCCCAAGTCATAGTATTAGACAGGACTTAGGAGCTTTGAGACGTTACTGGGCAGGAACCTCTGAACTCAGTACTTGTGGTGGAAGATATATATATATATATAATATGAAGACGCATTCGGTCTACCTATGCAAAGGACATCATATTATATTTTCAGTGTCGACGGGATCAAAGTCGAGGTCTACTGTACGTGTACTGTACAATTGGATCTTTCATGGGCAATGGATACAACTGGGCTGGGTGGCATGGGAGTATGGTGTCGGATACGGGCAATGGCTGCTAGGGAAAAATCCGAGGGCCTTTGCTACTACGAGTATCAAAACGGGGGTAAAGTTGGCGTTGCGTTTTATGAACGAAACGAAAAGGTATCGTCATAACAGAAGCTAAAGAGACAATCCCATCCCAGTTTTGCTTGCTATTTCTACTTGGTAAAAAACGAGGTTTCAATCCCTATTATGCGTGTCTTCTCTTACGCGCATCATAGAGTCATTCTCATAAACCCGGCATCAATACAAGCCCGCAAGACAAGACGCCGTCTCTTGAAGGTTTACTTTTATTTTTGTTTTGGTTGGAGGACAGTGAGCTGAGCTACCTACCGCACCTTGTTTAGTGCTGAGCAAGGGCGTAAGCACGGCGGCGGTCACGCTCCTCAGCGACGGTGAGCTGGAAAAGGTGTTAGTTAGAACATGGCTCGAGATGATACTTGACGGGAGGGTGGAAAAGCTAAAGCGTACCTTGACACCCTTGCCCTTAGGCAGAGAGACCCATGGCTTCTCACGGCCGATGACGAAGACGTTGGACTCACGGGTGGCGAAGGTGTTGTCAACAGCGTCCTTGATGTGGACGATGTTGAAACCACCATCGTGGCGCTCACGGTGAGTGATGACACCAACACGACCCAAGTTACGACCACCAGTGACCATGACGATCACACCGGTGTCGAAGCGGATGAAGTCGGTGATCTTGCCGGTGGCAATGTCGATCTTGACGGTGTCGTTGACCTTGATGAGAGGGTCAGGGTAACGGATGCTATATGAAAAATCGATCGTCAGCCCATAATGTTCCCCACATGTTGAGACCTTACTGTTTTTGCCTGGCTTTTGCAGTAGGTAGGTAGGAAATTTTCGTAAAAAAATCCCCCGTCCACCGCAAGATCAACCACAGCTTGGTCCAACGACTGAATGACGCGGAACTACTCACGTTCTCGCATCGTGCGTAACCAAGAATGGGATCCCGCCCTTGCCGAGCTGCACACGCTTGACCTTGCACAGCTTGTACTCGGCCTCCTCGGCCTGGATGCGGTGAACGGCGAAGCGACCCTTGGTGTCGTAGATGAGACGGAAGAACTCGCCGGTCTTCTCGATGGAGATGACGTCCATGAAGCCCGCGGGGTAGGTCGGGTCGGTGCGGACCTTGCCGTCGACCTTGACGAAGCGCTGCATCAAGACGGCCTTGGTCTCACGGTTGTTGAGGGCGTACTTGAGGCTGTCGGAGACCGTTGTCAGCATATCTGTCTGTCGATTTTGCTCCCTTTGAAGGAATTGGCACAATTGGACCTACCGGTTACGGATGAAGACGATCAGAGGCAAGCAGTCCCTCTGCTTGTGAGGACCGGGAGAGGCCTTGGGCGCATAGGCCCCGGACATTTTGTCCAGGAGCCAGTGCGAGGGGGCGCTCAAGCGCTTCTGGTGCTTCTTTCTGTACATCGAAGAGGAGCGTCAGTGAGCCGTTCAATCGCGGAAAACATCGTGTAACTGCTCGATGGCGGTTCGGATTTCGACAATCCGCTGTATCGCATCGTGCAAGGGTGTCTGAGATTCGGTGTGACTTACGGTCCACGGCCCATCTTGTCTGATCTGTCGACTCGTACCCTTGAGTTGTCGAGGTGTCGCGAGGAGAGGAAGCAGGCGAGGTCGTGAAGTTCGAGATATCCACTCGCAAAATTCGCTTAGCGGGTTGCGATTAGGTTGTGGGATGCCCCAGCCCTAGCGCTAGTCCGCATCTAGACACGCGACCTCGGCCGCTCCACCGCTTACATAATACACTGTCCGAAACAATTGTCCAGAACTGAGTGGGATTGAATTGACTCTGGTATATGCATTGATCTACTGCTTTCATATTTTTTCTTAGACGTATCCCTTGATCACAGCAATCTCTGCGTTCAGAATGGACGATCCCGCCGCACCAATGACCGTGTTGTGGGAAAGACAAGCAAACCGGATGTCGAAGTAGCTGTCTTTCTGTCCCTCACGCACCCGACCTACACTGACAGCGTAGCCACCGGAGAGGTTCCGATCTAGTCTGGGCTGTGGCCTGTCTGGCTCGTCAAACACAACAATGGCCTGCTCGGGGGCAGAGTAGCATCCCAACTTCTGGGCTTCGGAAATGTATTCCCTCATCGCCTGCTTAACCTGTTCTGCACTGGGTGGCGGGCGGTTCTTGAAGCGCAGCGAGACAAATGCCATGTGGCCGTCGGTGACGCCTACGCGCGTGCAGGTGGCTCCGACCTTGAGGCCTGACTGCTCCACGAAGCCAGTGGCGTCCGCGTTCAGCGAACCCAGGATCTTCTGGGCTTCAGTCTCCAGCTTGTCTTCTTCGCCGGAGATGAAGGGGATGACATTGTCCATGATGTCCATGCTGGGCACTCCAGGGTAGCCAGCGCCAGAGATTGCTTGCTCGGTGAATACCTCGACCTCTTCCACAGGGCCGAACTTGGCCTGGAGAGCAGCGAAGGGAATGACGATGCCGATAACAGCGCAGTTAGAGTTGCAGACAAGGAATCCCTTCTCCAGGCCGAAGTGCTTCCTCTGGTATGGGATCAGGTCCAGGTGTTGGGGGTTAACCGTTGGGACCACTAGAGGCACTGCCGGGTGCTTGCGGTAGTTCTTTGCGTTGGAGAAGACCGGGATGTCGGCCTTGATGAATTCCATCTCTGTAAAGGATCAGAAAATTCGGCACTTAGACATTGAGAAATGCAGTTTATTTAAACATACCTACTTCGCCTGCGACATCACTGTCCAGTCCGGAGAAGACGATGTCGCAATCCTTGAAGTTCTCGGCCTTGCACTCCCGCACGATGAGATCGCCGAGCTCCTTGGACATGGGCGTGGCCTGCTTCCACTTCACTGCCTCCCTGTAAGGCTTGCCAGCAGAGCGCGACGAAGCCCCGACGGCATGGAGCACCAGGAAGGGATGCTGTGCGAGCAAGAGGATGAATCGCTGGCCCACGGAGCCCGTGGCGCCCAGGACACCTGATCAGGAAATCAGTACATATATCATCGTTATATCTGAGAAAGAAAAAAAAATTAAAGACATACCGCACTTCCTCTTGGTGGTCGGCGACGACATGTTGTTCTCTATAACTATGTCAAGTACTTCGAGGCCAACCTGTGTCTCGAGTCAATTGCTTCCTTCTCGATGCATAGATGGAAATGAAAAAGCATAAACTATATCAGGAAAATCACACAAATATTCTACAAGACAAATAAATGGAGACAGCTCCGCAGAATTGACGTATACTTGTCAAAGAAACCATTTGATCCCCATGACTCAACTGTTCCAGGACCGCACAATCCAGCCCCAGCTACACACTTTTGAGACAAATTAAACAGGTCACTTTGCGACCAGAAACAGGGAAAATAATAATAGGAACTGAGTACTCTAATTGAGGAAAGTGTGTACTTACCACTTCGCACTCGCGATTAGAGACGTGAAAATGCGATCCTGTGGCAACAGGACTGCGATATCGCTCGCATCGGGCCATCGGCGGGGAGCGCTGCCCGCCAATAGGGATGCCCCGCGCTTAGTCAGCACTCTTGTTTCAGCCTGCGGCATCGGTCTGCCCTCTCAACCACCATCTCGACGACAGATATTCTGTAAGATGCAATTGGGTCCGAAATCCAGCTTCGAGGTCTTCATTGACTGCGCCAAAGCATTCTCTGTTGTGAAACTTGGTGTTCTTTGCTGAAACCATGGACAGACCGTCCGGTCAGCAGGTCGTCGTACCGATGTCATTATTCTCGACCAGGACCCAATATCTCACATTTGTTTTGATCACAGCGCTCTAGAATAACGGGTTTGCGGATACGCTGACTCACCTCGTCGTGTACTGCATAAGCAAGAAAATATCCACATCAACCTTATGGTCCTGCCCTGCCAGGTTGCCAGTTCTCCGCGTTTCCCCGCAGATCGTCACGGTAATCCTATTCCTTGTCTCAAGAGGTTATCAGCACAGCCAAAGGGGTTACTTGATCTCGCTGAAGAGCACGCTTTTGGCTCCCTTGCGTTCACAGCATTGCTCGGTGAGGATGGTTTCGGAGAGCAAAATTTCGCTGCAGGATTCGAGGCCCTTCAGGCTGCTCTTTCCGCTGTTATTCAGAGGAGAGGTTTCCTGCGGAATAAATGATTTGCTTTGATAACATAGTCAAGGAATAAGCCTCGCACTCCAGGAATCCTGGGAAGAGAAACAGCGATGACATCGTCCAAAGATGAATATAGATCTGATTACGGCAGCTTTGCGCGGTGAACGTCAATCTGTCCTCTTTGAATTATCAGATATGACAGTTTATCTTACCTGTCCATGTGGTCAGAGCTCGTCTATCTTCTCTATTCTAATATGAGAATACACATGCATCTTACGTAGGAGTAAACAATAAAAAGCAAGATACAAGTAGACGGAAAAGGCCAGTGCAGAATCGGAAGCTTGGCATGGCTCCACAACAGTATGGATGTCTTCAACCACGTAGTCCAGCTGACAGAGGATGTCATTTGCCTATATTTGATATTTATCTTTGGGAAAATTTTCAACTGCCCAAACTGCCATCAGTCGCTCACTGGGAGCGACCGGAGATAGGCGTTAAGGACGGAAAACCCACCGGATGACATAACCCACGCTGGGGTCTTGGGGTATCGATAAGGAGCGCAGATGATCAACGCGAGCACCTCAGCGGCCAATTGAACGTCTACCACGTCGCCTTCGTCTGTTCTCTCTGCCTTCGCCATCGGCCGGACTGACGTGACCCCAGGCTAGGCGAAGGCTCAAGCTACCCTCTCAGGCCGTCTCCCTCCTCTGCACTTCTGTTCACTTATCATGAGCTTCCCCGCAGCAGCCGGCGATCGGTCCGGTTCCCAGTCCCCGACCCAGTCCGACGCCGCTTACCACCCTGCTCGGGAATGGCTGGATGATAATGAGGAAGAGGAAGACGATGGCCAGGACATGGACTACGAGCCAGAGTCAGAGCATCCAGATGATATAGAACACTTCGACGATTACGACCACGAAGACGAGGAAGACGACGCGGAAGCAGAAGAATTATTGGGTATATAACTAAACCGCCTGGCTATGGATTTCCATATAGGCCATGCTGATCTTTTCTTTTCCAGACGATCCGGAATACGACTTGCGCAATATTCATATCGAGTTCACCATGGAAGACTCGAACCATGATCACTCTGGGGAGGAAGGCCAGGAGGGCAGACAAAGAACAGCGACTCGAGGTACAGGAAAATGCTGCACTTTGACAACCGTCTAACGACTCTGGAGTGCTGACAGATAATAGTCACGTCCGCTCAGATACTGCAACTACTGGGTGCCAACGGCCTCCGACGGATCCTTCAGACGCACGGACTGATCGGTGGTACGACGGCAGACGATGATGAAGATTATGGCCTGCCATATGGAGGGTTCAGATACAGACGGAGGCGAAGAGAGCGTCCGCCAGGGGACATATTCCCGAAAATCCCCAGCGATGTCGGGACTGAGCTGATGGCATCTGGCCATTATGGAAGTAATGCTCACTACGTCGATGAGCTGAAAAAGCGGAAGAAAAGGCTGGCGACAAAGCTCATGTGGCGCGAGCTGGGCGTCGATCCGATGGGTGCAAAAAGAAGGGCAGCGCAGGCGATGCCTCAAGTACGCACATGTCCAGCATCCCGGTAGGGAACATTGAATGCTCACGTTGTCATAGGACATGATACCGAGTACTGTCGCAGACAAGATTATCCATTTCGATTCGCGATGCTATTCAGGACAGTTCTCCGACGATGGAAATTTCTTTTTCTGCTGCGCCCAGGACTTCAAGGTCCGAATGTACGACACTTCCAACCCGTACGAATGGAAGTACTACAAGACGGTGGATTACCCGTTCGGCCAGTGGACTATCACAGATGCAACTTTGAGCCCGGACAATAAGTATCTGGCCTATAGCTCCATTAGACACCTGGTGTGTCTTGCTCCGACGGATCCGAGCGATCACTCCGACCCGGTGCTGTTGGACTTCTCCAATCTGCGACGAAATAACCAGGGTCGAGGGTTCTACGGGAACTCGCATTTCGGAGTATGCATACATCCATGCACGATGGCGACATTTTAACGCTGACTGTCTTCTAGATCTGGTCTATTCGATTCTCCGGAGACGGCCGAGAGATCGTTGCTGGAACCTCTGATCGCTCTGTGGTTGTCTATGATATCGAGACACGACAATCGATCCTTCGGCTGCAGAAGCATGAAGATGATGTCAACGCCGTGTGTTTCGGCGATTCATCATCTCCGCACATTCTCTACTCGGGCTCTGATGATACCACTCTACGGGTCTGGGACCGACGCTCAATGGCAGATGGCCGTGAGGCAGGTGTGTTCGTAGGGCACACAGAAGGCCTAACTTATGTCGACAGCAAGGGTGATGGCCGCTATGTGCTATCGAACGGCAAGGACCAATCGATGAAACTTTGGGACCTGAGGAAGATGATATCGCCGGCAAAATTCCGCGAGATTGACATCAACAGTTACACAACCGGCTTCGACTACAGATACATGTCGTATTCCGAAGATGACTATGAACCGCACCCATACGATTGCTCGATCGTGACCTTTAGAGGTCACAGGGTGCTTAAGACCCTGATCCGCTGCCACTTCTCGCCTCCCGGGAGCACGAATTCAAGATACGTGTACAGCGGTAGCGAGGATGGCAAGGTCTATGTGTATAATTTAGATGCGACCCTTGCGGGGATAATCGATGTTGGTCGGGCAACTTTGAACTCGCGGCCGCGGGACCCCGATATATTCAGCACTGCGTACGAGTTGAGGAGTCGCAGTAGCGACATGCTCTGGAAGACTTGCGTAAGAGATGCAAGCTGGCACCCTAGCGCTCCTGTTCTAGCTGGTAAGTTGTCCATCCTCCAGTCACCACCGATTTTTTATGTTTTTATCTTTATTTTTGAAGCAATCCATCGTCTCTGACATTGATCGTACAGCGACATCTTGGAACGGCTGGGGCATGTCCTCTGGAACATGCACCATCCACTCCTGGAACGACTCCGGCACCGAGGACGAAGGCGATCCGCCCCTTGGAAAAAGTTACAACAGCAGAGTCGAGTACGCTCACGAATTTAACCGGTACGCCGAATCATCGCGGATACGGAGTCGACCTGTGCGTCGACCTCCGTTCCCGGAACACGAGGATATTTACGATCCAGCATGGTAAAATATATCAGGTATTAAAAGCTGATGGATGTTGTCGACGAATTTAATTTTTTTTTTTAAATGAATCGTCTCAGAATGACGTGAGTTCCAACTCTGTGTACAGAAAATACCTAGGACGCCATGATGGCTGGTAGGCATGAATTAGCCGGGTCGAGGAAACGCCTCTCAGGGTCGTTCGGTGATAATTAATTGTCGAAGTCTGGGGTTTATTAGCGCAAGGTTAAGATAGCAAGGCCACCTAGAGCCTGACGGATGTCTCATTAGTACAAAATGGATAAGATCGTGCGTTTAACGCTCTCCTACTTTGAGGGAGAAAAAAAAGCAAAAGTTATTATACAAGAGAAACACTATGTAGTTTGACTCCCCCACAGACAGTAATCCCTAGTTGCTGGCACTGGGCCAGCTCGCTTGAATTATTATAACTCAAGGCAAATACAGCGTGAGGTATGCCGCTCGTATACGTTTCCATCATCCGGCGTTGATCGTCCAATTCTTGTGTTCGAACCTCGTCTTCGTTCCGCATCATGCTCCTCCGACTAGGATGTTGTTGACGGGGATATGTACTATGTGACACGAGTCAGCTATCACCAGTCCACATTGTGTCGGGTATTGGCCCTTAAGACCGCTCGAGGAAGGGGTGTGCTTCAGGCTGCTGGCAGTTGGATATTCCGGTTACTTACTCAGCTTAATGAAGTATCCGATTGCGCCCTGTGATCTGGTCAGTCTTCTTCCAGCCTCAATTGTCTTGGATGTGGGTGCTACCAACCATTATGAGGAAGCCCATCCCGACGGCCTGGCTGATCTTGATGAACTCGCGCTTGTCGGCTACAGTGTAGAGAAAGGTCAGTTTGAGGACGTAAGGATTGATAGACGTATTAATCCACGAGAGGATTGTCACATACGCTTAGTGCACCTGTGGATGAACTGCATGCCGTCGCGGACAAAGTCCTTGGGGATGTCCGCAAGCTCCTGGAAGGTCTCCGACATGGTTGTAGGTGTGAGAAAGTTAAAGGAAGGATAAAGCAGAAGAGAGAATTGGTCTGTGATGGCTATCACAGAGCGTCCACCAAGTGCGAACGGTGTATCAGGTCGAGGGCGAGGGTGAGCTGTAGAGGCGATCTGGCATCGCGGAGCGTCGCTGCGCCGTGACGGCGAGCTGGCCTTCTGGGGCGCGCCCCTTTGGGGCTAGAGCCGCGCCGGAGATACGGTGCCGCCGTTCCGGTGTGCGGCCTCTGCTCCACAAGCTCGACCGCCAGGCCTCTGAGGTCCAGCTCACCTCCTTCTCCATCGCCTTCGCCATCCCCGTCGCGCGCGACTCGCCAGGTCTTTCATCAGACGCTTGCTCCGGGATCGTTCTGTGGTCAGCGCCCGATCCGGGTTCCATCCCTCCTTGCCCTTTGCTTACCCTGTTTTCTCGCTCGCGTCACACGTGCTTTTCCTTTCGCCGCCCTCCTTGCTCCCGTCGATTGCTACGCGAAACCAGGGGAGAGATACAGAAGCTGGGCTGAGCTTCTGTTTGCGGCCTGGATTGGAAACGGTTCTTGGGAGCTTGACACGTTACTTACCTACGTGACCGACCTTCTACCTCTTGCTATTTTCTTACTGTTCTCTCTCATCTTCGAGAGTTCTGTCAGAAAACTTGTCCCTAGCCAAGTCTCTTTGCATCCCGGTTTCCCCTGCCTGGCTGTGGCAGAAGAGCTCGAGCGGCGCCGCAATCTTTGTGGAATAATCTTCTCTTCGTCTCAAAGAGTTCCAAATAACTGCCTGTACTTGCCATCAAAGGCAGTCGGGTCCGCTTCTCCATTGCAGAGCAAGTCAGATCGCTGATCAGTGCAGAATACCTGTTCCTTTTGGGATCTTGTAACGGTCTGGATTGTACGTATCTTCTGGTCTTTCTTTCTCTTGCTGTCCCTGTTCCCGAGTATTTGCAGTTGTTCTTTTTGCGGTGAGGTTTTGAAGGCTGTTTTTCATCAGGGCACCATGGGTCGCGCTGCGTCCCCGGCGCATACCGAGTCACGTCATGTTAACCAAGCTTCTCTGGTGCTAATCAATGTCCTGTGTTGGCAGACATGTACTCTCCTTGACTCATCATCGAAAAGAAAAGGCCTGTGTATATCGCAATCAAACAATCAATCATTCTCACTTGAGACTCCCGTCCACACTTAATCACCATGGCCGCTGAGGATGATAACTTTGATATTGATATCTATGGCGACGGAGGTGGCTACAATGCAAACGAGCATGGAGACTACAAGCAGGATGACCAGGATCTGATCCTGGATCATGATGGAGGAGACAACACCCAGAACGGTGTTTCACACGACGAGGCTTCTGGAGAAGCTAAATACAGTAACGAGAATGGCCAAGCCGCGAATGGCAACGAAAACCCCCCAAGTACAGATGCCGCGCATCAAGAAACAATAAATGCTCCCCAGGAGACCCCAGCCCCCCAGCAAGGCGTGAAGCGCAAAGAATCTGATGAGCGTCCCGTGGATCCCGATGCTACCACGGCTCTTTTAGTTTCCGACCTGTATTGGTGGACAACGGACGACGACATCCGCGGCTGGGTCAACCAGGCTGGCTGCGAAGATGAGCTCAAGGATGTAACTTTCAGCGAACATAAAGTGAACGGCAAGAGTAAAGGGTAAGATGCAGAGAGGATCGGGGTATCTCGTCCCAGTTACTAACCAAGCGCGTTCAACAGCCAAGCATTCGTCGAGTTTACCACACCGCAAGCCGCGACGGCCGCTAAACGCAAGATCGAGGAGATCAGTGCAAGCGGCCAGACGGGGAGGAAGCACACCGTCAACTACACCAACCCTCACACCAACCCCTTCCGCACCCTGCCGAAGGATGCTCCTATGCGCAAGAATGAGCAGGCGAGGGCTGCAGCTACCGGCTTCAACGCGCCCATGAACCAGAACATGAACTTCGGCATGAACAACATGGGAGGCTTCCGTGGCGGTCGTGGCGGCTTCAACAATCGGGGCGCTATGGCGAACAACATGGCCTTCAATGCAAACCGCACCTATACCGGTCCTATGGGCGGCTTCCAGGGTGGTCCGATGGGCGGTGGCTTCCAGGGCCCGCCGATGGGAGGCATGCAGAACTACGGCGGCTTCAACAACCGCGGCAACATGATGGGCGGCGGCATGCGCGGAGGACCTGGCGGGATGCGGGGTCGTGGCAACGGTATGGGACCCAACATGATGGGCATGCCCACGATGGGACCCATGGGCGGCATGGGGATGAATCCTATGGGTGGTGGTATGGGCCCCATGATGGGCGGCATGGGTGGAAACATGGGCATGCAAGGTACGGCGAAGCCTCCACCCCCGCACCCCCAGTAATCAAGCCGCAAGCAACGTAGGTAGTTAATGAGTCTCCTCGACTAGGCCAAGGCGGTTTCCAAAATCCCAATGCGCACTTCAACACGGGCTTCTTCCCCCAGAACCAGGGTGTTGGAGACGGTTCCTGGAACCCGCACGGCGCAAAGCGTACTCGACAGGAGTGAACAAAAGAAAAGAAACTAATTATCCCGCCTACAAGGTTGATTTCAGTATTTTCCGATTGCTTGCTTGCTTGCTTGATTCAATATTTCGTGATGGGAACGAACAAACAGGACAAGGATGGCCATTTTCTTTTTTATCGAATTTTGTTTTCCTATTATCCTCAAACAAGTTTGGGAGTCACGCATCTCTTTATCTTCACTCGGTTCTGTTCGGTTTCTTAAGGTGTATTAGACGAATCAAATGTTTTCCTCTGTATGTCCCTCTTCTCGGTTTTCGTTTTGATCTTGCTCCGCCTGCCCTTTTCATCATCTGCCTACTTTGCGACCATCCTCGTCCTCATAAGACCTGTAGTTCCGGACTCCAGAATGTGTATCATTGGCGACCGCGGACTTGTTACCCTTTGGAACTTGGACAATATTTTCTTTGGTTTTCTTTGCAGGAGATGTGATATTCACCTGACTTGAGACTGACGTGGTTTGCCCAATGCTGATTGGTATATGTAATAATTGGACCGTTCCTCTTATGTGTGTGGATCAACAGTTTTGGTCTTTACGTTCTACCTCTTTGGAGTGCTCCTTTTGCCTGTACATTGGTCTTTTGTCCAATTCTGGTGTTGAAAAATAAAGAAAAGAAAAAGAAAAGGAAGAGCACTGTTAATTCAGGACCGAGTTCTTGATTTTTATTTACCCTCGGAATTTGTGATGTGAAATTGGGCCGCTTTTACCTACCTAAGTTAATTATGAGGTGCTATTATGTTTCTGATGGTTAATTTCTTGTCCTCGACCATTGATTTTAGCTTTTTTGCCTTTCCTTTTTTTTTCCTTCCAAGTAATTAAAGCTTGACATTTTAATTAATGGAAGGAACTATTTCCTTGTTACTAGGCAGACAGGCAAGTCATGCTATGATGTGCATGGATTCTGGCTGGCCAATTGCTTGCTTTTTCTGTTTCTGGTTCTGATTCTGTTTCAGATGATCAGATCGACTATTGACTACACTATCTAATAATGCTAGGTGGTACAGGACTATCATAGGCTAGGTAATAAATATATTATTTGGTTGTCCTATTTGAGAAAAGATTGACAGTGTCCACCTGTCTATCTGCGATATAATTATGGTAGAGGTCTTTCTCTGGCTGAGAAACAAGATAGTTGCTTCCCCAGGTTTAATTGGAATCACTACTGCCTGGTGAGGGGAGGTTTCTGTAGGGTATGGAGTATATAGCATGTAGTGTATGCTATGTGGCTTAGTACCTGCTGTCAATTTAGGTATCTACCGAAGTATCAATTGCATCATCTCGGAAACATTATCAGACCATCCGAACTCCGCCGCCCCAAGTTGGAGAAAAAAGGGAGAGGAGGGGGGGGGGGGGGGGGGGG
>Ga0008109_10000216_pt1 | contig 43735 bp, 28 predicted proteins | sample HigsolmetaGSP18D_FD_59306 | JGI IMG/M metagenome (GOLD analysis project Ga0008109, IMG submission 59306) | High solid enriched microbial communities from the Joint BioEnergy Institute, USA - SP1-8-D | ecosystem: Engineered > Bioreactor > SSF (Solid state fermentation) > Aerobic > Biomass ...
CCCCCCCCCCCCTCCTCTTTGCTCCCAGGGCAGTCTCCCACTCCTCCCGTCCTCCTGTCTGTCTGTGTCCCTGACATACCTATCTATATCTACCTCTACCTACCCACCCGCCCGCCCACCCAACAGGAGCAGGGGAAAAGAAGAGAAGAGAAGAAAAAGACAAAATGTGCCTCTATCGCGGCATCCGCTGCCTCCACTGCGGCCACCCGGACTTCGAGCTCCACCAGTTCTGCCACACCCTCCTGCGCGAGCTGCAGCGCATCGACGACCCCTGCCAGCGCAACGCGTTCCTCCTCCCGTTCGACCCGCCCGACTGCAGGCCCCGGCCGGGCGTGAATATCGTCGGTTGGTTGGTCTCCCAGCGGTACTGCGGTCGGTGCCTGAGAGCGTTCCGGATGGGTGGTGGTGAGCATCGTCGAGCGTATGGAGGAGGTGGTGGTGGTGGTGGCTATTAGATTTGGGGGGGTTGCCTGATGAAGTGAAGGAAATGAAGGAAGGACTTCTAGGTTTGGGTTTTCCCGGATAGTAGGTAGATACCTACCTGCCTACATATAGTCCTCCGAGATATGGATGGGTTCTTCGGAAGAAAGAGCTACTGGATACTCTCTTTCCCAGCTTTGAGTCTTGGCTATTTCTCTTCTGGCCGATTCAAGCAGTGTCGATTGGGTTCATTATTATCCTGCGGCAACCGTCATGTCCTACCAAGCAAGGAAGCCAGTTTTCTTTTTTGCTGCTGCTTGCACGGGAATCATTGGGGGGGGGGGTATTTGGCATCTGGGAGTTTGGTTTCGTGGGTGATTACTACTACTAATATAAATCAGTCTGGGTCGGGCGGATGGATTTTTTTTCCCTTATCTTCTTTTCTTGCAATTTTTCTTTTTTCAAATTTAGGTCTCTCACACATCTCATTTCCCATTTCCAATCTATTTTCTTTTCCTTTTATTTTCTTTCATCATCTTCTTCCATCATGTATGTAATGCGCTGTGTACTACCTACCTTATCTGTATCTGGCGAGGGCATCATGGGTTATGGTTTGATTTGGGGTTTATATAAGCTTGTACTGTATGCATGTATGCATGTACTGTACATACGTATGCACGTATGGTATGACATGATAAGCTTAGCTAGCTAGCTAAATAAATATTGTACCTGAATTTTAGAAAGCCGAACAAACGTGCTTGGAGATGCGAATGGACATCGCTCGCATCCCCGGGAATATGATTCATAGTTATATATACTACTTTCAGATCGAAAAAAGAGAGAGAGAGAGAGTCTAGAAAGAACACAGTATTCATTGCTACTCTCGCGGCTTCTGTCAGAAGCAGCAGAAGAGGTCATCAACTATGTGACTGACAGGACTAATGTACTGTACTGCATTGTACAGTTACTGTAAATGACAGCTGCATTCATTGTTTATTCACCACATCCAAAAACAGAACAAGAAAAGAAAACGCCATTCATTTATGCAAATGCATAACAAACCTGGGATCATTATAACATAACGATGACGCGCTGTTGCTGTTGCAGGTCTCTTCGATTTCATTACATGTCATCCCTTTATTCACAAACCAATCAATGAACAGCACCGCATCCACAACTCCTCCTCTCAACGGCAACGGAAGGAAGCTCATCATCCTCGAGATCCTTTTCCGTCACGGAGCGCTTCCGGAAATCGCCGTGGTAGGTGTCGAGCTGGTCGGTCCGGACGTCCGCGCCCAGGGGATCGCCCATCCAGGAGAACGCCTCCACGGTGTTGGTCTCGGCGTTAATCTTCGCGGACGGACCGGTCCAGAGGCCGGAGTCCCGGAGCTGGCGGGTGATGCTGTCCAGGTCCAGGTCGAGGTAGTTGGCGATGAAGGCGCCGATCTCGGTGTTCTCGTGGTTGCCGACGAGGGGCCATGCGTCCTTGGTCGAGGAGGCGTAGATGTTGACGTCGACAGCTAAATTGGGATAAGGGTTAGTGGGAGTTCGATAGGTTGAGAAATAAATAAACTTACCGGAGTGGCCGTGTGTCGACCAGCCGACCTGGGCCCTTCGGCTGATAATATCCGCAAAGACGTAGCTGGCGGGCCATAGGGGATCGGTCTCGATCAGAGCGTCGACCTCATCGTCCGTGGCATCGGTCACGCCGAGCCCCTTCTCCAGCAACTCCTGCCGGACATAGAGCCGCTGCGCGAGCCTGTTCTCGTGCTTGCCATGGCCGTTGAGGTACTCGTTCAGCTTGTTGTGGAGGTACTCAGAGGAGTGGCTGGCGTTGGCGAGAACGTCGGGGAGCCACTTGTACTCGGGGTACGACTTGTGCAGCTGCCGTGCAGCCGCAAGACCGCCGGTCTCGTGGTCAGAGGTGCTGATCAGCACCCCGGGAGTCGAGGCCTTCTCGAGGAACTCGAGAGCGGCCGCAAAGGCCTTGTCGTAGGCGAGGACTTCGTGGACCTGGGCCGCTGGATCGTTCCCGTGGCCAGCATGGTCGATGCGGGAACCTTCGATCATGAGGAAGAACCCCTTGTCGCTGTCCTTGGTGGCTGCGCTGAGCGCGGTCAGAGCCGTGCGAGCCATCTCCTCCAGAGACGGATACACGTCAGTGGCATGGCGTCGGTCGATCTCGTAGGGGATGTCGCGCTCCGCAAAGAGTCCCAGGAGAGGCAACTTGGCGGAAGCACCCAGGTTCAGGCCATCGAACCCAGCCCGGTCATGAACGTAGCTGAAGCCCTTGTCCTTGGCGATCTGGATCAGATCCCGGTCGTCGGCACGGCAGCTTCCTTTGGTCGAATTGGGCAGGAAATGACACCGTCCTCCACCGAGCATCAGATCAACCACCCTGCCCAGCGGGTACTCGCCAATCTCATGTTCCGCGATTAGATCCTCGTACATGCGGTAGTTGACGTGGGACGCAAAGCAGGCGGGTGTTGCGTCTGTGATCCGCGTGGTCACCACCAGGCCCGTCATGTACCCTGCCTGCTTGGCAGCCTCCAGGACCGTGCCGCAGGGCGCGTGGTCAGGCAGGACCGAAATGGCCCCGTTGTAGCTCTTCCGTCCGCAGGAGAACGCCGTCGCGCCGGCCGCGGAATCGGTCACCAGGCTGGAAGACGATCTCGTCCTTGACGACCCGATGTGATGGCGGTCCAGCACCAAGATATCGTCAATCGGTAACCCCGCCTCTAGCTGTCTGAAGCTCCTCGTCAGCGACAGACTCGTCGGGCCCATGCCATCCGACACCATGAGTATCAGGTTGCGCTTGCCGGTCGGCTTGCCGCCGGGGCCCCAGGAGGGCTTGGAGTCGTGGGTTCGAGTGGTCTCATGCTGGTAGACGACGGCGAGGATCACGACCACGACCGTGGACACGAGAGCCCAGGTCAACAGGCCGATCTCCCTCCAGGATGCCCATCCGCGGTGCCGCTGGCGGCGGTCAGTCCGCTGCCCGGTCAAGAGGGCGTCTTCCTCGGTGTCATTGCGGATCGACGAGCGGTCGTCGGATGAAGGACGCGGAGCCAGAAGAGGCTCATCTCGCGACATGGTGAAAATGTAAGGAGCGTTGGCTGAGGAAAAAGGAATGAATGGAGAGAGTAGCGTTGATGACGACGGAGCTGCGAGAGTCGGGCTTATGCGGAGATGAGGGCGACGCGCAGGCTTGGCGGCCGACGGGATGATACGTCACTCGCGGACCTGCACGAGAACAGCGGTGTAGCTGTCTGCTCCATTCGCAAAGATACATGTGTTCCTGCCAATCACCTGTTATTCGAACGCGAAAAGATTGTATCAGTAAATATACACGACGCGATATTTGCTTCCTGCAAGCTGTCGAAAACGTTCAGCACGTATCCACTCCAAGCTGGACTCCGGACTCAAAGGCTGGCCTGTACCTAAACTGTACAACCATGACAATCGATACACAGAGTAGCTATAGATACAATATAATGTCCGAAAATAAAAATACATTACAATGCCACGTAAATGGCCATTGGTACAATGCAACCTTGAAAAAAGGCCCGGCCGGTAGTCGACTCCGATCTGTGTCAGAAGAATGATATCCGCAGCGTGGATGTCTTCCAGCCTCCCCGATATTCGGTTATCTCCCTCTCCACCCAACGGGGATCAATGCGGCGGCGACCTCTGAAACACCCCGCTCTGTCGCCAGCAGATTGAACTGTGCGGCCGCGTTTCTGGTATCCTGGACCTCGATCCGGATACCCAGTGAATTGATATGTCTCCTCGTTTCGGGAGAAATGGGGAAGACGGAAGCTCCAAGACCGAGGATAAGCAGGTCTGAGAGAGAGAAAAGAACGTCCGTCAGCAGCAACAAGAGACATGACTAGAGAGGTATCTAAGATGAGAGACGCTTACCTGGCCGCGGCCATATCAATCCCAACAACCCCCAGACCTGCTCGTCGACCGCCCATTGTCCCTTCGCGTTAACCATCATCCCCTTCAAGTCGCTTATTCCTCCTTCTCCTCCTCTGTCCTTATTATTACTAAATGCCTCCCAGGGCCTCCAGGCAAACGCCTCCCCGCCGACCAGGAGCACCCCATCTCCCCCCGTGACTTTGGTCCCGTTGCTGAGGTGGAACCCATCGTCGAGACACGCATCGATGGCGCTCGCAGGCGCGGGTATGTCTCCCAGAACATTGAGCGCCGCCAGGTCGGTCCGCGTCTCCTCAGACGAGCGCGGTCCGCGATCACGAGAGGCCGGCGGTTTGCGGGGGTGCGCGCGCGGTACGATCCGCGAAGGGCGGATGTGGCCGCTGTTGAAGCGGCAGGGAGGAGGCGTGAGGCTGGCAGAGAGAGAGTGGCGGAATAATGTCGAATTGGACGGGTAGAGAGGGGAGAGATTCGCTGGAAGGGACCGCGATGATGATGATAGGCTTCGACAAGCTTGGCTGGTCGCTGAGATGGATGAGCGCAGGGCGCGCAGGAGCTGCGGCGATGGAGGGCGCATTATATTGGGAATGGAAGTCTTGCCCCGATCTTTTTTTTTGGCCGTGGCTTTATTATAAAATCGAAAACGGTGTGTAGAAGGATCCGATGAATCGAAGAATATGGGCCTGCTGATGTGCGGAGATGGGCCATGTCTTGCGCCGAGGTCCAAAAACTTTGACCTTGGCGGGCGACGACGTCAGAGCGACGCCCGGGGACCAATTACACACTACGAGTTTCAACCATCACAAGGGCTACGTCTCGTGTCTTTTTTGTTCTTACGTACATAAGCAGGAAGCGATTCGAAAGAATATTTCATTGCTGAGATGCTCGGAGGAACTATCCACCGAGTCTATGTTCTACTAGTAGTAGTATTATTTTCTTTTTCTCTTCCCCTCCCTCCACCCTTCATAAACAGGAACATTTTCATCTCTAATGCCATTATTAGGGGGTATGTGAAACGGATCGCCCGAGGCAATTTAATAAAATCGCCTTTTCGGGAAGAAGCGGAGAGTGTATGGACCGTATGGAATATTGTGGGTCGTGCACGTCGTAATGTGTTCAGAGTCGTAAAAAAGGTGCTCACATATGCTCATCGTGAAAAGAAAACCCGAAAGTAACTTGGCTGTTCATGCCTTTCCGCATTCTGATACTCTCTCATGATTTAAATTTCGTTCTTCTTTTTTTTCCCCGAGATATCTTGGACGGCGCGACTGCAGGCCGCGCGAGTCCCTCGAGACAACCGAGAATGAAGGGGGAGTTGAACTAGGCAGAATGTCCATATGTCCTGAATCGGTCATCATTCATTCTGCTCGGATAGCGACCAGGAATCTCTCGAGCTGTAGCATGGTGCGCAGTGCCGTTGCGGTCCTCGTCAGACTGACTGGAACTATCATCTCCATCCATGGTCGAAGCATTGCGGAGACGCTCCGCGCGATCCTGCAAGGCCTGGGCTTCAGCAGCCGCCTTTTGTGCACGGATCTGCTTGCGCCACATGCTGGCATATCGGCCCTTGAGCGCGAGGAGCTCTTCATGCGTGCCGCTTTCGACGACTTGGCCCTCGTGCAGGACCAGAATCCGATCCGCTGTGGTGATGGTGCTCAGGCGATGGGCGATAACCAGCATAGTGCGTCCGCGGCCAAGAGTAGCCAGCGCTTCCTGAATGTGCTCCTCCGTCTCGGTGTCCAGAGCAGCGGTGGCTTCATCAAGAAGAATGATACGGGGATTCTTGAGAATCGTTCGAGCAATCGCAACACGCTGCTTCTCCCCTCCGCTTAGACGCAGACCGCGCTCTCCGACCTTGGTTTGGTAGCCATCCGGGAAGGACATGATCTTATCGTGGATGCTGGCAGCACGGCACGCCTCGTACACCTCCTCATCCGTCGCATTTTGGTTGGCGTACTTCAGGTTGTACATCAGAGTTTCATTGAAGAGCACCGTGTCCTGCGGCACAACACCGATGTGACTCCGAAGTGAGTCGATTGTAATGCTCTCCACGTCGCGACCATCGACCTTGATGCTTCCACTGGCGGCATTGTAGAAACGGTAGAGGAGGCGGAACACGGTGGACTTTCCCCCGCCGGACTCACCAACCAAAGCAGTAGTCGTTCCAGGTTCACAGCGGAACGTCAGGCCGTTCAGCGCGGGCTTGCGAGAATCATACGAAAATTGAACATTTTCGAATGAGATTTCACCTTTGCAGACTGGAAGGGGAGTTGCTGAGGGGCTATCCACAACGGTCGGCTGCTCCCTGAACAGCTCCAGCATCCGCTCCGAGTTGATCAATGCCGATTGAATAGAACGGTAAAATGTGCCGAAAAAGTTCAATGGCCCTTGGAGCTGTGCCATGTAGGTCAACAGTGAAACGAATTGGCCGACTTTCCGCTGGCCAATGGAAACCTGATAGGCGGCAATGAAGCATGTTATGAGCAAACCGAGCATGAATACCGTGTTCTGGCATGTATTCATCAAGGTAAGAGAGAACAAGACATGGTACTCGGCCTTCTGGAAGTCCGAAACCGCCCCGCGGTATCTGTTGAACTCGTACTGCTCAGCGTTGAAGTACTTGACTGTCTCATACGAGACCATAGAGTCATTCCTGGGTGTTGCAATGTGTCAGCGACAACCGGGGGCTTCTCGAAGCTGTTAGGATTTCTCAACTTACTTGACGGCATCTTCTTGTCGCGAAGCGTTGACCATCTGCCTTCTAATCCCTGCTCGCCATTGTGCCATCCGCACCGTCACATAAAGGTAGCAAAAGGTCACGATCGTAACCACCAGGGCATAGTACGCGTCAAAGACAACCAGGAAATACCCAATGGCGACGCACAGGTCTATCAACATGGGCACCACCTGGAATGTGACCTGTTCGAGAAACGTGTTGATGGAGTTTCCTTTACTGAGCGCGGAAAGCACTTCACCCGTCTTCTTGCTGAGGTGGAAATCGAGACTCAGTCCATGGACATGCTCGAAGGCGGCCGTGGAGAGTTCCATGTAGGAATACTGCCCAACCGGGATCCACAGGCTTGAACGCAGTGAGCCGATGAGGCCCTGATTCCCTTGCAGCCATCTGTAGAGGATGTACAAGCAAATCTCCAGCCAGGGGATGCGGAATTCGCCGCCTTCTTCCCTTGACAGGATGTTGGTGATGACCCCGACCTGATACGGAACCAGGACGTTGACGACCCGTTGCAGGAGAATCAGCAGGAAACAGACGACGACGACAAGCTGCAATTTGCGGGACTTGGAGGGCCAGAGGTATGGGAAGAACAAGGAATAGCCACTCAGGTACTCCCACCAGCTGGTGGACGGTATGGTGGTCGGGCGTACCCAGGGGTCAGGTGGCTTAGGCATATTCTGACTAGAATTCTGAGTAGTAGAGCCATAGTCCTCCGTGTTCGTGGCACCGTTTTCCGCGGCAGCGGCGTTCAGCAGCCCGGTCGTCTCAGTGGGTCCGTCTGACGGACGTTGAGCCGCCTTGCGTCCACGCGGTTTCGCTCCGACGGAATTGACAATGTAAATCAAGACCAGAGCAACAAGGATCAATATCCGGACGATATTTGACACCACCTCCACAGATTCCCAGGGAGTGATGCCTCTTCTCAGAGGGCCACCACGTGGATCCCCGACGACCGGCTCGTGGTGGGGGTGGACGTAGATAAAGAGGGAGAGACCCAGAATGATCAATTCAACTGGGATCGCAGCCAGCCACGGCACGAACTGAGCGAATGTTGGAGATGGTTTCGTATCCAGTAATGACACGAGAATGACCGCGTAAACGAAGAATGAGCCTACGACATAGATCTTTGTGAGACGGTTAGCCACTGCTCTCTGGAGTCTGTTCCCCTGCTCCACACTTACCACAAGGGATTGGCCACACCACCAGTGTTCAGACCGGTAAAATAATGCATGGGCCATGTTGACCGCAGCATCCGCAACGAAGGTCACCAGAACCCCAACGGACAACCATTTGAAGAGAAGCCTGGTCGCCGGTGTGAAGATCTGGGGCTCCTTGGTGACCGCCATGGTGCTCCTGGACCGCTTGGGAAGCGGTCTCCCTCCCGGTCCCTTGCCGGTGGCATTCCCGTTCTTGGTGAGACGCTTGGCAGATATGATGGAGTTTGCAACGAAGGCTATGACGAAGACAGCCAGTAGGAAGATCGGAGCGCCGATGCGCAGGTACTCGAGCAGCACGCGGGCTTTTTCGCTAGAAGCGTCAGGCGCAGAGCCATCCATTGACATCGGCAAGCCCATGGTGACAATTCCTCCCACAGTTCCACGAAGCGAACGGTAATCAGTGTCACTGTGTTTCCATGACACAAAGACCGAGCTCGTACTGGAAAGAACGAGAGGCGGCGGGGACGAGGAATAACGACGACAAGAGATCGAAAAGGGCCGTCAGGCTCCCTCGGGGGTTCAAAGTTACTGCTCAAGAGACCGGTACTGGCAAGCAATTCCTCAGCGCGCCACCGCCAGGACCGTGTCCGCCGGAGTGTCGGAGAGATGGTCAGACGCTGCGAATAGGCACAAGTAAAAAGAAAATGAAAGATAGGAAATTAATTAAAAAAAACAAATATGGGGAAAGAGAATAGAATGAAAGGGACGCGTCCACAGCTCGCGCGCACCAAGGCAGCGAGAGAAAGCACGAGAGCAGAGGCGTAGGGAGAGAGGATGTTGAAGAAGAGACTGTGTCGGCCTCCGGAGAAGAAGTAGTAACGATGGCGGGTTAAGTCCGCAGTTACGGAGGAACAGACTCGAGTAGGCAGTTTTAGCCTGTGGCTCGGGCAGAGCGGACCACCGAGGCTGCAGGAAGCGCAGGGCAGGCGACGGTTCTCCGAAGGGCCGGGTACGGAGATCGGAAAGTTTCTGTCTCTCTCTTTTCCTTTCGTGGACAACGCAGTGCTGCGCAGAGAGAAGACCAAGCACGGAGGGGGAAAAGAAGGAGGAGGTATCTTCGAAATTGGGAGTCGACCCAGTATCACTCGACCGACCAGATGCTTCCGGGGCCTGGGGACTCGAGAGACGTACGGGCAGAGAGAAGATCAGTGGCGGAGGAAGCTGGGAAGGGCCAAGACGATAGGAGGATCTTCTAGCTTAAGTTCGAGGCTCCAGTTCACAATGAGAGGCTGAAAACCAGTGACCACACAGCACGTATCCGCTGAGCTTGTCAGGCAGGCGACAGGTTTTCAGGCGCCACCGATCCAGGCAGGGAAGACAGCACAGTGAAGCAGCTCTGGGTCAGCGCTGGCAGACGTTCAGAAGGGTGACTCTGCGAGAGCGGTGAGCATTGGAATAAGGGCGGCAGAATCATGAACGGCGTCCTCCGTCCAACGCAGTGACTGCCCGGAGTACGGTGAGGACTAGTATCCGTCGCCTGTAGACAGAGAGACCGGGCCGATGGCAGAACCCTGGCCTGGATAAGGGCAGATGCCAGACAGGCACAGCGGCAGAGCGCAGGAGATGCACGGAGCAGACTGCTGCATCACCTACAGAGCAGTAGACCTCCTGTACAGAGGAGCATGGCTTCTTCTGGCATGCTGGATACACAAGCGTCGCGATCTCATCCGCAGCCGGCGGTGGCTGGGGCGCGCCTGTCAGGGGGCCCAGGAGCGAGGACTCGGGGCGCGTGGGCAAATGGGGAGCGTCTCCGCCTGCCGGCCCGGGAGCCAGCAGCACAGCCTCCGGTCCACCGTTGACGCGGCGATCTGGATCAGAGATCGGCCTGAGATACATCACATCTCACCGCACGTCGCCATCTCTGATTCTCTAAGGCCCCCAGCTTCCCGTCTACCGTGCCTGCTGGGGATCGCAGCAGTGGCCATGCAGGTGCTGCACGGCTGCAGACAGGAGATCCTTCCTCTGCCGTCCCTAATCCAGCAGCAAGACGTCCCTCCGTCGTGTCGATCCATGCATAGGTAGTTCTGTCCATCCGCGCTGCATTCCATCAGCGCATCCCCATTTTTTCTCTGCTTGGTCTGTTGACGTGACCCTTTTGCAGACGTCAGATTCCGTGAGGAGCTGTTGTTGAGCCTGTTGCACACATACCATCCAGCTCTCGTCCCCACCCGTCATTTTGCCCCTCCACCGTATCCGACCCGGCCGCTCACAGGCGCACAACAGCGCGTTCGACGGGGAACGCGCTGCTCCGCGAGCCTGTATCAGGTGAACGGCCTGCGGGGGCCCTCTAGCCTCAGACTGGCAAGCGCCATTATTGAGATCTTAAAATCATACCTCGCGTTCTTGCCACCCCTTGTTTCTCCCAAGACCTAGGCTCTGCACAAGGCTCCGCCTGGGCCTTGCCTCGAGTACGGCCTGGCGATGGAGCTCCGACCCTCCTCGGGTTACTCAGCTTTGGTCTGAGCTCGCCATGTCAGATCCGTCTCGCATCCATACCCGAACCTTCTCCGCGGGGGCCCCTCCTCCGCCACCTCCTCCGCCGGCGCCGCCGCTTCAGAAGGAGAAGTATGCGAACAGGGCGACCAGCGCGCTGGCGAGATTTGCTCATCCCTTCTTTTCCGGCTCCAGGCCTCCGAGTCCTCATCAGACGGGCCGCAATGAACCGCCGTCCGCAGCGCCGCGGCCGGCCCGGACAACGTCACTGTAATTGCTTCCCAACCCGTCCCACCTCCAATTGCTGCTCCGTGATATCATACATGGCTTTCAGACTGATCGCAGAGATAGGCCGGGAGCCTCCCAGACAATCACCCACAAGACTGGACTTCCAATCGCTTCGTTTGATATCTCGCCCCACAAGACGCACGCGGTGCTTGCCGGTCGAGAGATCTTGAAGACCATCCGAGTGTCGCGGGAGCACACCTCGGAGGAGTTCAACATCCGTAATGCCGTCATCAGCTACTCGTCCACCCATCGTCCAGCCGGGGGCATCTCTGCGAAGCACAAGGACCAGCTAGCAGTGAAAGACGTGAAGTGGTCCCATGGCCCTTATGACACAATCATCGCGACTGCTGTTGCCAATGGCCGGATCGTCATCTATGACCTGCACCGCGCGGGCCTCGAGCTCGCCCGGTTCCATGGGCACAGCAGGCAGGTGCACAGGTTGGCGTTCAATCCGCACTTCCCCTCCTGGCTTCTCTCCGGCAGCCAGGATTCTACCATTCGGATGTGGGACTTGCGGATGGCGGCCGGGGAGCGAGGAGTAGCGACGACTGGGAGCAAAGAACGATACAATGGTAATAGCGACGCGGTTCGAGATGTCAGATGGTCACCAAGCGACGGTGTCATGTTCGCTACCGCAACGGACAGCGGCGTAATCCAGTGCTGGGACTACCGGAAGGCGAACGCTCCGGTGTTGAGGATCACTGCCCACGACAAGGCTTGCTTTGCTGTTGACTGGCATCCAGATGGGAAACATCTCGTCAGCGGTGGTACGGATAAGCAGGTCAAGGTTTGGGACTTCTCATCCTCAGCGGAGAGAAGGCAGAAACCTACGTTTCAATTCCGAACCCCGCAGGCTGTGGTCAACGTAAGATGGCGCCCGCCCAGTTGGGACTCGGAGTCTGAAGGGTCGGGTGATTGGCAGTCGACTCAGCTCGTCACATCCTACGACAAGGAAGATCCGCGTATCCATCTCTGGGATATTCGAAGACCACACATGCCGTTTCAGGAGTTCGACAGATACGATTCACCGACGACAGATCTTCTGTGGCACTCGAAAGATCTTCTGTGGACCGTGGGCGAGAATGGCGCTTTCACACAGACTGATATCAGATACGCACCACAAGTAGCCAACCAACGGAGGATGTGCTCAGTTGCCTGGAGCCCAAATGGTGATGTGCTCGCATTCGCACAGAAGCGTCCCAAGCAGCGTGCTTCCGGGCTCAACACGACAGAGTTCCTAGCGTTCCGCGAAGAGGAACGTAGTAGCGGCGAGAAAGCGACGAGTCAGAGTCTAACAGATGACAGCCTCGATGATTCTGTACTTACCTCGTCTCTCCGTAAAGGGCACAGTAAAGTCTCCAGCGTGCGATCTTCAAAGTCACTAAGTAATACTCCCCCTTCTACCGAGGATAATCCCTCGGTTATTCCCCTTGAAAAGTCTCTCTCAGAAAGCAGGTCCCTTGAACCGTGCCAGCTTGGGGCGGTTGGACGCGTTCCTGGTGTTACCACAGACCCAAAGCTATTTCAGTACCTGGCCCGGAACTACTCTCCGTTGATGCAAGACTCGGGGAGTGGCTTGCAGCGTAGGGATGCTTTGACAACCTTGTTAGATGCCTTTGACCATAACGCAGAGTGTACAGAAGAGGTTGGGCTGCTTAAGCTGGCCCAGACTTGGAGGATTGTGAAGTACTCTGTGGTTCAAGAGCTCCGGCTCAGGGCACAGGAGCAGCAACTATTGCGTGAAAAGGGAGCTGATAGCTCCAAGAAAAGGCTGTCCAAGGATGAGGAACTGCTTGACAGATCCCATGGTGCTGAGGAGGGGAAACATGAGAAGATGAAGACACGCTTGTTCAAAGGAGTGATGGAGACAGAAGGACATATGAAAGTCCTCCCGGACGCCGAGAGCACCTCGAACATGACCACGCCCGTCGCGCAACCGTTGCCTGATTCGCCGCCGCCTGGCTCCCATCGCAGCCCCAGTTCTCGGCATGTTTCCCTTCAGAATGACCTTGTTGACTTGCAGCCGCTCCCGCCGTCTGCCATGAGTTCAAACTACGGCACAGTGAGCTCTAACGACCTTGCAATATCTGATCCGGATTCACAGCCGATGGCACGGTTCCAGCACCATCAGATCCAGTCCAGTGAAGATATGCAGGAGATGTCTGGCAGTCCGACATCTGACCTTCAGCATGAGACGGTGCTTCAAGAGACAGAAGGCGACCAGCGGTCCGCACCCCGTGCAATTGCCGGCAGAGCCGACTGGCGGCTGCAACAAACTTCCCAAGACGATGGGAAAGGGGCTTCTGTTGAGGACTATGACCAGAAAATGGAACACAAGAGGGCCGCCATCCGTGACTACAGGCAGTTCCCCAAGAAGCCGCTGTCATTTGATCCGCCAGCGGGTGAGCTGACCAAACTCCCGCAGACTGGTCATTTTTCTCGCCATGATTCCGCAGAAAGTTTCCCCATGTTTTCCGCATCTACCGATAGCTCTCATCGCGCAAAGTCAATGGGTGCCTCATTCTCCCCCCGGATGAGGCCGCAAGAGACCCCTCAGATGGATAGTGAAGACTGGGACACGGAGGTTGAAAACGTCCGGGAAAAGACAGACGAGGCTGCAGTTGAGCCGTCCTTGATTTCTCCCCTCAGACATGACACGGATGACCAACTAAGAGACACGTCGTTTGACGAGTCCCTTTCTGATGCCAATAATATCCATCTAGAGCGTCCTTCCAGCCCTCCTCCGCTCCTAGTGGAGTACAGTCGGACAAGGGACCTCGATCAAGAGCATCCCTCTCAACCCAATGGCAATGCACCTGGCACAAATGAACCGGCGGATCTGGATTCTCGTGGAGACATCGACGATGGTCTTGAATGGGTCACCATCCCTCTAACCCCGGAACTGACTGGGACCAAGCCTTGGAGTGCCCAAGTCATCCTTAGAGAGGCCATCAGACACTATTACAGCGGCACCGCTGCTGACGTCCAGACCGCGGCTCATCTTCTCCATAAATTACACGTCCTCTTCTATGCGTGTGAGAAGATTCTTCCGCACGAGGAATGCGAACTGGTCTTCAAAACCTACAATGAACTCCTCCTTCGACTGTCTATGTATGTCGAGGCGGCTGAGCTTCGACTTCTCTGCGTCCCGGCTTATCCAGCTGTCTACGAATACGCCCAGGCTGACACCTATATCAACGTGTTCTGCTACACCTGCAAACGACCCTATGAGAATCCAAAGCGAGACAACACTCGCTGCTACCGTTGCCAAACCCCGCAAGAACCTTGTTCTATCTGTATGAGTCTAGATCCGCCGCCGGAATGGACTACGGGCCCGTCTACCTCATTCACGTTCTCTGCCTCCGATGATCAGGGGTCAGATCTCGGGTCAGCTTCTCATTTGTCGAGCTCTTCGTCTGCTAGCACGGAACCGATACCGGCTTCCGAGATGGAGCGCCTCGATCAAGCGTCTCACGACTACACTGTACCCCGTCGCTTTGGTTCTGCCCTATGGTCATGGTGCCAGGGCTGCGGACATGGCGGCCACTTAGCTTGTATCACCACGTGGCTGAACGACATCGCCATCAGCGAAGGCGGCTGCGCCACACCAGGCTGCATGCATGACTGCGGCCCCGGTCCACGTCGTGAGCAGAACCGCGCCCTAGCCCTGGAGGAGTCCAAACGTCGCGACGCAGCCGGCCGCAAGGCGAGCCTAGGGTTTGTTAAACGGGACTCTTGGGCCGCCGGCGAAAGTAAGGCCGTCGAGAAGGCTAGAGGCATGCTAGGCGTCGCCGCTCCCGCTGGGGCACCGCGTGCTCCTGCAGGTGGTGCTACTACCGGGCCGGGCCCGACCCCATCTGGTATGATGTCACCAAAGAAGGTGAGGCTTGTCACACCCAGCGAGCAGAGCAAGCGGAAAGGCGGCGGTGGAGAAGGCAGCAGAGACAGGCAGACGGCATCCGACCCTTGACTATTGGGCATACATTCTTCCTGATCGGAAAGCCTTCTCAGAAGGCTGAAGTCCTATCTTCTTTGTATCCCTTTTTTTTTTGTTCTTTGGCTCCCTATTTTTGTACAGAGATGTTCAGCATTTTTACCTTGCATACTCATGTACTGTACTCTATACTGAAGGCCCATGAGAAGCAGCCGAAGGAAGGGCAGTGCACCTAATTGCATGTTCTTTGTGGAATGTGGACGTTTCCTTTTTTTAGTTGTGATTGTGCACATGAGAGATATACTTTACATAGTATTTATTCAGACAATGATGATAATGAATGGAACTCTCACGAACGAGATTATGTCCGCTTGGATACTGTGTTGACACGTACTCTGTATAACCAAATAAGTACTGTACTGTACTAAACCTGTTCTAGATGGATTTGGTACCAATTACAAAAATGCATTCATTCGTTGTATGTATATCTTTCCCCAACACCTAGTTAGCAGGGCTTTAGGGCTTTAGTTAGAACTTCCGTTTCTTCTTCGTAGGCGCCTGTCTCTTCGCCTCAAGCTGCCTCTTCAGCTCCTGCCGCTTCCTGTCCGCCTTCTCCTGCGCCGTTTCCTCCCGCTTCGGCTCCGGCTCCGGCTCGATCGGTTGTTGCGCCTGCGCCTTCCGCGGTGGCGACGGAGAAGCTTTAGACTTCTTCTTCGCTGCCGGTGATACCGGGTCGAGGTCGTCGTCTTCGGCTTCAGAGGCGGTGGATTCTGCGGCGGGTGCGGCCGTCGGAGGAGGCGCACGAGACGGAAGAAGGTCCTGCTTATCCTTGGATGGCTTTGGGACGCCGCCAATGACGCCGAGTTTCCCCCCCGGGCGTTTGGGTTTGGGCTTCTGAGGAGATGGAGATGGGGTGGTGGTAGTAGTCGTAGGGATTTTTTCTGCTTTGTCGGGAGATATGGGAAGAGGTGCTGGTGACGGTTCCTTGGCTTTCTTCTTCCCGCCGCCTATTACGCCGAGTAGGCCCCGTTTCTTGGCTGGTGGTTCTTCTGCAGTAGTCTGTTTGGGCTTTGGGATTTGGTCTGGGCTGGGTTGTCGTCGTGATGGTTCTGGTTCTTTTTCTTCTGCTGCTTCGGATTCAGTTTCCTGGTCCTTGGCTGGTGGTTCTGCGGTTTGCTTTGGCTTTGAGACTGAGACCGGACTTGGTCGTGGTGGTGGCGGTTCTGCTTCATCGGATTCCGTTTCCTGATCCGTGGGAACTGTGGGAGGAGGAGCTCGTTTCGGGGGTTCCGAGATGTCAGATGCGGTGGAAGATACACGCGACGGAGGACGATCCTCTCTTCTGGGTGCTGTCTTTCTGCCACCGATGGTTCCAAGACCTCCGGGCTTAGGTTTTGGTTTTGGCAGCTGGGGAGGTGGCGAGGGAGACGGCGTAGGAGTTTCCTCCCTCCTCCCTTTCTCGGGAGGGATGCTACCAGATCGTTCAAGTTGCTGGCGTCGTCTTGCTTCCCTTATCCTTGGGGGAGTTTCCTGACGCTGGAATTCATCCTCCTCGCTTTCTTTATCCTCAGTAACATCGTCCTTTCTGGTTTCAGTGGAGGATGGTTTCATGATTCTAGTTGCTATTGCCTTTTTCTCTCTTCCTAGCTCGGGGCCAAGACCCCTGATACTAAGGCTTTCCCACCACTTCTCCGGGGCAGGCCCAAGACTCCGCAGATCCAATGCGGCATTCGACAGTTCTCCCACGAGATTGGGTACCAGACCCGATTCAGCATTATCTCCGCCGAACTCATTGAGCCACGCTTGTTCATCGAATGGTGCAAGACCTTTGATGTACTTCGCGGCCTGAGATAGCGTAATAATTCCTCCTTTCTTGGCGGTTCGCAGACCAGCTGCTCCAGGGAACACCGAACTTAGGTCAATTCCTGAAGATTCGATCTTGTCAAACAATTTGCGAAGGACCCAGTCCTTCTCTTTCAGATGGTCCAACAGAGATCTTTGGCGCGCCTCGCGGTCCGCCTCTTCCTTGAGCAAAGGCAGAAGCAGCTCCGCTGTCAGACTATTCTGTGGCTCTCGCGACAGGTAAAAAGTCCATTGAAGAGGCGGCAGAGGAGAGGGAAGTTTTGTCGTCGTGGTCAACTCTAACGAATTGCTCCTTGTGCCACTAGTCAGAGTGATGCTGCTGCCTGGTGAGCCTCGCAGGGCATCTTCTATCTTTTCCAGGAGGACTTTGAATTGCTCGGCATCCTCGCTTGGATCGATGCTCGTGCTTTCGTCGGAAGCTCTGCCCAGAATCCCCCTGTGGTTCAAGCGCTCGGACCAAATGTAGGTTAGGTCCGTTAGATATATTTCGTAGCTGTTGAGCGTTGTGATGTATCTGAAAAGAAGCGCGGGCAGATTCTCCTGCGGTGGGAGAGGTAGCTTCCGCCAGTGCAGCGGCATAGCTACGAAATAAATGCCAAACTAAAGCCCAAGAAAATATGTCATGCTGAGAGAAAAGTCCCAGCGTAATAATTTATGTGGTGCCTACAGGATGTACAGCACTCCGTCCATCGTGCCAAGCAGTCGTCGGAGCTCGGAGGTCATGGAGCACGGACCACCAGGGGAAGGTTTGCCGCCCGCCCAACCTTCCTTCTTAGGCCGTGTTGTCATTGGGTCCGGACTCAACCCCGTCTTCTTTATCGGCCATCTCCAACTCGCGGATACTGCTCTCGTGCTCGAGGCTGTGAGATCATAGCACGTACGAGTATCCGGCAACACTCAATGTCGCACATCCCAGACAGAGCAGGGGCGAAGCGGAGCAGGTCTCGCTCTCCGCCACCCTGGCGTCATGGTCAGAAGTTCCCCCGCAGAGATGAAGGGAGAGACTCACACCGGCAGTCTCGCGGCTGGCAGAATGAAAGCGGCCGCTCCTCGAACCCCCCGCCCCGAGGTATGAAGGAGCAGGCGCGATTGAACCAGCTCCAGGAAGACGAGATGATGCGCGAATGGGTGGCACAGGAGGATACCTTCGTCCTTAAGCAAGCCAAAAAGAAGGCGGAGATACGGGTCAAAGAGGGACGCGCGAAGCCGATTGACTGGCTCGCGGTCACCCTGCGGGTTATCGATCCTACGAGGAATCCCTTGGATGACGAGATTCCGGATTCCGAGCTGGACCTGGTCGATCCAGAGGGCGTTTTTGAGGGATTGTCGCAGACGCAGCTGGCCGAGCTTGAGAAGGATATTGATACGTTCCTGAATCTGGAGACGAACGCCAAGAATAGGGATTTCTGGAAGGTTTGTTTTCCTTTTGAAACCCTTTCTTGTTTTCGCTCTGGTTCTTTATCTTTCACCGAGGCTAACTTGTATCCAGACGATGAAGATTGTCTGTCGAGACCGTCAAAAATCCTCCAGCTCTGCACCCGAGGGTCGTGCCCTCGGCTCCGTCGCTGCGGATATAAATAAGCTGCTCAGTCCAAAATCCTATGAAGAGCTCGAGGTCCTTGAAACCCAAGTCAAGCGGAAGCTGAATTCGAACGAACCCATCGATACCGATTACTGGGAAGAGCTCCTACGCAGTCTCACCGTCTGGAAAGCGCGGGCCAAGTTGAAGAAGGTGTACCAAGCCGTCATAGAAGGACGTGTCCAGGCACTACGTGCGCAGCAGCGAGAGGAGGCTGAGTCTGTCCGAAATAAGCTGGCGCCAATCGCACCGGTTATCAGAGGGACCTTGGAGGATGCAGTGCAGTCGAATATGGTCGACGAAGAAGAGTTCGCCGATCTCGACCCAGAACCACTGTTGAATCTGCGTCCCGAAGACAAAAATTTTGAAATACTGGATGAGTCCGTGTTTCTCGACCGAGTGGTAATTTATTACCCTTCTCATTTACGTGGTATCTTAGCTAACAAAGCTCGCAGGCCCATGAGCGCCAAAAGATATTGAAAATGGGATTTGTACCCTTGCGACAGCGACACGTGGATAAGGCCCCAAGCGCTGTTACTACTCAGACAACCGAGGCGCCCGTTCCGACTGCGAACACTCGGTTTTCTTCGATTCAGAACGAAGACTTTTCGCAGGCAACGAAAGCCCTCTATGAGAGAGAAGTTGCAAGGGGCGTTAGCGAAAACGAGGAGATATTTACTGGCGAAGAAGCTGTAACCACGATATCTCGTCCTCTGTGGGCCAATAAGTATCGTCCTCGTAAGCCCAGGTATTTCAACCGCGTTCAGATGGGATACGAATGGAACAAGTACAACCAGACCCACTACGATCATGACAATCCTCCACCGAAGGTTGTCCAGGGTTACAAATTCAACATATTCTACCCTGATCTTATCGATAAGACTAAGGCTCCGACCTATCGCATTGAGCGAGAACACGGCAGAAAACGCGGTCAATCCTTTGTACCGGCGGGCGAAGAGGACACGTGCCTTATTCGCTTCATGGCTGGGCCGCCGTACGAAGATATTGCGTTTCGAATTGTTGATAAGGAATGGGATTATAGTGCAAAAAGAGACCGAGGCTTTAAGAGTACCTTCGAAAAGGTACGTCTTGCGAAACTCGTTTTCTTGTCGAAGGATTATCTTGCTCTAGTGACAATTACTGACACTATATCTCAACAGGGAATCTTGCAGCTTCATTTCCAGTTCAAGAAGGTAAGTGTCGCTTTCCCCCCTTTCTCTGGAGCGGCGTTTGTTCTAACATTTCACCCCAGATTTATTACCGGAAATGAAAGGCCTTTTACCAATCGTACGTTGCTCATGTGCGCATAAGCTATTTGTCCACAACAAGGTTATTGTTGGGTCAGTTGGACAAGCGGGTCCTTGGACATATTTTGGCCGGGTCACGTCCTCGCCTGGCGGATCACTTGATAACATGGTTGGGCTGAAAAGTCGAACCAGAAAAGGGACGCCGGAAGCCAACCTTAAAATTGTGTCTCTCCAGGTACGGCATGCAAGATATGCAGCATCTGTTGGGTTGATAATCTCTTCGACCGCTTGATGATAGCTGCCTAGCTGCTCTTGTTCGAACCTTTGTCTACCCACCGGTTGGAGTGTTTGGAGCTCTGCCCCCGTTTTGCCAATGACCAATTCCGGAAATGTCATGCTCACTGTGTGTACGCTGCATGTCGAGCTCGGGATTTAGCTGTCTCAGCGAAATTTCCGAAAGCCTGTGAGGAGGCGCCCTGGTATGCGACACTAGTAGTGCAACTTGTTAGCTGTGCTGTCTAGCTGGACGAAGTTGGCATCAGGCAAGGCGGGTGGAGTTGGATCTGAGATCTTCCAGAACTCTTCTGAGGGTCTGCTGCCAATCCCCGATTGATAGCGTCCAGGGCTTTCCGAAAGTAGCCAATGCTAATTCAAGTTCTGCAACTATCCGTTTCCCCCCTCGGTCAGGTGTGAGCCTAGATCCTAGACAACCTGACACTTCTTGTCACTGACTACATCACGCCAGTCTTCTGTAGCACCAGATCTAGCCCCTTGGACAGCCTGCCTGATCATTGGCCACACCTGTACACTGTATTGCGGTTCCACAGGGCTTTCCACCCTAAGGCGAAGCGCAACCACAATGTCGGAAGCTCTGTTAGTCGTATTTATCGCCAGCCTCCCTTTGTTTGCTTTAGCTAAACTGCATGTAGTAGCTGTTTGTTTGCAGCAGAAAGCATGTGCCTAATGAGCTGGCGCCTTGCGTTACGGACTCCAACTATGGCTTGGGCTGGTTTAACAGCCTTCCCCGACTGTCACTTCTCCTCCATATCTTCGTCTCACAAGTACTCTCCTAGGAACTCCCATTGACCTGCCTTGTTCTTGCAATAATCGTTCCTCTACAGACAGTTGGTCCTACTGATACCTAGATATTGGAGTTTTTACCTGTGGAGGACAAGATCTTCCGCAATGAGCGCATCAACAAAAATGAACGACGGAGGAGACCATCACCTTTCTTCTCACGATTTCCAACCGCACCAGATTCCTCACAGTGGACTTCTGGAGGGTCCCTTCATACAGTCGACAGAAGCACCTTTATTACCCACAGAGGTCGCTGTTGCTGCGAATTCTGCTCGGAATTACGATCTCTATTCGGCAGTTGACACCTGGATGACCTCTGGCTCCTCACAGTTGCCTGAACTGATGCCAGTACAAGTGGTCAATAATGCAAATCCGTGGGGATCAGGGATACCGGAGGAATGTATATTCAATCCATCTCAGGTATCGAAAGCTCTAGGCACGGAAGGAGGCAATTATTCCTTTTCTATCAGTGGTGACAACTGCATGGATTCTCCGTCTTCGACCGACTCCTTTCCTAATCTAAGTCGACCGACGTCTTATCTTGCAAACCCTGGCGAACGCGAGATGTTCCCTGAGTCGACATGCGGAGCGGAAGTTTATGCCACCCCTACTCCCTTCTTGGAAGACGGAAGTTATTGCATTTCCTTGCCTCCTGGGTCACATCAACAGCAATCAGGGTGTCCCGCTTCGGGTCCGGATGGTACGAGCAATGGACCGCCCTCGCCGATGCTTTCCATTTCATCCCATCAGTCGTTGGAGCCACGCAATTCCGCCAATCCAGTTACTGCGAAACGGAAGCCCGCGCCTGAAGGGGACGATGTGGAAGCGGGCAATGGAGATACGGACGAAGATGCGAATGGCGATCCGCCGTATTCCCTTCTCATCTACCAAGCTCTTACCTCTGCGCCTGGGATGAAGTTGCCTCTTCAGGGCATCTACAGTTGGTTCGAAAAGAATACTACAAAGGGGAAGGATCAAAATTCGAAAGGCTGGCAAAACAGTATCAGGCATAATCTGTCTATGAATGCGGTAATTTTTGCCCCAACATGTATCTACGTAGGGAAGACATGTCGCTGACCTGGTCTCTCAGGGGTTTGAAGCCGTCAAGGAGGAATCACCAACCGGCAAAAAGGCTGTCAACTTCTGGAGACTGACCGAGGAAGCCATAAAGAACGGGGTACAATCGACCACTCGCTATAGGAAGCAAGGCAACCACAAGAAATCCGTCAAATCGGAGCACCCGGCGCCTCAGCGTCAACGATCTGGGGCTAAGGGCGGGAGAGCTGCAAAAATAGCGGCGAGATTTCGGCGCGCGAACCAAGATGAACAAAGGAACGAACGGTACCATCAACGAAATGGGCTACCCCGGCGGCAGTGCAAGGATGGATCTCCTCCATCTCAAAATTCAGCCGCTAACGTTCCTGTGCCGATCCCTATAGCGTCCGCGACCGGTCCATCGGCTGAATCTTTCGACCTGGGAAGTGTGATTGGCTGCACTGAAACTCCGTTAGGGTCACCAATATTCTACCAGGACGCCGAGTCCGAGCCAGATCGCCTCGCGCTTGAGTTTGGATTTTCAGATGCTCGCGAACCTTGCTCCCTCCCCGATGCCTTGTTCTAACTCCTATTCGCGAATCGGTCTTCTCATGCTGTTCTGTTGGATGAATATCTCCTGGGATAGCTGTTCTGCCACTATCTGCTCTGTACTTCTTTTCGGTCTGAGATTATGCGCTTTGAATTGCTTTTTTTCGCATATTAGATGGAAACATGTAACGTATTTCGGCGCAATTACTCATGCTTTCTGGGCAGGTCATGGAGGACGAGCGTTGCATTGATCGGTGTCATCTCACTGTCTATGTTCTCAATCTGTTTACAGGGACTACTTCATGGGCGACAGCACTCGCGTCTGTTCGGGCTTTGGCTTTTGAGACTCACATGAAACCATGATACAGTGTCTTTCTCACGATGATTACGATTTATGTACGATAGTGATACCTGGCCATCATAGCTTCTTTAGGGTGATCTGAATGTATAACATTTGGTTCAAAGCTCGTTTGCAAGTATAGTTGAGGGACTGGTGTAACAGCATTTGGGGCCAGAACGGCTACGTCGTCCATCACGCGGGGTATGGGCCATCTTGTCCATCTCCAGGGGACGATAACCCCTCAGTGTCCGGGCTCTGTCGGCCTTTAGCTTGGCACTAATACACCTAGGGATGTGAGGTTCGGCCTCTCCGATCTCATCCCCCTCCCCTTGATGCAGTTGGTTGTCAACGCAACACCCCTTTCCCTGGCGTTCCTTTAGCCGTCTCGCACCGCCCTTTAGCGACGTCCTAACAGTCAGGGTCTGATGTCTCCCCCTTTAACCATCAAGGTGTAGCCAGGCTGCCAGTAACTCCCCTAATTCAAGGATGACCCGATTCAGCACACAAACCTCAGTCGTTGTCGGACCTGGTACAGACAGTACTGGGCACCAATAATAGTCATGGCAGGCTGCAGAGTGGACCTGGTGGAAGGGAACACTGGCAGCGGTGCAGAACATGCACGGTGTCATTACTCAGCCATCGCCTCGTGCCTGTCCGACCTGACCGTCAATGACGACGACAGGAGACCAGTAGTAACGGCAGTTGTTGGGCCCCCAAAGCCGCCCTGCTGTCCAGCCATGCACCGTGACCTGACCATGCAGCCACCGGCCCTTGTGTCCTTTGCGCATTGCATCGCATGTCGCGCGTGGAGCTCCTGCGGGGTCCAAGAGTCAAGAGGCGATCATTATTGTTAAGCGTGAGACTTGCAGGCGATGGTAATAGGCCGTGGAAAGGCATCCGCGGGCCGTGCCGCTCTGGAAATCTACGCCCCAGACCCGTCGAGCCTCTCAAACACAGACTTTTGTGCATGCAGTCCGTTCAGCGTAAGTGGGTATCTTTTTCCTTATTCATGGTACCTACTACTCTACCTAACTAGTACTAATCTTGCCAGGCAGCACCTTGGCACCACTGACGCCCAAATTGACTTGTCTCGCGGTTGGAAACCGGCCTGCCGCCATCCTCAGCTGAGACAATGTGATATCATTGTCGATGGATGTTTTTTGAAGCCGCTGCCCTCTTCGTATCAGGGAGGTCTTCCCTCTGCCCTGGGCTTCTCAGAACTGTATTTCATCTACTCGGATAAAAAAGCAGGTAGGTACTAGTATTTGGACATGTCAAAATCATTAATTGACCGGTAACAGTCCTCTCAGAGCATCCTTGGTCACAGGGAGTTTCACTTTCAACTGACAGCGAGTACCGTGAGTGTCCCGTCTTCACGTATCTCCCAGCTGGGTGCGGAATCAAAGCCGTGGTCTTCTGCTCCTCCTGATGCAAGACCAGTGCCTTGGAACAATGGACCAAACGGTACTTCGCTATCCACATGAAGCTAGAGGACTCCTATGGTCTTGACTTTCGATATCGCAGTACATCCAATCTCGCTTCGATGCATGTCGTGAAGGATGTGTCCACTCATGATCAGGACATTTCAGCCGCCCCTCCTGGCCCTATTTCAAAATACTAGCGAGGAACCTGACAAGTGCGTCCTTACCTAGAGACTAGATCTTGCGGGGTATCTCGAACATGTGGCCCGGGCCGGCCCTTGTCATGTCCGTCATGATTCATGTGCCGAAAGTACCGAGGCAGATAAGAGACCCTACGGAAGGGGGCATTCAAGGAAGATTTCAGGCATTAGCTCACCGCCCCTTGAGGGATTATGTTCGGATGCCTACAGTCAAGATGCGACATCCCCGGCATATTCAGGTCAAAAGCTTCTGCTGCATCCTACTGGGCATGTACATACCGTACCGGCCCAGCTGCAATGTCTCCTTAGCCACACCTCACTCCAGGTTTACTGGAACAAGTAACCCACTCTGCGCTGGTCCCGTTCGGCGAGCCCCTCATGCATCAAAATGCCACCTCTTGACGGCTTGCGTCGTGCATTGACTGGTACTATTGCGCCAGGTAAATGGCATCAAAGCACTAGCGTCCGCCCGTGCATCTGAATAGGTTATTATTACATATTTTCAGAGCATCAGAATCTGTCTGGGAAATTCCTTGGGTATCCCTGACGTATGTGCCCCGTGTTCCTATTGTGTTGTCTGGAGAGCTGAGCGCACGGGTGAGGCTTGGAATAAGTACGGGCATTGGGGAGGTACTAACTAACAGCTATTCGACGAGCGGCTGCCGAGATGGTGCTATATCTGCAGGGATATTCACAACATTTGAACCAGGGGACGAATCAAATCGAGCGGACTGTTCTCCTTTCTGCGTTTAGCAAGGGTGCTTATCTAGGTACTCGATATAGTGTCTCCGAAGTTATCACCCCATGTGCGTTCGGAATTCGCGTTCCAGGATTAACGAAGTTGACCAGAGCCTTGGGAGCCGGGGAGGGTGGACGGAGGAGGGGGAAGGGGAGAGGGGAATGGAGCTGCTTCAAATTCTTGATTTCCGTTGTTCTTGCGATACCAATATTCAGCAGAACCGACCCAATTCATCAGGTTTATGTGTCTGCCACAATGTATTATCTTATTTTTTCCCTTTCACTTGGGAACTGCCCTATGCTTGTACCCGTCGACCTCTGCAGCTCACGTCGATCAGAGGGAATGTTGCCACCAGCCACCGGGTTGTTGCCACCCGCTACCAGAAGCTTGTCATGAAGATCTGATTGTATGGATCGCTCTATCGATTTGGTAAGATAGCAGGACCTGACGCATCTTCAGGCTCTGATATGACAGGTATACAGTGCTGAAAGAGAACTTAAAAACTCTATTTTCCCCTTTCACATTCGGTAAATGCGCAATTGAAAATTCGCCTAAAAATCATATGTACTGTACATTAGTATGTATTATTTATCTCATGGGACCTCCAGTCACATCCCATCTTCCTTTTTAGTGGGTAACGTACCTGCCTATGTGGTTTAGTCACCGCGCTTACGGCGCTGTTGAGGTTTCCACGCAGTACCCTCTTCAGGTCACCTGAAATACTGTAATAAGTACGGAGTAGATTTCGCGTACAGTAATTCTGCCGATTTTCGCGGCTTTCGCTACCTGCAACCTTTTTTTCCAGAGGCGTTTTCATTAGGGTGTGGGTATTCAGGGAGATCCGGCTCAGCTTTTCTTTGTTTTTGATATGCGTGCACCGTGCATACGTTCCTTGATTGATCTCTCTTTTCTCCGCGCAGTTGCGGACCCCGCTCCAGCAAGATCTACTGTGGTCCCCCCCTGAAAAATTCATACTATGGACCCATTGGGTGGGGGTTGAGATTTCAACGCCGCCCTAAACCTCACTGCCAGAATTCTCGCCTAATAAGCCTTAATAGGTCTGAGTCCCAAGCAGCTTAGTAGGAGATATTTAAGACGGCATCAAAATCCGACCCGTGTCAGACCCACTGGACGCCCACTATACAGAGTATGAATTTTTTCAGGGAGGGACCATAGTAGTTGTGCTATTTAGGCAATCCATTGGCTGAGGGCGGTCGAGGGTCCTAAGTGCCAAGATCCCAAGGTAAGGTCCCGGAATTCTATGGTCGCAGATCGTCACATTCAACGGAAGAATCTTCAATAATAATGATATGTTGTTGCTCGCTTAGAATGTACAGTATGTACGGAGTATGTGCATGCATACATGTAGACTGGTATGTATGTGGCAATTTACGTGGACCGCCTTCGGACAAGGGCGGTGATGGGGACAAGGGAAGGAGAAGAGAAGCGCAGCGGGGGCTTGATATAACCGGCATTTTTTTTTCTTACGAGTGTTGCTCGAAGTCCATTGGAAGTTGTGGTTTACATGAGATGCTACTACCGCTTACCTTGAAGTTAGAGTGCGTACCTACTTTAACTAACTTGTGACTAGCTGTCCCAAGGCACGGGTGGTGGCAGATACTTCCCCTAGTCTTACTCTACTACACTGTGGAGCTTATATCCGGGGAGTTGGCGTCGGGTTGGATTAAAGATTGTGTGCGTCAATTGTACCAGGGCTTAACGAATGCTCGATATTCCCCGGCCAATCAGCAGTCGATTTCATCGTAGTATGCGATCGACCGTAAATTGAATCGGAGAACACCGATACACGGCTTCAAGTAAGTCGTGGAGTCCAGTTCGCACCCCAGCAGGAGTCCTACCAAGATGGCATCGGAGAGGCATTGAACCAGAATAATCAGGACCAGGACAACGACGAGGGAAAAAATGTCAGATAGGGAATAGGGAGAAAAGGAATAAAATGACATTCATCGACATGATTCATTTTGAGTTCGGCAGTGATTGCACACAATCGATCCCGTCGAAAGTGAAGACCTGGAAAGTTCACCCAGATTCGCCCGAGGTCAAAACCGCGCGCGAACCTGATCACAGATCTGCCGCAAAATGATCGTTTTTCATTTGCGTAGCCACGACCTTTTTTATTGGGTCCGTATGCTATCCATTCCTTTCCATCTTCAACATTTAGAGAAATCCGTCACTGGCCGATTCCCTCCATCGCCTGCTTCCCACGGAAGAACCAACACCAAACACCAATTCTTTCGTTTACCGCTTCTTCTGCTTCTTGGCAGCGGCCTTCTCCTTCTCCTGGGTCTCCTTGAGCACCTTCTTGACGATCTTCTGCTCCTCGATCAGGAAGGCACGGACGATGCGGTCCTTGACGCAGTTGCCGCAGCGCGAGCCACCGTAGGCACGGTTGACGGTCTTCTTGGGGCGGGAGACCTGGGCGTATTCACGGGGGCGGAGGGCAGGAATCTAATAAAAATCAACATTATCAGCCACCGAATTTTTTTCCAAACTTGTAATCCTCCAGATCCTGCACAAACGTGTCCCTCAAAATGACGTGCAGCACTCAATAACCACAAAAACTCCAGCCGTAACCTTCAATCGGGCAAGAACATAGGAAACGTTATAACGAAAGGGCCAAACTCACACCCGGGAGCTTGATGCCACAGTCACCGCACTTGGGCGCAGTACCCTTCTTCTTGATGTGGAGGTACCGGAGGTTGCCGCCGGGGGTCTTGATAACGCGGACCTTGTTGGACCGCGTGTTGTACCTGATCGAGGAATCTCTATCAGCATCATGTCTGGAAATTCAGAGCAAATGGAGCGCCAAAACGATATCTCTGCCCGATCATCTCGAGAGGGGGATCAAACGTACGGGTTCCGTCTCCGCTACAGAATAGGATCTACGTTAGCATTGAAACCCTCGATTTCCGATGGAGCTTTATTGTAACTCACGTATTGCAGTCTGGTGTTCGCCATTGTGACTGTCCTCGAACCTCTGAAGCGGGTGACAAGGAATTCGGGGAATCGGCGGCGTTGTCGATTATCGTTGACCTCGTAGAATTCTCCAAGTGCGATGCGATTTTGTGTGGGTTTCGCGCAAAGCCCTGGAGAGCCGCGCTAGCGGATTTGGCGAGAGCGCGCTAGTACAAATATGGTATAGCGCGATTTGGGGCGCGAGCCGCCACCTGAGACTTGAAAGAGCTCAAGTTGCCATCGCGAAGAACACCAGGAAGAGGCATTCTTCCATCACGCGTCGTGAGAAGGGGATCGTCCGGGAGTTGAGTTTTCTTCTTCAGGGTTGCGGTTTCATCTCTCCGACGTACTCCAGCCTCCGTCTCTCTTTCCATCTTCAAAGCCGTCGCGAGATACCCATCTTGCAGCTTCGATGCAGAGATCGACGTGATCCCGACGCGACTTGAGATACTGCTCTACAGAGAGAGGATTGCACATCAACCATCGCCATCATGGCATCCTTGCCCCCTCCTCCACCTCCAGGCTGGGGTGCACCGCCCCCTTCGATACCTTTGGCTCCTCCACCGCCGGGTTATCAACCACCAGCAGATCCCAATGTCGCGAAGTTTGCTAAGAAGAAGACGGAATGGCTACGGACGCAACGAAACCGCTTCGGAGAGAAGAGGAAGGGTGGATTCGTGGAGACTCAGAAGGCGGACATGCCACCCGAGCATCTCCGGAAGATCGTGAAGGATATCGGCGACGTGTCGCAGAAGAAGTTCAGCAGTGAAAAGCGCAGCTATCTGGGTGCACTGAAGTTCATGCCCCATGCTGTCTTGAAGCTGCTGGAGAATATGCCCATGCCCTGGGAATCCACCAGAGAGGTTAAGGTGCTGTACCATGTCAACGGCTGCCTGACCTTGGTGAACGAGATCCCTAGGGTAATCGAGCCGGTCTTCCACGCCCAGTGGGCGACGATGTGGGTGTGCATGAGACGGGAGAAGAGCGATCGAAGACATTTCAAGCGGATGCGCTTTCCCCCGTTCGACGACGAAGAGCCTCCCCTCTCATGGTCAGAGAACATCGAAGATGTCGAGCCCCTGGAGCCTATCCAGATGGAACTCGACGAGAATGAAGACGCCCCTGTGTATGAATGGTTCTACGACCACCGACCACTCCTCGATACCCCTCACGTCAACGGTCCCAGTTACAAGAGATGGAACCTTACACTCCCGCAGATGGCGACGCTGTACCGTTTGAGCCATCAACTTCTGAGCGATGTGGTGGACAAAAACTACTTTCATCTGTTTGACCTTAACAGTTTTATAACGGCCAAGGCTCTCAACGTCGCCATCCCAGGTGGTCCTCGATTTGAGCCACTGTACAAGGACATCGACCCTAACGATGAGGACTTTAGCGAGTTCAACGCCATCGACCGCATCATTTTCCGCTCTCCGATTCGGACGGAATACCGAGTCGCATTCCCATACCTCTATAATTCTCTGCCGAGAAGCGTCAAGGTTTCTTGGTACTCTTACCCTCAGGTTGTCTATGTCCGATCAGAAGACCCGAATCTTCCAGCCTTCTACTTCGATCCTGTCATCAACCCTATCTCCTCTCGATCGGTTGCTCCGCAAAATATCACGGTCAGCCATGAGGATCAAATTTTCGGACCGGGGAATAATGAGGACGATAGCTTCGAACTTCCCGAGGAAGTCGAGCCGTTCCTGGCGGACGAAGATCTCTACACTCCAGAGACAGCTTCGGCAATTGCTCTCTGGTGGGCACCGTATCCTTTCGATCGACGATCAGGAAAGATGGTTCGCGCACAGGATGTGCCTCTAGTGAAGCAGTGGTATTTGGAACATTGCCCGTCGGGTCAGCCAGTCAAGGTCCGGGTCTCTTACCAGAAACTACTGAAGACTTATGTCCTCAATGAGCTGCACAAGAAGAGACCGAAGGCGCAGAATAAGCAGAACTTGCTGAGGACTCTCAAGGGTACCAAGTTCTTCCAGCAGACCACCATCGACTGGGTCGAGGCTGGTCTCCAAGTCTGCCGACAAGGTTTTAACATGCTTAATTTGTTGATCCACCGCAAGAACCTGACATACCTGCATCTCGACTACAACTTCAACCTCAAACCAGTGAAGACCCTGACGACCAAGGAGCGAAAGAAGTCTCGATTTGGGAATGCTTTCCACTTGATGAGAGAAATCTTACGTCTTACGAAGTTGATCGTTGATGCTCAAGTCCAGTATCGACTGGGGAACATTGATGCTTTCCAGCTTGCAGACGGGATCCTTTACGCTTTTAACCATGTCGGACAACTGACGGGTATGTATCGTTACAAGTACAAGTTGATGCATCAGATCCGTTCTTGCAAAGATCTGAAGCATCTCATTTACTACCGCTTCAACTCCGGTCCTGTTGGCAAAGGTCCGGGCTGTGGCTTCTGGGCCCCGGCCTGGCGAGTCTGGCTGTTCTTCATGCGTGGTATCATTCCTCTTCTGGAGCGATGGCTTGGAAATTTGCTTTCTCGCCAGTTCGAGGGTCGCCACAGCAAAGGTGTTGCCAAGACCGTCACGAAGCAGCGTGTTGAGTCTCACTTCGATCTGGAACTCCGAGCTTCCGTCATGGCGGATCTCATGGATATGATGCCGGAGGGAATTAAGCAAAACAAGGTCAATACCATCTTGCAACATCTTTCTGAAGCGTGGAGATGTTGGAAGAGTAATATCCCTTGGAAGGTGCCTGGTCTTCCGGCTCCCATCGAGAATATCATTCTTCGGTATGTCAAGGCCAAGGCGGATTGGTGGATCTCGGTTGCACATTACAATCGTGAGAGAATTCGTCGCGGTGCCACGGTTGACAAGACTGTTGCCAAGAAGAACCTTGGACGTTTGACTCGACTGTGGCTCAAGGCCGAGCAGGAAAGGCAACACAACTACTTGAAGGACGGTCCTTATGTCTCGTCCGAGGAAGCAGTTGCAATCTATACCACCACTGTGCATTGGCTCGAATCGCGCAAATTCTCACCAATTCCATTCCCTAGCGTGTCTTACAAGCATGACACGAAGATCTTGATCCTCGCACTGGAGCGCCTGCGCGAAGCCTACTCCGTGAAGGGTCGGCTGAACCAGAGCCAGCGAGAGGAACTTGCGCTGATCGAGCAAGCGTACGACTCTCCTGGAACCACCCTGGCCAGGATCAAGAGGTTCCTGCTCACCCAGAGGGCCTTCAAGGAAGTTGGAATCGACATGAATGATAACTACAGCCACATCAATCCAGTATACGACGTCGAGCCCATTGAGAAGATCACGGATGCGTATCTGGACCAGTATCTCTGGTATCAAGCCGAGCAGCGCCATCTTTTCCCCAATTGGATCAAGCCTTCCGACTCCGAAGTTCCTCCTCTATTGGTCTATAAGTGGGCTCAAGGAATTAATAACCTGTCCAATGTCTGGGAGACTGCTAATGGTGAGACCAATGTCCTGATTGAAACCCAGCTTTCAAAGGTCTACGAAAAGATTGATCTCACTCTGCTCAACCGGCTTCTCCGTCTTATTATGGACCACAATTTGGCCGACTACATCACTTCCAAGAACAACGTTCAGCTCAACTACAAGGACATGAACCATACCAACAGCTATGGGCTGATTCGTGGTCTCCAGTTCTCTGGATTCGTCTTCCAGTACTACGGGTTGGTTATCGACTTGTTGCTCCTTGGATTGCAACGAGCTAGTGAACTTGCTGGCCCACCCCAAAGCCCCAATGACTTCCTGCAGTTCAAGGACCGTGCTACCGAGACCAAGCACCCGATCCGTCTTTACTGTCGTTATATCGACAAAATCTGGATCTTCTTCAGGTTTACCGCAGATGAGTCCAGGGACTTGATACAGCGCTTCTTGACGGAGCAGCCTGATCCAAACTTCGAGAACGTGATTGGCTATAAGAACAAGAAGTGCTGGCCTCGAGACTGCAGAATGCGGTTGATGCGTCATGATGTCAACCTTGGCCGTGCCGTATTCTGGGACCTGAAGAACCGCTTGCCAAGGTCCATTACTACGATTGAGTGGGAGGATACCTTTGCCAGCGTCTACAGCAAGGACAACCCTAACCTCCTGTTTTCGATGTGCGGGTTTGAAGTCCGTATTCTCCCGAAGATTAGAAACCAGAACGATGAATTCTCGGTCAAGGATAGCGTCTGGTCTCTGGTCGACAACACGACTAAGGAACGGACCGCATATGCCTTCCTCCAGGTCACAGAGGAGGACATCCAGAAGTTCAACAACCGCATCCGACAGATTCTCATGTCATCTGGGTCGACGACTTTCACCAAGATAGCGAATAAGTGGAATACGGCCTTGATCGCTCTGTTCACGTACTACCGTGAGGCTGCTGTGTCAACCGTCAATCTCCTGGACACCATCGTCAAGTGCGAGACGAAGATACAGACCCGTGTTAAGATCGGTCTGAACTCTAAGATGCCGTCGCGATTCCCTCCTGCTGTCTTCTATACGCCGAAGGAACTTGGAGGACTCGGTATGATTTCGGGTTCTCATATTCTGATTCCAGCTAGCGATAAGCGGTGGTCCAAGCAGACGGATACCGGCGTCACCCATTATCGCGCTGGTATGTCGCATGACGAGGAAACTCTCATCCCTAACATCTTCCGCTATATCATTCCTTGGGAACAGGAATTCATAGACTCGCAACGTGTTTGGATGGAGTATTCCCAGAAGCGACAGGAAGCCCAACAGCAGAATAGGCGTTTGACCCTGGAGGACCTGGAGGACAGCTGGGATCGTGGTCTTCCACGTATTAACACGCTCTTCCAGAAAGACCGCAGCACTCTCAGCTTCGATAAAGGCTTCCGCGTACGGGCCGAGTTCAAACAGTATCAACTGATGAAGAGCAACCCGTTCTGGTGGACCAATCAGAGGCACGATGGCAAACTATGGAACTTGAACGCTTATCGTACGGACGTCATCCAGGCGCTCGGTGGTGTTGAGACGATCCTGGAGCATACGCTTTTCAAAGCGACCGCGTTCCCTTCGTGGGAAGGATTGTTCTGGGAAAGAGCGTCTGGTTTCGAAGAATCAATGAAATACAAGAAACTGACGAATGCCCAGAGATCTGGTCTCAACCAGATCCCCAACCGTCGGTTCACTCTCTGGTGGTCTCCTACGATCAACCGTGCCAATGTCTACGTCGGTTTCCAGGTGCAGCTCGATCTCACTGGTATCTTCCTGCACGGAAAGATTCCCACATTGAAGATCTCCTTGATTCAGATCTTCCGTGCCCACTTGTGGCAGAAGATCCATGAGTCGGTCGTTATGGATCTCTGCCAAGTATTCGACCAGGAGTTGGAGCAACTGGGTATTGAAACTGTACAAAAGGAGACTATTCATCCGCGAAAGTCTTACAAGATGAATAGTTCTTGTGCCGACATCCTTCTGTTTGCCACGAACAAATGGAACGTCACGAGACCGTCCCTTTTGTTCGACACGAAGGATGTGATCGAGCCGACCACCACGAACAAATTTTGGCTTGACGTGCAGCTGAGGTACGGTGACTACGATTCTCACGATATTGAGAGATACGTCCGTGCCAAGTACCTCGACTACACCACGGATAGTATGAGTATCTATCCGTCTGCTACCGGTCTGATGATTGGTATCGACCTTGCGTACAACCTCTACTCTGCCTATGGCCAGTACTTCCCTGGTCTGAAGGCTCTGATCCAGCAAGCTATGGCGAAGATTATGAAGGCGAATCCAGCACTTTATGTGCTGAGAGAACGCATTCGGAAGGGTCTTCAGCTTTATGCTTCTGAAAGCAACCAGGAGTTCCTGAACTCCCAGAACTACTCAGAGCTTTTCAGTCCCCAGATTCAACTCTTCATTGATGATACCAATGTGTACCGTGTGACAATTCACAAGACCTTCGAAGGAAACCTGACAACAAAGCCTATCAACGGCGCCATCTTCATCTTCAATCCTCGGACCGGTCAGCTCTTCCTGAAGATTATCCACACAAGCGTCTGGGCTGGACAGAAGCGTCTCGGTCAATTGGCCAAGTGGAAGACAGCGGAAGAAGTGGCGGCGCTTATTCGGTCTCTGCCCGTGGAAGAACAACCAAAGCAACTGATTGTTACTCGAAAAGGTCTTCTTGACCCGCTTGAAGTTCACCTGCTCGATTTCCCTAACATCTCTATTCGGGCATCTGAACTTCAACTTCCATTCCAGGCGGCGATGAAGGTCGAGAAGCTTGCAGACATGATTCTCCGTGCGACTGAGCCTCAGATGGTTCTTTTCAACCTCTACGATGACTGGCTCAAGTCGATCTCGCCGTACACTGCCTTCTCCAGGTTGATTCTCATCCTTCGCGCACTGCACGTGAACACCGACAAGACCAAGATGATCCTCAGGCCTGATAAGTCCGTTATTACCCAGGAGCATCACATTTGGCCAAGTCTCTCAGATGAGGATTGGATCAAGGTTGAAGTGCAGTTGCGTGATCTGATCCTGAACGACTATGGCAAGAAGAACAATGTGAATGTCCAGAGTTTGACGAGTAGCGAAGTCCGGGACATTATCCTGGGTATGGAGATCAGCGCTCCATCCTTGCAGCGACAGCAAGCCGCCGAGATTGATAAGCAGCAGCAAGAGCAGAAGCAGCTTACGGCCGTTACGACGAAGACACAGAACGTCCGTGGCGAAGAGATCATCGTTACGACCACTTCACAGTACGAGCAACAAACTTTTGCGTCGAAGACTGAGTGGCGTACGCGTGCCATTGCTACTTCTAATCTCCGAACTCGGGCGAACAATATCTACATCTCTTCTGATGATATTAAGGAGGATGGGCACTACACTTATATCATGCCCAAGAACATTCTCAAGCGATTCATCATGATTGCTGATCTCCGCGTCCAAGTGGCTGGGTACCTCTATGGCAATTCTCCACCAGACAATGATCAGGTCAAAGAAGTGCGCACGATCGTCATGGTCCCACAGGTTGGAAATACTCGTGATGTTCAACTGCCACAGCAGTTGCCGCAGCATGAATATCTCAAGACCATGGAGCCGCTTGGTATCATCCATACTGTCTCCGGCAATGAACCTCCGTACATGACGGCTATGGATGTTACCCAGCACGCTCGCCTCATGAACGCACACCCCTCGTGGGACAAGAAGACAGTAACAATGACTGTCTCGTTTACACCAGGATCTGTATCCCTGGCAGCATGGGCACTCACACCCCAAGGCTACAAATGGGGTGCGGAGAATAAGGACACCACCTCCGATCAACCTCAAGGTTTCTCGACGAGCTTCGGCGAGAAGTGTCAGCTGCTGCTCAGTGACAAGATCCGCGGCTACTTCTTGGTTCCCGAGGATAATGTCTGGAACTACAGCTTCATGGGAAGCTCGTTTGGAAGCGTGGAGAAGAGGCCGGTTTATGTTAAAATCGATACTCCTCTGCGTTTCTATGACGACCAGCATCGTCCTTTGCATTTCCAGAATTTCGCTGAGTTGGAAGATATCTGGGTCGATCGGTCAGACAATTTCCAGTGAAGGGTTTACTGGGAACGTTGGGAATATACCGATGAAATGGCCTATTGAAGGCGTTGTAATGTTTGTTGCTTATTTTGGATGTTGGCATCGGACATCGATGGATGAGAAGTATGTATTTTTCTGTTTTTCTTCATGTGGATGGTGGAAAGGGACGAATTTGTATTCCAGTTCTGTTCTACGAAGTTATTGTGTATTTTTAGAGTAATCTAAATATACGTCGTGTGTTATCATTGAACAATGCCTATATTCAAACTAACGGTGTGCCCAAGCTGGATGTCTGTCTTAAGCAGAATTCGGTCGAGGTTAGGACTAGAAACAGAATATTTCTTCTACATGTTCCGCTAAGAACTTACCGTACCGTTCGACTCCTACTCCGCATGGAGTCCATTGTTCTAGAGATGCCCCCACTCCTATCATCATATGCATGGTGGCTGTGTTTGGCGCAGTATACACCTCAATCGGAATTACCGGTTGTACTGCAGACAGTCTCCACATTGCAAAGTCATCACCTGATTCACACTGTACTGCACCAGGCGAATGAGCATCTGTGGAAGCAATGGTTGCACACTTTCACTGCCACACTTTTGCCAGTCATCCCTGCTTGATCTTTCTTTGGACTTCAAAGAAATGGTAGAAACAGTCCAACTGAGACTATCGGTTTGAGATTGACTGTCGGCCTGATTCAAACGTAAGGTTGTAGGTTGAAAGGTCGCGAATCGCGACACTTCTTCGCTGAATCTCAGTCTAGAATTGAAACGCCGAGTCGCACAAGCGTCGTTGTCGATGACGATGACTCGGAGTCATGAATCAGCAGCAGATTAACTGCGCCGCCTTGATACTTTGGTATAAGAGCATCCTGACAGTAGTTCAATGTGTGGTACAGTACAATGGTGGCGGAGGAGTCCCGCAGTACTCGTCATCGGCACTCGCAGGCCGCCAATGTCGAGCGACGGCTGAGAGGAAACTCTGCGCAATCGAACTTGGCAGTCTCCTTTTGTAGATAGACTACGTACAAAGCAATACCGTCCTTTTTTGGGAGGTAACACGGGCCGAATGTTTTGAATATTGTCGCCTTCTGCCGTTGGAACTATCATTGGGTTACAACAGTGTCCCTCAGAGCGTACCTAAAATGCGCCATTGACCTCGAACTTATTGGAACAAAGACATGTCTACTCTTAGCGGTTTGTTTGGAACCCCCGCACGGCGAATGGAGAAGAACGTGCTGGACCTACTTAGCCCCCCAAGTTTAACGTTTAACTTCGATATGCCCCGTATGCTCGCAGATTGACTATCATAACCTTAGCGGCTAGCTTGAGCCAGTCACGGTGCCCGCAGCATTTATCGATTCTAATAATGGCATGCTGGCGTATGCAGCCCCTGAAAGTCTGCGCTAACTTAATTCCCTCGCCGTGGGTGGCAAATGGCTCTTGAATTCTCCGAAGAGCTTGGACTCCAGGCGGACTTGTCCGTCGAAGGCTCTATACTTAGGTACCTGCCAAGCTTACTGGTACAGTTGAAGATCTATCGTGCATGCTTCCTTCCCGAGTACCGACTATATATTACACTGCAAGCAGTAGAAGAGTGTCATTCCATTGCAACTGAACGTCGCTTGTCTTTACGGTCAAAAACTATTTTTGGAGTCTCAACTGCGGTTACTGAGTTAAAACAAAAGGAAAAAAAAATCTCCCACGTCCCATTTCTGGACTGGTTACCTCCGTCGTGGGGAGGCCATCTTTGTCAGGTCCGGGCTAGGAACAAGGGCTGGCGGCATATCGCAGCAACGATCTGCCGGGAGGGCATCAGGGACCGCATCCAATCTTGGTGTGAACGCCGCTGGTGGCATGCAACCCCATATCAAATCTGTATTCCGTGCACTCCATCTATCGATTGTCGAGGGACTTAGATCCGTTGCCATATATGGTGTACTACGTATGTAGTGAGTACTAATTCCGGAGTCAATTCTATCTTCGGGAAATAGAGTCAATGCGGGATAAGCAACGCAGCTGTTCAGGGGAGTGCGCCAAGAGTCTCCGGCCCTGGATGCATGAATTATGACGGAGATTATCTGACAATCGTCTTGCGACCTATGCAGGCACTTGCGTACTCCGTACCTTTGCATGAATTTGCGAGAGGCCGCCGGAAATTTTGGCCAGAGCACAGACAATGCCAGAATCAATGCATCGTCAGTGGTCAGCTGCTTCTCCTTTGTCTTCTCAACTGGACTCAAGGAACTTCTGACACTCCGTATGGCAGCCTGGCTGTGTAGAATGTGCGGAGTTTTGCGCCTAGATCTAGATCCCCATTGATGGTCTGGACCTGGACCCGGTCCCGGTCCTCAACGGCCTTTACCAGCCACAGGAACATGAGACGGAGCAATCGATACGCGCCACTCGTCACACCGGGCGCAACGGCCGAAGCTGTAGATACAAAAAAGGCCGTGATAGAGCCATGAAGATCGGCCCGTGTGATCTGTTCCTGTTTCGATCCACCGACGTCGCGCGCCGTCCCCGCCGAGGCGTATCGTTACCGAAAATACGGCGCGCGGCCCCTGTACGTGATACGCACCGGCGACATCGGGAACCTCACCCCAGACATCGTCAGCTTCACCTTCGACCACGAGCCAACCAGGCTTTCCACTCCCTTTGCTTCTCCGTCTCACTACGGAGCGGTCGGACATTCTGGCGCTGGAATCGCAAGGGAACGCGATTCTGGACGTCTCCGGATGCTGACAGGAGCAGGCAAAGCTCCAGCGTGTTGCTACATCACTGACTTGCATTTGAGTTTGTATAGTGCGATCAACACTACAGCACGCGACCCCAGGGCTAGAACAGACTGCACAGCGATAATAGCCATTCTGGTCAGTGCTAAAAGGCTCGCGAACCGGACCTTATCCGCTCCTTTCCGGGACCCCGTGCAGTAAGACACGATCATGGATCCCAGTGGCTGGCCTCTTTTCAGCGTCTCGATAGAACGTCACTCATGTCGCATCCACGGCCCAGGGCCTAAACTAGGAAGCAAGGAAGGTCCGTGGGTACTAGGCAGGGAGAGGAGAGAGGAGGTAGATTGGGCACGCTGAACATTCAGGTGCGCAGCAACGGTGGAGCGCCGGTTCTCTGATGTCCTGCCCGCAGCTGTTAATATAGGCCAGGGTCATTGTCTTATGCTCGACTGGAGAGGCGTGACTGACAGTCTTGACCACTGTGGGCATCGACCAGCCAGTGCAGTCCCGCCAGACTCCCGATCCCCTCCACCAGGGACTCCAGACTAACGGCCGTTAGCCATCTGCCAGCGGCGATACGAGGAACCGCGCCGTGCCGTTGTCAATGCCAGCCCTGACAGGGTCCAGCAGGGCCATCTAGGGCCTTCGCCCCCGGGCTCGTCATGGCCCACCGATCCGCTGACCCGGATTCGCGTCAAATCGGTCATGTACGTACCTATTGTTGGTACTGTTCCTCGGGCGATCCGATGATGCTAGCTAGCTAGAGTCAGGGGAATAGCAGCAGTCAATGCGAGCCTTGTCTGCTTTAGCGTTCGACCTTTACTATTCTCTTTTGACCTGGAATCTGGCATGCTTTGACCCACACGGAGTTACCCAGAGCATACCAGGTTGTGACGTTCTTCCTTTGGCCTGTATCTATGGACAGTATTGTCCTTCGTTGTACTGCGCCCATTGAAACAGAACCCCGATTTGGGACTGTATATTGCGCATCAGTGCCCCTGAATGGGGAAATTTATCAGAGAGTTTGGAACTTGTTCCTTGCCTAGTTCCCTTCCAGCTTCTTCCAGAACCCTTCCTTTTTGCATCGGGTGGATCGAAGCCATCTAATTACTCCGTACGGGGGTTTTTCACGGTGCTCGGAGGAAAGACGCCCCAGCCTTGAACTGTCCCACTTGCCCGCTGCACGGAAGGGGACCGTACGAAGCCTATCTTGATGCTTCTCCATCCAGTCTATCCTCTTTGGACCGCATAAGATCCTCGCATAGGAGCTGGCCGATCCCTTTTCCATTTCCATTTTTAGCTAACCACGAACAGCAGTTTTCGGCTTCCAGAAGCCATTCAAGCCGTTGCGGGCCCTGGCGTCCGCAGTGATCCCAACTCCTCAATAATCTCTTTAGGATGGCATTAGCCACGCTTCCCTTTCATGCTTGAAGTTCCTGCGATGATGCTTCGGTCTTGCTCTCAGTATAATATGCACGACGACTGCCCATGTGTTGACCTTCGACCGACTTTCTCACCAGCCTCTCCGTTCCAGCCTCAAGACTTACTACCTAATCTGATATACGATACGTGTCGGTGTTAGTCGTTTCCCGAAGCGGGGGTAGTGTCGGGCTTGAGTTGCGGTATTATTGCATACGGTATTGTTCCGCCATTTCACCTTTTTTTCGATTCGAGCGCAGAACCCCAAGTCCAAACACACGCGACGCACTTCGCCCACATCGTTCGACAGGAGAAAGATCTCCTTGACTTCCGAGTCAGTTCTTCTGTTTTCCCTCCGGTATACGGTTTGGCGGCCTGCCGGAGCTTTTTAGCTCTAGCGGCGCCAATGTATGACTGCGACGCTGGCGGATCCATACCGAGATTATCAGATTGACTATTCCAGCCATGATCATTGTAAAACTGAAGAACAGCAAGGCCTACTTGTTTATCAGACAAGTCAACCGCAGGCACTTCACCATGGGCCACGGGCCGAAGTCCCTTTCACCTCCGGTGGTGTGCATCATCCAGCGTTTCAGCAGCATCACCAGCAACAGCAACCTGCAACCTCTGCCGCGCTGCCGCCCGAAGGAGCCCATCAGATCGTTCACGATATTCACCAACCAGTTCTGCTCACTCCACATCAGATGGTACCTCCGCAGCTCTCGTCGCACTATGTTTCTTCGCCCCTCCAGGTCCCCTTCTCCGCGCAGCGAGGCAAGAAGCGGCATCGAATGGACAATGACGGAGGTAGTAATGAAGACGACCACAGTATGGGTCTCCACCTTCCAATGCTACCTGCTGAGGGTCATACAGAAGATACGCACTCTCCCGAGTTGCTTTTGTCCGCTCATAGCGACTCCTCTTCGCATCCTCGGACGACTATCCACGCCTTCGCGCCTCCACTGCGGCCACTACACCTGCAACATCATCATCACCGACTTCCTGTGCAAGCTACTCTTCTTCCCTCTCCACGTCACGGTCCAGATATGACGTCGCAGTCCTTGCCGTCAGGTCCCCCGAGCATGGTCGGCCAAGCTGGAATGCCAGACCCAGCTCCCCGGCCCCGCGGACCGAAACTCAAGTTCACGCCGGAGGAGGATGCACTTCTGGTCGAACTGAAAGAGAAAAAGAATCTGACGTGGAAACAAATTGCCGACTTTTTCCCTGGCCGGACTAGCGGTACATTACAAGTACGTTACTGCACCAAATTAAAGGCAAAGGATACAGTCTGGACTGATGAAATGGTTGGATTTCCTTATCCCATCTTCATCACGTTGCGGAGAGATCTGTTGAACTAATGTTGTCACAGGTGCAACGACTGCGCAATGCCATTCAAGAATACGAAAACGACCGCTGGCGTATAATTGCGGCCAAGGTTGGCCATGGATTCACGCCTGCTGCCTGCCGAGAGAAAGCAGCAGAGTTATGAATGTGGTCCATGAGCGATACATGACTGAAGAGGAACGGTTTGGATTGCATTTTTTTTTTCCTATGACATTAGTGGATACGAGCGACTATATTGGGTAATACTTTCGTTCAGCGAAGCATTCTTGTGCAGTCATTCTTTTAAATTAGAGCTTTCATTTTTGTTTCACGACCCTGTATACTTTTTAATCTCTGTTATTTTTTTCTCTCTTTTTTAATTCCTTTGCTTTATCTGATTCTGATGGATCTGGTGGGGTCTCGGAGGGGGAAACGGGGCGATCTGGGAACAATCTGCTGAGGTGGCGCATGGTGAAGGATCAAGGATTATTAACCGGATATAGTGTTTTTCATTGCTACTGAACACAGGAAAATATATATAAGTTGGTGCATGCAGCAGAAGGCACTGGTGATTCTTTCCTCTCGGCGGTTCTAGGTTCAGGTACTTGGCGTCGGGAGTCATGGGTGGTCTGTTAAAACAACAACCGGCGATAATCACCATCTCTCACGATACCCTCCTTTTGCATGGATCGCAGCGGGATTTGATCTTCTTTCAATCTACAACAACTCTTTGGGGAGCTAGAAGATCCATTGTGCCCCCGTGAGCTTTGCAATTCGTCAATCGTCAGCTGTCAATCGTCAGCCGTCAATCGTTTCATGTTAGTTTCGGGCTGACTGGGCATTCATGCAACGGCCTAGCTCGTTTTGGGAATGAACGTAGAGAGAGAATATCCGGAGCGTAAAGCATATCGAGAGGACAGGTCCGTCCATAAGACAGTGAGCGAGGGGCCCGTTCGTCCTTAGCATGACCTGCTCCGCATGGAAAGAATCAGGCCAAACTGAATCGATTCGAAGCTAACATGGGCATCTCATCTCGTCACTTGCATGGAATCTTCGGGAGCCCAGGATACCAGGGGCGGCCAACAGATCCCAGATCGTCCATCCTTCTCAGAAACTGTTATTCATCTTTTCATCACTGGGATACCGTGCACAGCACACAACTTGAAGTGCCAGAGGACTCGCAGTATGTACGGACAGTATATACGGAGTACATCGTATGACCGTGGATATGCTGGCAACCGGAAATGAATCATGTGATCAACAGGGCACAGCCCTAGACGACGGCCCGATCGGGTAAGGCTGCGTGGCTGGTCGCCGCGGGCGGCCGTAGGAGCGGCACGGGCCAATCAGCGGGCGCCCAAACGCGGGCGGCTGACTAAGCGTGACCGCACGACTCGGAGGGCGACGATCCAGCGGTGCCAGCGCTCCATCGGGCCCGGCGGCTTCAAACTCGCCTCACCTCGCCTTTCCTGCTCTGCCGTCCAACTTCTCTCTCTCCATCCCAACCCTCCGCGTCACCACCTCCTGCGCACCAGAGAAAGGACAATGTTTGTCACACGCGCCGCCTCTACCCTCGCGAGGCGCACGCCCGTCCGGGCCCTCGCCAAGCGCTCGTTCTCCTCGTCGATCATCCGCTGTACGTGAACCCATTTGACCGAGCTGTCTCGCGCGGGGCTCAGCCCGTCCAACACCGTCACCCGGCTCAATTGAGTCCGCAAGTCTGAAGACGCCAGTCTGCATACATGTTGCAAAAGACGCTCTTTGATCCGTGAATTTGCTGACGCGGGGATGTCTGCTTTGCAGGCGAGAAGTCGAAATATGAGGTGCAGGGACCACCGGGCAAGATCATCCCCCTCGAAGGTTCGTGTCCTTCCCTTTATCCAGCGATTGCCAATTGCTCTCTACCGGCCCTCCTGATACCTGTCTCGCCGTCGTACAATTGCCATTGGCGCCGCAAGGCGGTCGAGCAGCGAACCCGATTTCTCCCGCTCACCCGTTTCGCACATTATGTATCTACCAGAGCTGATGGAAGCTAACGCGCTTGCTTTGCGTTACAGAGGTCAAGACCCCGGAGGACCTCCTCCCTCCGGGTGCTGAGCCCGGCACTATCCCTACCGACCTCAACCAGGCGACCGGTCTGGAGCGTCTCGAGCTCCTCGGAAAGATGCAGGGCATTGACGTCTTCGACATGAGACCCCTTGACTCCTCCAGGAAGGGTGCGTTGTCTCGCCTTTACTCTCTAGTCAAATCGTCCCTATTGCGAGACAAGAGCTCGTGATGGCATGGCCCTATGGGAATTTTGGGGAGGAATCACAAGGAGTGTCCAATCCTTGCATGCAAGGCGGAAGCGGCTGATAGAAGTGGGACTTCGATAGGAACCCTCGACAACCCCATCATCGTCAACTCCGTCGGTGACGAGCAGTACGCCGGTTGCACCGGCTACCCCGCCGATTCTCACAATGTCGTCTGGCTGACGGTGAGCTGATATCCTCTCCACTACATGTGACTCTTTGGAGCGCGTCGTGTCGCTGTTCGGAGTTTAAACATTGAAGATGAATGCTCATGGCGTCTGCTACGAAAAGGTCTCTCGTGATCGTCCCATCGAGCGCTGCGGCGAGTGCGGCAACGTCATCAAGCTGAACTACATCGGACCGGAGGACGACCACAGCCACCGTAAGTGCTCCCGCTCTTTGTTGCTTGCGGCTCCAGTCTCCCCCCCCCCCCCCCCCC
>Ga0008109_10000251_pt1 | contig 39736 bp, 32 predicted proteins | sample HigsolmetaGSP18D_FD_59306 | JGI IMG/M metagenome (GOLD analysis project Ga0008109, IMG submission 59306) | High solid enriched microbial communities from the Joint BioEnergy Institute, USA - SP1-8-D | ecosystem: Engineered > Bioreactor > SSF (Solid state fermentation) > Aerobic > Biomass ...
GGGGGGGGGGGGGGGGGGGGGGGGGGGGGGGGGGGGGGGGGGGGGGGGGGGGGGGGGGAAGAAAAAAAAGGACGGTCAACAGCAGAACAAGACGACCCCAACGAGTCCAAGAGCCGCGTCGGAGTTGCTCCGACTGTGCGATTCGCCGGACAGGCCGGATGGGGAGAATCTTAATCGCACCAACCTCTTCTGCAAAGGAGCCAAGAGTCGGCATCCCACGGCCCACCTCGGAGGAAGGTCCCTGTCGAGCGTAGCCTGGTAGCCAAGGCGGCTCCCCGTGCACCGGTGCACAGAAGATCCGGTCGAACGGGAGGTCCGCCCAGGGCCTGGTGTGTCCGTCTCCAGCCAGCGTCAGCAGGCAGAGAGAGAGACATGTCCAGAGGTGCTGTGTACATGCTGTGTGCGATACAGGAGTCGCCCGCCGGAACGCAAGACGGGCCGAGGCCGCCCGGGCCGCCAGGCGAGCCGGCGGAACGGCCGAACCAGACGCCGAGTCGCCGCGGCTCAGCTGCCCACGGGGACGACGATCGCCCCGCTGCCGCCCGTGGGGGAAGCCCGAGGCGGGCTCGGATCAGCGCGACAACCCGACATCCCCTGCACCGGGCATCGCCTCGACCTCCCCAGGTCGTCTATGGTGCTTGGGACGGTTACGACGGACGTTTTGTCACTGTACAGACCTCCCTACGCGCCCTGGCGGCCGCCAGCGACACCGCCAACGTCTACTCGGGCTGCATCTCAACACGGCCTCCGGGCTGCCACGGCCTAGTATTCAACTACCCAAGCTGTCGCAAACATACAAAGGAAACAACCAACAGACAGGATGTACCGCCTACGCAGACGAACCACTAAGGGGAAGAAGTGGGATGATTAATCGCGTTCTCCATTCCGCAAACTCTCGCTCATCTGGTGCCTCTTCGCGCTCTCACCCAGAGAGTCCAACGATCCAAAGATCACCCTTGGCTCCAACACCGCGAGGACGAGAGAAAACTAGCAGGAAGAAAGAAAAGATAACACCCGAGCAGATCCGTACCAACCAACCAAAGGATAGAGGGGGAAAAAGGAGAAAAAACAAAACAGATACACAAGGAGAAAAAAAATGCGCATATGGAGGGACGAACTTGTAGATATTTGCGCTCACACCACGCACAGATGAATCGAAAAGAAAACAGCGCATTACAGGAAAAGACCCAGAGACGCTGAGGTCTTAATCTCTGGATAGAACACAAGGAGATAGAGATGTTGCCCTTTTTCACGCTTTCAAGAACCAACAGGCTGAAGGAGATGTAGCAAAAAAAAGGAAGAGGGGAAAAAAAACCTCGTGTACATAATCTTCGCTAGAAAGAGAAACATCGGTACAGGTCAAAGAGAGATAGATCGGAGCCAGGCGGTCGGGAGCGGAGAGGGCTTATCATCTCGCGCTCAAGTGGACACCCGTTTTGAGAGAAAATTAAGGAAAATCAAGATGGATCTCATCAAAAAAAAAACGCTAACACAACCCGATTAGACTCCGTCGCCACCGTAACACCCAGGAAAACATAGCACAGAGAGAAAGGAGGAACAAGAGGTATCTGACGAATCCAGAACAGCGATGCTGGGGTCCATCAAGAGGGCGTCGCAAAAACTCTGTCAAGAGTCGAGCTGCGCGATCAGCCGTGCTACGGGCGGATCCACTGGTCCAGTCAGAACGGCTGGAGGAGAGGTCCTAAGACCTGATGGAGTTCATTTTTTCTTGTAAAAGCCGCCGAGATAATCGTGACATGCTCAGTGCAAGATGCGAGCAAAGACCTGCGCAATTGATCGGGAGATAACGCCATTCAAATGCCGCAGCTCAGAGGAAGTGAGTGTAGACCTTCGAGGTTTCGTGAACTTCCATCTCCTGGACAAAACGTTAGAGTCCACAGTCTCCAGTGTAGAATCTTCAGCTTACCATCTTGAAACTGTTCAGTTCTTCCTTAATCTGCTGTGCGAGGAGAGGAGTTAACCTATTGCAGGTGGCAATATCTCCGCGTCTGTCGTACTCCCCACTGGGCCAGGTCTCGTGGAATTGGATACGGGGACTGAATACGATATTCTTGACGACGGGAGCCTTGGTCTCTTGGCCGGCCAACCTGCCCCCTGGTACGAAATAATCTTCGCCTTCGATCTTGACGGAGTCTGTCCGTCTGTTTCGAGACTGGTCGTCAGGAGTGCTGGGAGCGCTGGAATGCGGCGAGTCGCTGGCATGAATATGCGGCAAGCCAAGTTCGCCGTTTTGATTCGTGGAAGGTGATGAGTTTCCGGAGTCCGTAGTAGGTCCTAAAAATCCCGTTAGCCTTACGTTCTCTCAAACAGCGAGAGAGCTGACTGTCCGACGCACTCTTCAGAATACCCTTCCTAACTGGAGTAACTGAAGTAAGAGTCTCTGCACGCTCCTTCTCCCCTCCCACAATGCTTTTACGCGCGCGAGCATTGTCAGCACTGCTTCCAGATCGCACTGAACTGGGTTTGGACGTGTTCCCCGTCGTGCCTCCCAACTTTGAAAAGATGGTCCCTCCACCGCGCTGGTCGCGGGGGTCCGAGTTCACAGAAACACCCTCCCGCTCAGCTTCGATATTAACCACCGAAACCTGCGGGGGCATCGGCTGTTTGACGGCCGGATCGGTAGAGTGTTTGAGGGACTTGCTGCGGAACAGCCCAACAAGAGATCGCGTCGACTTCTTCATGCCTTTGCTCATCTTCCGCAGCATAACCGACGCCGATGATGCCGTAGACGAGACCGACAAGTTGTCCGTGGAACCGGAGAAGAAGTGGCCCGTATTCGCATAGATGCTCTCGCCAAGCCCACTGGCTTCCTGTTGCTCCGCAATGGCAGCCTGCTCCTCACCCAGCTCCTCAGTGAGCTGCTGTCTACGGCTTTTCTCTGGCTCCGTCGCCTCCTTCTTTCCAACATTCTGGGCAGTCGCGCGTCGAAGATCTGCAGCGCTTCCAAAGGAAAATGCCCTCCTCAGCCTAGACTTCCCAGACTTCTTCTGCTCACTTCTGGTGATCTCGGCCAGACGTTTTGTGGCCGAGCCCTCGTTCGGAGTGGCAGACGGCGTGGCCTCGCGCTCACTCTCATGAGACACTGGCGAGTCGGGGGCCGGAGAAACAGGGCTCATCGTCACTTGGTTCGACAATGGCGAAGGGCTGGTCTGTCGCTTTGGAATCTCGGGCATGCGTAAAGTGCTCGAGGGCATGTTTTCCTCCTTAGGAGGAGGGACGGACTGCACTGTACCTGGATCCGAGACGGCCTTCCAACCAGTCAGCATTGTACAACAGTAACACAGCAGAACAACGTACAGAGCGATTGGACGACCGCGTCGAACTGACGCTATCGGAACTGTCGCTGTGAGAGTGGGATGAACGAGGTCGCAGGCGCTCCTCACGAGGCTTGGGGTCGGAGATAGGGACCAACATAGTTTCTTGTGAATGCATTTGGTTTCGTAAATCAGCCAGTCCAGTAGTGTCCATGCTTGCCAAGCTCCTGCGCCTATACCGCTTCGCAAGCTCGGGGTGCTGAGGCTTCTCGACCGAGGTGTCGTCTGCACTCGACACGCGTACGTGACGAGCAGGCCCCTGGAAAGGCCCCTGCGTATTGAGGGATGTGGAGTTGTTTGCTTGGGAGGATGGATCGTGGCTTGACACGCCAGTGCTCGAGCCAGAAGGGTGATGAACAACCCGCGGGAGAGATGCCTGTGCACCGGCGGCGTTCTCAGGCCGCCTGTTCCCGCGACGGTAGCGATCCGGCGATGGCTTCGAGGAAATGGTAGGAGAGGATATGTTTAGGAACGGGGACGATGAAGGGAGGTTGACGGTGGACAGAGGACGAGGTTCACCCGCTCGCTGCCCTGTCGGGATAGCCGTGTCGTCTTTGGACACGTGGGAACGCAGGGATGAATTCGATGATGAGGAAGAAGGTACAGAACCAGCTGCAGGAGGATGCAAGCGTTGGGAGCTGACTCCGTTGGCGGAAGGTTTCTGCGAGCTCTGCAGCGCTGAAGGGCTCTCCGGTCTCGGTGTCTGACGACTATCAGGGTTCGCCAGACCAGGCGTGCTTGTGAAGGCGTAAGGGGCGACAGTGGGCATGGCTTGGTGGCCCCTGGAATTCCCAGAACCACCGGCGGCGTTGTATGTGTTCCGAGATGTCTGCTGACCACGAAGATTCTGCTGGCTTGGTGCTTGGGATGGAGCTGTAAAGGTGCCGGATGCGGACGAGGGGCGGGTCTGGAGCATAGTCACGGTGCTAGCTTGCTGAGGGAGCGCCTGGACCAGCGCTGCCATGATCGCTCCCGCGGGGGATTATGGGGTGTCGAGGGTAACAACGCGTGCCTTGGGCCGAGACAGAGAGCAGGATATGTCTGGAGCGCGCGGAGACCAGAAACGTTCGACAGGGAGTCGTGTGCAGGGAGAAATGAAAGGAAGGCGGGGAAAGTCTGCAGAAGGGACCTATCAGTCAGCTCCAGGCATCATCGCGTTGAGTCATCGGGGGTAGGATCGCGGTGCCGTCAGGTGGGTGAAAGGAAGGGAGATCAGGGCCATTGATGCGAGCCGATTGAGGTGTTGTTCACCGGAAAGGGACGCTGGAGGGGACGGTACCTGGCTAACAATTGCAAAGGCAAAAGGGAACAAGATTATAATGATACAGGATTAAGAAGGCTCAGCTCAGGGTAGGAAACGAATGTGGACAAAAAAAGAAACGAAGGGCTCAAAATAGACTAAGTAAGAGGGGGGGGGGAGGTGGGAATTGAGGTGGAGGAACGCAAGGCTCCGACGGCAGAGGACAAGGAGTCAAGCCATTAACCCGAAGGGAGCAGAAGAAGAGGAGCCAGATCCTTGGAAGGGCGCCTCGACTTCTGAAGAAGGCAGAAGAAGGGCCTTTCTCTTGGACTGGGGGAGAGGGGTTTGAGGGGGGAGGGGGGATGAGGACAGGAGGGAAGAGCAGGAACAGGAGGGTTGAGGTCAGAGAGAAGGCCAGGGAGCGACAGGAATAGTAGACTGGAGGCGGAGACGGGTTTCCAGAGCGCGCGAGAAGCACGGGACGCAGGCAAGCGTGTCCGGCGGGGGCTACGGCGGCCAGGGCGATCCACGAGCGCTTCTGGGGGGATCCTCGAAGCCCGGCGAACGCCGTCGTGGGTCTGCCCCCTTAGCCGCGACTGGCCGCCTGCTGCTGCGGCAGACGTCACTCCGGCCTCAGGGGTCTCAGCTCGAACAACCTCGCTGCTGCGTCGTCCGGCCACGCTGCAAGGAGCATCGATCCTCTGTCTCTCGCTGGCCGCAGAGTATGGGGAACGTGGTGGATGCACCAGGTGCTGGCAGGGCCAAGGACCGAGTCCCCCGTCCACCGTCTCACCAGCCACCAGGGTCCGGCCATGTTTCGCGAGGCGACGCTGCTAGGCTCGGCTTAGCTGTGACGCCGTTCGCGATGGAGCCTCCTTGGGGCCGCGGCCAGGCGTCGAGGGGCTTCAAGCGATGGATGCCCCGAGTTACCTCGCATGATCGTCCATGTCAACCTCCTGCTCGACAGGAACGTGCTCGACGGCGTAGGTACCAGGTACCCGTGCTCCCCGTGCGCGGAGGAGAGAGAGTCAGCGTCTTTACTGCTTCTGTCTACGAGGGTCCGATCCTTTCCCTCAACAACACCCTTTCATCATCGTCCTCCGATCATGACCCACCATCTAGACGTGGACATTAAGGTTGGCGTCGAGACAGGAAGCAAATGATGCCATTTCTGCTGGGAATGGAGACGATGCCAGAGATCCCCTGCCGTATGTACTCTACTTCAATAACACACCGCAAATGGCGTAAGGAATCTTCTCTAATTGTTCCAGCAAATAGCAGCAGAATACACAGAGGGTCTCTCTGACGTGGCAAAGAAAGAGAGAAATCAGCCCCTGGATGTGGTTCGATATCAAAGAGCCGCATCGTCCAGGGTAATTTTCACCCTTGGGACGCTAGACTCGAGGCTACTTCCGGGGTTGGAAGGCAAGGCATCTCTCTCCTCCTTGCCCGTAAACATTAAAAAATAATATTATTGTCTTTGTGGGATCGATCATCGTGGAGCCCGGCACCACCAACACAGAGGCGATCCGTACAGTAATAATATGGTAAAAGGTTACAATACTCCGTGCCCAATAATGCCACACTGCGTCTCCTGCTTTTACCACAATTCTCCGCAACAAGCCAAGATAAGCAGGCGTATGGCGCAGCAACCCGCTCTCGACGCAGCGCCCTAAGCGCCACGGACACGATCCAATGGTGGTGCTTTATGCGGAGGATAACCGTCGATGGCCGTCCGCCGGGTCCCTTTACTAAGTTTACTACTACTACGTAGCTACTCCGGACGGCAGCCGAGCAACCCACTACTACTGCATTAAGGGGAGGCACATCAGGCGGACTCGACACCTGCGCACTTAGCTCCTGTACCTAAGATACGGCTACTGCTCTTGATAGGGCCATATTTTTCCCCGACTTTGCCACTATACGCAAGCTAGGCTGAGTCTATCTGCGTTGTTGACGTGAGGGGAACGCGGCAAGCATTAATTTGGCGACAGCCGTGCATGCGCTTCTCTTCATCCAGATTATTTACCATCCTGCAAGAACGGCGTGGCTGAATAATCGACCACACGTGAAGAGCGAGCTAGCCACTACTGGAACTGCAGCACAGCTCAAGCAGTTGGATGATGATTGTTAAATCGAGAGCAGGGTGCTTCGTTTACTGATCTGGACGGACGAGGATCCGCTGTCTTCACTCTTCCGTGATCTGGGTGTTGTTATCTCCAGAGATTCGCGTAGCGTCGGGCCCCTCATTTGGCGGACAATAGTCGCAGACCCACGGAAGGAAAGTGTCGGAATTCTTGCGTCATCGACACAGAATTATTGACTGATCTCCGGAGTCAAACTGACAGCTTGAGGATCAATAACATCTGCTCTCTCAAGTCTTGATCATACGATGGTCGTCGTCTGCGAATCCCCACTATTAAACTATATGGGAGACATACTATCAACCTTGCCCTTTCCTATATCCTAGTAGCTTGATGACGACGATTCAGTTTCATGGGACGAAAATGAACGGTATCATTGTTTACTACCCTCAGATCGCATCGTTGCTGGTGCTGCAGCTGAAGCTCGGGCAGAAAACCCTTAATTTTCGGAGTCTTTATTTAACGCTAAGGCAGCACACCCGACGAGGGCACACTTGCGCTATGATCCCATGAATAATCACGCCCGTTACTACTCAGCATGTGTCAAACGATAAGTAGTAGTTTATCGCTTGGTTCCATCCACTGATTAATAATAATGGTAATAGGGGCCGTCAATTAACCTTGACGGATCCGAGGATCACGATTGCCCCTGATCTAACGCATGTATGTACTGACCGCTATCTCTACTCGATGATCAGCCCAGTCCTCTACCCCGCTGCTTTTCCAGAGCACGGCAGCATGGAAATACAGATAGATCATCTCCGTAAGGACAGATTAGCTTGCTGGATCATGACGGCTATCAGAAAATTGGAATTGTTATAGAACAATAACAATGTCTGGAGGAGCATTGTTGACTGGGCCAGATTCAGTCAATTATCTCTCTTTTTTTTCGAGGTCCCTAAGTTCCTGCACGGACACAGCACCAAGAGCAGTGTCCGCACGGGGTATGCAGGTAAGAAGTACTCCGTACCTGCGCAGATACCAGAGCAAGGCCCCGGCACATTTGTCTTCCGTACTCGGTGACTCCGTACCCCGGGGGATTATTGCGTTCGAATCCCCGTTACAATTTCCAAGGAACCGGGGACCAAGGTTCCTGCAGGCGACCGTAGTCGAGATTATTACTCCGTAGAAGATCTTCAGTCTTCTTGACCAGGGGAGGCATCAATGCCGATTTGGTCACCACCTATCTACCGGCACCCAGGAGAGGTATGCACTCCGAGTTACTACTAGTATGTACGGAGCACTACTAAGGAAGTAGCTCAACACGGCAAGACTCCCATTCTAGGTCTTCAAGTACACCGTACTTCGCTATGCTATCTCATCTTTTCGTCTTATAAACCCCCAGTATGCACTTGATCAGTCCGGCCTTGGTCAGACGGAGAGTTTATGCTACGCTTGTGGCGAAACTAACGATGCTCACGGCGGATGAAAGCCATGGCATTTATTTTGATATCTTGAGCAGCGATCGGTCTGCCCTCGAGTCGTTTTTCTCTTTCCAGGTATCGAGCGGCAGCCCGCACCCCGCACTGCTCAGCCGTTGAGTCTGCAACGTCGAGTCCGATCCCGCTCACTTACTACTGCGAGTGTTGTACGGAGTGATTCAATTTCCTTGACAATCATTACCTGTCCTGGTTGCTTCCAGGAGGAATGTCAGGCAATGATCGTGAGCACCGGCCCAGGCCCGGGATCCGTCAACCGGTGGCGAAGAAGGCATTATTATCGTTGAATGATGCTTTGCATCCCCCGTCTCACCAGGGATTGACGGCGCTGTAGGTCATTCCCGCGACGAGGACAAGTGAAACAAGAGGCGGCAGCACAAGCCGCGCGTGCGCTGCACGTCACCGGAACGGGAACAGGCCGGGCCATCCATATGATGCAGGTGCGTTTTGGGCGCCTGCGGGGCCGCGAGATCTGGAATCCGACCTGCCGAGAGCCGACAGGCGCTCCCGTTCCCTGCTTTCTCGCTCTCTCTCTCTCTCCTGTCATTTCTCCAGGATGCTGGATTCAGAAATCCTATCTGCTTCCCGATCTGCTCTTCTTCATGATCGTCAGAGAGCTGTATGACAGCTTTTCTTCCTTCCGCTTCTCTATCTTCCTGCTTCTTCTCATGGCGTTTGCAGGTGGAAAAGCAACTGCATCCCAGCAACATGGATCAACCTCGTCACTGCAATTCTGGCCCAACTCCTCTGACCTGATTCCGGCCAACATCCTCCTGCTGCACAAGAGCCAACGGTAGCGGAGATGGCCGTTGCAGGATCATTATCAGTCATATGCAATGGCTGACGCAACGGGTACTCCAAGATGATCTGTGAAGACAGGCGACGCTAACTAAGCAGCAACCATCGATCCTGCCACGTTATCTCCATCCTCATTAAGCTTTCTTGAAACTTATTCTATGAACATTTAGCCCCGCAATCTCATCAAGACCCGAGCTGGGGATGCGAAGAATTTCCCAAATGGGCTTCAGTTCCATTGCCAGCGCCATGGGTTTCTCCAATTGTTCAACATCCTTCCCAATCGATGAGCACTGTTGTTTCTCAAGTTCCGTATGTCCCAGGCGATACAGACGATAATCCGGAGAGAGAAACGGTTCTATACAATCGTGCAGAGTGCACCTGCACCGGAATGTGATATCATTCAGTCTCCACAGACTCCTGGAAATATATTAGTATCTAATATCGGAAGTCGAAAGCATACGACGAGGTCCAGTCTTACTCAACGCTATCCCGTGATATATGCACATCTCACCATCTTCAGGGTTCAATATTGCAGGCAGTCTCCAACTCATAGTGGTGCCTGGCTAATTCTATCTGCATTCATTTTAGCTGCTGTCGCTTGTCCGCATAGTCTCTGACGAAATTGCGTCACTGTCCAGATGCACATGGCCGGTAGCCTTTATGTTCCATGGTTCCGGCCGACAAAGTTTTGAAAAGGACGGCAGATAACGGGCGCTAAATGAACAATGGATTGTCTTATCAGACATCGAGGGCATGGATACAGGAAAATCTGCCCAGAATTGTTGTCCTGTGGTATGCTGATTGCTCATAATACAGTGCATAGAAAGACGGCACCGGGTTCATTTAATGTGCATGACATTGCCCCGGTCAGATTACCTCCTCTGAAGCTCTGGACACTGTTGCAGCGACTATCGCATGGAGTTTTGAAGTTCGCTTGCCTCACCGACAGATCTACCGCCTTGGCAGGGTTCATAGCAGTTAATTCTGCCAGATGAAAATCTTTTTTTTGGGGTTCCCATCTCGGTAATGAGGTATACGTGAAGCCCACACATGGGCAAAATCACACAATCTCGTCCCTGAAGCAGCCGTTTACATTGCGTGATTACATGGATTGCCATACAGGGTATATGTATTAATTCCGCACAGTATGTAGATCTTGATCTCTTTTCTTCTTCGGGCATTTCCGAAACTACTGATCAACAGTCAAAGAACTACCACTATGACTTCATACTTACTGTTCGCTAACTTCGCTTACCACGGAAACTACCTATTTAGCTCTTAAGCGACGAGACCCACGCAACTCCGCTTCAGCAAGTGCCCACTGCCTGGCGATGGAAAAAGATGCCCTGTCGTCATAGCATTTCAGGGAAGCTAGAACCGGAGAATTGCAACTGCTGATCTCATCTCCAATCTCCACTTCCCGCTGGCCCGATTCTCAAATCTGTGCGAGCCAATATCCCTCGCCAAGGCCATGTTCAGGGTTCACCTCCAGTCCCGCTGCGATGGCGAGGAAGTAAAATTATGAAAAGAATAAAAATCGAACAGATAAAAGTTCGTCTGTTGCCGCAATCTGACCCTCGGATGAGCGGGGTGCACACTAGTAGGATCGACAGAAAGGAGATTAGCAGAGCCAGAAACCCCAGGACTGAGTCAAAGTCTTTTGTTTTCAATTTTTGGTCAGTTTGCGGTGTCTTGGCTTGGGTACACGACAGACTTCTGTGCGACATGGTCGCTGCAGGTTGACCGTTCTCACGTTCTATCTTGCCGTTTATGCCAAGAGATCTGCGGTTGCCGTTGGCTATGCTGTTCAACACATTCTTTCCCCTCAACTTACTTGCGAGTTTCGTATGCTGCTCGCGATGTTGGATGATATATTGTCGAGATTCTATCTGTATAATCAGCCTATATGCGCGAGACACCATTTACTTGGCAAACATTCCCTTAGATCCTCTCAAGATGTCAAGGACAAAGACCACCTGCCCCCTGGGCATAGAACAGTGCTTTCTGTTTACCACCTGCCAGACGAAATTTCTGAATTCAGTCATATCTTAATCAACGCACTGTTTTTATCACAAAACATACAGTCAACAGATCTCTCACGATTGAAAAGAGATATGTTGAAAACAGAGCCAGGAAGCACTGATATGTGTCTTGGTGAATCAGTGAAGTTAACTCAGGACTACAAAAAGCGTATCTCATTAACGAGGCGAAGAAACAATGAGCTCAATTCTATGAGAACTCCTGGTAAATACGAGTCCCTTCACTACGGCCATATGACTATGAATGGATAGATGCAACAATAAAGACAACGCATCAACTGACATTTACCTGATGTCAATTGTGGTTTGAAATCACTCGATGAATTTGACCTTATTCACTCAACTCCCTTGACTCGTTGTGACTCGCATGACTCTTACAGAGGTATATATATGTGACAATGACAGAAAGAACGCGTCTTTTTTCGCTTTCCTTCCTCGCAACCAGCATATCCCTAACAGACAGCAATACGCGAGAATCTACTTTCAGAGCACATCATCGACTTCTTCCGACCGACTATCGTATCGCAAGGACGGGTCTTCGCAACAGGTTGACGGTTTCTGGAGACGTGTCTTTCTGGGGCTCTCCCTCGCCTCCTCATCTATTGAGATAAAATCGATGTCTATCCTGCAGTATTCCGTTACCACTTGCGCTAACATTCAAGCAGTAATAGATCTGACGGATTCTCCCTATCTCAGAGCTGCTTTTGTCGTGAAACAGTGATTTTACAATACCAAAATAAAGAGGCAACAATATTATTGGCTTTCTAGTTACCTGACAGCTCTCTTGTTTGATGGCAGAACCCCATGATGACCATCTCCCATAAGGAAGACTAGGTTATAATATTGCTTCGAATGAGATAGATCTGGCGAGCATCCCTCTTTCTTTCCTCAGCCAGCAGAACGCTAGACACTCTCACTTACAAAACCACAGTATCTCCTGTAAGCCGTGAGCATGTGTCGGCTCCTCGTCCATCTGCACGAATGCGGTCACATTGTGCCCCAGAACGAGCACTTTCCGCTAGCTGGGACACGAGGGCACGACGCGTTCGAGGTACAGGCCCTCTGGAACGATGATCCCTGCCCACTCTGTACAGAATCGCCGTCACATTTTGTTAATGCAATGTGGAGCACCCAGTTGACAGTTCAAGAAATTGCAGCCAGCTTGAATATCACCATCGATCATCCGGATTTGCTGAATATCATCGCAGAATTCTACGCGAGGCAACACTTTCAAGCCACTCAACTCGTCGAACATGGCAATTCTACGGTATTTTCCCCGCAATCAGCAGCCAAGGGGGACCTTCAGCAGGACGAGCAGCTGGCTCATGCTCTGCAAGATCTGCAGCAGTTCGAGGACGAGCGGATGCCTGACTTTACGGACTCGGCACTTCCCTCAGAGAAAGACTTTGATGAGCTTTTCAGGGACTGGATAAACTCTGATCCCCCTGAACTCTCGGAGCTGAATGCTGAGGTTGCACCAGATCAAGCAGGTCCTGCCACCAATGAAGGTGAACTCCTTCCTTTTCCAGGCCTTTTCGATGTGCTTGCGGGAGGACAGCATGAGGACATACTTGCATTTGTTGATCCGGTGACGCTGGAGCATTTCCCATCGACTGAAGCAGAGGGTGTTCCTTTTATTGCCGGGAATACCCAAACTGTCCATGGACCTGCTGCTGACACAGCAACGGTCAATCTCCAAGCTCAGCAGCCGCAGCCATCGATCACGGTGGAGCATCAAGAAGCGCCAGCGCCGGAGCAGCAGCAGCAGCCAAAAGGCAAGACTCCTCGGAAACGGGCTGGAACGACGCTTAACAAGACAGAAACCAAGCGAGCAGCCCCAAGCAAGACTCCGAGGCGCAAGCCAGCAGCGAAGGAGACTGCTCCACAGACTCCCACGGCGAGAGCCGGCACCAAGCGAACAGCATCGAACACGGAGAAGAAAGTGTCACATGCAGAAGAGACTCCGGAAGAGACTCCGCCTGAGAACACCGAAGTGCAAAATGCTCTGAGGAACATCATCCGCTGTTCGGAGGAGATCCGTTCCAATTCACGACTTCTCGCGCGCGTGGACGCCTTTGCTGGACGGCAGCAGGCTCCACGCATTCCTAGCGGAGGACAGCGAGCCCAAGTACCGAAGCGTGAAGTCGCCGATCGACGCGAGGAATTATCCGTGCTGCGGGAGGAGTGTGAGCGTCTGGCCGACGATTGTGAGCGCGTGGCCAGCGACGCTGAACGCATCACCATGATTGCTCAAGAAGCCGCACGGCACGCGACTCCTAGGTTCAAGCGCTCTCCCACGCCGTACCCTCGAGACTTCTCCCCTGTTCCCGAGGCTAAGGCTCAGGCTCTCGGGACTGAGACTCAGTGGCAGCACTGGACACCACTAACACCGTTCTATACCGCTGCAAAGAAGCCGGAACACGACAAGAAAAACAAAGGTGAGGAGAAGCCTGCCGAGTCAGAGCTGGAATCCAAGTCTCCATCGGAGTCCAAATCAGCTGTCATGGCTATGAGCGGAGTCATTATTCCAAAAGAATCTGAACGGCAAGCTCAGCAGGCTCAGCAACACGCTCAGCAGCAGCCTGCCGACAATAACAACAAGGAGGGAGGATCAGCAGCCCGTCCTCGTAGGAGCAGTAGGATCCGAAAACCATCTCTTCGAGCTCTGGGACTGTGATACGTGCCTATCAGGTATCTAACCTAGTCAGTTGACCCCTCAGGCTTCACTCACCTTTTATTCAAGCACTGACTGTGCCTGCCTACTATTCACCAGTGCAGTACACGCGGTACTGCACTGAGTCATGCAAGGCGTTGCAAGGTGTTTGAATGCAACCTGTTCAGACTTTATTCTCTCTGATTTTCCTTCTAATTGTCCAGAACTCCACTCTTCTTCCTTTTTTTGGATCCAGATTGGCGAACTCATCATCCCCACGAATGTGAAGGAAGCAAACCTTCAACAGAGCTCCTTTACTTTACCATTTTTTTTATTTTCTCCATCAGGGCTGGCAATTCCCTTTTCGATTTTCATATTCATACTCATACCCAAACTATGAAGGAATCTCAGATAGAGTTCATTTTTTTCCCCTCCACGCTTGAGTTTACATACCTCTTAGGTTAAGTTTTGGTCATATTAATTTTTCCTTAGCATGGTGATTTTAATTGTTGTTTTCTCTATTGTATTTTCGGTACAGACCAGACATGACAATGAAAATGATGATCCCTTTAGTGCAATCAATCCTTTTTTTTGGTATCCATAAAAATTATCTAAATCTCTCATCCATGGGCGTCTACTCATTCATTAGAGAGACATCATCTCCATAACATGTGGTAACAATACAGGGATCTCGTACACGATCAAAACCCTTCGTCATCCTCACCCTCCTCGAGATTCTCACCCGCATCATCCATATCCTCGTCCGCATCCTCCTCGTCCTCCTCGAGGCCCTCAAAGACCATGAACTTCTCATTCTTCGCGTCCGTCTCGTCGGGAACGACGTTCCCGTCCTGCACCTCGCAGTCCTTGAGCACGCACTCGCGGCCGATCTTGCTCCGCCGCCCGATGATGCAGCCCGTCAGCTGGCAGCGCTCGCCGACGACGGCGCCGTCCATGAGCAGGCACCGCGTCAGGCGCGCCCCGCTCGCGATGTGGCAGTTGGCGCCAACCACGGACTCCTTGATCACGCACTTCTCCTCGACCGTGACGTTCTCCGCCAGCAGGCAGTCGTTCTTGGTCACGGTGCAGCGCTGCGCCACGCCCGCGGGGTACGCGATCTTGGCGGCGTGCGCGAAGGGCGAGGCCGCGGCGCGGCCGACCTCCTCGATCGACTCTAGCTTGGCGAGACGGAGGGAGACGGAGAGCAGGAGGGCGGAGCTGTCGACGCGGCGGATCAGAGGGGCGGAGGGTTGGGAGGGGTGGATGTACGCGAGGATCGGGGGGATGGTGAGCTTGCTCTTTTCTGCTGACAACGACTCTGGTGTGGCGTCTAGAGAGGTAGAGGTGGTGACTCGAGATGCCCATCGGGGTTCATGAGGCTCGTGGGTCGCGGTGGTGGTAGTGGTGGTGCCATTATCAGCGCCCGTCTTTGTCGTGCTCATGGCTTGCAGGTCAATCTCCTCCTCGAGGGTGTCTCCATCGTGACTCCCGCTCTCGCCGACTCCTTCATCTTTCGGCTCGAACACCTCGCGGAGCCCCAACTTGTCCCCCAGACCGGTCTGCCAGCCTGCCTTTGCCCACCAGCCGATCAGGTCCTCGCTGATGCTCTCAAACCGCTCGTTGCGGCTCGCCATCTCCTTGACCCAGTACGGGAAGAGGTAGATGTGCGCGTCGCGGTACGTAGTCAGCATCTTCACCCGGGCGTGCTTCCGCACGAGCGAATGCCGGACCAGGAACGCCTTCTTGTCCTCCATCCTCTCCTTCAGACTGTCCATCGGCATGGCAAGGACCAGCTTCGACAGGCCATATCGTATCGAGCCCGGCCCGTCTGTCGGTGGTTGCACGACGGGCGCCTCATCCTGCTCTAGCGACGCCGTGGCGACAAAGTCCGTGACCTCGCCTTTCACACTCTCTTCCCGGTCCTTGGTCTGATACCACACGCCGAGGCCACCTCTCCGGCCGCTCTTCTCCCCGGCCATTCCAACCATCCTGGCTCCCCTGGGGCCTCGCACACCACTATCGCCTGTAGAGCCACCAAGCGCAGCCTGGGTGACCATCCATGCTTCCAGGAGCGATTCGCCCGGGATCTCGCATACGAGATCGCAGGGCAGTACGATGAAGTCAGTCTTGATGCACGCCTGGACCTCGGGCAGGCGGAGAAGCTCCGCGGTTCCCGTGGTGAAGGTCAAGTCTGCCGGCGCGAGCACCGACGGCGACGGAGCCGGGAGGGATGTGAGATGCGGGTTCTGCGACAGAGCGGCTTCCAGTGGAGCCCGACTTGCGGGGGGAGTGATCAGTGTGATGTCTGGATTTCGTTAGTTTGAGGAGCTTTAGTGCAACATGTTAGGAAATGAAGAAGTATGTTTGGAGAATCATTGGACGGAGAGCTAGTATGACCAGAGTGGGGTTGACATCCAGACATCTTGTCCAGTTTTGAAGAGGCGTCGGGCTAGGAACAGAGGCAGATGGACATTGGAATGTGCAAAACAAATAACATATTAAGAGAAATTATTAAAAATCTAAATGGGAATGGATGATATACAGGACATGTCTTCTCCATAGACAGATGATGCTCCAAAATCATCAAGTCATATACTTACTTGTAATTCCCATCCGATAGCACCAGTCGAGGGGATACCATACCATCGGACGGTTAGCAATAGGAACAAGAGCTTTAGGGAATTCTTCGGGATTCGAGGTGAACGTGTTGAGGGAGACTCCAGGCCCGCACAGGATGAGGGCCTGGAAGCCCGTGTGAGGAACGGCAACGGAGTGAGGCATTTTGGTACGCAAGCCTGCTGGACAGCAGGCTTTACTCTATCGGCCACTGAGAGTCACTCTCTCTATAGAAGAGATATAGAACAGAGAGAAAGCTGTTTCTTGGCTGTGATTGCGGTTTCGATGAGGGGAAAGCGCCTAAGTGGTTGGTTCTTCAAAAATGGAAATATGACCCAAGGATTTAGCAGTGTGAACCTGTCATAACGGCCATTCCACCAAAGGCCCACCAAGCTGACTTCAATGCAGCAGCCGCGACAGACGGTGCAAAAGACGGCTTATTCCTCCGGTGCAACTGCTCGGATGACTCGACATATCAAATCAAACGACAAAATCGACATCCCGCCGATGCCAAGCCCAATCACGTGCAGATACGCGCTGCTGACTCAGCCGTGACCCGCCTCCGGATTTTTGGGCGCGGCGGGCGGGACAAACGGGGCAAACAGCGTGGTCACCAGCCACATGTTTCTGGCCTCGACCTCCGAGGCTGACCTTCCCCATCGCTCTCTCTCTCCTCTTGATTTCGCTTTCTGTGTTTCCTTTCCTTGGAGAGTGAGATGAAATGTCACTTCTGAATCCAGTCTTTCATACCCCACCCTGTGTGTAATCCTAATACATAGCCGCTACTTGCGCCCGCCATGTCCTACCTCGGAGATAACCGTCGGCGACGGGGCGGCTTCGGCGCATCAGGCCGGCGGACAGCGCTTGGGTACTGGGTACCTCTGGTCCTGACTGTCGGTATCGCGGCCGTTGGCCTGGCAGCCTGGATATGGAGTGAGCGCAATGACGATGACGGAGATGAGGATTTCAACAAGGAGCACCGGGAGCGAGACGGGGAAGACTTCCCTCCTGGCGAACCCGGCGCCGAGGACACCGCCAGGACGACGGCAACCGATATCCGCGGCCAAACCCAGACCGATGACGGTAGTGTGATAGCACGCGTGCAAGGCGCACTGCGCAGCACCCCCAGTCCGCAGGAGATCTTCGAGGGCGCCAGCAGAAGAGTTGCCGCGGGCATATCCGCAGCCGGCGCTCTAGTCGGGGGCGCGCTGACCTCCGTAAGGGAAGAAGGCCGGGGCGACTTCGAAGACCATTCGAGATGGTCTGAGGAAGTCGAGTCGAGGAACAATGCGGCGAGGGCGACGGCTGCAGAGCCGACTATGAGTGGAGCGCTGCCAGCCCGTGGAGCAGCAGGCGGACAAGCCCCTCTTGAAAAGAAGAAGAAGAAGACCGTGGCTATCGTTGTATCTTCCGTTTCGTCGCATGATGCTGTGGAAGAATCGACCTCTGAGACCTCTGAGCATGTTGTATGTTCTCTATCCGTCGTAGTTTTGTTTCCAGAGGGCTTACGCTGACTATTCTTATAGTCTATCCTTTCCCATCTGCCTGAGCATATCGATGCAGATACTACCAGGGTCTTCATTTTAATTTACGCTCCTGGTTTAAAGCATTCCATCAGTCGAGGGTCTCCCCCTCGAACTACAGCCTCTGTCTCTTCATCTTACTCTAACATCGGCACCGAAGAGGCAGAAGCTACAAACGAGCCTGCTGAGGCGGAAATGTCAACGATCGAGCCTCGAGCCGCCGATGATGTCGAAGGGGCAACTCCCCTCTTCAAAACCCTGTACAGCCAAGCCCAGAATATTGTTGAGAAGGAGACCATGATCATGCCGTTCAGCACGCCCACTGGCCACGTGCATATTCTGCGACATCTCTCACCGGAGATTGTTTACATTCAAGAATCGCTGACTGGCAATGAAGGCGAGAATGTCCAGCTCATTTCTGGCTGGGTACGGCAGGTGGTGGTTGTTGTGGGCGACGAAGGCGGGCGCGGTGACCTCATTGACAGCGAGGATGAATCTGATGTTGCAGATAAGGGCGAAAAGTGGTGGCAGAAGGAAGGGGTCATGGGTCTAGGGAAGCGGATTGACGTTGTGGATGGACTCCGGGCAGGAGAGGATTGGAGACGACGAGTTTCCGGCTATGATTAATGGGTACCATTGAACTGCTCTTTGGTAACTTATGGTATGAAATCTGATGTACTTATCTTTTTTTCATGCTTTATTCTTTGAATGAATGATGGCAATCTGATTCCCCATAGTTTTGTCTGTTCGGAATGCAACCTGTGCCATCGGTCTTGTCTTTGCTGAACCGTAACTCGTGAGCAATACGATGACCTTATTATCGAAGACAGAAGCCAATTAAGAAATGTGCTGATTGAAGTTTCTCACTGTAACCAGCAGTGAAAAGTGCAGTTTAGAAGTTCCTCAACACCCTTGTTGCCCGTTGCAGCCTGTCGTCATTGAGAAAAGACGCCCATGCCTGGCTCCTGAGGATAACAAGTAAAAAAAAAGGGAGGAAAAAAGATGAAAAAGGATAAATTCGAACCATACAACTTCAAGCAGTTCGAGGTTTTGATCACATATCCTTCAGTTTATCCAGAACGGGTCCAAGGTCCGGACCTATTGTACTTGCTATCCCAGCGAAGTACGCTAATTGAGGTCAGAATATTGTATAAACTTCATCAAATTGTGGAGTGACTTACCATGGGCAGTTCCATCAATAGCTAGTGTGTGCATTTTTCCATAGAGGAAGAGCGTCGCTGGACTTTGTGTCTGTCTGACGTCGAAGGTCCTTGGATATTTTTAGACGTGGACAAGTTTGTGACGATTCTAGAGAAGATGATGAGTTTTAGTGGCAGTTAATGGAAGCGTAGGGGAAAAAAAATCCAGAGAGTCGAGTTACCACAAGCAAAGTCTTGAGTATCGTGGAACAGGTCAGCTTAAATCTGTCTCCTAGGCTCTCTGGAGAAGAGGAAGAAACATCGCCCGTGAGGCTTGCAGTCTGGAGAGCACGGCCAACATCGGGGGGAATCGTGACATAGGTTTCTTCAGGATCACCGATCCTGATAGGCACCTTGCTCGTGACTGGTTTTCCATCGGGACCGTAGTGGATGAAGTCGGCTGTAGCTGGATAATAGTGTCGAATGTTTGCTATATTATTTCTGAGACCGCACACAGCAGCAGAGGGTCTAGTAGCAGCAAAACGGAGCATCATGATGAGAGAGCTGCACTGAGAGTCCAAGCAAGCATGGCTTCAATCGAAGGGGAGCTGCAGGTTGAATGTGAACATCGGGGTCTTCATTTAAATTTACGCTCCCGGTTTAACGTAATAGCTAGATTGCTGAGAGGTACTCCGTACATCTACGTAGGTATGCGGATAGAGATTACAAGTAAGTATCGCCAAATATAAATTCCTGAAAAAGGAAGACCACTTAAATAAAAGAACCTTTACCTGTCGAAAAAGGCAATTCAGGTGACAGGAATAGAATAGACGTTATGCTTGAGCTTTGGCCCTGCGTTCAATGTCCTTGGCCTCTCGATAGGAGCTAATCCTGATCCGGTAGTCATGTGATGCGCCCGACATCATTGAGGCTCAAGTCGCCAGTTCTTGGCATCAAGAACTCCATCTCCCCATGGAGAGCATCATCGTCGAGGCGTCGCTCCTACCCATCGTTCCACATTCCTCCGGCGCCAGACCCTCCACGGATGCCTGATTTTTCATGTCCCTAGTCCTCTCATTTATCTACTTCTACCCGCGATCTTTCCGGTGACCTCGCTGTCCTGCACCGTGTCTCTGTTCCCCACATGTCTCGCGCGTCGGCAATATCATCGATCTTTGGCGCTCGGGACGTGTCCTACATCCTCGTGGTGGCGATTTGATAAGTCGCGCCTGAGAACCGCTGGTCGCAGTCGCATCGCGCGACTCTCCCCCGTCGAAGCATGGCAACTGCCGTTTCCAAACCCGCCTCTCACCCTCCGAAGATGAAGCGCCCTCCCCCGCCTTTCGCCCAGAACGGGGTCAATGGTGTCAAGCCCTCTCAGCCCTCGTCCTCGCCGTCGACCGCTTCGAAGCGACTCCCTGGCGCGAATCAATCTGCTTCTGCGAACTCCGCCAGTAGTTCCGCGGCGAACAATGCGAACAACCGGGCTGTAAACCGGCCGAAAAAGGAAATGCAGAAACAGGGAGAGCCGTCGTCGTCGCGACCACAGAGACCAACGACAAGAACAGCTTCAGCGGAAGTTGATCGTCGGGTAGCTAAGAAATTTCCCGAACCTTACGGTTGGTGACCCATGCTCCAAGTGCAATGGGCCGCTGAGGCATAGAACACATAGTACTGATGCATGTCGTTCCTCTAGTCAAAACGACCTCCTACATCCTTAAGAAATACGCAAAATGTCCTCCCTCCCTCACTGTACACCTCCATCCAACACATTTCCGGTTCGAGCAACAAGATGGAAGCTTTCCATATAACTCGGAAATGAAGGTTATCATCGAACATATCCGAGCGGGAACCGTTCCCCATGATATGCTGGAAGAGCTCCTTCGAGCTGGCGTGCGGTTCTATGAAGGTGAGCTGATACTATCTCATTCATACAGCCTACCTGTGCTCATGCGCTCCCAGGCTGTCTCATTGTTCGTGTTGTGGACCACAAGTCCGTGTCGGCTCAAGCGAATAAATCGTCCGGCGCGTCGGGCGATGAAAAGAGTGCCCCATTTTCAATGCATAATTATAACCAGCATGTGACCCCGTCGCCTTATGTCCCATATCCAAAGCAAAATCAAACACTCCCCAGTAAAACAGACGTGAAGAGCACAGGAACAGCGACCGGAAGTCAATCAGATGCAAAGACCGATGGCGAGGACGCCGATGCACCACATGAAACCGACACACAGGCCGAGTCCGAGGAGGGAGAGTCACATAAACAGCCCCCTCCGAACCCTAGAGTTTTCACCACTGTCCTGCATCCCACTCCCCGGTCTCTCCTAGCAGAGTTGACTCTGCTATCTACGACCCCTGACCCCAGAGCAGCGAACAAGAAACAAACTGGTTCCCATGGTGCTTCACGCACACCTTCATCTACTACTGTTCCTCATCAGTCGGCTTCGTCGTCAACAACGAACGCAGCTGAGCGTGGTCCTAAGAGACAAAAGATGCTTGTTGAGCCACAGGATCTTTTGGAATGTGAAGCCAAGCTGATCCGGGCGTTGGCCCCTCCTCTCTATTTGGAACCAGTGGATAGTCTTGACGCTGTTCACGACTTGCTCAAATTCCTAGAGAGCCCACTGCATCGTGATCCTCCTCCGTTACCGAAGAGGAGAAAACGAACAGTGGCAGAGCTTGCTGCCGATGAGGCATTGGCTGCTGAGGAGGAGAGGTTTATGCTTATCATGGATGAACGGCTTGAACCTACTGCCTCAGCGACTGCCGGCGGTGCCAAGTCTGCTGTCGATGACGCAGGCGGTGTTGCACCGTTTGAGCCGCGATTCTCTAGGTTCAAAACTCTCGAGAATATTCGTATGCAGCATGAAGAGAAGGCGAGACGGGAGCATGAACGAAAGCTTCAGCAAGATCATGCTAAGAGGCAGCAGCAGGAGCAAGAAAGAGAACGGCGTCGTGCTTTGGAACAGCGGCAAGCCGAAGAGAATGCCAAGGAGGAGGCTCGGAGGCAACAACTCGCCGCTCAACAAGCACAGGCGCAGCTTGCAGCGCAGCAGCAGAATAGACAAGCCATGACTCAGGCCAACGGAATGGCCCAGGTATCCCAGGGACCACAGTCTTCGCCGATAGTCCGCAACCAAACTCCTCACAGCACTTCATCACCGCTTGTTGGAAGCACCATGGCCTCTCAAGGTGGCGTGCCAATGAGCATAACGGCTTCCGCCCAGGGAGCAGGAAGTCCACAGCAGCGACCACCCTCGGCCTTGCAACACGGTCATCCAGGGGCCATGGGCCATCCAATGGCTCCCTCAAGGAGCCAGCAAGGGCAAAGCCGACATGGAACGCCGCAGATGACCCAGGGAACTCCAGCAATGTCCCATGCTACTCCCGTCATGCGCAACGTTACTCCTACACAGCGGATGGGCCATGCTAGTCCAAACAACACAACCATGGCTCAGACACCGGTGATGAACCATGCTATGATGGGCACGCCGCAAATGAGCAATGGCATGGTACTAACCCCACAGCAACAGCAGATGTTGATGCAACAGAGGCAGCAGCAGATGTTAGCGCAGCAAGGTCACGTTGGACATGGGCAATTCACTCCCCAGCAGATAGCACAGATGCAGGCGAATGCCCATGCTCAACAAAACATCCAGCAGCACATGATGCAAGTGCACCAAGCCCAGCAAAACCAGCATCACCACCAGCAGCAGCAGCAACACAATTCGATGCAAAAATTACAGCAGAACCAACAGGCGTACCAAGCCCAGCTAATGCGTGCACAACTTGTTCAGATGCAGATGGCTCAACAACAGCAGCAGCAACAGCAACAGCACAATCAGCAACAACAGCATCACCAAGGCAGTCCACATCAAATGACTCCCCAACAGCAGCAACAGCAGCAGATGCTCGCTGCGGCGGCGCAAGCCAACGGTGGCCACCTACCGCAAAACTTTCAAGCCTTCAACATGAGCCAGCGATATCAGCAGCTGTACCAGCAGCGACTCCTTCGCCTGCGACAAGAAATGGCACAACGATACATGGCCCAGTATGGACCGCCCTCTCAGTATCCGCCGCAGATTGCACAGCAGTACGGACCGGGTTTGGAAAAGAGCGCCCGGATGTGGGTGCAGGAAGTGATGCGTCGAGAGCGCGAGGCGCAGCAGCAGCAGCAGCGCGCTTCGCAGGCTGCCGCTCAGGCGCAGATGATGCAACAGCAGCAACAAAATATGATGCACAACGGGATGGGGAAATAACATCTACCGTGGTATGATGCTGGCTGGGATGGTTGTGTGGAATGATAATAATGTTTTTCCCTTGTTTGATCTTTTTCCAATGTTCAGAATCGGGATGGGAGTTATGGTAGTGCGTCTGGGCAGTCTTTATGCTTTCTTTTTTTCCGTCTTGGAGAGGGCCATACAGCAGCTGTCGGATCTCTAAACTCGAGTTGGCGTTTTCATCTGCGGCGTGTTTGTGCTTTTGTGGTTTCTTTATATATTTCTTCATGCGGGCTTGCAAGAACGGCACAAGGAAAGGAAAGCCTCTGGAGACTTGATACCATTTTTGCATATGGCTTTTTCACATTGTTTGTCCATGTCCTCGGTTTCCTTCACAATTTCTCGGCAATTGTGTAGGATAAGGGAGAGACTACTTCTCAGAGGAATGGATTGATAACGGGCAGTGAAAGGACATTGTTAAAGACAGGCAAGGCTAGAGAAGTGCCTTGAAAAAAAAGCCCGGTTAGAAGAGATGACTTTCAAATTCTGTTCATTGGACCCTGGGTGGGTGGGTGGCTGTGTGTTTTTCTTCTTTTCTTCTACTTGTCCGTTTTATTATTATTGCCCTTTTTTCGACTTCGCTTCCTTTCCAAGGTCCTCAAGGAGTTCAAGTGGCCTTTCTTGCACCGAATCTGGCCCATCCGCTTTGCATCTTTCGCTTTACTGTCGGTGTGATTGGCATGGCTGGAGCTCGCGGCAATGGTCGTGTATGTATGTATGTATGCAAAACTTATCATTATGTGTGTATTTATTATTGACCCTCAATGTCATTCTATTATCATTCTGAGAACCAGCACGTTCCATAGCTCCTTTTGGGGCGTTTATCCTTTCTACGGCCTTTGGCCATCAGCGCCTGAATAAGCTGCCGGTTATTATTATCACGCTGGAAGAAGATGCTGAGAAGGTTGTCCTAAGGAGTGAGATCTAGCCTTTCGTCCGCTCTACTACTTCCTTACCGATTCCCATTTTATCTTGTCTATTAAAGCGCTTGTGCGGGTCTGGAGGCTAACCTACCGTATTTTGCTCTCGACCTGAGACTGAAGGGAAACTAAGTCTTCCCCCAAACCGAGCTTCCCAGAATGAGTTCTTTGCCAAGAGGTTGTTCTTATACATGAGACATAACCAAAACAGGAAAGGGAAGGACTCTTCCCGGAAAGCAAGGGGGTGAGAAACAAGCCATTAGCAAACCAAGCAAGCAATAATCTACTATACTCCCTCAGGCTTCAGCCTCCAGCGGCCAGTGACTTCTCCAAATCTGACTAACTTACCTACCTACCTACACCAGGCTATAGCCATTTGACACGTTAATCCATCTGGATTTGGGGCACCTATGCCTATTGATCTGATCTGTTTTCATATACGGAGTTACGTAGAGTATCATATCAGATTATTTGCCCGCTTTTGATACTCGGGAGTTCAGCCCAGCTTCCGACAATCGCCTTCTCCAGGGCTTTGTTTCAGCGGGAGGAACGCTGGTGACAGGCAGTTAGGATTCAATGGCTTGCCCTGAATCTACTGTGTATTGGGGGCCTGCTGGTCTCACACTGTTGGTAGTTAACTCCGAAGTCCAGCTGGTTTCTGCCCGCCTTATCGGGTAGGGCATCGCAGCAATACGTCTGTACCTTTCTTCGCGCTTGCTCCAGACGGGTCTAGATGGTGGCGTACCTCGATCATTGATCATGTCCTGTGTGGCGCTCGGTCGCACTGTACCTGGACAGGGCATCAGAATGCCATTCATCCCACCAGAGAGCCCTACCACTCGTCTTCCCCGCATGGAAATGCACAGTCGCGCAGATCGTTCAGAGTTCTGCTCGTGTATCGCATATGTACGCAGGTCCCAGCCGCCGCTCCGGCAGCAGGATGGGTGTGGAGAGTCTTAGCAGACGAAGCAGGCGGCTTAGCAACGCTGGTAAACTCTAGGAGGAATCCTAAAGGGAAGCAGCAAAACGGAGGAGGTCAAGGTTCAGGCGCGTTCACCTTTCGGAAGAAGCGTCTGTTCCTCTGGAACGGAGGAGCCGTGTCTATTGTGAGCATTCTATCGTCCATCACTGCTATCGGAGTCCATACCGGTCTAGCGATTACCAGCACTAACACAGTACCACCGACGCATGGCAAAAAAGTGAGGGATTGCTGAAAGAGGCTCGGAAACCTTCGCGAGGAAGTCGTAGGGCCACACCGCAGGGTCGAGCTGTCAGGGAAGCTCAACAGGCAGCGAAACCTATAAACCAAATCCACTCCCTCGTTCAGGAGTAAGACAACTCTATCTTTTGAGTCTCATACAACCTCTCCCGTCGGTCTCCTTGCTGGCCTTCAGGATCCCAATTTCGACTGAGACCTAGATTCGAAGCGCGTTTAAGGGCTGGTCTTGCACGAGGATCCGGGCTGTTCCCATCCAACCCTATCAAAATTCGTTCAAGACAGTCGCGACCCTTTTGAGGTGGCAGGCCATCAATAAGGCTTTTTACCTCCACGTTCTCTCAAAATAGTGATGGCGCATGACTGTGAGTGATCGTCTCCGTCCATCGGCCTCAACATATGAGGCCTGGAATCTGTTATTTGGCCTCGTTGCCCTCTATTCACCAAGCCTGCTTCTTCCTCCACTTACCCCAGCATTCTTTATCATTCCCTCACACGTTCTTTACCACCTGAGCGCGAGCAAAATTCTTGGTGCTCCAACGTCCTGAATTCTCTCCGACTTTCATCCATGAAGTTCGTGAGTACAGGAGCCTAACAGTGGACAGGCGGAGACCTTGTCGACCCTGTCTTCCACCAAAGCGACCACGAAACCGAGGACGCTGAAGACATGAGGTCTGAGTACATGTCGGACAGACTCACTATCGACGTCGACTGCCTTTCGTTGCGTTCGAGCGGGTGTCCATCAATGGCCTCCAGCTTCTCACCGATGGATTTACCGATTCCAGCCCCGACAACTCTATATAGTCAGGGATCACTTGCTTCTCCAGACTGGCCTGAAGAGGGGTCCTTCCCGGGTCAAAACTTCGACGCAGCACGGTCATCCACGCCGCTGAAAGGTGGTTTTCGACTGCCAGACTTGGCATCAACTGACGGAATGCAACTGCCTTACGGCAGTGTGGACGTGCAAGAAAGGGTGCCACTCTTTGACTGTGTCCCTAGTTATGGCGAGGAGGTCGACCAATTCTGGATCCTGTCGGATATGCCTAAGGGATATGACAATGGAAACCCCTTCTCCTGTCAGCCACCGATGACGCAGTATCCCCAGATGGCACGAAACTGTTGCCGCAATAACCAAACGCCTTTCCTTCCTGAATCTGCCTCAAACTCCTGTCTCTCGCAACCCATCTTCCACCAGCAGGAGCACCTGTCCAATTCCATGTCGATGAACAGCATCCCTCAGTGGACGTCATCCGCTGAAACCATCTCGCCCCAAACGGTCATTCCCTCTCGAGCATTCACTGATGCCCCCGTGACGCCTCCACCGTCGTACTCGGCATTTCCCTCCCCGTTGAGCAGCCTCAGAACGCAGACGCCAACGGCATCTATGAGGTCGAGCCCTCTGACAACACCGTCTAGAACCGACAGTGCGATGACTCGCGTGTCAGGAAGTACTCAGGACTACAACGAAGAGAATTTGCAAATCTCCCCTGAACTTCAGGAGAGCTTCAAACAACGGCCTCATCGACGGCCTTCGACGAAGAAGACGGTAAAGAAAAAACCCTCGAAACATAGCATGAAGCTGGAGGATCTCCCTTCCATTTTCAAACAGGTACAGTTCCGGTGCAGAGAGCCTGGTTGCAAGGGACGTTTCAAGCGGCAGGAACATCTCAAGAGACACATGAAGAGTCACTCGAATGAAAGGCCATATGTGTGCTGGGTGCCGGGTTGCCATAGGGCCTTCTCGAGGTGTGACAACCTCAATGCACACTACACCAAGACGCACGGCAAGCGGGGAGGTCGAAACAGATACGTTGCCACGTTGGATGAGACAAGTCCAGACTACGATCCTGACTTCCGTGGCCAACTGACACCTGACGGTCGGCCGATTTACGGCTCGACGCTCGATGACCCGATGTCTCAGAGCCAGGATGCTGATGGAGAGGCCGTGTCACGATAAATATCCAGAACTCGATTGGCCACCATTATACTACTTGGGAGGCTATCTTTTTTCCTCTATCTTTAGACAGTACAGACACGGCAAGGCAGACCCTGACTGGCGCCTTGCGGTGCCCTTGTACAACACACCGCGGGCAATTTTGAGACGCATTTTTTTTATGTGGCATAGTTCCTCTTTGCTGTCTGGATTTTTATATTTGTTCCACATTGCATCTTTTGGATACTGGATTGTGGATATCGGGCGGGATGGGTGGCTAATTTGTGCTTCTCTATTTCTCTTTCTGTTCCCGTATGATCACCAATCATGTTGTATTGCTCGTGAAATACTTGTGTGGAATAATTGGCATTGGATTGGAGCCACTAGGCGATACTTAGCTAAACAAAAGTGTATTATTTCCCCCTTACTTCATTGAAATTGGCCAACTTCTCCATACTCTCGTGCTTCATCCCCCAGGAATATGGTCATGGAGGCTGCCAGCTCTATACTAATGTTACTAACAATGGGGCCTGCAGCTCTAGGATGATAAGATATTGTTTCGCGACTCATCTAAAGATGAATCATGACATACTCTGAAGATTTCTATTCAGGCACTCGCTTATTTTCATGAGATCAACGTATCTCCACAACATCTGCGCCGAGCAACAGCACGACCATCAGACAAATAACTCTCCGTTCCCCTGCTCAGTTAATCCAAGAGCACATTTTCCGATGCTTGCACCCTTCTCGATGATCCTATGTGCTTCTCGGACACCATCCAACGTCAGTCTCAACCGCTGTACAAGATGGCACTTGACTTTCCCAGAGTCGACCAGCTCCGCCAACTCTTCTAAGATCCTATGGTGCGACTCTACATCCACTTGGTGCAATGATCTCGTTCCAAGGAAACACCAGACGAATGAGAGAGACTTGGCCAAGAACTGTGTTCCATACATTTTCGCCTGGCCTTGCACTATCGAGCAGATCTTGCCAAACGGAGCTGCGATTCGTGCGCAGACCTCCATGTATTCGTCGGTCGTATGGGCCATGAATATGTACCTTCGGCATTGGTTAGCCAGCAGAGAGGGAGTGTGAAAGATCCGGTAAGCAATGACTTAGGTCCCCCTTACTTCAATGGTACCTCCAGGTTCAGTTCCTTCAGTTGCTTCTCGAGATCCTCTCTGTGGTTCAACACATGCGTTGCTCCCATCCGCTTCGTGAACTCGATCGTGTTCGGCCTTGAAGCGGTCGTGATCACAACCGGCAAGTTGAGGATCTCGCGTGCGATCTGGCTTGCGACGGCGCCTACACCTCCCGCCCCATTGATGATGAGCAGGGCAGCTTTCTCCCCTTTCTTAATCTCAAGTCGCTCCACTAGTGCCTCGTACGCGGTGAGGTATGTCAGCGGCATAGCAGCTGCCTCCGTCATGTCCAAGGTCCTTGGTTTGTGGCCCGCCCTCCTCTCGTCGACGACTTGATACTCCGCGTACGATCCCTGTCTTATCGGACTACAGGCGTAGTAGACCTCGTCGCCCTTCTTGAAGATGTTACAATCGGGGCCCACTGCTATGACTGTTCCGGCAGCGTCGTAGCCGGGTATCTGATACGGCCGCGGGCGGTACCGGTGGTAATCTGAAGAGAGTCGTCATCAGGCAAGTCGCCGTCTTTTTCTTTTCTCTTTCCGTGCCATACCTGGAATATCATCGTATGTTCCTGCGCGGACTTTGGTATCGACTGGATTCACAGAACACGCCTCGACCCTGTTAGCATTGGATTTAGTCAACAACTGATGTTTACGCCGTGAGGATGGTTAGTTAGACCTGCTCACCGTACTAATAGATCGCGACCCTCCGGACCGCTCGGATCAGGAACTTGTTTCGCCTTTAGATTCTCAACTGGTCCGTAGTCCTCGACAACAATTGCCTTCATGATCTTTTCCTTCCTTTACTTGATGAGGAAAAGAAGGGAACAGTGAAATTCTCACGACGAACAAAACAAGCAATTAGCTACAGCCAAGCTTCATCGATGATTCCTTGAGAATAATTAAAAAAAACCCGTTTTATGCCTTATGGCCTATCTACTACTAGTTCCAGACGGGAACAGTTGATACTTCCCAGTTAGGAGATCTAGGGGACTTCGGGATGTCGTCATAATGAAAGGAACCAGACGTAACTAGGTACCTATCACGGAGTATAGACAACAATCCTTTGGGCACCAATCAAGAGCGACGAATCCTCGAGCTTTCGGTAGGTCAGCAGCATACCAATAAACGACCTAGCAGCTGCCGAAATGCTTAGCCGCGTGCTAAATCTCAGTTAAAGTTGATTAAAAAGTTTCCCCTCGTCCATGACGTTGCTTATCGGCAGCTGCTATTACTGTTTCTGAATCCTGCCCTGCGTCGGTGGAGCCTCACAGAGAACGTGCGCGGGTCCGCCGAAGAGATTTTTTTTTCCCTTAGGTATTGTAGAAGAACGAAAAGAATAACGCTGAGGATTTGCAGAATCTCCGTACATACGGTGCATATGTAGATTGATTACCAGTATCTAAAGCATCTACGAGCCACTTCTCCGTGCTCCCTAACTACTCCATATGGAGTAGGTAAGACTGAATGTTTCGAAATCGAAGAACTCCAGGCAGATCTTCAGGCTAACATTAGCATGTATTCCGTACCTAAGGAATGTGATATAATCCACCCATCCAGCCAATCAATCAGCTCTGCCTTCTTTTTCTTTTCACACGGATCTTTGAACAAAATTGAGATAAACAAACACAAGCTGGCGTTTCCTTCTTTTCTGCGAAGAAGAAGGGCTTGAGCGCGAAACATCATCCGTCATCTCTTTTCAAATACAGCACAGAGTGCGCAAAAATTGCTTCTAGGGAAAAACTCATCGTCAAAATTCAATTGATAATAGCCCTCTCCATCACTATCCTAAGTATCTAACCTTCGGATTTGATGCCGGGTGGATAACCCCGCAGTGCACATCTCGTATTCGCGATCAGATTAACTTGTCGCTTCACTGTAAGTTCTGGACGGGCCTGGGCTGACCAGTGCCCGCAGATTTCGACAGTTTGTGCCAATGTGGAATGTGAAGACGGTGGTCGACGTCGAGATATAGTCGCCGCAGGTAAACCCTAAGGTCATACATAAGCCAGAAACTGGAATTATCAGAAATAGAAAATATCAAATACGTAAGTAGTGAATACTTCAAACGTTGAACCAATCTGCTAGGCAGAGATGAGAGAAGAAGACCCGTCCTTCCCACTTGAGGTATACATATGTATGTATGTACATACCTGTCTCTACATGTCCGGACTCTGGAGAACTCGGTATGATATAATGACTTAGAATTCCAGTAGTACATTAGGACCTGAATCAGTGAAACTGAACTATCTATATCTTCATTCAATTCCACTCCATGTCTGCGGGCAAGAAAAGGTTCCGGATAAGTAAAAAATCAAGCATCAGTATCAGATACCAAGATCCCGGTCAGTCAGTGACCCGACCCTGGTCCATAAACCGTTGATGCCAGATCCACGACCTCAGGGGCGGTGGATTGCATCACATTTCTTTTTTAGGGAGTGATTTACACTTGACCAATCGGAACGCATACCTCCTGTCGAGTTGTGGTGATTATGTAAGAAAATGCAACAGTGGTTTAACTGGCTACCTGGAGTCAGGAAAGTTGTCCGCACAATTTTGTGTTCATTATTTTTTGTTCATATCTTTTATGCTGTGCTTTCATCATCATCATCATCATCATCATGCTTTGCATACGTGCGCACTACTGGCTGGGAGCCTAACCAGCCAGTAGAATGAGAGGGACAAAAGAAGGCTTTTATTATTATCGATGATGATAACCTACTGTCACGATTACTTTATTACACTCACAGTGTGCAACAATATTAACAATGCTCGACACAGATTGAATGATGGATCTTGACTTTTGGACTCTTGTCGGTGTATTTTTCTCTACAGTACACTCAGGCTGCCCTGCGAGTATCATGATTCCTTGGAGTCTCTTGATACCAGTGCACGCCCTATAGTGTCACACTTCATCACATGTTGTGGCAGTGGCTGATCATGATGAACATGACGTCCATTATGCGACAAGAGGAGAGGCAAAAAAATACAATCTTCTGCACCCTAATGGAGTCTGGACTTAATATGATGATTCATCCATTCACTCATCCATTGAACCTATCTCTCTCAAGAATCTGCGTGAAGAAGTCACTGCTGCTTGCTCAGGAAAATGTCTTATTCTCCCATCTCCTGGACAATGATGACTCTTTCTCTTCTGCGCGAGGCAATGCATGCAGGTATATGTCACCATGCTTGCCGAGGAGTGCAGCCAACAACAAAAATCAAGCTCAACAGTCTGAGTCAGGAGAAACAAAGTCCCTGGGCCTGATTGATGAAGTGTGAAGAAATAATATACGTTTATTCATTGATTTGCATTTATTCTGTCTTGTGTTGTGTGCGGGTGCTACAGAGCTTTAGGATTGAATTTCATATGAGAAGTTTCTATAGGACTTTATATCTTAATTCCATACCTATGACCGAGTTTTCAGATTCTGTGACAACAATGATGAACGAGCCTACGCTTTTTCTGAACTGCTCTTTCCAGTCACGAGGACTCGTCTCACCTCGCTATCGCCCATGGACATGGACTGGCAGGATTGCCCTTGCAACGGCCCAGAAGGATCATGCTCATCGACATAATCCCTCGGCTCGCTCCACACCCGCCAGTCGTTCATCTTCTGCGGCGGGAACGCCAGGCAAAGGCCCCAGTAGACGAAGAACGCGATCAGAAAGCCCACCGGGTACGCGACGTAGTAGAACCGCTCGACCCCGGCCGGCGCGGGCACGCCCAGCGCGTTGAGGAAGCCGTAGAAGTTGGGCGCGACGGCGACGATGTACGCCGCGAACGCGCGCAGGTTGAAGCCGTGCAGGAAGTGGTAGGGTTCCGTGGGGTCTCGCGTGTACAAGGCGGAAATTACCAGGTCGCCGCGGTTGATGACGTAGTAATCGCAGATGAGGATGCCCCCGATCGCGGACAGGAAGATTTGGTATGAGGAGAGGAAATTGATAAATACGGATGCGGATGCGAGGAGGTACCAAGGGCAGATTGCAATTGAGACGACTAAGACAAGATGTTAGCTCCAATATGCTCGACCATATATTGGTCGTTGAATTTCGGGAATATGATGACTGCACAAAACAGAATTTTTATGTACCTGCACAAACGAAGAATGCTCGTTTAATATTCAAGCATTTTGGCAAAAGAGCAGCGATGTCGTTTCCCGCTCTAGCAGATCATCAGCAAGCCAGACAGCGGTAGGTAGGTAGTATGTTGGAAAGAATGCAAAGAGCTGAATTTGAACGAGTCTTACGGAATGAAATTTTCGAAGATGGAAGAGAAAATCCCCGAGTACACAAAAGCTAATGAGATAAAAAAGCATCCAGCACGATTGCCAGGCGTGTATTTCTCCCCTTCCATTAATCTGTTCAGCACATCAAGCGGATTCCATACAAGCTGTTCAACGTTAGTATAGACATTGAGTGCCGAGACCCTCACAGGAGAGGAATATACGGACCTCCCCGAAGATTATCTGACTACTTGCTGCGATGATCGTACCGACCAACATGACAACGAGGTTGGCAAGGGGGAAGGAGATAACCTGCCCCGCGATTGTGTCGTTTGGCCGTCGAGCATATCTTTGAAAGTCTGCCGCGTTTGAGATGAACGTGCCATAGGAGGCAAGGCCAAGCCAAAAGAATTTGGCAAGCATCCAGGACTTTTCAGTTCCGTGAATCGTGGAACCCTGGGTTACGACTGGCCCGATCCCACCCGCGAGTGTAAGAGTCCATGCCAGCATGGCAATTGCCGAGCAGACGAAGACAACAAGTTTTGCGTAGACAAGTCCTCTCATCTTCGGTATTGGAATGACAAGAAAAGCACATACGACGATCCTAGATTTCCCGTCAGTAAGAATAATTCCAAAGTGCATATTCCATAAAGCTATGTTGGTGGTGTCAGATATACCAAAAGACAGCAAAACAGATCATCTGTGCAGAGCTCAGAGCAGAACCCGGTCCCATGGTGTTCTTCATCCTTGCAATGCTGGGGAAAATCGCATGCAGCATTACGCTATCATGACTGAAGTTAGAGGATATTGCTCCATGTCGATAGCACGAATCCAAACATACTATACACATTGTCCACCCTGCACCATATTGACGCCATTCCACACGATGGCCATGATAACTCTATTGAACGCTGGCCACCAAGCACCGTATACTCCGAAACTGGCGCGCGCAAAGACTGGATATCCGATACGGTAAACGGCGCCCGCTCGACCGTTGAAAGCGACGAGGATCCCGGCGAGGATTTGACCACCGAACATGCATCCGATACTCTCCCAGACGCTCAATCCCACGGATAGACCCACGGACGCTACATACCAATTGCTCACTGTGGCGATGGCGGAGAACCAGAAAATGAGATACGTGCTGAAAGTCCACGTTCGATCCTGGATCTTGACCGGCCGGATATCCTCATTGCTCAGGAAATCGACGGGTTGCAACTCTCCATTCGCATTCTTTTCGTGAATCACGAGCCTGGACTTCAGCCTCGAAGCAAAGCCCGTCATATCTGCTGTCTGAAAAGAGAGAAATGCCTACTACCCAGTGGGCACCGTGGAGAAAGCGGGCCGCTTTCCATAATAACATGTCAATTGGGAACACCCATCATTGTCCTGGACGCCTGATTTTACCTCTAGCTTATCCCACAGCATCTGGGTCGTCACACTGGGAAGCACAGAGGATATGGTAAGGGTGGAAAGACAGGCATCATCTTGTTGAAACGGCGTCACCATAACCGTTCTCGGCGTCTTGTCACTCGAAGCCCTTGGGGCTGAGTTCTGGCAATGTACAACCGCATGAAAGTAACTTCTGTCAAGCTGAAAAATCGCAGATCATGATAATGGCATCGTGATTTGAATGGGCAGAAAAAATGCTATCAGCAGTGAACGTTGACATCTTCAGCTGAGTACGAACCTATCTTTGGATGCAGCAGCATGCCAACCTTGACCCACCAGATGTCGTACTCAATTCGAAACTATCCAAAATGCCGCATGGACGACAAAATGTAACACTGCGAGAATAGACTGCGTTGGACGAGTGGCTCATAAGCCTTAGATGGTTGCGGATCAGCCGTCATGCTGGGTCTGGGGAGTGGGAGGACCTGTCATCCCAACCAAAGACGGGGTGAGATCCATATTCAGCCACAAATATCCTTATCGACTGTCGTTAGGTAGTGGACTTGACCATCTAACTAATGGCAGTATCGTCAGTTGCTCGATGATTAGGTTCATGTATAACGGCTGTTCAACCTCCTTGGGCCCAGGATGCTTAGGACGTATGTAGAAGTATGGATCGAGCCTGTAAGACCAGTCGTGGACTGCGATAGTAACTGTTAAAGGATAGTATCTGTATAATCGCAAGTCAGTTCAAGCTTTAGGATTATCTGCAAGAAGCCGGGGTTGTAAGTCTCGGGTGCCCGCAAGTTCTGTGAAAGGTAGTACTACCAAGCTTACTGATAGAACTGTCTTGACCGCTGTTTCTCAGAGGTGTTGGAACCCTCCTCCACTCAGGGGATAATTCAATGAAGAGAGACGTTCTGAATCTTGTAAACCCCCTTATTCTGTCGAGAAAGGATAATCGTGATTGGCCTCAGACGGTTATGAAGGCTCTGTCGAGGATTCGAGTCGCTAAGATGAATGATTGTCATCGTCTCTTCCTAGATGTAGTAACCAGATGTGATTCTTCTTCGACGCTTTATCTTGCACTCAGTCATTTGACATCACACTGGCCTCTGGAATGGATTAGTAGTATGTTTGTCCGTTGTCCGGGGTACAGCGGGATAAGACGATATGAGTGCTCTAGCCGAGGCCTTTGTATAATAGGAGGTGAGCTAAGAGCGACCTTCGAGCAGCGGTCCTCCGCCGGCTCCAATGGTCCCTCCATGCTATTTACTGTCCTTCAAACACTGCCCATATGAACGCTTGCGACTTCATAAAGATAGGGAGCTTGCACGATGCATACTGTACAATATCCCCGGATGATGGGGCATCCATCTCGTTTAATCTGATTATGCTATCATTGTGCTAGGCCTACGTTGCACACGAAAACAAAAAGAACATGGCTACCGCACCTGAGACATTCTAACTACGCCTCCGCACCGCCTACAGTCCAGTCTATGGTACCGTCTCGAAGGCACTCCCACTGCCATGCTCCGAATCAGAGATCCCTGTGATCAATCTGGAACCGATCTACATCGCTGAGAGGGCGGTCACTGCGCAGATCCGCCTTCTACATATAACAGGAACCACGGAATTGCAGACTGAAAATTCGAGAAGGAACTGCGAAATGTACTTTTCGGTAGATACTAGATGGACTTGCACTCACAGAGATCATAGTTTCCTTAACCATCCTAAGGAGGTCAAAGAGCGCTCAAGCGCTTCTCGGTCTAGATTCTTCAACGGACATAAGTCGTTTGGGGCACGCTGGGCCAGCCCGACAGAATCGGGATCGTGCATACCTATGCAGATGTTGCACTGTAGATCATAATACGGCGCATATGCTTTTTTTGAACAGTCCTAACCCTTTCCACCTGGATCTGTACGACATTAGTTATATAGACGTGGAAGAGAGTTTGCCTGGCGATCACCCCTGACTACGACCCCAAGTACGACTCCTTTCCGCACCCAGTTGACCTCTCTACGATCCCTTCAGAGAGGTCCTTGCAGATATCCGCCACGAAAACTTCGTCCGGGAGAAGACGTCTAACTTGCCAGGCTTCAAATCAGCATACCTGACTCTGGCCCGACGACTTGTAGGGATCTTCTCCCTGACGCTTGACCTGCCAGAAAATGCCTTCCACCATTCGACCACGTATTCCGTTGCCTACGGTATCCTCAACTTTTAACCAAAGCTGCAAAAAACGAGCAGACGGCGGCAGTCCTGAGGGACAATGGCGGTCTGGGCAGCCACAACGGACCTGCAGTGCCTCGCGCTGCTGTGGCAGGATGTCTGCAGAGGGCTGCAGCGTAGCGGGGAATGGATTCTTGCGCCCCCAGTCGAGGGCACATGCGTCGTTACACTATCTGATGCGGATCACAAACGGGGGTGGCTGAGTACCGTCCACCCGGTGGCGCTGAATACAACTCCTAAAGATTGGATTTCAATGCCATTTTTCTTCGCAAGAGCCTTGCTTCTTTTTCTCTCAGAACTTGGTAGGCCCGCTAACCAGAATTCGCAGGTTTCAATTTCAAACAACGAGGCCGTTTCCGTATCGCCATCATGTGTACGCGGAGTATCCGTCTCAAATGGTTTGAGCCTACCAGTTGTAGAGAGATAAGTATATCGGATTTTCTTTGGCAATTATCGGTCGGACTTCTGCTCACATGTCACTAGTAGTGGTGTCAATTGCGTTTCAAGCAAGAAGCGGAAGCAGGCAGGACGGATAGCATTGTCCTCGTTCTAAACGAAGCTCAAATGTCCGGGGACACGGTATCCCAGGCGTAACTTAGTCTGCGTGAAATCAATGCGGAACTGGACGAGATCAGCTATTCTCTGAATTTGAATGTACATGTAAAAAGGGATATGAACATACCTAGGTACATGTACCTGAACAGATCGCTCAATGTCATTATTTACTTCTTCAGCAAAGAATCTCACCGCCAAAGATATTTTTATCATTCAACAAACTCTGTTTCTGTTGTTCGACCGACAGTTCTGCTATTGCTGCCTAAATTTCTGTTTGATGTGTCTTTCAAAAGCATTTCCTGTTCCTACATCATAGCGTGGCTGCTTCCTTGGTGGTTTCCGATCCGATCCTGTTGGTACTGTACATGTACATACAAAAGGAGCTGATTTGTTCAATATATAATCCAACTACATCTCTCATGTTCACCTACATAATTCCGCAATACCTCTCGCGTTCGCGTTCAAGAATCTGACGACGTCTCTCCTGTTCACCGCGACGACAACGACGACGTCAATGTAACAGCTAGGTAGGTAGTCTTCCAAACGCATACTCTGAAGAAGTCACCATCAACACTCCGGTGGCAAATGGTCATAATGGCCAGAGAGTCACGGCGACGCCGATGGTAATGCTCCATGAAGGTCATTGATCGGAGGTTTTAGCCGCTTGGCGCTCCCCAGCAAGGCAGCTTGGAAGTCTGGGCAGCCTTAAGGACTAACTATTCCAAGGAAAGTGTGGAGTTTTTAGTCCATATGCTAAAAACACTAAATTTAAAATTAGCCAAGGTGGACCACGCTAATTACAATTCCAGTTTTTACTCCATACTCTAAGGTTGATAAGTTTAGACTTCAGGTGCTCTCTACGGAGTATCTCCGTGATGTCTCACAAAGTGCCCCCACAAGCTAGCCTCTCTTGATGTCATTGATCTCCTCAGCACCGCCTTTTTTTTGTCCCTTTCCAGCTGATTCTTTTCCTTTGTTGTTATTAATCCCACACAGGTCTCCACCAGCAGCTTTGCGGCAGCTTTCTGGAAATGAAGATCCCTTCCAATTAGAGGCTTTCTTGACGATTCAACGAGCGCACGGTACATCATCGGCGTATGGAGTTCTCCGTACTTTCGGTATCATTGTACAATATACCGATATAGCAAAAACGATATACGACAATGGATAGAACATCGGGTTAAAAAGGGCTGCGTCAAATGCCTCAAGGAAAGGGCGGATGGAAAAAAGGTAAATAGTGAATACCTGAATCTCAGAAGGAATCCCTGGTGTATGCTAGGTAGGTTGCTGATTTGATGCTTCCCTCCAACGTATCACTGCCAGCGTTCTCACCCAATTCAATTAGCCTTGATATTGCCAAGGACCTAGGACGTCACTGCCACCGCTATGATAGCTGTCTAATGGGCAACATCTACCCCGTAAGGCAGCATCAAATTAACACCCCTGTCGGTGGATCTGGCTTGGCAGACCAGTGATTCTGCCCGGGGTCAACCGCAGTAGACGTATAAAGGTGGATTCATCTTCCTCGCTGTTGAACAGATCCATCACTCAGTCAGACAGACAGCTCTAATACTCGCAGAAAACAAATAAGCCTTCTTCTCTTTCCACGAGCCGAGCACCTCCATCATCCAAACAACCATAACAAACAAAAATGGTCTCCTTCACCTCTCTCTTCGTCCTTCTCGCCGCCGGCAGCGCCCTCGCAGCGCCCAGCAGCAATGTCCTCGTCGCACGCCAGCAGGGGCGCACGCCCTCGAACTGGAAATGGAGCGTGACCAACTACAACGGCGGCTGCGCCCGGCAGTGCAGCTACGACTTCAACGTCACCATCCCGGCGACGTCCGACATCCCGGGAGTCAAGGCGTACTGCTCCGGGATGGAGAACGGTAGCCAGTTCACGCCCTGCCGCCTGCTCGAAGGCGGCGACAACAACGTAGGCGTGGCCGCGAAGTACCTCGAGCGCGACCAGCAGCACCCGGAATTTGGGCCCAAGCAGATTGCTGTCAACTATCTGGTGGGGTATCAGGACGGGTACGTGGAAAATGGATAGACGTGGTTGTTTGAGTAGTAAAGAAGAGAAGGATGGAGGTGCTGACTGTTTTGTTTTTCTTCTGTAGCGCACGGTATTCCTACACTGCGTACGCTGATGCAGTCTACAACGCCTTCGCCGCTCCGCCCGCCAATTTCGAGATGACGCCGACCGAGACCACGGCTGTTGCTTGAAACTGTGGAAAGATGGCAATGTCGATTCCTACCAAGGACAGTCAGCACTGAGCAACGGAAAGGAAGCCGGAGGATGGTGAGAAAGCTTGGAAACTCTAATCAGTGATAGTGGACGGGGGAGTGTGTTTTTCATTGTCTGCGGATTCTCTTAAATTACTCTTGTTATATTACAGTACTTGAGTATCATTAATTACAGAATAAACTATTATTTCTTCTTGAATATTGGACTGAATCTGTTCAAATTATTGCTGAATATGCTCCTGCGATAGCTCCTTTCAGGCCTTAACGGAAGCTTCCTTAACAGTCTTTATCTTATGAAACTTTGTGGGCGGAAGTTGCCCAGATAATAATACACTCATTAGAAAGCTTTATCAATTTAGAATTAAGTTATCTCATGTGATCTACAATCATGTGATTTAGATTATGAGGCTGCTCATGAGGTTGATTATAACATGATTAATGATATATCGATGAACGGGGTGTAACGGGGAGGTGAGGAGGAATTGGAAATTAAGACTAGAAATCAGGCAATAAATGGAAGGCCATGACTTGTAGATCATAAGCGGGGGCCTCTAACTAACTGTTAATGATTATTTAGATGAATGGAGATCTATGGAGGAGTTTAAAGCTACAGTCAACTCTCCTTATAACGATCTAATCCCGGCAACTAAAAATTATCGCTATAACCAGA
>Ga0008109_10000267_pt1 | contig 38375 bp, 44 predicted proteins | sample HigsolmetaGSP18D_FD_59306 | JGI IMG/M metagenome (GOLD analysis project Ga0008109, IMG submission 59306) | High solid enriched microbial communities from the Joint BioEnergy Institute, USA - SP1-8-D | ecosystem: Engineered > Bioreactor > SSF (Solid state fermentation) > Aerobic > Biomass ...
AATTTTTTTTTTTTTTTTTTTTTTTTTTTTGCTTTTCGTGCAACAAAGATAAGCGCCAAACGTGAATGCCCTGTAACTTGCAGCAAGGACAGAAATATCTGCAACAGATTGCGACCGTTCATTCTAACTCACGATTCAGGTCAATATGTATCACCCTGAGAAAATGGTTGCCATCGATGGCAAAGTAGTGGCCGTCTTTCCAGGTAAACCTGACCCGGGATGGGAGACTCGTCCTCTATCAACGTGACGTCTTCAAAGCAGATACTTATAGCTTGGACTCATATCTCCCATATCTGTCTTCTCCGCCTCCGTCAGCTCCGCTCCCCATCCTTTGGCGGCCCTTCTCCGATTCTGATACCAGCAGGCAAAGGCGTAGATGGAACACATCACGGCAGAGAAGCAGCAAAAGCCAATGCTGAGCGTGTACTCGAATCGATACTCGGGAGCGTCCCGCGATCGAAAGGAGTAGGACGCGATGATGCCGCCGATATTGCCGAAGCCCACCTGCCAGGCGGTGCCGACAGCACGTCGACGGTGGCCACCAAGATTCAGGGCAAACCAGCAGACCTCAACTGTGTTGGAAAATTAGTGGCTACTGCCTTTTTTCCTTCTTTTCCCCTAATATTCCTGGGTACTACAGTGGCTATGAAGACGTAAACTGAGGGGAAAACCTACTAGGTATAAAAAGGTGCGTTCCTCCAAATGCCAAAAATAATGCGCCGTACTGGGCTTGGTTATTATGATGTACCGTTAGCAGCACGGCGTAACCGGCGATGGCCAACAACACACCAAACATCGCCAGCAAATACCGATGTTGGAACTTGTCGGAAATGTATGCTGCAATCAGCTGCAGAGCAAAGGTGACCAGCCAGGGCGGAGCGGTGTGAAGCTGCGTCCCGATCTGGGTGTATCCTAAGCTGCTGATGATCACCGGCGCAAAATAAGAGCCCATATACGATGGCACGGTAGCCGAAAAGTGCAGCAGTCCACCAATGAAAATCTTAGGGTCCCTGAACGTGTTCAAGACGTCGCGGGCTTTGATTGAATATTCGATGCCTGAGCTTCCCTGTTCGATCTTCAACCGGGCTTTGACGTACTCTCGCTCCTCCTCCGTCAGCCACTTCGTATTTTCTGGAAAATCCGCAAGGAAGAAGAAGCAGACGACAGCCACGGCGCAGGATGCCGCTCCTTCTAGGATGAAGATCCATCTCCAGCCAGCGTAACCGCGCATCCCATTCATATTGCCGATTGCTGCCGCGAGGAGACCGCTAAATGCGCCAGCGAGACTGGCTGAGCTGAAGAAGAAAGCAAAGCGACGTTGAGCCTCGCTGCGTTTATACCAGGCGCCCATAAGATATACATTGCCTGGCACCATACCTGCTTCTGCCAAACCCAGGAGAAAGCGCAATGCTAGAAGGCCACCATAGCTTCTGATGAATCCCGTGCAAAGTGTAACTATGCCGAATCCGAACATGCAGATCGAGACTAGGTATGTCCTAGCTAAGCCTGGGTGGTGCAAAAACAGGAATGGATCAGGTAGACGTACGCCATACGTGGGGGGACAGCTTCTTTAACAGCATATTCGACGGGATCTCGAATAAGATGTAAGGTATGTAGAACATGGTCAGAGCCGTACTATAATCCAAGTCGGACATGTGCAGTTCTTCCCGAAGTCCGTATATGGACGCGTTTCCTATGTTTGTCCTGTTCAAGGTCAGCCTTTTTGGACTTCAAGAGAGAAGCAAGGAGATCATCTCACCGGTCCAGGAAACAGAGTAAAAATAGGATTGTGGGACAAGGGATGACTCTGAGGTCAATTTTAAGAATCAAGTTCCTCTCTGTTGTATGCTGCAATGGAGGCAGCTGAACCGCGTCCGATACGAACGTTAAGTCAGAAGAGCGAGCTTCATTTCTATCCCCTTTTTGAGAAATACTTTCCACATTATGGTCCCACTCATCTTTGTCTGATAGTGATCAGCCATTGAGAGGGTCACAAAAAATGACGGAGAATACATACTCTCCTTTGTACACATTCTAAGCGTGTCGTGAATCTAAAAGCGTGAAGACAAATTTCTCGGACCTGCAATAGTGTCCTGCAAACGAGCAACAACCATCTGGATATCTTCACATCAAGGGTAACCTGAGCGCGGGACCAACTGGAGAATTTATACATGGAAAGTTGGGGTGTGGGCATTGGATTGATAAGCGCCATTTTCCCAGCACCATGGGCTTTTTGCGTATATATTGCACACGATACACTCAGCCCAGTCTGTATAACACGGTGACTTTCTCGTATCAGGACTCGATATGGCATGTGGAAAGCGGGACAGACAGATAGACGATCAATCCACTGAGCCTACTAGACAAGGATAAGGGAGAGCAGTGAGGACAAATCACAGTTGCTGCCCGTAGCGGAGCATGCGTCCCTCACCCTGGGCTAAGGAGAAAAGTAGCAAGGAAGAAAAAAAGCCATGAGATGTGACATCTATTCCTACTGTCTAACAGCATTGGACCTGAGGTGCCACGGCATCACGTAGAGGTGGTCGACAACCGATTAGGAGGCCTTTGGAGCAAGTTAGAGGACCATCGATAAATCGACCGATTGTCATCGTTGAGGCTGACGCAGATAAAAGGAAATTCAACGCAATAAGGTTCTTGAAATCCACAAATCTGAAATGAAGGCTGATGATGTACTCTGAATTGATGGCAGCCTTTCAACAACTCTGCAGAAGAGTGCTCCAAGAGACTATTGACAATGATGTACGTCGTATGTTCCGTATCGAGAGCTCTGAGACACGGCGGCAGAAGTGTAGCAGCGAGATTCCTGGGCACCAATAGGCGAAGTGAGTGCCAACCAAGTTCAACACGAAGGATGAATTGAGTAACTTGAAGACATGCATGCAGTAGCCATCGCGGAAACCTCGAAGGTAATATCTCTCGCTGGCGAAACAATCAAAATGCAGAAGGGTGGTGCAGAGAATCAGCATGCCCTGGCTCCGCGGCCATATGTAGACCAGAGGATGCCATCTGAAACTGGATGGAGAGAGATAGGCATATTTGGTAATCCGACCATCACGAAGAGGCTAAGTCGCATCAGCTCCTGTGGCTGGACCTGGTCTCCCGTTCAGTGTCCGCGATGCCACCCACCTCAGCATGCTCACTGTCGGGGGTGGCACAAGGGGAGGTCTGGACGTGGCAAGGTCCCTGGACGGATGAGGAAGTCTGGAAGGCCTGAGGCCACCGCTGAATAATCAGGCGCGGCCTAGAACGGGAGGCGAGCAGGGCAGAGGCGAAGCGGGGTCCCGTCCCGGCGGGCCAGCACAACGCCGGCTGCTTCCATGGCAGACATCGCATCTGAATGCTCATGAGGCTGCTATTCAGGCGAGTGCACATCGTATACACCTCGCAGCAGCGCGGAGGGCCGTCGAACGCCTGTCGAGGACAACGGCAAACTGGCTGAAGAGCCGGACGCGGGGCTCGCTCGAGGCCTGGGCGGCGGCGCCAGAAGCGCCAGAAGCAGGGAAAATGCGGAGGTCGTTGCTGAGTAAGCAGACGGCGTCCAGAGCGCACCAATGGCGGCGCAGTGATTGGTCACCCGGCCCCGGCTTCGACTCGGTTCTGCGTGTTTTTGCCATTTGGCCCAGCGTTCGGCTTCATGGTCGTCGTTTATTATCTTCTGCTGCTCCGCACGTTCTTCCTCTCTTTCTTCCTCTTCAGACCTCCTTGCTGCGGGAAGTCCTCTGTTCATCCCATTCTCTCCTTTTCTGACCAGCGTCTCCCGTTTTCCTCCCGTTCCTGACGCTTCAGATCAACCGTACGATCACTACTGCTCCTAGATATCACAATGGCCTCGGCTGCACGCACCTTCTCCCGGGCCTTTGCCCGCACGACCCCCGCCACCTCCTCCTTCAGACCCGTTGCTCGCAACGCCCGCTTTGCCCTGCCTGCCCAGACCCTCCGTGCCTCGTCGCGCCGGGGATATGCCTCTGAGGCCGGCTCGGGCAAGTCTTCCAACGCCCTGATCTGGGGTATTGGTCTCGCTGCCGCCGGTGGTGTTGGCGCCTACTTCTACCTCAACGGCGCTGACGTCTCCACCAAGTCCAGCGGCCCCTTCGTTCCCACCAAGGAGGACTACCAGAAGGTCTACGACGAGATTGCGAGACTTCTGGCTGAGAAGACCGATTACGACGATGGCAGCTATGGCCCGGTCCTTGTTCGACTTGCGTGGCACGCGAGCGGTACCTACGACAAGGAGACTGGCACGGGTGGTAGCAACGGCGCCACCATGAGATTCGCTCCCGAGGCTTCGCACGGTGCCAACGCCGGTCTGCACGTGGCCAGGGAGTTCCTTGAGCCTGTCAAGGGTACGTTCCTCTTCTGTTCGTTTGCTTTGCGCGGTCAGCACTAACACAGTTCACAGCGAAGTTCCCATGGATCTCTTACTCTGACCTCTGGACCCTGGCTGGTGTCTGCGCCATCCAGGAGATGCAGGGTCCTGCCATCCCATGGAGACCTGGCCGTCAGGACAAGGATGTCTCTGCCTGCACTCCTGACGGGCGTCTTCCTGATGCCTCCAAGGACCAGAAGCACATCCGTGCTATTTTCGGACGCATGGGCTTCGATGACCGCGAGATGGTCGCCCTCATCGGTGCCCACTCTCTGGGCCGAGCCCACACTGACCGCTCTGGCTATGACGGCCCTTGGGACTTCAGCCCTACTGTCTTCTCCAACGAGTTCTTCAGACTGCTGGTTGAGGAGAAGTGGTCGTGGAGGAAGGTGAGTGCCACACGTCTTTCCATCGTCCTAAATCTGAATGAGTAAATGCTAACATTGGCAACAGTGGAACGGTCCTGCCCAGTACACCGACAACTCCACCAAGACCCTGATGATGCTCCCGACCGACATTGCTCTCATCAAGGACAAGGAGTTCAGGAAGCACGTCGAGCGCTATGCCAAGGACAGCGACGCGTTCTTCAAGGAATTCTCTGAGGCATTTGTCAAGCTGCTCGAGCTGGGCGTTCCGTTCAAGCAGGAAGAGAGATGGGTCTTCAAGACCTCTGCGTAAATGGGCCTGGCTGTTGAGTTGTAGTGTTACCTGATTCCCTGTACCCCTGCATTTTTTTCCCTAGCCTGTTATTCCAACATTTTACAGGCTTACATGCCTGTGATCTTTTTTTGTTTTGATGTTTGGATATCCAATGGGTTTCTCATGTTGAGTCTTTTGAGACAGATCTCTGCGGACTCTTTCTGGCGTCTATATCTCAATTGGTTTGGGTGTCTTCACTTTTCCTCTCGAGCTTGACGCTCCCTTCGCTGTGGACGCAACGGACGATATTGGGAAGCATTGTGCGAGGGACTGTTGGCCTGGTCTGTATCAGCTATAGATCTGCCAAATAAAGCTCTATTCTCAACGACAACTGCCAGTTGTTTCACTGCATGTGGGAGCATACATACCATTTCCACTTCTAGTGTCATGAGCCAAACTTCAGGTGCAATGTGTTCACATGCACTCATATCCGCCATTTAAGAACCTGAGTAGACTGAGCTGTAAAGACAAATATCAATAGGTCTATGATGGAGAGAGTAATTGCTTAATTGCTTCTGCTCGTGGTTTTTTCTTTTTTTTGTTTTTTGTGAGGTGCTGTTCCGAGCCTTGGATGAGTGGTGTTACTGTCAACCTACGTCGAGTTTTTAGAAGATAACTTTGTTCGGAGGTTATGTAAAGCGGAACCGAAAACCTTTATCGGCGCCGACACCGGCCTCAGGAGAGTCGAAACAAACCCCGCCTTCCCCAATCTAGAGAAATACAAGTCTATGCCTACTTAGAGGCTAGACGTCTGGGTACTATGGCAATGCTACCATATCCGTTTAGGCAGTCTATGTCGCTTCTTCTGCCCTGAAGTCGTGGTTCTGTGAGACCGCTGCCTGCCCTGCCCCGGCTAGACGGCTTCGAACAAAAAAATGGCAGTATCCGATCACATTGAGCACGACTTCTACGAGATCCTCAATCTCCCTTTCACGGGGACATCCACTACCCTCTCGAAACAGCAGATCAAGGTCGCATACCACCGAGCTTTACTCAGGCATCATCCAGACAAAGCAGCGGGCGCACTCGCCGCAAACTCGCCGACAACGAAAACGAAGCCGGCCACGTCCTCTCTGCGAGACGACGAACCACACACACGGACATACACGGTCGACGAGATCACGGCTGCCTACAAGACCCTATCCGACCCGTATCTACGGGCGGAATACGACCGTTCGCTTCGCCTCCAGCGCTTGGGGGGCGGAGGAGGCAGAGAGGGCAATAATAATGGCGGCGGTGTCTTCCATACTGGCTTGGAGGTTGTCGATCTGGAGGACCTGAACTACGAGGAGGGACAGGAGGGACAGGCCACAGGTGCCTTCTGGTATCGCGGCTGCAGATGCGGAGACGAAAGAGGGTTCCTGATCACCGAGCAGGATCTAGAACGGGAGGCAGAGCATGGTGAAATAGTCGTCGGATGCCGCGGTTGCAGCCTTTGGATGAAGGTTCTGTTCGCGGTCGAGACGGAAGAGGGAGACGCAGGTGATGATGCTCCTGGAGAGGATGGGAAGAAGTGACGTCTGGGGTGTGCTTGTCCGCTCTGTGCTCAGATTTTTGAAGTCTCCCGTCCAGATACTCCCATTGCACAGAGTCTCGCCGAGGAGCTATTGTGGCCTGCCTTCCGCAAGGGATGCAACAATCCACGAGCGTTGCGATATTGCGTCAGGCGGTCAGCTCTTCTCAGCTCCTCTTGCGCTGCAGCCGTCCGATAGAAAACGGTGGATACTCTAACGAGCAGGGAGTATCGTGGTCTTCTGAGAAGATCGCGGTGATGTCTACAATATATCAACAGAGGCTAGGAGTCTCTGTTGGAAAACCAGATTGATCTGGGAAAAATCGAAGCCGGCGTCCACTACAACTGACGACTCTTCTACGGTCTGTGCGGGCGCTACCAGGACTATGGTGGACGAGACCTCAGTACATTGAGATGAGGTACGCACATGACTTGCACCCATGCAGAGAACATAATATAAACTGGGACGTTTGTCGTGTCGATAGCTGTCTGAAGTTCCCGTGTATACTTTCGGTGCCGCTAATGCTGTGTTGCATCGAATAAATATTATATCTGCTAGACATAGACGAAGCAAAACAGTGCCGCTACGGCAAGAGATAGAAATAAAAAATCAATTCTTTAAACGAACGTAATAATTTAGTATTACTGGCCGCTCCCTCCCAGAGTTCAAGCGTCGTGGTGGATTTGCTGCTGCTGCCTTTGCCACGGCTTCCACTTGGATGACATATTCCCTTCTTCGGCGAAAGTTTACAACCTCAGTTTCGGCCACGGAACCTCGACCAGCAGCACCTTTCAACCACCATACCGACACCAAAATGTCGACACCCATCAACATATCCTCAAAGGAGCAATTCAGCTCCCTTCTATCGTCCTCGACAATCGTCGTGACAGACTGTGAGTCCAGCCAGATGCCCTCCCAACACCCCGCGCCTTTTTACCCCGCCGAATGGGCGGACGAGGAGTCTCTCTATGGGCGTCGAGGCTGACTTCTTACGCGCATCCCACAGTCTACGCAGATTGGTGTGGACCATGCAAGGCCATAGCACCCATGTACGAGCAGCTGGCTCGACAGCTCTCGCGCCCGAACCGGATCACATTCACCAAGGTCAATGTTGACCAGCAGAAGGAGATCGCGAAGGCATATGGCATCACAGCGTATGTTGATACTTGCCCGACTCGACGAACCCGTGCTCAACTTTGATACTCTTATTTTCACGAGGAAGGGGATGGATGCATGTAAATGTGAGCGTGCTACTGACATAGGATGTTGTCTACACATCCAGGATGCCCACGTTCATGATCTTCAAGAATGCGCGAACCGTGTCCACCATCCGCGGCGCAGACCCCAAGAAGCTATCCGAGGCGGTACAGAAACTCGCAGCCGAGGCAAGCGCAGCTGAAGGCGGTGCGGCGGGAGAAGGCTTCGGAGGAGCGTCGAGTGGAGGAGCAGGAGCTGGTCGATGGCTGGGCGCAGCCGTTCCCAAGGGATACAACGACGTTACGGACCAGGTGGAGATCAATGGCATCGACTTGCTGAACTGCGACAGTGAGCTCGGTCCCGCGAAAGTGCTTTTCGAGACATCGAGACCGTCGGCCCTGAGTGGTGACAGCAAGGGCAAGGGCAAGGCCGGGGAGACGACGCCGGACTGGGTCGAGAGCGACACGGACGAGCAGCTGATGCTCTACATGCCCTTCCAGTCGACGCTGAAGATTCACTCGCTACACATCACCTCTCTGCCTCCAAGCTCTGGCGACGACGTGCCGATGCGGCCAAAGACGCTCCGACTCTACACGAACCGTTCGCATGTGCTGGGCTTCGAGGAGGCAGAGGACATCACTCCCGTCCAGACGGTCACGATCGAGCCGCGGGACTGGGATGCTCAGACAGGAACCGCAAAAGTTGAGCTGCGTTTCGTCAAGTTCCAGAATGTCTCGTCCCTGGTTATCTTCTTCGTCGACGGAGATGGAGATGGGGACAAGATCCGGGTGGACAGGATCAGGATTCTGGGCGAGACTGGCGAGAAGAGAGAAATGGGCAAGCTGGAGAAGATCGGCGACGAGCCGGGAGAGTAGATCTCGTAGAGAGTGCTTTTCCAAGCGAAACACATCTTTCTATTCATTTCTCATGAGAGGTGCTACGGGCATTCGAAATGCATGATACTGTTACAGAGAGTACAGCAAGAACATCCAGTACAACTACTAAAAACATCTCCAAGCTCCCACATCAAAGAGCATCAAAGACGATGTGATATTAAAAGTTTGTCCGATCCCAAACCAAATGGCCACACCCTTGGAAAAGGAGAAGAAGGACCAATAAAGCAAGAACCGGCGTGCAATTCCATCGTTCTATGACGCAGCTGACACCTAAGGCAACATCATGGGTAAGGATGTTAAGGCAACACGGGTGAAATATTCGCTGCGTCGCCGCACGAAGAAAAGAAAGAAGAGGAGAAAAAAAATTCCAAAAAGTCGCGGGGCAGAATGCTGAATTTATTCTTCTGGCGGCACAACCCTCGGAAAAACCTTGCATGGAAAATGGTGAAACTCTCCGTCTTTGGTTTAGTGCGGTGCAAACAAACAAAAAAACCAAGAATTCAGATTTTGTGACAAGCTATTTGTGCGCCCTGGTGAGGCGAGGTAGTTTTTCCTTTCTTCTCTCTTTGATCAACAAGGCTTGTGATGAGGAGATGCCTGAGAGGAATCAGGTATCTTAAAAAAGTCATAGGAAGAGGCTGAAGCCCTTCTGGGCTTTAGCCTCGAGGACCGTGATCTTATTATAACCCATGTCCTCTGAAGCCTTATTATTATTAGGTACTTAGCATGCTGGCAATCTTGCTGCCAACCAAGTACGGAGTACTGTGTCCTGGGGTGCGAGACAGTAGGTACCTGATCCAGTACAGTGCATCGCATCAAAATGACTCCATATTCTTCTCCATGTTCTTCTGCTTCTTTCGAAAAAGGCTTTGCCAGGGCCAGGCAGTGGTCCAGGTGGTGAATAACTGCCGGACACCATTTGGATATATGTATATATAGAGAGATAAAGAAATAAGCAATGACCCTATATGTGATGTATTATTGTTTTAAGTTTCTTATTTTTGGTACTTTTGATCGATAACAGTATAACATCTTTAGCAACTTGTGTTGCGATTCGCATTATTGCTCGATCGATTGATCGATCGATCGATAATCGTGATTTTTACGGAGTAATAATTTAATCAATTATTGTTTTGGATCCTGTCATATGACGGTCCACGCTTGCAGTTAACCACGAGTACCTTGTCAGTAGTGTCAGGTTCTGGACATCTTGCACGGCGGCATTATTTTCGGCATCGTTGGAAGGTAAGGTAGGTACCCTAAGGTAGCTGCCGCCGGATAGTTTTTCTGGTCGCGAGTCGTGACAGGGCGCCAAGTTTCAACTCTATTGTTATTCTTCTTATTATTGCCTGCCTCACTTTAATTATTATTTATTATTATGAATTGCCTCGAAAGATCTCTTCAAAGTTCATTGGTTCTGTTTTTGTTTTACACTTTGTTATTGAGGCTGAGAACATTGGCTGCCATTTTTGGAATGAATGTTCCATGTCTATCGAGATTCGAGGATCACCTGTTGCGCACTGCTGAACCTGGGCCAGAGATCGTAGGTAAAATCTGCTGTTTTGGTTTTTGCTATAAATATTTCGCGGCCTGAGACAAATCACCGGGATTATTTGACGGGCTATTTGGTACTTACGCAATTACGCGGTCGGCTGCCGATTTGTTATTATTGTTGCATTATTGCTACTGTGCCAAAGTCTCACGGAACCCAAAATAATTATGAAGTGATAGTCGGGATTATTACTCTCGTATTTGCTGAGCATCTCTTCATGTAAAGGCATCTAAACACTTTTTGGCTTCAATAGCCTGAAAGCTTGAACCGGTTAAAGACCTGAGGAGATGGCTGTTGTCCGGGCATCCGGGTTATCGGGGGCCCGAGCCGACGAGCACGTCAGGACCGACTAGGATGGTCGCATCCATGATCCCGTCGATCGTGATATTTGACACCTCTGGGACTTACCCATCCTGGTTTGGCCGGACCTCGCGTGGACTCCGGATCGGTGGCCTGCCTGCTTCTAGCCTCTTGAGTCGACGAGATGGCGTTTCAAGCTCGGCGCTATTGGTTTGTCCCTAAGATAAACATCACAGATCACCTCCCGCACCCTCCGCTCCAGAGTGTCGACTCGAATATCCCAGTCGAGTCAGGCGCGGTTGCGATGTCGGAGCATCAGATATCGGCGACAGGGCTAGACAGATACGTCAGATACGGCATTGGCTGGCACAGTGGGTATAACGGTACGGAAGGACTCCGTAGCTTAACAACCCGCGACGTCTGATAACCAGCCTCTGGATCCCTTGGGAAAGGCGGAGTGAATCCTGAACCTTGTCGTGTATATGGTTGAGCGCTGGAGGACGACGCTATCTCCAGATCTTCGATCGCCGCATCTGCCTTTTACGTAAATCGAACCGCCGGTGATCGTATTTCTCTGGGGAATCAGTGGACGTTGGAGAGTGCTATGGTTCGTATTCGGCACGGAGCGACCTGTACCAGACCGACCAGATACTCTCTTGCGTAAGGTCTGACTGTCTGGATGGACCTGAAATCCGGAATTGCGGGGAACGGTCCCAGGTCGGAAAGATGGCGCTCGCGGCTCGGCGGCGTGCAGGCGACTAGTGCATCTAGAGACTGACGGCCAGACGCTGGAAGTTCTCGAAGCCGGCGGCCTGAAGACCTAGGTACCAGGTACCTCGCTAGCGCTGAGGAACGGCACCTAGGCCCAGGTCCTGGGTACCTGGCGTTGCGAAGCCCGCTCGCCCCGGCCCACCCTCAGGTACGAGCTGTACCTAGGTAGTTGCTCCCTCCCGTAGCAGTCCGGAGCAACATCTCGCGCGGAATTCTGCCGTATGATTTGCTTCTTATAGAGTTATGCTTGAGGTTTCGAGCAATTGCGTTTTTTTTCAATGCCCATCGAGCTTGGATTCTTATCCTCTGCAGCCCCGGCAGTGCTGGATATCGGCCCGGCAGTCGCCCGGCCCTCCGAAAAACGTGCTCCTCACCACGAGGACCTCGAGGACCTTGGCGTTTCAGATTCAGATGCAGGCCTTAAGCTCGCAGGGATTCGGCAAGAGACCGACCATGGCAAGCTGTGATCTCGACAGTAAGATGCAGATTGCAGAGAGAGTGGAGCGCTGTCCAAGAGGCAAGCCGGAAAGCAAGAGGGCGGCCGCGAGCTCGACCTCGTGCCTGCGCATGGCAGCTCTCGGCAGTCGACCATCACCCTCGTTCCCGGCCTCGCTAACAACGGCGAGCAAGATTATTATTAAGACCCCATAGATGGGCTGCCGCGCCTCGGGGGCCTTACTTGTAAGAGTAGTGGCCTGCTCTGCATATCACGAACCCCTGTACCGTCTTAAAGTGAGTCTAAAGGCGACTAAGGCCGCTAGCCCGCCAGGTTGCGCACCAGGTCCTCGCGCCGCCGCGCGAGCGTTGAAGAATGAAACAGTAGCGCCAGTGGCTAGCTAGCAGGCGACGCGACGGTCACCACAGCCTCTGGATTGCACGCCACCCTCATCGCCGCGTACGGTCTAACTACGTCTGACTGTCTATCAGCCTGCTACTCCGGACTGCTATGCGACGCCATCCGTGTCCCTGTCGCCCTGTCTCGACTTGCTGGGAACATCACCAATGTCCCCTTCGAGTCTACGCCTGTTTCAGGCGCTTCGACGACTGTGCACGTTACCCAGGAAACTTCCAGCCAGACCGACGCACTGGTACCGGGGTGGCCTGAACCTGGATTCTGGGAGAGCGTTGTGTGTGGGTAAATGCTCCGGCGACGGTTGCACTCGCGCGAGACGGATCCTCAGGTACCGATTGGGATGATCAACAGGGACCCTTCCGCCGCTGGAGTCTGGACAGTACAGTAGTGATCTGAACAGGCTCAGAGAACGTGAAAGCATGCAGTCGTCTATCCCCCAGTGGGTGGATGGAGTCATGGTACCGTCGCGGGCCTGCGCGGTTTCCCGTGAGGTGCTTCTGGCTCCGAGATCCAACCGCCGTGCCGTGTCTCAGGCTTGTACCTGACTGGTGGGATCGTTGCGCATCAAGTCCCTCCGCCGTTCTGGTCGCTGTCGCGATAGTTGCGGGGTCTTGACGTTCTAGAAACGTCGTGCTTCCTACTGCTTATTCCGCATAGAGTATTTTCTCGATATCTGGGACGCTCTACAGAGGATGATCCGCAGTGGGTTGGAAGATTTGCGCAACTCATCATTATTATTGTTATTGCTCCGTCTTGGCTCGTCATCTCGAGATGTTATTGTGCGTCTTCCCGCCGAGATCGATCAACAAATCCAACCATCTGACGCTCCAGATTGTCTGATATTATTATTGCTCCGACGCGGGACCTATCAGTGGTCTACCGAGAACGCGTCCGGAGGCTCGCGGCAGGCTAAAATCGAGGCAACTGCTCCTTCCCGAACCACCTGAATTTGGGATGTTGGAGCTATCTCCGCCTGATTTGCAGACGATAAGACCGGATTCGCCGGGGAATTTTTAGACGCAACCGCTGCGGCTTGGTTCAAGCGACCGGCCTTCTGCGCGACTGCGACTTATTTATCCTCGAGCCCACCCACTTATCTAGGGAACTCCTTCCGCGGCGACGGCGCCTCCTGCTAGATCCGTCCGGACTCCGTCGACTCGGATGCGCTATCCCCACTTCAGCCACAGGCGAGAGGATCCAAGGCCCTTGGCAACCGTCCCGAGGTTCCCAGTCCTATCTAGCTGCTGGGTCGTGAGGCTCGAGAGGAGATGGGGACTGTGGAGGAGCCCTTCCCTGAGAGGGCTGCCGTCTTCCCCCAAAAGGGCTAGAGACGGTCTGCCCAGAGCCCGCTATCCGTCGAATCATAAATGCAGCAGCAATCACGCATGCACTCTTCCCTTGGGTCCCTGGACTTGGTCAAAGAAGAGAGCGGGATATGTTGGCACACTTGACAAACAACATTCTTCTTTCTGTCCTACGCCGTTGGCCGTTGGCTGTCGTCTTAACTCCGTGTAGGGCCGGTGATCGAGGGCATTCGTGCACTAGAGATCGCCGAAACACTGCTTGGAACGTACCCGGTATCGAATCACAGTTAAAATTTCTGGAAGGCCGGCGGTTTTTATGCAGCTTCGACAGGTATCACGCGTCTAACCGGAGAGAGAAGCTGGGTGTTACATCCATGGGGGTCGCTGTACCGTTCTTATCACCTCAAGCCTCAAGAGGAACATCGGCCGAGGCCTTGCCCCGAGACGGTAAAGCGCGACTGCTGCTTTCCAGAAAACGGACAGGGATGTGTACCATTCTATCTTTAGATCGACCAATAATTACCGGAAGAGGAGAGCGGCACAGAACTTTATGAGCGGGTTGCAGATTTGGTGACCCGAACCGCCAGCCCGTCCAGTCAAGACCCAAAGTCGGGTCGTAGGCTCGACCCGCACAAGCTTGCCCACCGACGATCGAGCAGTCGCTGGCATATCCCACATGCTGTTGCAATTGGATGTGAGCGCTCCGTAAGATCTATCAACTGCCCGCCGTTGCGATCATCCTATCATGTGGAATCGACCATGTACGTCTCTTTTCTTTTTTTTTTCCTCTCTCTTTTCCTCTCTGCATATTTTGTTGCCTTTTATTCATTCCCTCTTTGTCTTCCGCTCGGTCCATGAAGCGGGCGATGATTAATTTATTATTAAACAAGCACCCTTGAGTTTTTATTTGACATAGCCAGACCAAGCCAACAAGGATGACTCGTCTACATAGCCTGCCATTGGGCCAAGTATATTTCTCGCGCTGCATCAGGACGGACGGCGGTGAGGATTCTTCTCCACCCCCAAGCCAGCCCGACCCTCCTTGATAGCGATGTGCAGCACAACAGAAGGAACTGCGTATATCAGTGGTTGCGTCCTCCCAGAGGCGAAGTAGTAGGGCTAGGATCTGCTCAGATTCCCCAGCTGCGACTTGCAGTATTTGTACGGTTCCTGCATTAGACTGCACAACTACCATGTCCGTCGAAACAAGGCAGCACAGACGGCTAGAGCCGTGACCCGATACTACTGTGCACCATCGAGGCGATTGAATTTTTTTCTTTATGGAGTGTAGAGCTGATCGCACAACGGAGGCCGTTTTTTACGCGGGGTTATGGGAGCCTGTACACTGTCGAGGATTTGCATATGAAACAGTAATAACTGCAACAATAATGATACTCAACTCGGTGTCCTACGGATGCTGAAACTCTCCCAGCATGAAATCCGGCGCTGACCAATTCCAGTGCGGTTTGCTTCGACTGATTCAAGTAGTGATGGAAGTGTTTCACCATTGTTCAAGGGCATGAGGTTTGGGACAAGGTGCCTTTTTTTTTTCAATATGCCTGTGTATTATCGCCACCGTTGATAACGACCTGCGACCGGGAAAAAGCACTCCGGCGACGAGGCCAGGAAGCGTTGCGGGCAGGTGGCCGATGGCAGGCTGGGAAATGAGGGCATGTCCCAAGGCGCCTCCGGACGGGTGCGCGGTGGAACCGTCCAGGCTAACCGAGGAGTCGATCACATCTCACCACCACGTCCCATTGGCACCGGGCGCTGGGCGTTGTTGCGTACAGGGTGCACTGTCCTACGGCGACGCGGTCGAATAACGTCGACGCCAGCGGCCATAGGTGGGAGACCACTGCGCGACACGCACCTGCAAAGCCGCCAGTGACTGCGCACACAGCCAGCTGAGCGCGTACAGTACGGTAGGTGAGGTCTGAGAAGGGTAGCCTCTGGTGAGCGCCAACCTCGATCCCTCTCCAAACACACAAGACTCGAGCTGACGCCGCCCTCGTGTGCCAGGCCGGTCGGCGGCGCGACGGCTTCATGCGCCAGGCTTCCCCGGCGGTGTGTCGACACGGCGCAAGTGGTACGACTCGTCCCTCCGCATTTCCCAGCGCGCAGCCAAGCGATGCACCATTGATGGTCGCAATCTCCCACTCGTGCCGGGGCTCCACCGGCCTTGCGCGCTTTTGGCTCCCCGGCCGACGGTGGATCCCGGGCCTTTATGCACCGTCACGGCCCTCCCCCCGTCGATGGAGAGACCCGTGTGGCGTATCGTCGCAAGAGTGGGATGCCAGCGTCCCGAATCCCGCCCCGGACTAGAGTTTAGTCGTGCTCGTCCTGTTCGTGGCCTAAACCCAGGCTGATCGCTCTTTTTATCCACTGCCCACCCATCTGTCTGTCATTCCCTCCAGCATACAGGCCTTGTCTCTCGTTCCCCGCGGCCGTCCAGCCTGTTAATTCATATCTTGATTTCTTCCTGCTTCTTTTTTTTGCCCGGATCCTCATCGATTCCGTCCCACTCATTTATTGTTTGGCTCGCCTCCAATAAGGTCCTGCCCTTCCTTTTTCAGTCGCACCGCTGCCCTACATAGATATCCTACCTCGCGGCCCATCTCTACACACCGGTGCATCTATTAGACAGTCGTCGGGCAACCACCGAGGCTGTTGGATCAGTCATTCATTCGAACATCAAAGGAAACATACACATTCATTCAGCATCCCGCGGCGCATCTTCCGCCCCGTGCTATCCTTATCTTATACCTACCTATTTGCTGGCCGCTCGATTATCCAGGGCCAACATCGGGTAACAGAGTACACACCTAGTTCTTAATATCGCAAGACGAGATTCGGTGATACGATCCTTCGCCTTCGACGGAACCACGGCGCGGGAGTGTCTCGATCACGGTCGACCCTCCCACCATCAATCCAGTTTACATAGTGAGTCAGATGAAGCGCGTCCACCGTCGATGCCCGCAACAGTACGGCTGACACCCATTCCGCAGATATAATATAAAGATTACTGCATAATGGAAGCTTCGTACGCAATGCACCCTGCGACTATGCCAGGGCAGTCGTTTTATTATTACACTGCGGATGCGGAGTCGCAACACCGACAGCACTTCACCAGTCATCCATCCGACATGTCTCCATTCAACGGGCAGATGCAAGCTTTCCAGCAGACTTGTATGCCTGAGCAACAGCCAATGTACGCTCCGCATGGCCAGATGAACATGCAGCATCAGATGGCCATGAAGAGTGCCTTCCACGGCGCGCTCAACCTGACGCCCATGGCCTCCCCCCAGCCATCGCACCTCAAGCCTACGATCGTCGTCCAGCAGGATTCCCCTGCTCTCATGCCTCTGGACACGAGGTTTGTGAGCTCTGACTTTTATGGATTCCCCTCGACCCCGCCGCTCTCCACGCCGGGGAGTACCATCAGCAGTCCACCGTCCAGCAGCGGCGCTCTGCACACGCCCGTGAGTGGAAGCTTCTTCCCGCTGGACAAGGTGGAGGGCGTGAAGGAGGGATGCGAGAACGAGGTGCACAGCGAGATTCTGGCCAACACCGACTGGTCGCGGTCGGATTCTCCCCCGTTGACGCCTGGTGAGTGACCCCTGTTTCGCTTAGGCTGTTCTCTTGAGATTTGGCGGTGTGTTCCAAAATTCACGCTTCGTTCCCTTCTGTTGTGCATGAGACGTGTGAAGTCTCTGCGTTTTCTGAAGGGGTTGGGCGTCGATGCAAGGGTTTGGGTATCTTGGGGGAGCTACTCTTAAACTGTGAAACACCCGACGGGCGGCCCGGATGCTAACCACAACTCCGCAGTGTTCATTCACCCGCCTTCGCTTACCGCCAGCCAAGCTTCGGAGCTCCTCTCCGCAAACGGCTCCTGTCCCTCCCTTTCTCCCTCGCCCTCTCCGGACCCCACGTCCCTGCTCTCGCCGCAGCCTCAGTCGGGCTTCTCGGTCGAGCCATCCAGCTCCGATTTCTGCGACCCTCGACAGCTCACGGTCGAGTCCTCTCTCTCCACCTCGACCGCCAGCGACTTCCCGCCTCTCCCGACCCTCTGCTCTGGTGATGACGAGGAGCACAAGCTGGTCCTGGGCGATGCGACTGTGACCCTCCCTGCCAACGACAACACGCAGTCCGCGTTCACCGGTTCCGCTGAAGATACCCTCACCACCCTTCCCAACTTCGACAGCTTCTCCGATCTTGATTCGGACGACGAATTCAATCGCCTCGTCGACTTCAACCCCAGCGGCAACGCGTTCTACCTCGGCGACAAGAAACAGCGCATTGGTGCTTTCACCGATGACGACGGGTTCCTGAGTGAGCAGAGTCTCGACGATTTTGAAGACGACGACGCTTTCGCCCAATCGAGCCTGTTCGCGTTTGGATCTTCGGACTCCCAGGGCGATTCCGAAGACGCGATCGGCGACATGAAGGCCAAGAAGCGTGGTGCATCGCGCAAGTCGATGAAGAAGTCCAATACTTCCGACACCGATTCCGACACGCTTGGATCAGCGATCAAGAAAGCTCAGGCCAATGTCAACAGCCGGGGTAACAGCACCCAGACACCTGCCTCGTCGGCTCAGCAGACCAGCACTCAGACTCAGGAGAAGGTGGAGACGAATGTCTCTGCCTCCGGCTCATCGGAGGCTCCTGCTCCACAGCCGGTGCCTGTGAGCCGTCGCGGTCGGAAGCAGTCGTTGACCGACGATCCCTCCAAGACTTTTGTCTGCAGTCTGTGCTCTCGTCGCTTCCGCCGCCAGGAGCACCTCAAGCGTCACTATCGCTCACTTCACACCCAGGACAAGCCCTTCGAGTGCACGGAATGTGGCAAGAGGTTCTCCCGCAGTGACAACCTGGCCCAACACGCCAGGACTCACGGCGGCGGGGCGATCGTTATGGGTGTCTTGGACTCCAGCGACGTCGCACCTCCGACTTCCACATTCGACGACAGCGACGCTGGTGCATTGGGCGCTGTGCTCTACGAGGCTGCTCATGCCGCTGCTACCAAGTCGACGACGAGCGAATCCTCCGATGGGAGTGCAACCGAATCTTCCGCATCCTTGGATCGGCGGCCCCTCAAGAAGCGCAAGCGTGACGAATCTGCGTAGAATCGCAAGCCGTCCTTCAGTCTTTCCTCCTTGAGGCGATCATGATGATAATGAGACCAGGAGATTCTTATTTCTTTTCTCTCGCAAAATCGTTAAAGGGCCGTCTTATCATACCTCTGCGGCTTGTCGATTTTGGCTTTGGCTTTGTGGGTTGGCGTTCGGGCTTTGGCAACGGGAGTAATATACCAGATGAGCTTTTTTTTTTTCACTCCTTCAGCGCTTGTCTTTCGCCTACTTGACCCGTCTTGCATCGCAGTCATCTCCGTTGAAGAACGAGAAGTGCATAATAATGGGCTGCTGTGGGGATCTGGCGAACAAGGCGTCGACGAATCTGCTAAGGGTTTAGAGCGATGACGATTACTATTCTCTGAGCGGTGCGCGCGACATGAACATAATACCTCCCGCATGTACTTTTGATTTATTGTATTTCTATGTTCTTTTCTTGCAGATGGCGAGTCGACGGTCTGTCTTGCTCGACGCGTCATTTGATTTTTATTTTTTTTCCACTTCGTGTACTCATTTTTGCCCCTTCTTACCATCCTGCATTCTGTGTGCTTATTCTTTTGATTTTTTCATTCTTTTTTCGGTGCTGGTCACTTTGTGTAGTTTTAATCTTTTTTTGTGTTTCTCTCCTGTCGTTTTCTCATCATACCCCCCAGCGATGTGTTTTTGTGAATGCATACCCCATAATTATTCCCCCTCCGCTTTGTCCTTTGCATCACGACATATGTGTGTGTGTGTGTGTTTGGCGCGCTTGCTTGTTGTGTCTGCATCGTAGCTAGCTAGTGTCGATTTGAGCAAGTTTGAAAAGGGGAAGAAGAAACAAAAAACGAAGTTTAAATTCGAAGCTACTTGGAGCCAACTTGCTTATTTCTCTGTGTTTAGTAGGACCTGCTACATGTAGATTGGTGTAGTCCTCGGAATGCACTGAGGACAGTAAGCGACTGAGTAGGTACATACAGTACCTACTCCATACAACTTTACTCAAAACTTGAAGGCTTAGGTAGTTGTGCTCCGGGCCTCCTACGGGAGTCGTTCCATCTGTGGATTGTACTGTACCCAGACCACCTGCTGTGTCAGGAGTGTGTGTGTGTGTGTGTGTGTGTGTGTGTGTGTGATTTCAAACGAAGCTCGCAATGCGACATTGAAGAGTCGGGTGGATCGATCGGAAGGTCGAAAATCTATGTGCATACCATGGTTCATCCACAGCGGCCGGCAGTGCCAAGCCCAAGGCCTTTCTTTTTTGATCGCGACCCTCAAATCAAGCACCTCAAACCTCAAAACCCGCGCGCTCGCTCGCACGACACGACGGATGATAATTGTACTGTGCATGTGTGATTGACATTTTTATTTCTCCCATTCTTGCGACCAGATTATATTGCCCCCCATTTTTTGGGGGGTTCTCCGAAGGTTATTGTGTGCGGTGCGAGGCGAGTTTCTATGGTCTCACCGTCTGTCTTCATATCGAACCTCTCTGTGTGCCTGCCACTCACTCCAGCGGGACTGCGCGGAGGATCAATCCATCCATTATTAACATTGAAAAAGTACAGTTACATATCTCAAGCGAGCTTTTTTTTCAAGATTCTTCTTCTTTTAACTTCTGATCTACAGACTTTCAGTTACGGTTCCGTAGAACTGGCGGGAGCGTATATGGCTCTCAGTAGTTCTGTTCCGGGTTCTGTGTTCTGGGTTCCGCTTCTAAGGCTAGATCTTCTTCTTCTTCGCCTTCTTCTTATTTCTTCTTGATACCCCTATTTTTTCTTGATTGATTTTGATCCGTTTTTTTTTCGCTCTTTTGCTAGAGGAACCCCCCCCCCTCTCTACCACTCAGCCTATATACCTTCTGATCACCACAAACAGCCACATATAAAATGCCCCCCCTTAACGTCATCGCCCTCATCTCCGGCGGCAAGGACTCGGTGTACTCGATCCTGCACTGCATCCGGAACGGACACAGCGTCGTCGCGCTGGCGAATCTCCATCCACCGTTGAAGAACAGCCCTTCTTCTGATCAGGATCAGGATCAGGAACAGGAACAGGAGGAAGAAGACATCAACAGCTTCATGTACCAGACCGTCGGGCACCGCGTGATCCCGCTGTACGAGTCCGCGCTGGGCATCCCGCTGTACCGGGCGCCCATCACGGGCGGGGCGGTCGATACGGCGCGTGTGTACCGGCATGATGCCGCGGACCAGTCCGCAGAGCCTGCAGCAGCAGGGGGGGAGGGAGACGGAGGAGCAGCAGCAGGAGGAGAGGAAGACGAGACCGAATCCCTGGTCCCGCTCCTGCGACGGATCATGCGCGCGCATCCCGAGGCCAACGCCGTCTCCGCGGGGGCCATCCTCTCCACGTACCAGCGGACGCGGATCGAGAACGTCGCGGCGAGACTGGGGCTCGTGCCGCTCGCGTGGCTGTGGATGTACCCCGTCCTGCCGCCGCCGGTGGAGAGGAAAGATTCTGCTGCTGCAGCAGACGCGGGCTTGCTGGAAGATATGGCGTCCTGCGGGTGCGAGGCGCGGATCATCAAGGTCGCCTCGGGCGGGCTGGATGCCGACTTGCTCTGGGGGGATGTGGCCTCGCGCGACGGGGACGTGCGGAGGCGGATCGTCAAGGGGATGAGGCGGTTCGCCGCTGAGGATCTACGAGGCGCGGTGTTGGGGGAGGGAGGGGAGTACGAGACGCTGGCGCTGGATGGGCCCGATTTCCTGTGGAAGCAGAGGATCGTGGTCGAGGAGAGGGAGGTCAGGGTTGGGGATGGGGGCGTAGGATATGTGCGTTTGAGAGGTGCAAAATGTGTGCCCAAAACTACTTCTTCCACGACTGAAGATCTGCGGCCGAGGATAGGGCCGCAGGACGTAAGACGGCCTGCTCTGCTGGACGAGCGGTTCGCGGATGCGCTTGACGGACTACTTCAGTCAAAGAGCTACGAGAAGAAGACGGTGGGAGCAGACGTGGAGTTGCCTACGGTTGACAGACAACCAAATCGGGACATCGAAATGACTCTATCTGAGTGTGAAGATACGTGGGCGATTTCCAACATCACAGCCCCCGAAGCGGGTCCTGGCGCTGGTGAACAGATGAAGGGGATAGCGAACAAGCTGGACGAGATTCTGAAGTCGTCCGCGAACATGAGATGCGGCCGGCGAGGAACGGAGGATATCGTCTTCGCTACCGTGCTCCTCCGATCCATGGGTGATTTTGCAGCCATCAACGGCGTGTATGCCACTCTCTTCAAGAAACCGAACCCTCCGGCGAGAATCACGGTGGCGTGCGGGGACAGTCTACCAGAAGGCGTCGAGATCATGGTCTCCGTCGTCGTTGACCTGGGATCTAGAGACATGAGACAGGGTCTCCATGTCCAGTCACGGTCATACTGGGCGCCTGCAAATATAGGGCCATACTCGCAGGCCATCTCTGTCCCGGCGAAGCCGGGTTCACGAATCGAAGACGGTGGTGGGTTGGTGTACATTGCCGGTCAGATACCCCTTGAGCCAGCGTCCATGGAGCTTGCAGATGGGCTATCTCGAGATCCACAGACATGGTTTAAGAATTACGCATTACATGCTGTATTATCACTGCAGCACCTCTGGAGAATCGGTACGGCAATGCAGGTCGATTGGTGGCTAGGCGCTGTTGCCTTCTTGGCCGGGACAGACAGGATAGAGACCAAGGCTCGGGTTGCATGGGACCTCTGGGAGAAGATGCATACTCAAGGCACGACTGAAGACGACGGAGACGAGCCGGTGCTGGACGCTTGGGATATCAAGTACGGACGTCGTGGAGATCTTGGAAGCATAAAGCCTCGAGTGCAACCCCTGCCAAACTTTGCAGTGGCAGAAGGAAGCTCGCTAATACCTCCTTTCTTTGCCGTTCAACTCGACGAGCTACCCAGGGGAAGCGATATTGAATGGCAGGGCCTGGGATCGCGGTGTGAGCAAGTGGACATGACCGCTGAAGATCTCGATGACGGACTGAAGATTCAGTCCACTGCGGTAAACGGATCCATCTTCCTGGGTATCGAAATCGGAGCGGAAGAGTCCGGGGCTTCCTTCGAGACTCGCTTACAACGAGCCGTAGAAAGTCAGGGCCACGACGGAGAGCCGTCTCACGCGGTGATTTATACCGCGTATCCGCTGCCGAAGGGTTCATGGCCGGGTCAGATCATCCCATGCAAGTCCGTCTGGGGGCCGCGAGGGCGCAGGCTGGCCGCCGCGATAACCCTGCAGACCAGGCGCCGTAATTAACTAGCATCAATATGCGCAATAAGCATGGAATAGCAGATGGATGAAAGTGAGAGACTACATCTTAGATCGCAAGTACTGGGTTTCCAGCCGGAAGCCGGCTCAAGCACCCTCAAGCATGCTTCCAGAAGAAAGAGAAATCCGTATCTAGATCTGTCAGTAGAATTTTGAAGGCTGGACATCGGGCTGGAACAACACTTTCTAAGGCTATTTTGTGGTATTGGTTCGTATGGACTGCAGCATCTGCAAGACGTGCTCGTAACCATCGACTTAACCACCCTCTTAAGTTTAAGGTAGACGGAGCATATCCAGGCTGGAGAGGATTAGACGCAATTTCCCGTCATGAACTGAACAGCTGCCAAGCAATGAGGAGTTGAGGTCGAAAGATTACGTGCTCTAGATGTTGGATCTCGAACCGGATTAGGTACTGTACCCGGACAGACGAGACCTGCAGCCGTTAGAAACGACGTTGGAAGATCGTCCCACCCGCCAAACGAGGGACACGAGCCAGGCGCACGGTCTCGTGTGGAAACCTGAAGTCGCCAGAGCTGATCCAAGAAGCAAAGCATCGAGTATGATGATGGCGGCCCCGACAGGCGGCTTTGGCGGCGGCGGCGGACGCTGGCTGACGGAAGCAGCGCACGCGTTCGGCGAGAACCGTATGCTTGTGCTGCTGAGCCCCATGTGCTGCTCCGGAAACGACCACGCCCGCCTCGCCGTCCAGAAGAACAACTCGCCTGTCTCGAATCCTCGTCCCTCGTCCGATAAGGCCTGCGGTCGCTGTCTTCCGCCTGTTCTGCGACCCGGCCTGCTCAGCGATAAGACGTGGCATCGCTCCTCGTTCGTCATCCACTGTTCGTTTCGCCTCAAAGACACCACGACATGGCGTTCTGGTCGACCTAGCTGCGACGACTCAATACGATGGTGCTATGGCATCCCAGCAGGATCATGAGGATAAGATAGCCGAAGAGCCCGCGGGCCTCAGGATCTCCGTCCCCGACGACCTGCGGCGGTTCTCGCGCTCCCCTCATCCTTACCACCGCTCCAGCTCCAGGCTCCCGGACTCGGACTCGGCGCCCACGGACAATGGCGATCGCTACAGCCGCGCCTCGGGGTGGTGGAGGACCCCCAGGACATCCAGCGACAGCGGAACGGAGGCGGATGATGAGAGCACCGGCTTTCTGAAGGGCCTGCCTGCGCCTCCTGCCAGGCCCCGGAAGGGCTTGCGCGTCGCAGTCAACGGCGGGGAGGATCCGAGCCTGTGGTTTGTGCCCAGTCGGCCGTGGCCGTTCTACGCGCGGTCGCCGTCTCGCGGCTCGAGACGCAGTTCGAGCGAGGAGATGGATGCAGAGGCCGTCGAGGTGCGGGAGAGAACTGCCAGAAGAAGACGAATTGAGGTACTGCGCAGGCTGTCGGAGACGGCGTTGCTCCTCTCTGTCGGTGCGGTGGTCTTTGCCAGAGAGGAGGTGCGCTTGCTCGCGTTATCTTGGCACAGAGGTGCGGCTTGGATCTTTCAGTTTCTGTCAGGCATTGGGGACACTTCGCTGACTGGTAGTTAGAGATTCTCACTCATATCACTCTCGTCACTGGACTCTACGCACTGTACCCTCTCCGGATATCCAGATGGAACCATCGATCCAAACGACCCCGACTCTCATCGATCTTCTCGTTCTCCGTACCGTCTAGCTTCGATCCAGCACCGTTACTATACCCCATTATAATACCTGTTCTCGTCTCCCTGTCGTTGACTCGCCAGCGTCAGGCGTTGGTTTTGCCGAACATAATTCTCAGCCTCTCGTCTCTACCGCCGCAGGTCATTCCACTCTACAGATCTTTCCACGGGTACAGTCTAGCCCACTGGCTAGTCACGTTGATCCCGATCATCGTCTCAGAGAATTCATTGTTCAGCAGGACCATCCTCAGACCTTTGCCCCTCAGGGGCCTGGAGTCGGAGATCCTCTTTCTCGTTTTCCCGTTACACCAAGCATTGATACCCACCCTTGATTTTCTCTTGACGACTAGCCTTTTACCTGCCGAGCTGCAGGCTTTGGCAACCGCTTTAATAAATTTGTTTATCTTCTCTACTTCTTCCCAGGCGGAGATTCTTAAAGCGTTACTGTGGCTTGGCGGAATCTGCGTCTTTATCTCGTGCCAACACGTCCTACGATGGGAGGTTGCTCTGGCCAGGATTCCAACCTGGAAATTCCGCCGATCTCCCAGTGGGTCGCAGTCGCCGAAAAGCATCCTGAACATTTTGGACCACAAGATCTGCCAGAAGCTGAGCCGAGTTGGTTCCACCGAGGAGCTCACATCGGACAGCGATGTCCCGAACGGCTCGCTCGCTATCAGGCAGCGGAAGGCAGGCCGCGGGACGTTGCCTGTCCGCTCGAGTTCGAGAGGACATAGGAGTGCTGGATCCAGGGAAGCAGTCTCCGCAGTTGACAATATCAGAATCGAAGACATCTTCCAGAATCACTTCAGGATGATACACAGGAGGCGGCATACGATTTCATCATTTGAAGAAGCTGCACATCATCAGGCCAGAACCACTCCAAGCGGCCGACGAAAGCGATCCCTGGCACCAGGTCTTGCCTCATTCCTGTCGCTGACGGCCGCTCAAGCGCAAGTCCGGAAATGGCTTTACGCTGCGTATGTGTATGTGGCCATTCTTCTTATAATAATGGTCCCCGTGAGGAAGTATGTCGGTGATAGGGCCCTTCACGGGAACGAGCCATTCGGCTGGGCGCTTGGCTACCTTTTCGGGGACATCCCATTGTTCAGGTTCTGGGCGGTTACGTCGAATTTGGAGGACTGGATTCCGATCCCGCCTCTGCTCGACCCATCGACCGGCGGGACTTGCCACCTGGGTTGGGTCGAACATCTCCGCTACGACATTTTCGGAGAGGCCAACACACGCCTGTTGATATGCGCGCACTGCGTCCTCGTGCTGGTCACAGGCATGGCCATTGTGTTTCGACTCAGCTCGGTCGTCGAAGTGGACACCCGGCGCAAGGTTTTCCACGGCATGATGGTCGTGATGTTCCTTCCGACGATATACATCGACCCTGCATTCTGCGCGCTCGCTCTGGCCCTCATGCTTGCGATCTTCCTGCTCCTGGACCTCTTCCGCGCCTCCCAGTTGCCTCCCATCTCGAGGCCCCTTACCCACTTCCTAGCACCCTACACCGATGGCCGTGACCACCGCGGTCCCGTCATCGTGTCGCACATCTTCCTCCTCATCGGCTGTGCCATCCCGCTCTGGCTCTCCCTCGCGGACACGCCGCGCGCCGGAAGTGCCCCGTGGGAAGGATGGGACGTCCTTTCTCGGGACGTCAGCATGGTCAGTGGAGTGGTCTGCGTGGGCATGGGAGACGCCGCGGCGTCGCTGGTCGGCCGGCGGTTCGGACGCCTCAAGTGGTTCTGGGGCGGAGGCAAGTCGCTCGAGGGCAGCGTGGCGTTCACGGCGGCCGTGTCTGCGGGCCTGATCTTCGCGCGGGCGTGGCTGGCCTTCGGCGGTTGGCAGACTCCCGGCTCCGGTGTTGGTGACTCCTGGCCTGTCGTCGTGGGGAAATCAATCCTCGCCGCGATGGGTGCCAGCGCAACGGAGGCGGTCCTCACGGGAGGAAACGACAATGTCATTGTACCGGTGGTGCTGTGGCTGCTCGTGAGAGGACTATCCATCTGATCGAGTCTGATTCTCGTATCTGATGCCTTTTCTCCACGAATTATCCATTACTGCACATGAAGAAGCACCCAAGTTGTGGCATATCGACCTGTTGACCATACCGGTATTGAATGAACGGAGGAAGCTCTGCAGGCAGTGTGTATGATGGACGAGTCTTGCTTCTACTGTGTATTTATCTTATCCCGTTCACGGTTGCAGTCGTTTGGTTGATGTATGTAGAATAGACAAAGACGAAGGCCAGGGGCGGTTGGGTATGGTGTCACTGTTTTGTCTCTTCTCCCTTTTCCTCTCTTGCTGAGGAGGCCAGCTTTCTTGCTTGCGGGTTGGATTAACTGTGTTGTCCTCCGTACTGTATATACACACAAGGCTACAGGACCATACGCACGACGTTCTGCAAAGGTATTGGATTGATCCATTATCCAACAATAGACAGATATGACACGACCAGCAATAATGAAGTCAATCCCTGCAACTGGAGAGTCCCCTGCTTGATTGATGAACTAATTGACATGACATGTGACTTTCCTTTCGAACGTGTATCCTATCTTTTTTTTCCCCAGAAAGAAGGATAAACACAGGATACAAAGCTCAATGCTAATAATCCGCTTTATTTACTTCCCAGTCTCCTCCGCACAGAAGAGTAGTAAGCAAGGTGGGGAAACAAGCAGCACTGACTGAATCAGTCGACCATAGCAGCAGTAGTTATTACTCCTAACACCAACTAACTAAATAACAGTCCTGTTTAAAAAAAAATTAGTTTCATTTTAATTTGACCCCCTAATTTTTTGTGTGTGTGTGTGTGTGTGTGTGGACAGACAGCATGTATTGCGCGTACAGTAAGTACACCATTAACTGATTTGGGTAGGTCAGGTCAGGTTAGTACTGTACCTGCTGCAATCTAGGATTCTGAGGTAAAAAAAAAAAAAACCATATTATCCCCAAATAGGGAAACGTTGAGATGAAGTGAGGCGAACTGGGTGGAACTGGAACCTGGAACATGGTCCGGGCACCAGGCTTGGGGGCACGGGCAGGGCAGGGCAGGGCACAGCACGACACCACAACCCATGCCATTAATTAATTAATTAATTAATTGCCAAGACCAATAGATTGGGGAACTACAGTAGACTAAATGAATTAATTGGAGTTAATATACTGTACAGAGTACAGAGGCATTAGGTACCTACATACAGAAGTAGTAGTAGGAGGAGGAGGAGGTTGGGGATTGTTGGATTCAGATTCAGGATTAAACTGGGTATCATGTCTACTGTGTATACTGTGTAGATGATGGAACTGCGGTGCGGGGCGGTACACACAGTGGGTGTGTGTGTGCAGGACCTGAGGTTCTATACTCCGTACCTTGTGTGCTGAACTGTCGAGTACAGTAGGTTAGTCAGATAGGTAGATACAGGCTCTTGAAGGTGTCATGTTTTATTTCTTTCCCTTCTGGTTCTGTCTCTTTCTTTCTTTCTTTCTCCTGTGTTGTGTCCTGTCTGAGCTGTCAAGTTCAAGGCAAGGCAACACAAGGACAAGGGGAGGTGAGAGTGCAGATACTATGTATAATTTCTTTGTTAGGCAAAAAATAGAAAAAAGGGAAAAAAAAAAGTGAGGCAGACAGGCAGACTGAGCCAGCCAACCTTCAGCCTACTGTACTCTGTATGTATGTATGTCTGTATGGAGGCAGCTGGATGGATATGACGGATCTTCCATCCATCCATCCATACACTGTACAGTACGTTAGGTTGGTCCGGTACGCAATTAAAATCAATTCATTAATCAATTGGAGACGGGTCTATGCAGATTCCTCGGCGCTCAGAGCAAGAAAAAGAAAAAGAAGAAGAATAAGAAAAGAAAATTCCGGTACCTGGATCCGATGCGATTGGATCCAGTAGTAGTCGTGTGTGTCTGCGGTACAGCCCACAGGCATGTACAGTACATACGGTACGGAGCTCCTCCGACAGGGTCCATCCCTGTTGGATCTGAAACGAGCTCGGAATACGAGGTACGGAGCAGGTACCTGTGTAGGAATCTGCCGTCTGCGCGGCTGGTTCAGGTGCCTACGTACCCGAGCACTCCGTGCAGTACTTTGTGAAATGGCGGTCACGGTTGGGTAGGTTCCTAGGGAGTAGACGTCGGGATTTGGATGAGATTATTGATCAGTAGCAGCGACGAATCTGATTACCTAAGATAACTCTGTGGTGGTACCCTGTACTTTTGAACCTGTAATAATACTAACAGCCCTGTGCTCGGGCTGGATCGAGATGTTTGCCTGGCGTAGGTATGAATGTACCAGGTACCTGCTACCTGGGTGACGGATCCCTGAGGCGGTAAAATCGTCAAGGTGCCTCCGTCTCGGGTTCACGGCTGTCTACTGTGTATTTATCGATCACTATCAGCCTATGTGGTCTCCTGGGAGACCGGGGCTTGGGGATGCACGGAGGACGGAGGATCTTGCTCCGTAGCTAAGGGTCTAGCGGAGTGCTACTCTTATCAGACGGGGGACTAATGTACGGGGTACTACGTCTGTACTTCTTATCTACTGTGACATCGATGACTACTGCGTACTGTACCACTACACAGTCCATGTACTTGCAGGCACCGACCGCGCACCTGAGACAGATCCTACGTGTACCCTGGACACATGCGCCATGACTGACGCCACAGCAGGCGGAATCGTCGACACAGATAGATCGGGACGGCCGGGTGGATCCGACGATCTGTGGGGATGGGGCTGCGACTAGCGACGCTCGCGATCGATAGGCGGCGCGGAGAAGGCCCATGTCGCTGCAGACCGGAAGATGACGCTGCCTGCGCAGCCTCAGTGGCCGGGTCCATGTCTCTGGCAAATCTGCGATTTCTCCCCTGCGACTCCAATCGTACAGTAGGTACCCGTTGCTTTTTTTTTTTTTCCTCCACCGACAAGCCTCAGAGGGGTCGGGACCAGCCGGGTGCCGCAGCCGCGGCGCGCCCTGCGTGTGGCCGTCGGCGATTGCTGGAACGTAGAGTCCGCAGCAGGTCCGGAGTGGGAGATGGAAACGAAACGGCCTCGGGGGAGGTGCCACGTCGAGCGCGGCCTGGTTGCTGCAGCGGCAGAAGCAGACGCGGCTGTGGGAGGGTGGTGATAGGGTCCAGTGGGAGAGGGGAGTGTTGTTGGCCCGAGGGAGACAGAGCAGGCATTTATTGTGCGCAGCAGCCGCAGCCGCAGCCGCTGTGACCAGAGAGAGAGGGAGTGACAGGTCTCATGGCAGGGCAGCGGCGCTCACGGGATCTCAGGCTGCACGGGCCGTCACAGGACCCGACGGGTGGATGGTAGGAGTCAGAGATAGCCGTCTGCAGGTCAGTTGAGCGCTGTCTGAGAGGCAGAAAAAGAGAGCGCAAGATCCATGGATGCAGGCAGGGCGATAAGGAGATGATGGCCTGGCGATGGCGTCATGGTGAAGTGGGAGCCCGTGATAACGCGGAGCGTCGCGATGAGTCAGGACCGAGACCCTGGTTTCAGGTCACGCCCTCGTCCCTCGTCTCGCTGTGTCTTCTCTGTCCTCTTGTCCCTCTTGTCTCTGCTGCTCCTCCAGATCCCTCCCCCCTCCGCGCCCGTGCAGACCGACTCGCCTCCATCTCCGCCCGTCTCAGAGCGGCCTAGCTCCGTGCCGCCCGCCCTCCTGACCGCCTTGCGCCGCCGCCCATCACCCTCGTCGCTCTCTGCCCGGGTTCCCTGGATCGACGTCCACCGCTCCCTCCGCGCATCCCCGTCACATCATCGCTCCTCGCGCCGGCCGTCTCCTGTTCTTCCTCCCTCCCCTGTTGCTCCCATCCAGCATCTTGCCCTCTCCGCATCTCCCCATCCCATCCAGCCCTACCCGTCCGGCAGGCCATCCCACCGGCCCCCCCTCCCGATCCCCATCCTGTTCTTCCTTCTCTCGCCATCGTCCGTCGCCTCAACCGTGATTCCCTGCCGTTGACGTCGTGCGGTTCGCCCGGGTCCGGTTCCTGCAGCCATCCGCCTCGTTCCCCGTCTCCCCCGTTCCTGGCTCTCCCTTCCCCCATCTCTCCGTCCTCTCCCGCCTCCCCAGCTGTCAGGTCGAGCTCTCCCCCTTCCTTCTCCTTCCTGATGGGCAACGGCCGCTCTCCGCCGTCCTACCCACCGCTGTTGAGCTAGTTGTGTCGGAGAAGTGGTTGGTTTCCCAGGCAGCGTCCGCTGTCGGAGAGTGTCAGAGAGAGAGAGAGAGAGCTCAGTGGCGTGGTGCTGTGCGGATAGGCATCTCCGGCACCCGCGGCCATGGCGGCTCAACAGCATCCTCCCAGCAGGAGGTCGCGGGAGAGCTCCCACCGGGAGCTGTCGATCGGGCGCTACACCAGGCTCGATGAGATCGGACGGGGCAGCTTCGCTACCGTCTACCAGGGCATACACACCGTGAGTCATCTCTCCGCATCTCTACCCCCCGCGGGACCATATGGTCTCCGCGGTCGCCTTGCGCCGGTGCAGGCAGGGCCGTCTTCTTCTGGGAGCTGCTCCGCTAATCAATTACCTCAGAAAAACCGCGCCTACGTGGCTATCAAGTCCGTCAACCTCGGGAAGCTCAACAAGAAGCTCAAGGATAACCTGTCCTCGGAGATCGAGATCCTCAAGGGCCTCCACCATCCGCACATCGTCGCCCTCATCGACTGCCACGAGTCCTCCTCCCACATCCACCTGGTCATGGAGTACTGCGCTCTCGGGGACCTCTCGCTCTTCATCAAGCGCCGGGATACCCTCGGGGACCACCGGTACACCCGGGATATGATCGCCAAGTACCCCAACCCCCGGGTCGGTGCCCTCAACGAGGTGGTCGTCCGGCATTTCCTCAAGCAGCTGGCCAGCGCCCTCAAGTTCCTCCGCGACCGGAACCTCATCCACCGGGACATCAAGCCCCAGAACCTCCTCCTGTGCCCCTCCCCCGCATCGTACCGGAGCCACGCTCCGCCCCCGATCGTACCCTACAAGGGCAGCGAGGACTCGTTCACGCCCCTGGCCGGGCTCGAGTCCCTCCCCATGCTCAAGATCGCAGACTTTGGGTTTGCTCGCTCCCTGCCGTCCACCTCCCTGGCGGAAACCCTCTGCGGCTCCCCGCTCTACATGGCCCCGGAGATCCTGAGATACGAAAAGTATGATGCCAAGGCAGACCTCTGGTCGGTCGGAACCGTCCTGTACGAGATGGTGGTCGGCAAGCCGCCGTTCCGGGCCACGAATCACGTCGAGCTCCTCCGGAAGATCGAGAAGGGGGAGGACAGGATCAAGTTCCCGGAGGACAACGAAGCATCGGATGACATCAAGAAGCTCATCCGGGGGCTCCTGAAACGGAATCCGGTGGAACGGATGACGTTCAACGACTTCTTTGACAACATCGTCGTCCAGGGCGAGATCCCCGGGCTGGTCGGCGAGGACCGGCCCCCGGAGCGCCGCCGTTCCGCCGACGTGGATGCCGCGGCCGTGGACCAGGCGAGGCCCTCAAGGGCTGCTGCCAGAGAGGGCGGGGGTCGTGATTCCCCCCTTCTGGCAAACGCTCAACGGCCCATTACTCCCCGTCTACGGTCGGAGACGCCCCCGGATGCCAGCCCCGTGCGCCGGGTCGCCAGTGGGGATCATGGTAAGCCCCTGGCCGCAGGCAAAGACCTGCAACGGGCTGCTGTTACGGCCCAGCGACCTGGCCCGGCTTCTCCCGCTGCTGCCCCGGGACGGCAAGAACTCCCTGACCGCAATCCCGCAGCCGCGGCACTGGAACGCCAGAGGAGTCGAACCGCGCATCCCCCGGATGCATCGCCCTCCTCCGAGCAGGTGCGGGAGCGGCAGAGGCAGGAAGAGGCCGCACGGGAGGAGCGGGAACGGGCTGCGCAAGACGTCGCCTTTGAGCGAGACTACGTTGTCGTCGAAAAGCGCGCAGTCGAAGTCAATGCGTTTGCGGACGAACTGGCGAACAGTCCACACATCCATGGCGGACTGCCCAAGCAGACCACCTCCAAGGGCGGAGCCGCATCCCGTCGAGCCACCATGCAGGGAGTCCCGCCAGCCGCCGGCGCCCAGGCCACTCCCGCCAAGGCCATGCAGGTCGCTCCGGGGCGGGGTCACCATCGCCAGAGCTCCTATGAACGCAGATATAGCCAGAGCCCGACGTCTGCCATCTCCAAGGCCCTCAACATGGCCAGCGGGCGGCTCTTCGGTGTCGGTTTCTCTCCCCCTCTGGCCAAGGGCGGTCGCTCCCCTCCGTTGGGATACAACCCATACCCGGCGTACCCGACGACGCAAGGCAATCTCATGATCGTCGGAGATGGCGCCAAAACGAATGTCGCCCTGGACGAGGATACCAAGACCGTGCAGATCATCGAGGAATGTGCGACCCGAAGCGACGTTGTCTACGGATTTGCCGAAGTCAAATACAAGCAGCTCATGCCCCTGACGCCCTCTGGGCAGACAGGCACGGCCGTCAAGCCTGGTGCGGACCCTTCGGATCTAGCCGATGGCGGGTTGACCGTGGATGCGGTCGTGACGCTGTGCGAGGAGGCTCTGGTGCTCTACGTGAAAGCCCTATCACTGCTCGCCAAGTCCATGGACATCGCAGGCGCGTGGTGGGCACGCAAGAACAGCGGCGAGGCCTTTGGCGACTCTCGGGACGGCATGTCTGCCACCAGCGCGCTGGTGGGCACCCGCATCAACAACGTTGTCCAATGGGTCCGAGGCCGGTTCAACGAGGTGCTGGAGAAGGCTGAATTCGTCCGCCTGAAGCTGATCGAGGGACAGAGACGACTGCCACCGGACCATCCCAGTCATCCCAACAACCATCCGCCGGGCGCCGCTTCCGCGGGAGGTCTGGGGACGGCAGCCGAGAATGTCGTCGTCAGCACCGGGGTCACTGCAGAGAAGCTCATGTACGACCGGGCCCTTGAGATGAGCAGGGCCGCTGCGATCAACGAGCTCACGGGAGAAGACCTCCCTGGCTGTGAGATTGCGTACATGACGGCCATCAGGATGCTCGAGGCGGTGCTGGAGACGGATGAAGTGCCACGGCCGCGGAAAGGCGGCGACGCAGAGAAAGGAGAGGCTCTGGATGAGGACAAGATTGTCCTTGACGGCGTTCGGGCTGAAGACCGGAAAGTCGTGGTGAAGCGTGAGTATTGCTTCCTTTTATGTGTCTTCCAAATGGATTGCTGACGTGACGTAGTCGTCGCGAGTATTCGCGGTCGTCTTGCCTCTCTTCGCAAGAAGATCGCACTGATGGCGAAGCGGGCGTCGGCTCCGCCAGTCGCGCCAACTGGCAAGGTGCCGGCCTCGAATCTCCGTCCTGCTTCTCCCGCTGTCGGGGCTACTCCGCCAAAATGAACGGGGACTCATAATAAATAGCACAGATGTCGCGTTGACCATCCATCATACTCTTCGAAGAGTCACGTTCCCGGCACGGAACGACGTGTACTTTGGCAGTGTGTCGCAAACTCGAAGAATCAGATACGGGTTTAGATGCACCATGGACTGCTCAACCACAAGGGACGGGCACCGTTGGCGTCGGCCGGTGAACTGGGAGCTTTTCCTGTGTGAAAGCAGGACTCCGAACTCCTTTCTGATCGTTCGACACGGTCATCATCGAACTGCGGTGGGACCTGATCCGGTCAACGCAGGACTAATTTTTTTTTTCTATTGTTATTTTTTTTCGCTTACATTTGCACGTCGGATGCTATTCGGCATTCGCTTTATCTCCGTCTTTCTTTTTGCGGCTCTCCGAGTGGTGTTACATGGGCCATGCTTACCACGGTGGCTTTGATCCTGTTCTACGACTCGAACCGTTTTCTTTTTGACGTGATATTATGCTGGGCGGCTTTTGTTGCTTGATGATCGTTGGATATCTTTTACTAACGTTTCTGGCTCAGTTTGTGTCGTATATCCACTGGGACGAGAAGAGGGAGTTGTTACCACCGGCGTTTCTGTTTGGGATGGGATCTACAGACTGACACACTCGACTCTCTGCTTGTTGCCTTTTTTTTCGTGTTATTTTTTTTTCTTCCCCTCGATGTCATGGACGAATACCGCAGCAGGGCACTGGTGCCGGGATGAAACGGGATGGCATGACCTAGCATCGCTCATGCGGAGGCCCTCTCCTTGTTAATGTATGGACATCTGGTGTACATAGGGTTTTCTCTTTTTTTTTTCTTCTCTTTTTTTTTTCTGCTTCTTCTTCTTCCTGGGCAAGGGACATGAAAGGGCGGTGCAGGCGTTGGCACGGTGCGTCTGTCGAGGGGGGAACCCGAAGGGTTTTGCGTACCAGCGTGACTTCTGCGTGGGTGGTTTGTGTCTATGTCTCTGCATTGGCTACAGACGATAATAATGGACCAGATTCGTGAGATATGTGTTCCGCCGTTGATAAACGTGTAGACCTTGTGTCGGTCGCCGGCGGCTCGGGATCCCGAACGGCGCGGGCGCAGGCGAAAATTGCGTGATTGCCGCTAAACCGCTCCAGGGACGGCACTCCACCGCGCCGGCGGCCCCGGTCTCCGCGCGAGCTCAGGACGCTGTATAACCTGTGTAGAGCTCTGCTTCTCTCCCACGGGCTTCGGTGGGTGCTGCGCGTCCGCAGGGCCTGTCTCTGCACGGGGCGGCGCGAGCCAAGAGGCTGCTCGTCCGCCCCGTCCGCCGACGCCCATGGATCCGGCGCGTCTCCGCCGTCGTCTCGCTGGGAGAAGGGAGCCGTGGACGCCTCGACGGCTCCCCCATCACCGTTTTCGGTTTAAGCGGGCGGAGCTCTGGCGAGATCTCGTTTGTCGTGCTTTTTTTTTGCCCGATTGCGCCATCGACGCCCGGACGCTGCATGTGCCATGTGCCTTTTTTTTCTCCTCTAGCGCTGGCGGACGCTGGACCTCTGCGGTCTGGACAAGCTGTCTCTCTTTTTCTTCTCTCTCTTCCTTCTTCATGGAACACCGGTCTTGATCTTGATTTTGATTCAAACTTACTGTGTGTGTGTGTGTGTGTGGAAAATCTGGTGTTGGGAGGGACCTACTTAATTTCTGGGGATCGTTGGAGACTGCCCGTTTTCCCCTACCTCTTCTTTCCGTTTCTCTTCGACTTTCCCAAGAGATACCCTTGAGGTATTATTATTATTATTCTTTTCTTCTGCTTGGGTCCCTCACTAGCTGAGAGAGTAATAGCTCCGTCTCAGGCTGCTTCCCGCGTGCTCTGTTATATTGCGCCACTCTTAGCCCAAGCACATCATCCCCATCCACAGCTGCACGCAACGCGGATATCGTCGGTGCTCTCACGATTCTCTTGCAAGCTGTCTGTGGGACGCTGGGTATAAACCCAGCTGTTGTGCCTTTCTGGTCCCAGACTCCTCCCCAGTTCCGATATATCTTTCTTATATAAGAAAGACCTTCCCCGGCCGGGCCCACCGCCTCTGGGCTATGGGAGCTTAGACACAACCTTCCTGTGTCAAACAGAAGAATCACCTCAGTCAACATGAGCTCCTCTCAACCCCAGGATCTCGAATTCCAGAAGGGCGTGGTCTCCGACGTCAAGCCGGCGGCCGAGAATGCGCCGCGGAGGGCGGACGGGATCTCACAGCTGTGTATGTACTGTTTACAGAAGAAAGCATCCTTATTCTCTGGTCCGGTTTCAAGCTGACCTGTCTATCTGTCTGTCCCAGACGATGGCAACGTCTTTAATGAAACCCCCGACAGCCGACGGCAGATCGGCGTCGTCACCGCATCGTTTCTGATCTTCAACCGCATCATCGGCACCGGTATCTTTGCGACCCCGAGCGCCATCCTCTCGCTGTGCGGCAGCGTCGGCCTGTCGCTGTTCATCTGGGTCGCGGGCATGCTGATCGCCATGGCGGGCACCGCCGTCTACCTGGAATGGGGGACGGCGATTCCGAGGTATGTTGCAACTTTGTTGCCTGTATAATCTGTCGGGCGATTCTGGTGTTGACTCCCGTAGAAACGGAGGCGAGAAAAACTACCTCGAATACATCTACACGAAGCCCAAGTTCCTTGCCACGGCCATGTTCGCGGCGTACGCCGTCCTGCTCGGCTGGGCCGCGGGCAACAGCGTCATCTTCGGCGAGTACATCCTCAACGCCGCGCAGGTCGAAGTCACGCGGTGGAACCAGCGCGGCGTCGGGCTGGCCTGCATCACCGCGGCCTTTCTCATCCACTCCACGGCGCTCAAGTGGGGTCTCCGGCTGCAGAACGTGCTGGGGACGATCAAGCTGATCATCGTCCTGATCATCATCGTCTCGGGCTGGGTCGCGCTGGCGGGCCACCTGAAGATCGAGAAGCCGCATAACTTCTCCAATGCCTTTGAGGGGACGAGGGGCAGCGGATATGGCATTGTCACGGCGCTGTATAACGTGATCTGGTCGTATATCGGTTACTCGAATGCAAACTACGTAGGTGATCTGTCGTCTCCGTCTGATTGACCACTTCTGAACGAGGTGTAGGCTCTGAGCGAGACCAAGAATCCCGTCCGCACCCTGAAGATCGCCGCCCCCGTGGCGGTCATCGCCGTTGGGGTGCTGTACATGCTCGTCAACATCGCCTACTTCGCGGCCGTCCCCAAGGAGGAGATCCTGGAGTCGGGACGGATCCTGGCTGCGTCCTTCTTCCGCAACATGTTTGGCGAGAAGGCGGAGAGGGTGATGTCTGTGTTTGTGGCGTTGTCTGCGTTTGGCAACGTTTTGTCAGTGCTGTTCTCTCAGGGGCGGAGTATGTTTCTTTGTTTCCTTTTCCTGTACAACTTTTGGAAACCACATACTGACGCAGGCACAGTCGTCCAGGAGCTGGGCCGCGAAGGCGTGCTCCCCTTCTCCAAGGTCTGGGCCAGCAACTGGCCCTTCAACTCCCCCATGGCGGGACTGTTCGAGCACTACCTCGTTTCTGTGATTGTCATGCTCGCGCCTCCTCCGGGTGACGCTTATAACTTTTTGCTGAAGTGAGTTTCTCCCTTGCCTTTCTCAATCTAATCTCCACGCTGACGTGGGAAAAAAAAAAAAAAGTCTCATCTCCTACCCCCTCTCCATCGTCAACGTCTTCGTCTCTGCCGGCCTCATCTATATCTACCTCTTCCCGCACCGACACCCCACCTGGGCCCCCGGCATCCGTGCCACGCTGCCCGTGGCCGTCTTCTTCTTCCTCTCCAACCTCTACCTGACCATCGCGCCGTACGTGCCCCCGGACGCGGGCGAGTCCGTCTACGAGGACATCCCCTACTACCTGCACTGCGTCGTCGCGCTGGGCGTCTTCGCGGCCGGCGCCGTATACTACGTCTTCTGGGCGATCCTGCTCCCGCGGCTCGGCGGGTACACGCTCGTCAAGGAGACGATTGTCGGGCGCGACGGCTGGTCGCGGAGCGTGTTTGTCAAGACGCCCGCGAGAAAGCTGGGCGATGTGGAGCGGTCGGCGAGAGTGGTGGATAGTAATTGATTAATCGATTAATCAGTATTAGTATTATTGTTGGTTCGGAGTGGGTTGGGTTGGTTGGGTGGGTGGTTGGTGGTATACCTAGAGAGGGAGATACGTATGTATGTATGTATGTTTTATTATTACCCAGTTGCTATCAGACAGGCTATGTAATGTACATGTAATGCCTCTCTCCTGTCGACTTTCCAAATCCGGTGATTTTTTTTTAAAAAAAAAAAAAATAAAACTAAACTACCTAATATATATATATAATCATAAATACATTCAATCCCGACAGGGAGACCCGGCAGCCAAATCCTCCGCCAGCACCGGGACTACTTCCAACAACGCTCCGGACTGGTTCTCCCATACGCCAAAAACCCGACGATAATCGGGACGAACTATATACAAGGCCAACCCTCGAGACTGACTGACTACACCCACCCC